>Ga0308157_10000114_pt1 | contig 334315 bp, 306 predicted proteins | sample PhyBR1_FD_201035 | JGI IMG/M metagenome (GOLD analysis project Ga0308157, IMG submission 201035) | Phyllosphere microbial communities from UC Gill Tract Community Farm, Albany, California, United States - DLSLB.R1 | ecosystem: Host-associated > Plants > Phyllosphere > Unclassified | place... | reverse complement strand
CTCACCTCTTCCCATTCCGAACAGAGAAGTTAAGCCTGCCTGCGCCGATGGTACTGTTACTACGGGAGAGTAGGTCGTCGCCAGTTTTTAATTGAAAGCCTCAAGTGAATAACTTGAGGCTTTTTTTGTTTATAATTGTACAGAGTACAATGTAAAATGTATAGAGTACAATGTAGTTTAAATAGCTTCTAATCTCTAACTACGAGTTTCCATCTTCTAGCCACCAATTTAAAGCCTAGTCATCCTTGTCAGATTGAGCTTGTCTAAATGTTGTTTAAGAAACACATCATCTTGATAGATTTGTGATACTAGATTTCAGATGTGAGAAGATTATATTATCTATAAAGAATTCAACTCTAAGTTCTAATTTCTAACTTCGAATATCTTTTTAGCAAATAGTCCGAACAAAAGCAACGTCCAAAATAAATAATTTTAAAAGTTTTAAATTTTCATTTTATATTTAGGGTAATTAATTTGATATCTTATGAAACCATTTAATGTTAGAATATATGCCTTATTAGAGCATGAAGGAAAGGTTTTAGTAATGCATGAGCCATTTCAAGGGAGATTGATTTATAAATTCCCTGGAGGCGGGTTAGAGTTTGGTGAAGGAACTGTTGATTGTCTTAAACGTGAGTTTCGAGAAGAATTGAACTTGGATGTAGAAATTACATCACATTTTTATACGCAAGACTTTTTTATGCTTAATGCCTTTGATGAATCTGAGCAGATTATTTTAATTTATTATAAGGCTTCAATAACAGCGAAAGAATTAAAGAATCTAAAAGTTCTTGATGCTGATATTAATGAATTACTTTGGATTAGTCCTAACGATTTAAAAGTTGATGATTTTACATTGGCGGCAGATAAAATTGTTGTAGACTTATATAAAAAAGAAAACTCCGAATCTTAAGATTCGAAGTTTATGATTTGTTGATCATCAAAATATTGTATTACTGCATATTTCATCAATAATGTTTGCTCATTTGTTTTAAGAGGAGGCAACTCATCTAATAACTCGAAATGAGGCCAACCATCAGCATCTTTCCCATCGAAGCGATAAAAACCAAATGGTTCTAAAACACGACATACTGCAATATGTAATAAATTTAGTTTATCGTCTTTTTTAAATTTCTTTTTACCTTGACCTAATTCTTGTACGCCAATTATAAAAAGAATTGTATCTAAATCTGGCTTTTCACCGTCTGTGAAATTTGCTTGAAAGAATTGTTCAATTTTTTTCCACTTTTCAGTGTTTGATGATGTTTCTTCTGTTAATTTTGAAATATCCATTTAGAATTTACGTCCTTTATGACGCATGTTTGGGTTCTGTAATTGTGATGTACTTACATTGAAACGTTTCATCTGACCATTCATCATTTTAATTTGATCTGTAAACATTCCTTTAGTATCATTCTTTTTAGCTTCCTTAATATAGCTTTCCGCTTCTTTCTTTTTACCTTTTGACATAGCAGCACCAGCTAAAGATAAGTTAGCCATAGCACGATCATGATCAAATGATAATCCATAATTTAAAGCTTCTTTCATATATTTTTCTGAAAGAGCAACATTATCTTGTGCTTCTGTAATTCCCTTCATATAATTAAAATATCCCATTTGTTTAGGAATTAATTGTGATGAAGGATTAGTTATTTTATTTAACCATTTCTTAGCCTTTACCATATCTTCTTTACGCAAGAACCAAAATGCAAGTAAAATATTTTCGTTTCTGAAATAAAATAAGATTGGAAAAACAGCTAACAATAAAGAAACAAATCCCCAACCGTATTCACGGATTGTAAATAAAAAGATTGCTAAAGCAATTAAGATAACAGCAATTACTAATTTGATATACTTATTCATCTTCTGATTATATATTAGATTTTATAGCTTCTGCAATTTCATTCATTTTTTCTGCAGATAACTGAATTTTTGGATTAGTGAAATTGATATCTTGCATTGTGTTTAAAGGTACTAAATGTACATGTACATGTGGAACCTCAAGTCCAATAACAACAACACCAACTCGTAAACATGGGACAGCTTTTTCTATAGCTTGTGCAATTTCATAAGAAAAGTCCATTAAACCAAGGTAAGTTTCTTTATCTAAATGAAATATTTTATCTACTTCTTTTTTAGGAACAACTAATACATGTCCTTCTACTAAAGGAAAAGCATCTAAAATCGCAATAAAATTTTCGTTTTCTGCTATTTTGTAAGATGGTATTTCACCATTTATAATTTTTGTGAAAATGCTTGCCATATTTTTTATTTAAAAAATTATTAATCCAAAGATATTTCTAAAATTTCAAAATTTAAAATCATACCATTAGGTAATGTAATCTCTGCAAGTTCACCTAAAGATTTTCCTAATAAACCTTTTGCAATTGGCGTATTTACAGAAATTCTCATTTTAGCTAAATCTGCTTCAGATTCTGGAACTAGTGTATAAACTAACTCTTGTCCATTTGCAGTATTTTTTATTTTAACTTTAGATAAAATAGATACTTTAGAATGGTCTAATTTAGACTCATCTATTACACGAGCATTTGCAACTACTTCTTTTAATTTAGCAATTTGCATTTCTAACATTCCTTGTGCTTCTTTTGCAGCATCATATTCAGCATTCTCAGACAAATCTCCTTTGTCTCTTGCATCAGCAATTTGTTGAGATATTTTTGGACGTTCAATAGTTTCTAATTGATGAAGCTCTTCACGTAATTTTTCTAATCCTTCTTTCGTTACATATTGTATATTTGCCATAACAACAATGTTTAATTAATTTTTATTAATAGGTCATATAAAAAATAATCCTACACATATATCATAAATATGCGCAGGACTATTTGTTTATTGTTTAACAAAGATAATAAAAAATAAATACGAAAAGAGAAATGAGACAATTTATTAGAATGATTCTAAATAAAGTAATGTTAATAGGTAGTTTTATCTTAATATTACAATCTTGTGCATCGGATGATGGAACGGTAAGTTGTGTTCCCTTAACTACAATAAGTTTTTCAATCAATACAAATTTACCATTATACGCTAATTTAAATAGTCCTGGAGGTTATGTAGAAATTCCTGCTGGACCAACATCAGGAACAAGAGGATTAATTGTTGTGAGAACAGCTTCTGGATATAAAGCATATGATAGAAATGCACCACATATTTGTCCTGATGTTAAAACAACTTTATATGTAAAAGATGGGATAAAAATTGTCTGTGATGCTGATAATTCAGAATGGATTTTATTAACTGGGCAACCTACTAAAGTTGCTAATAGAGCACCAAGAACTTACCAAGTTTTTGTGAATGCTAATAACATAATAATGATTACGAATTAATATAAAATTCTTTTGCTTATTATAATGTATTATAAATTTTAGGTTTAAATGGTTAAAAAACAGGTTTTTATATTTTTATTTGGATAATTTTTGTTTTTTTTAATAAATATTTATGATTAAATTATTTTTAAAAAAAGGTGAATTCGTTGTAAAGATTACACAAATCCATTATTTTTGATAAATATAAATTTATCAATATAAAAACAAAAGTAATGAGCATTATTTCGCACATCCATGCAAGACAAATTTTAGATTCTCGTGGAAACCCAACAGTAGAAGTAGACGTTATAACAGAATCAGGTATTTTAGGTAGAGCTGCAGTTCCATCTGGAGCATCAACAGGAGAATACGAAGCCGTTGAATTACGTGATGGAGGAGACTTATTCTTAGGAAAAGGAGTTTTAAAAGCAGTTGAAAATGTAAATGATGTAATTGCTCCAGAATTAATCGGTTTTTCAATTTTTGAACAAAACTTAATTGATCAAGTGATGATCGATTTAGATGGTACAGAAAATAAAGCAAAATTAGGTGCAAACGCAATCTTAGGTGTTTCTTTAGCAGTAGCAAAAGCAGCAGCAGAAGAATTAGGTTTACCATTATTTAGATATATCGGTGGTGTTAATGCTAATACATTACCAGTTCCAATGATGAACATTGTAAATGGAGGTTCTCACTCAGATGCTCCAATCGCATTTCAAGAATTTATGGTTATGCCAGTACAGGCAGAATCTTTTTCTGATGCATTACGTAAAGGAACAGAAGTTTTCCATTCTTTAAAGAAAATTTTACACGATAGAGGTTTATCTACAGCAGTAGGTGATGAAGGAGGTTTTGCTCCAACTTTTGATGGTACAGAAGATGCTTTAGATACAGTTCTTTTAGCAATTGAAAAGGCTGGTTATAAAGCTGGTGAAGAAATTATGATTGCTTTAGATTGTGCGTCATCAGAATTTTACGAAAATGGTAAATACGATTATTCAAAATTTGAAGGTGATAAAGGAGTTGTACGTTCTTCCGCAGAACAAGCTGCTTATTTAGCTGAATTATCTGAAAAATATCCAATTATCTCTATTGAAGATGGAATGGATGAAAATGACTGGGAAGGTTGGAAAATCTTAACAGATAAAATTGGTGATCGTGTACAATTAGTTGGTGATGATTTATTAGTTACGAACGTTAAGAAATTAAGCCAAGCTATAGAAGACGAAACGGCAAATTCTATCTTAATTAAATTTAACCAAATTGGTACATTAACAGAAACAATTAAAGCTGTACAAATGGCACAAAATGCTGGTTACACTGCTGTAATGTCTCACCGTTCTGGAGAGACTGAAGATGCAACTATTGCAGATTTAGCTGTAGCATTAAACACAGGACAAATTAAAACAGGTTCTGCTTCTCGTACAGATCGTATGGCAAAATATAATCAATTAATTCGCATCGAAGAAATCTTAGGAGAGACTGCAATTTTCCCAGGATTAAAAGCTTTCAAAATTAAGCGATAATTAATATTGAGTGATTTATATCAGTCTTGAATTAATAAAATAATAAGTATATTACGCAATAAATAATAATATAAACTATAAAATGTCAGATAAGGTAATATTAAATTACAACGGAAAAGAGTTGGAACTTCCTGTTACAACTGGTTCTATGGATGAAAAATCTATAGATATTTCTAAGTTGAGAGGTGAGACTGGATTAATCACAATGGATCCAGGTTATAAAAATACAGGAGCATGTGAGTCTAAAATTACATTTTTAGATGGTGAAGAAGGTAAATTAATGTACCGCGGATATCCAATTGAACAATTAGCAGAGAAATCTTCTTTTGTTGAAGTTATGTATTTATTAATTAAAGGAGAGTTACCAACTCAAAAAGAATTAGATAAATTTGTAGCAGATATTACTGAATATAATTATGTATCAGAAGATTTAATTAAAATTTTAGATGCATTCCCAAGTTCTGCACACCCAATGGGAGTTTTAACTTCTTTAACAGCTGCTTTATCAGCTTTTAATCCAAAATGTGTAGATGTTTCTTCAGCAGAAGACATGTACCGTGCAGCAGTTACATTATTAGGTAAATTTACTGTTTTAGCTTCTTGGACTCAAAGAAAAATAAAAGGTTTACCAGTTAACTACTCTAATGATAAATTATCATATGTAGAAAACTTCTACCAATTATTATTCAGAAAGCCAGGTCAAGATTTAGATATTGATCCAGTTATTATTGATGCAATCGATAAATTATTAATCTTACATGCAGATCACGAACAAAACTGTTCTACATCTAGTGTACGTTTAGTAGGTTCTTCTCATGCAGGTTTATTTGCTTCTATTTCTGGAGGTATTTCAGCTTTATGGGGACCATTACATGGTGGTGCAAACCAAGCAGTATTAGAAATGTTAGAAGCTATTAGTAATGATGGTGGAGATGTTGAAAAATACTTAGCTAAAGCGAAAGATAAAAATGATCCTTTCCGTTTAATGGGATTCGGACACCGCGTTTACAAAAACTTTGATCCACGTGCGAAAATCATTAAAGTAGCAGCAGATAATGTTTTAGAAAAATTAGGAATCAATGATCCTATTTTAGAAATTGCTAAAAAATTAGAGCAAGCAGCTTTAGAAGATGAGTACTTCAAAGAAAGAAACTTATATCCAAACGTAGATTTCTATTCAGGAATTATCTACAAAGCATTAGATATACCTACGGAAATGTTTACTGTAATGTTTGCAGTTGGACGTTTACCTGGTTGGATTGCTCAATGGATGGAAATGCGTGAAACTAATCAACCAATTGGTAGACCTCGTCAATTATATACAGGTTCTCCATTACGCGATTATGTTGAAATTGAAAAAAGATAATATTTATCTTTCAAATAAATTAAAAGCCAAAAATCATTTGATTTTTGGCTTTTTTTATTTTTCTTAATTTAAATTCATTTGCTTTTGAAAACTTAAATTGCTACTTTTAAATTGACTAAACTATTATTTAAGATGAAATTTGACAAAATACACAACAAAGGACAAGCTCAGATTTTTGAGAATAAATATTTAGAAATGTTAACGAAAGGGCATCCCGCAATTATTTGGGGTGTGTATATTCCGATACTTAGTTATTGTATTTATTATGGCGTGTCTTCTCAAGGTTTATCTATAAAAGAAACATTTTTTTTATTCTTTGGAGCTGTTTTGTTTTGGACGTTATTTGAATATTTTGCTCATCGTTATCTTTTTCATTGGTCAGGAAAACAAGCAAGCCTTAAAAGGGTAGTTTATATTTTTCACGGTAATCATCATCATTATCCAAGAGATAAGCAACGGTTATTTATGCCTCCAATTCCAAGTCTTTTATTAGCTTCTATTATATTTTGTATTCAATATTTAATTTTAGGAAATTATGTTTTTGCATTTTTTCCAGGTTTTATGATTGGTTACTTATTATACGCATCAATGCATTATTTAATTCATGCAGTAGCTCCTCCATTTAAGTTTATGAAACCTTTATGGAGAAATCATCACTTACATCATTACAAAAACGAAGAATTAGGTTTTGGAGTTTCGAACACATTTTGGGATAGAATTTTCGGAACAATGTTCGATTTAAGGAATGAAAAAGAAGATAAAGAGAAAGTAAAAGATTTAATGTTTCAGAAAAAGTAAAACATTAAAATTTGTATCTTAAACAATTAAAAAAAATAATTAACATATAGTATGAAAAAATATACCTTTCTAGTTTTAGCTTTATTGGCTTACTCACAGATTAATGCTCAATATTCTAAGAAAACACAATTAAAATATATTGAAGAATTGTCATCCGATAATATGAGAGGAAGAGGATTTGGTACAGAAGAAAGTAGATTATCTGCAGAATTAATTGCGAAAACCTTCAAAAAAAATAATCTAAAGCCTTGTGTTGGAGATTCTTTTTTAATTGAATTTGAACACAACGGTAAAAAAGGACAAAATGTTTGTGGAATAAAACAAGGTAAATCAAAAGATATTTATGCTTTTGGAGCACATTACGATCATATAGGTTACGATGATAAAGGTGATGATAAGATTTTTAATGGTGCAGATGATAATGCAAGTGGAACGTCTACTGTAATGGCTTTATCTGATTATTTTAAAGACAAGAAAACAGAAAAGACCTTAATGTATATGGCATTTGATGCTGAAGAAATAGGATTGGTGGGCTCTAAGAAGTTAGTAGAAAATGAAGACTTTTCTCCTTATTTATCTGATATGAAAGTCATGTTGAATTTAGAAATGTTAGGAACGCTTTCCGCTTTTGGCGAAGGAAAAGTTTATATGACTGGAAGTGATCGTTCAGATTTAATGACATTAATGAATAGTAATACTAAAACAACGTTTAAAGTTGAAAGTGATCCATATTTAAAACAACAATTATTTTTCCGTTCAGATAATGTGAACTTCGTAAATAAAGGAGTAGTTTCTCATTCACTATCAACAGTTAATATGGAAAATCAACATCATTATCATCAAAAAAATGATGAATTAGATGTCATTAAAATTGATAATTTATCTATAATTGCTGAAGGTATAGGTTATTCTATAGAAGAAATGATGAAACAAAATCAACAACCAAAATATTCTAAGTAGTATATAAGAATTATAGACCTAGTTTTTAATTTCAGCTATGTGATTTTATTTACTTAAGTTAAGTGTTTATTAAATAGGTATTTAATTTTTTACTTCTACTTTTAGGGTATAATAAATCCAAAAATGATATTATAAAAGAATGTTTAATAGTTATAAAATAAAGAATGTTTGAAGCTATATTTTTAATATTTATTAATGTTTTGTTTTTCTTGATCATGAAATTTACTTACAAAATAAATCCATGGGAGATTAATAAAATGATAGATTTGTGGCGAAAAAAAATTAATTAAAAACTGTTTCAGAAGACACAAGAATCCCCTAAATGACATTTTTTTATAGGGGATTCTTAGTAAAGTTAACTTTTGAAAACAGCTTTTTTATATTTTACATATATGAAAATAAATAAACGATTAAGATCAATTCTTTTTATGGCAATTACATACTATTTTTTAGAATTTTTAGATAGCCTTAGGGGGTAATAAATCTTAAAAAAAATCACAACTAAGTATTTTGTAACATTTTGATGCTTTATGCGTCTTTCTATTAACACAGTATGAAGACAATAAAAATAAAGTATGAAACGAATATTCATTGTAGCCTTTTCGCTATTTAACTTTTATACATTTGCTCAGGTTACAGAGGAAAACGATTCTACCACTTATGACGTAGTCGAAATAAAAGAAGTTTTAATTGAGGCGCAACGTAAGAAAATGTATGCAGATAAAGCCGTATATACATTTGATAAAGATGCTTTAGAAAAAGCAAGATTTGCACGAGATTTATTAAATACATTACCAGAGTTACAAGTAGATCCAGTAAGTAATAAAATAACGAGTACAAAAGGAGGTACAACACTTTTTTTACTAAATAATATAGAGGCTACAGATTTACAAATACGTTCTGTAAAACCACAAGATGTTATTCGAGTAGAATATTTTGATATTCCACCAACACGTTGGGCAAACAGAGCAGATCAGGTTGTAAATATTATTACTAGAAATCCAGAAAATGGGTATGTTTTTGGGAATGATATTGCAACAGCTGTTTCGGCAGGCTTTGTAAACAATTCTACTTATGCCAATTTTACAAGAGGAAGAAACAATTTCGGTTTAGAGTACAATCTTAATTTCAGGGATTATAAAAACAGAACTTCTAGTAATGTTTACGATTATAATTTAAATGACGTTCATTACAGAAATGACGATAGACGAAAAGAATATTTTGGATATACTGATCAGTCTATAGTATTACGTTATACGAATACAAATCCAGAAAAATATGCTTTCCAAGCAAAGTTTGATTTAAGTATCAATACTGCTTTTGCTTATGCCAATGGTGAAACTATTTTTTCTCGAGATGATGTAAATGCCAATCATTCCATTTATAAACATTCTAATAATAATTATGTAAAGCCTACATTAGATTTATATTATTCTAAAAAAATAGGAAAGAAAGACGAAGTTTCAGTTAACGTCGTTGGTTCATTCTTTACAACTAAAAGCTTTGATAATATTAGAGAATGGATTACAAGTTCTGGAGAAGAGCAATATAATTATTTAACAAATTTAAAAGCCGATCAAAAAGGAATTGTGGGAGAAATTGTACATACTCATGATTTTGAAAAAGGAAAATTGAATTCTGGTTATCGTGCATCCTATAATTCAATAGAAAATAATTTAACTAATCTAAATGGAGTTTCAGATAATACAGTAAAATATTTAGAACAATATATGTATTCAGAATTTTCTGGGAAAACAAAAAAGTTGATGTATCGTTTGGGATTAGGATTAACTAATATTAATAATAAAAACGAAGAAGCAGAAACGAATACATGGACTTTAACACCAAAATTAGTTTTGGGATATGAGCTATCTAAAAATCAAAGTTTACGTTTATCAAGCTCGTATAAACCAACTAGCCCATCCAATTCAGCTTTAAGTACAAATGTTGTGCAAGTTGTGCAGAATATTGTGCAAACAGGAAATCCATATCTTACCATTCAGAAGTCGTTTAGTAACAATTTAATTTATTCATTCAATTCTAAATATTTTGATCTTAATCTAAATACGTTTTATGTTCATACAAACAATCCTTATAATCAATTGTATTTAGAAGATAAGGATGGAGATAATATAAGAGGTTATAAATTAACTTACGAGAATGCGCAGAATTCTCAACATTATGGTATTCAATTAACGGGATCTGTAAAACCATTTGGGAATGATTTACTAACACTTAAAGTAAATGTTTCACCAGCAACACAACGCTTTAAGACAAGTGATGGAAGAATTTTGAAAAATGATTATATCGGTAATTATTTTGTTATATCATCTAATTATAAAAATGTAGGATTAACTTATCAGTTTAATATTCCGTATTATACTCTTGGTGGAGCTTTATTGTATACACAAGAAAATATGAGCCATGCTTTTGCAAATTATAAATTGAATAATTGGACATTTATGGCTGGTGTTTATTGGATTGGAATGCCATCTACTTACAAACAAAAAACACTAGATAAACAATTTGTTGATTATTCTCGTATAGGAAAAATTTGGGATAATAAATCGATGTTTGCTTTTGGAGTTAGCTTTGATTTTGCTACTGGAAAACGAACAAATATTAATAGAAAGTTAGAAAATGATACGGCAGGTGCTGCAACTTTTTAATAAATTAAACAATGTGTAAGTGTAACTTTTTTGTTTAATCTTACGTCTAATTATAAAACAGTTAAATAATGAATAAACTACTTTATATTTTCACATTACTTTCAATTTGTATAAATGCACAATCTGTAAATCTGAGGATTTTAGATTATTCTACAAATTTATCTATTGATGATGCAGATGTTTATTTTTCTCAATCTAGAAAAAACTTTATCACCGATTTAGATGGAAGAGTTGTCGTTAATTTAAAAGATGTTAATGCTACAGATGAATTAATTGTTTCTAAAAAAGATTATCAAGATGCAAGAATAAAAGTTTCTAACCTTAAATCAGATTTAACAATTAAACTTGAAAAAATTTCTGAAATAGAGTTACAAGAAACAATTGTAACGAATCTTAGAGCTGAAGACATTTTACAAAAAGTAATTGATAATTATGAGAATAATTTTAAAGTTGATAAATATTATTTTTTAGCAACTGTAAAACAAAGTGTAATAGAAGATACGAACAAAGATTATATTGATGTTAATTTACAATTTAAGTTTAAGAATAAGGATTTAAAAATAAAATCAACAGGAAAAGTAAACAGTCGCTACACAGAAGGAAAATTAAAATATAAAGTCAATATTAATACAGTTGATTATTTGAAGAATTTATACCTTTTTGATGGATTAAAAGAAATGCACGAATCTACTTTAAATCAAAGATATTTAGCGTCAAAAGTAGTTAGTGCAAAATATGCTGATAAACCCATGTATGAAGTTTATTTGAATAAAACTGAAGATCAACAAATTTATTTATTAATTGATAAATCTACTTTTTCTCTTGTTGAGTTTAAATCTAATTTTATAAAAAATAAGAGTATAAATTTGGATATAAAGAGCAACGAAGTCTCAATAAAGTTTAGACCTTATGGAGATAGTTGGATACTGAAAGAATCTACAGTGTTTATGGATACTTCTTTTAAACATGATTCTTCCCCAACCATTAATTTAGATTATAAATTAAATACGTATGATTTTAGTACAAATCCATTTCCAGAATTTAAAAAATCTGTGAGAGAAGAAGATGATATTCGTAGAAGTTTCAAGTAAAATATTAAGGTTTAAGATATAAGAAAATTAGAAGTCAATTGTCAAATTTTTTCATGCTGAGCTTATCGAAGCATCATTTTCAGCTTCACACTACGATAAATTGTGATGTGAAGCTGAAACAATATTTCGACAAGCTCAATGTGACAAGGATGACTTGCTTTTTATAAAGTGTATTTTCTATTTTTATAATTGCATCTCACTACTAAAATCTAGTATCTATATACTGTATTATATCTCAGCTAAAAACTTTAATGTATCGATATTATCAGCATAATCTGTTAATAAAGGTGTTTGTGTTTTTCCGAAAGCAACATAATTTGGATTATTTTTTAAATCATTTCCAACAACACATTGTATTTGATCTTCATTATTAATTAAATATGACTTTACTTCATCAAGATCCGAGTAAATTTCATAATTAACTACAGCAATTGGAGAATGTAAGTTCTCATCTTTTTTTAATAAAACAAAATTATTATCTAAGAAATCATCTTTTCCTAATAAGTAAATCGCACGATTATAATCGTAGTTATTGGCATATTTTGGATGATTGATAACAATTGTTCCCCAATCTAAAATATTCTCAAAAAATGTTGGAATCTGTTCTTCAGATTTAAAGTAAATCTTTGTAATATTTCTGCAACCTAAACCATAATATCTAAAAATATCATCTCCTAATGCTTTTAATTCATTATTAGTTTCTGTACCATTTAATACAGCGACAGAAGTTCTATTTTTACGAATAATGTTTGGAACTTTAGAAAAATATTGCTCAAAATAACGAGCTGTATTGTTACTTCCAGTAGCGATAACAGCATCAAAATTCTCTAAACGATCAATTTTCTTAATAACTTCTTTAAAATCATCATTAATAGTGTAAAGGAATTTTATGATAAATAACATTAACTTATCGTCCTTAGAAGATGTTTTTATTAAAGCATTATGTCCTGCAAGTAAAACAGAAAGTAAATCATGAAATCCAACTAAAGGTAAATTTCCTGCCATAATAATTCCGACATTTTTCTCTGTTACTGTAAAATTATAATTACTTATCCAACGAGATAAGCTTTCTGTTGTTAAAGCTTTTGCCCAATTTTCTAATGCAAAGAATATATTTTCTTTAGTAAACCAATTATTATAAGCTTCGGCATCATTTACAGCAAAGTTTATTTCTTCGTCTAAAGAATTAAATTTCAATTTTAATTCATCCGAGATAGACGCATTTTTATTTGAAATGTATAGAAATAATTGGCCTAATTCGTTAAAAGCAGAAATCCTTTGTTCGATTGTCATAATTCTTAAAAATAAAATGTAATTTTGCAGTTACAAATGTAGGAAATAAAAAATCAGATACAATGGCTATAATTATTACAGATGAATGTATAAATTGTGGAGCTTGTGAACCAGAATGTCCAAACACAGCAATATATGAAGCTGCTGTAGATTGGAGATATTCTGAAGGTACATCTCTTACAGGGGATATTGTAAATGTAGATGGTGTTACTTTTAATGCTGATGCAGTACAAGATCCTATTAGTGATGAAGTATATTACATAGTTCCAGATAAGTGTACTGAATGTAAAGGATTCCACGAAGAGCCACAATGTGCGGCAGTTTGTCCTGTAGATTGTTGTGTTCCGGATGATAACCACGTAGAAAGTGATGAACGTCTTTTAAGTAAGAAAGCATTTATGCATTTAGAGTAAAATCGTCACAACTTTACATATTCATAAAACCTCGACTTTATAAGTCGAGGTTTTTTTATTTCAAATTTTTCTAATCACATTCTAATGTTATTCTAATCGGATAGTAATACTATTATAAGGTATAGTCATGTATTTTTGATATCAAATATTAAACATTTAATAAACGAATGGATTTTCAATTGGAATTCAATGTAAACGAAAAACTGTATCTCAAAAATCCAGAAAGTAGCGAAGTAGGTAAAACTATCGTTAAGCAAGCTATAGAACTGATTTTTGAAACAGGATTTGAACATTTTACATTCAAAAAATTAGCTATAAAAATTAATTCTACAGAAGCAACAATCTATCGTTATTTCTCGTCGAAGTATAAATTATTGACTTATATTTTGAATTGGTATTGGTCTTACATCGAATTTATTTCTGAGTTAAAAACAAAAGATATTAAAAACTCATTAGAGAAATTAGATAAAATATTAGAAATTATTACACACTACGATAATTCTTGCGATGAGGTAAAAGATTATAACATAAAGAAACTTTACGCAATTGTTATTTCAGAAAGTAGTAAATCTTATTTGGTAAAAGAAGTGGATCAAATTTGTAAAGAAATGGTTTTTGAACCTTTAGAAAGTCTTTGCAAATTTATTGCAACAATTATAAAAGAAGTTAGAGAAGATTTTCCTTATCCGTTTTCTTTAGCGAGTACATTATTAGAAACAGCACACGATCAGCATTTTTTTAGTGAGCATTTACCAAATCTTACAGATAATAATCAACACGAAAATCATACAAAATATGTGTTGGATTACTTAAAATATATTACGTCAAACTTTATCAAATAAACAAAATGGCATCAATATCAGCAAGCGAACATGGTAGAAAGCTACTTCGCTATATTACAAAAGAGAAAAAAGATGTAACCAATATTTATTTCTATGCAATACTAAACGGACTTGTTTCTTTAAGTATCCCTTTGGGAATACAATCTATTATTAGTTTTGTATTAGGAGCAACAATGGTAACTTCTATTTATATTCTTATTTTCTTCGTTGTAATAGGAACTTTTCTGGTAGGATATTTTAGATTAAAAGTTATTGAAATTATTGAAAAAATTCAACAAAAAATATATGTAGAATTTTCAATGGCTTTTGCTGATAAACTCCCTAAAGTAAATTTGTCTACAAATAGAAAATATTACTTACCAGAATTAATGAATAGATTTTTTGATATCCAAAACCTACAAAAAGGTGTCTCAAAAATTCTTTTAGAAATACCAACAGCATTAATTCAGATTCTATTTGGTATTTTATTATTAGCCTTTTATCATCCATGGTTTTTAGCTTTTGGTGGACTTGTAGTTATATCAATTGTTATGATATTCTATTATACGATGGAAAGTGGAATAAAATCTAGTATAGATGAAAGTGATAAAAAATATGAAACTGCTGCTTGGATAGAAGATGTAGCTGCATCTGTAAAAACTTTCAAAATGCATTCGGAAAGAGGAACGCATCTTTTAGGAACAGATGATCGTGTTTCTGATTATTTAGATGATAGAACTTCTCATTTTAAAGTTTTAGTGTTCCAATACAAAACAATTATTGCATTTAAGGTAATTATTACATTTACAATGTTGGCTATAGGAACTTATCTTATGTTAGATCAGCAATTAAACATAGGAGCATTTATTGCAACAGAAATTGTTGTATTAACAATTATGGCTGCTGTAGAAAAATTAATTGTTAGTTTAGAAAGTTACTACGATATGATTGCTTCTTATGCAAAGCTAACAAAGGTTACTGAGCTAGATGAAGAGGTAGAAGGAGATATAGAACTTTTACAAAAAAATAAAGGAACAACAATAGAGTTTAAAGATGTTGAGTTTGCTTTTAATGATAGCCCTAAAATTTTACATGATATTAATTTTAAGCTTCAAGAAAACTCTTTAACTGTTGTAACAGGAAAAACTGGAACAGGAAAATCTCTTCTTCTAAATATGTTAGCAGGATTTTACGAATCAAGTTCAGGAAGTATTCTCTACGATAAAATTCCATTGAAAAATCTAAATAAAAAACATTTCAGAAATAGTGTTGGTCTCTATTTAGAAAGTTCAAAAGTAATACAAGGAACAGTACAGGAAAATATTCTTTTAGGAAATACACAAAGTAATACACAGAGTATTTTAGAACTTTCTGATGAGTTGGGAATTGATAATATTTCTAACTTATTTAGTAAAGGTTTTACAACAGAAATTAGCGAAACAGATTCTGAACTTTCATTTAATTCTAAAAAGAAAATTCTTCTTCTACGTTCTCTTTTAGGAGAAAAAAGGTTACTGCTTTTAGAAAATCCTTTAAGTGGAATGTCTGATACTTTTCAACAAAAGATGATAGAATATCTTCATCATTTAAAACAGCATACAACAATTGTAATTGTATCATCAGATGCAAGTATTGTTCAATATGCTGATCAGCATCTTCATTTAGAAGATGGAACACTTAGAGTTATTTTATAAAAATTACAGAAAATGCAACTAAAATCATTCGATAAAATATATCAAATACGTAAAAGAACAAGAGTAAAAAGATGGTTTTTATTCATTCTTTTAGCTGGAATTGTTACGTTATTTCTTCCTTGGACACAGAATATAAAAGTAAAAGGAAATGTGTCATCTTTGTATCAATCTCAGCGGCCACAGCAATTAAATTCTCCTATTCCTGGAAGAATTATAAAATGGAATGTAAAAAATGGAGATTATGTTTCTAAAGGAGATACGCTTTTACAATTATCAGAGATAAAGGAAGATTATATGGATCCTCTTTTAGTACAAAGAACAGAAGAACAAGTTGATGCAAAAATTGGTGTAAGAGAGTTTTATAGAGCTAAAGTAGGTACGGCTAAAAATCAACTTGAAGCATTAAATGCTGCAAGAGACTTAAAATTGAATCAAGTAAAAATTAAGATTAGTCAGTTAAATAATAAATTGGTAGGAGAAGAAGCAGAACTTTCTGCGGCTACAAATGAATTAAAACTTTCTGAAGATCAGTTTGCAAGACAAAAGAAAATGTATGATGAAGGTTTAGTGTCACTTACACAATTTCAACAAAGAAGTATTTCTTATCAGAACTCTATTGCGAAGAAAACAGCTTATGAAAATAAAGTTTCACAAACGAAACAAGAAATCATTAATACACAAATTGAGCAAAATGCTGTAACCCAAGATTACAACGAAAAATTAAGTAAAATAGAGGGTGAGCGTTTTCAAAGTATGGGACAAATTGAAGGAAGTGATGGTGATATTGCAAAACTTCAAAATCAAGTTGCGAATTACAAAGCAAGACAAGGTTTATATTTTATTATAGCATCTCAAGATGGACAAGTCGTACAATTAAACAAAGCTGGAATTGGAGAGGTATTGAAAGACGGTGAAAACATAGGAACTATTGTTCCTACGAAAGTAGATTATGCGGTAGAAATTTATGTTCGACCTGTAGATTTACCTTTGGTAAAAGAAGGACAGCGTGTAATGTGTATTTTTGATGGTTTTCCTGCTATTGTTTTCTCTGGTTGGCCAGATTCTAGTTATGGAGTTTTTACAGGAAAAGTTGTTGCTGTAGAAAGTAATATTAGTCCAAATGGTCTTTTCAAAGCATTGGTTATCGAAGATAAAAATGAGAAAAGATGGCCAACAAAAATAAAAATGGGAACAGGAACACAAGGTATTGCTATTTTAAACGATGTTCCTATTTGGTACGAATTATGGCGTAATATAAATGGATTCCCTCCAGATTATTATGAAGTTTCTAATACAAAATCTACAAAGGATGAAAAAGGTAAATAAGGTATTCCTTGTTTTAGTTTTATTAATTTCTCACTTTAGTTTTGGGCAAGATTCTTTAAAAATTTCTGCTAGCGAGTTTATTTCAGTGGTTAAAAATTATCATCCACTTGCAATAAAATATCAACTCCAGAATAAAATTGCAAAAGAAGAAATTACACAAGCGAGAGGAGGATTTGATCCTGTTTTAGCAGCTAAACTAGGAGAGAAGAATATTGATGGTACTAGGTATTATGAACAGAAAAATATTGAAATTGGTATTCCTACTTGGTACGGAATAGATATTCATGGAAGTTATAATCATCTTGAAGGAGATAAATTAAATGCGAGTGACACGAGAGGAGGTCTTTATCAATTTGGAGTAACAATTCCTTTAGCCAAAAATCTGTTGTACGATAAAAGGAGAGCAATGTTAGATCAAGCAAAATTTGCATTGAAAATGACAGAAGCAGAACAAATTGTTTTAACAAATGATCTTCTTTTAGATGCCGAAAATACTTATTGGGAATGGGTACAGAATTATGAAATTTATAAACTGAAGTCAGAAATTGTAGACATCAATAGAGAACGACTAGATTTTACTAGAAAAACTTTAGATTTTGGAGAAATTCCAGCAATTGATACAATAGAAGCGCTTTCTCAGTTACAAAGTTTTGAACTTCAACAGCAAGATGCTTTTCTAAATTTTGTAAAAAGTACGCAACAACTTCAATTGTTTTTATGGAAAGATAATCAACAGCTTTATGAGCTTACAGAAATGATTTATCCTTTGGGTGGTTTAGAGAATCATTTGGCTTATTCTGATTTTGAATTTTTAATTAATGAAGTGGAATCGCAAGAACTAAATTCACATTCATCAATCTTGTTCTACAATCAGAAACAAAATATTCTAGAAAGTGAACGAAGATTAAAATGGCAGAGTTTTCTTCCGAAAATAGATTTCACCTATAACTTTTTTAATAAAGAAGGTTATTCTGCTGATTATATACCATTCTTTGATAATAATTTTCAATATGGTCTAAAGTTAGAAATACCTATATTTCAAAGAGAGGCTAGAGCGAATTATGAAATTGCCAAAATTAAACTGAATCAAAATATTCTTGATACACAAATTAAAACAAGAGAATTAGATGTGAAAATTGAAACTTATAAAAACGAAATTTTAAATTTTCATACACAAATAGATCTCTCTCGAAATAATTTACAAAATTATAGAAAGCTATTAAATGCAGAGGAAACAAGATATGGTATTGGAGAAAGCTCTCTCTTCTTAATTAACTCAAGAGAAAATAAAGTAATAGATGCACAAGAAAAATATATTTCTATACGAACAAAATTTCTGAAAAGTTTTAATAAACTAAAATGGTTGAAAGAAAATTTTTTAGTTACCTCTATAAATTAGAAAGCAAAAATCCACTTCTATATGAAGTGGATTTTTTTTATTAAATATGAAATTGATATAAAGTTTTAAATCATCAATCAAAAAAACGTAATTCTTAAATTAAAATTTCTATTTAGCGTATTTCTTTTTTCTTAACCAAAAACCTATTCCTCCTAAAATTGCAATGATAGCAGTAGGTACAATAAGGTTAATCATTTGCCAAGTAGATTTCTCTTGTATAACAGCTGTTTCGCTTAATAAAGGGATTTCTAATTTTCTATTTCTTAGTGCTAAAAAGTCTGTATCACCCAATAAATAATCCATCGCATTCATTACAAATGTCTGATTGGCGTATGTTTTTGGTTTACCATCTGGATTATCGGGACGTACAGAGAATTTATTTTCACCTAATTGCATTGGAACTCCACGCCAAAGTGAATTTTTTAGAACATCACCATCTGATATTACAATCATTTTTCCATCAACTGTTTTTGCTTTAAAATTCGGGAATTCTTTTCGCTCATAACGCATTGCATAAGCAGAATTAAAATTTCCTTCTAATAAAACAGCCATCGGAATTTTACCCATTCTATATTCTTCAGGATTCTCGATGTTAACCTCATTTAACTGAATGTAATTCATAGAAGGTTTTAATGATGTTTGCTCTGTTGTACTTAATAAAACGGTTTGTTTTATGTTAGGATTTTTAAGCAATTCTATTGGATTTGCAAATTGAAATAAAACAGGATCTATAGAACTTGTAATAGGATTTTCTTCTCCTCTTACACCCAATTCAAAGTAAGGCCAATTATAGTAATTGTAGCTTGTGTTTCCTGCAGTTTCTCCGTCAGCCAAAACAATTTGAGCACCATTCATATCTTTAATAACTGCCGGATGAATACGAACACCGTAATTAAATAAGAAATCATTTAGTTTTAAATCTCTCGGGAAAGCAACTATTTTTCCACTACGAAAAATAGAATCCATTTCGGCATCAACGGTTTCAACAGCCATCATTAATTTTCCTCCATTCATTACATATTGGTCTAAAACCAACTTATCCATATCAGAAAAAGGTAATGTTGGTTTTGCGACAATTAATGCATCAAAACGTTTTAAACTATCCAAATCAGAAGGTTGAAAAGATAAAGTTTTATTAATGATCGGATTAAGGTAAATTTCGGCATCATATTTTTCAGATAATGCACTACCTAATCCTTGTATATTAGCTTCTGGTAATTCGTCATGATGTACTACAAAACCAATTCTTTTACGTTCGAAATTTGTTACTTTCTGAATTTTTTCTGCAAATAGATACTCTAGTTTTTCACTAGAAGCCAATGCTAATTCATTAAATGGAGTAGAAGGGTCATTCACCAACACTTCCATATAAGTTGTTTTATCTCCGTAGGTTAGTTTAGCATAAGGATATACATTTAAAAGACCTTTATCTGTTTTAATAGGAACTGCGGCTAATTGATTTTGTTCCAATTCAGCTTGTCCTAAATCTAAAGGATCAATAAAAGAATAACTAATATTACTATTTTTCTCTCTTAATTCATCTAATAAAAATTGAATTTCATTTTTCAGAATTCTATAATCTCCTGTTAAATCTCCACCTAAAAGAATTTCAATTTTTAGAGGTTGTTTTACGTTCTCTACTAATTTTTCTGTTGTAGAAGTTAATGTAAAACGTTTATCTTTTGTCATATCAATTCGTGTATATACAAATTGACCAATGATAAAAATAACGAATAATGAAATGAAAATAATAAGATGTGATTTATTTAATTTCTTCATGTTGTTATTTTTTATTTTCGATATTAACGATTGTTAATTGGTTTAATAAACCAATTAAAATTAAAAAGTAAAGAACATCTCTTGTATCAATAATTCCTTTTAAAAATTGATTATAATGTGTAAAACTTCCCATCTTTTGTACATAAAAATCCATTGTACCAAATAAATTGTAAGAAGCCAAACCTTCAAAACCATAATAAATAATAAAACAAAAGAAAACGGCTAAAACATAAGCCATTACTTGATTTTTTGTAATTGATGAGGTAAATAATCCAATTGCTGCAAAAAGAGCACCTAAGAAAAATAGACCTAAATATCCTGAGAAAATTGTTCCATAATCTAACTCTTGATCTGGAATTAAAAATTCTTCTAATGTAAGTGTAAATAAAAACGTAGAAATTAAACAAAAAATGATAACTGATAAAACAGCAAAATATTTTCCTAAAATAATCTGATTGTTTTTTATAGGTAATGTAAATAACCACAATAAAGTTCCGTTTGCATATTCTTCTGCAATTAATTTCATTGTTAATGCAGGAATCATAAATAAAAATATCCAAGGACCAATAAAAAAGAAGCTACTTAAAGAAGCATTTCCTGTATTAAAAACATTAAACTCGTTATCAAAAAACCAAAGGAATAGGGTCGAAACGATGACAAATGTTGCCGCTGATAAATAAGCAGTTAAGCCTAAATAAAAATTGGAAAATTCTTTTTTGAAAATTGTCCACATATTATTTTTTATTATTTCTATTAATTAAACGAACAATAACCATTAGTAGTATTCCACAACCAAAGAAACTAATAAAAGACCAATACCAATCTCTACCAAATTGTGTTTTTTGTATAACAGCAAATACGATAACGAAGAGTAAAATTGTTGCCAACTCATTCATCATTCTAAGCTGAACAGAAGTGTATTTGTAAATATTTTTCTGAACTTGTCTTAATGTTCTCCAGCACCAGAAATGATAAACCAATAATAAACTTACCATTCCTAATTTACTTTTCATCCAAGGAACTTGTAGCAAAGCTTGATTTTTCATCAGCATATTTATTCCCATTACAATTAAAATTACAAGAGCGGGAGCTGTAATTACATTCCATAACTTTTTCTCCATGTATGTATATTGCTCTTGCAAAATGCTTTTTTTAGGTTCTTCCATCTTCTGCGTTTCGGTATGATAAATCATTAACCGAACAATGTAAAATAAACCTGCAAAGTAACTGACTACAAAAATTACGTGAATTGCTTTGTATATTAAATAATTGTATGCCATATATAAATGAAAACTTCTTTTTTTTAAACTATTTTTTAGCGCTAAATGTCAAACTCAATTGTGATTGTATCACCCTTTTTTAATCCCATTAATTGATTGGCTGCTCCAGAAATTGTTGGATTACTTTTATAAAGTGTTACTTCTAAAAAGTTGGCAGAATTAAACAAACATAGTGTTCTACCAAAAGCTTGTACCTCTTTACTAAAATCTTGTACAACCTCATTATAATGATCGTAAATGATATTGATATCTGTAATCGAAAAATCTTTCTGACGTAAAAGAATCTTATATTTTCTATCTTGAGCAATCTCTTCAAAATAATCTTTTGAAATATTTGTCACTACATTTCCAAAATGATCAATATAAATTACATTTCCAATTATAAATTTCTCATCTCTATAAATTGGTTTCAGCTCATTTAATTGTTTTACTTCGTTTCGTTTTATTCCTAAAAGTGCAGGCACTCCTCCTCGTGCTAAATGACAAGCAATTGGTACAAAACAATTTTTCATAGGAAATAAACTATCCATTCCTTCTGGATAAGCAGTTATCTCGTAAATTTCTTCTGGATTGTATTCTTGACAGATTAAAGATAAAATTCCATTATCTGCACAAATAAAATAATAACCATTGATTAAAGCGCAAATAGGTTTCTGAAATGGAGTACTTAATGCATTAACACCAACAATGTGAATGGTACCTTTCGGAAATTCTTCGTAAGAATTACGAATAATATATGCAGCTTCGGATAAATCGTAAGGGTTAACATTATGTGAAATATCAACAATTGTAACATCAGCCAATTCCTTTAGAATTGCGCCTTTAACGCTGGAAACAAAATAATCTTTGAGTCCAAAATCCGATGTTAATGTAATAATTGCCATTATTCTATAATAAATAGCAAATATATTGTTTATTTTTGTGATAAGTGAACCAAAAATACAACCACATTTGACAGAAATTAATATCGAATTAGCAGAAATTAATGCCCAAGATTTTTACGGCGCTAATAATGAACATTTAAAAAGGATAAAAGAATACTATCCTAAGTTGAAAATCATAGCAAGAGGAAGGCAGTTAACTGTCCTTGGAAATGAAGATATTTTGAAAGTTTTTGATCAGAAAATTCAAAAAGTCATTCAGCATATTCATAAATATAATCGACTTTCAGATCGAGAACTTGAAATTATTATGACAGAAGATAATAATGAAATGCTTCAGATGAAAAAAGAAGATGAAATTATTGTTCATGGTGTTAATGGAAAAATTATCCGACCGCAAACACCCAATCAACACAAATTGGTACAGACCGTCTACAATAAAGATATGGTTTTTGCCATTGGTCCAGCTGGAACAGGAAAAACCTATACTGCGGTAGCTTTAGCTGTACAAGCATTAAAAAACAAAGAAGTTCGTCGTATTATTATGACTCGTCCTGCTGTAGAAGCAGGAGAAAATCTTGGTTTTTTACCTGGTGACATGAAAGATAAGCTTGATCCTTATTTACAACCACTTTATGATGCTTTGAAAGATATGATTCCGTTTGAGAAACTTTCTACTTATACAGAGAAAGGAGTGATAGAAGTTGCGCCCTTGGCTTTTATGAGAGGTAGAACATTAGACGATGCATTTGTTATCTTAGATGAGGCCCAGAATACTACTTATGCACAAATGAAAATGTTTTTAACACGTATGGGAAAACATTCTAAATTTATAATTACTGGAGATCCTAATCAGGTAGATTTACCACCTAAACAGAAATCTGGATTAAGAGAAGCTTTAAATGTTTTACATGGCGTAAAAGATATTGGTTTTATTTATTTAGATGACAAAGATGTTGTTAGACATAAAATTGTTCGAGAAATCTTAAAAGCTTATAAAGTAAGTGAAGATAAAGAAAGAGAGAAAATCGATATAAAGAAATAGATATTAAAAAATCCCAATTCAATAGATTGAATTGGGATTTTTTAATTTTAGGTAAAATTATTTTCCATTAGAAGAAATGGAATAGTGTAATAAATAACGAAAAGAAACATATAATAATGAATCTTTCCATTATTTATTATTATTTAATTTACATCCATTGATTTCTGTCTAAACTTCTGTATTGTATAGCTTCACTGATATGCTTAGATAAGATATTTTCAGAACCTTCTAAGTCAGCAATTGTTCTTCCAACTCGTATAATTCTGTCATAAGCACGAGCAGAAAGATTTAATTTTTCCATTACAATTTTTATCAGATTTTTAGAATTATCATCTAAATTACAAAATGCATCAAGTTCTTTTGGTCCCATTTGAGAATTATAATGAACTCTAGTATTTTTAAATCGTTTGGTTTGTGTATCGCGCGCATTTATTACTCTATTGCGTATAACTTCGCTCTTCTCTCCATTTCGTTCTTTAGACAAATCATCAAAAGGAACAGGATTAACTTCAATATGCAAATCAATTCTATCTAATAAAGGTCCTGAAATTTTATTTAGATAACGTTGCATTTCAGATGAGGTAGAAGTATTATTAGGATCATCCATAAAATAACCACTAGGACTTGGATTCATAGATGCAACTAACATAAAACTAGCAGGATAATTAACTGTAAATTTAGCTCTAGAAATTGTAACCTCTCTATCTTCTAATGGCTGGCGCATTACTTCTAGAACGGAACGTTTAAACTCTGGTAATTCATCTAAAAATAGTACGCCATTGTGTGATAAAGAAATTTCTCCAGGTTGAGGATAAGATCCTCCTCCAACTAATGCTGCGTCAGAAATTGTAGAATGTGGATTTATAAATGGGCGAACAGTTATAAGAGATTTACTTGCTAGTTTACCTGCTACGCTATGAATTTTTGTTGTTTCTAAAGCTTCATCAATTGTTAATGGAGGTAAAATAGAAGCGATACGTTTTGCTAACATTGTTTTTCCACTTCCAGGAGGTCCAATTAAAATAATATTATGTCCGCCAGCAGCAGCAATTTCCATTGCACGTTTTACATTTTCTTGACCTTTTACATCGGAAAAATCGAAAGGGTAATTGTTCATCTCATTAAAAAAAGATTCATTTAAATTAACTTGATGAGGTTCTAATATATTCTCATTATTAAAATAATCCACAACTTCTTTAATATTATCAACAGCTAAAACATTAATTCCTCTTACAACAGCAGCTTCATCAGCATTTTGTTTAGGAAGAATAATTCCTTCAAAACCTTCTTCTTTTGCTTTTATGGCAATTGGTAATGCTCCCTTTATCGGTCGTAAGGTTCCATCAAGAGATAGTTCCCCCATCATTACATATTTATCTATATTCGATGAATTTACTTGCTCTGATGCAGCCAATATACCAATAGCGATAGGTAAATCATAAGCAGACCCTTCTTTTTGTAAATCAGCAGGAGCCATATTAATTGTTATTTTCTTTCCTGGTAATTTTAGATTAGAATTTTTTAAGGCAGCATTTATTCTAAAATTACTTTCTTTAATTGCACTATCTGGTAATCCAACCAAATGATATCCTACACCTTGATCAATATTAACTTCAATAATTATTGTTTGAGCTGAAACTCCAAAAATTGCACTTGCAAAAATTTTTACCAACATATTATGTTTTTTTATAAATTTACTTCCTTTTTCTATTGTAGAAAATAGCTGAAAGGACTTAAGTATTTAATAATTAATTAAGTGACACTTATAGTGTAATTCTATATGAAAAAAGAAAAATATTCCTTCGAATTTCATCGATTTGAAGACAAAACAGAGTTAGAAGCTGAACAAAAAAAAGTAGTAGATGAAGCTTTAGAGATTTCTCACAAAGCATATGCTCCTTATTCAACTTTTAAAGTTGGTGCGGCAGTTCAATTAGAGAACGGTGAAATTTTTTCAAGCTCAAATCAAGAAAATGCAGCTTATCCAGTAGGTATTTGTGCAGAAAGAGGTTTATTAGCTTATGTTAATGCCAATTATCCTAATATCAGAATAGAAAAATTAGCAGTTTCTACTCCAAATGTAAATTATCCACTACCTCCTTGTGGAATGTGTCGTCAATATATTTTAGAGATAGAAAAAAAACAAAAATCTTCTATAGAACTCATTCTATCGGGAAATGAAGGGGAAGTTTTTGTCTTAGAATCTGCAAAAGATTTACTCCCTCTACACTTTACTGATGAATTTTTAGGGTAGCAATTTTGTACACTAAATAGATTAGTTTAAATTTGTTCCAACGGAATTGTGCAATTATGGAAAAATTAACGCAAGAAACGTACCTACAGTGGTATCGTGATATGAACTTTTGGCGTCGCTTTGAGGACAAGTGTCGTTCATTATATTTAAAACAAAAAATTAGAGGTTTCTTACATTTATATAATGGTCAAGAAGCTTTACCAGCAGGTTTTTTACATGCAATGAAACCTGGAGATAAAGTAATTACAGCTTACCGTTGTCACGTTTGGCCAATCGCTTTAGGTGAAGATCCAAGAAGATTGATGGCAGAAATTACAGGGAAATCTACAGGAACTTCTCAAGGTTTAGGAGGTTCTATGCACTTTTTCAGTAAAGAACACGGTTTTTATGGAGGACATGGTATTGTTGGAGGACAAATTCCATTAGGAGCTGGTATGGCTTTTGGTGATAAGTTTAATGACAAAGACCACGTTACTATTTGTTTAATGGGAGATGGTGCAACTCGCCAAGGAACATTACACGAAACATTTAACATGGCTATGAACTGGAAATTACCAGTTGTTTTTGTGTGTGAAAACAACCAATATGCAATGGGAACACCAGTTTCTCGTACAGCAAATCATGAAGATGTTTGGAAATTAGGTTTAGGGTATGAAATGCCTTGTATGCCTGTTGATGGTATGGATCCTGTAAAAGTTGCTGAAGCAGCTTACGAAGCTATCGAGCGTGCTCGTCGTGGAGATGGACCAACTTTCTTAGATGTTCGTACATATCGTTATAGAGGACACTCTATGTCTGATGCTGAGCCTTACCGTACAAAAGATGAGGTTGAACAATACAAACAAGAAGATCCTATTTTAAATGTTGAATCTCATATTTTATCTAACAATTGGGCAACAAAAGAAGATTTAGAGTCGATTGTAAATGAAATGAAGGAAAAAGTTGAAGAGTGTGTAGACTTTGCAGAAAACTCACCTTTCCCTGATGAAGATGTAATGTACAAATACATTTACTCTGAACCAGATTATCCTTTCTTAGATAAAATAGAAAACAACTAATACAACCATGGCAGAAATTATTGCAATGCCTCGCTTAAGCGATACAATGGAAGAAGGAACCGTTGTTAAATGGCACAAAAATGTAGGAGATAAAATAGCTGAAGGTGATATTTTAGCTGATATTGAAACAGATAAAGCAATTCAAGAATTCGAATCTGAATTTGATGGGGTTTTATTATTTCAAGGAGTTGCTGAAGGATCTACGACTAACGTAGATGAAGTTTTAGCAATTATTGGAAATGAAGGAGAAGATATCTCTAGTTTAATTGGTGGAGGTAAACCTTCTAAAGAAGAACCAAAACAAGAAGCTAAAACTGAAGCAGTAGAATCAAAAGAAGAAACTGCACCAGCTGCAGATATTCCAGATAATGTAGAAGTAATTACAATGCCTCGTCTTTCTGATACAATGGAAGAAGGAACAGTAGTTGTTTGGCATAAAAATGTTGGAGATAAAGTTGCTGAAGGTGATATTTTAGCAGAAATTGAAACGGATAAAGCTGTTCAAGAATTCGAATCTGAATTTGATGGTGTTTTATTATTTCAAGGTGCTAAAGTAAATGAGCCAGCTCCAGTTGACACAATCTTAGCTATTATTGGTGAAGAAGGGACAGATGTTTCTGGAATTGTAGCTAACGGTGGTAAGGCTTCAACAACGTCTAAATCTTCGTCTGAAACAACTGAAGATGATGAAAAACCAGTTGTTGTAGAATTAGATGTAAATAACAGTAGTAAATCAGAAGAAACTAATGGACGTATTTTTGCCTCTCCATTAGCAAAAACTATAGCAAAAGATAAAGGAATTAATTTAGCAGAAGTAAAAGGTTCTGGAGATAATGGACGTATCATTAAAAAAGATATCGAAAATTATCAACCAACTCAAGCAAAAGCTGAAACAAAAACTGAATCTAAACCAGCTCAAACATTTGTTTCTGGAGAAGATAAAGTAATTCCTAATTCTCAAATGAGAAAAGTAATTGCAAAACGTTTAGCAGAATCTAAATTTACAGCTCCTCATTATTATTTAAATGTTGAGTTAGATATGGATAATGCTATCGAGGCTCGTAAGCAATTAAATACTGTTCCAAATACTAAAGTATCATTTAATGATATTGTAGTGAAGGCGGTAGCTATGGCTTTACGTCAGCATCCAGCAGTTAATTCTACTTGGACAGATAAAGAAATTATTCAACATGGAGATATCAATATTGGTGTAGCTGTTGCTGTAGAAGATGGTTTATTAGTTCCTGTTGTTAAAAACACAGATCAAAAATCATTCAATCAAATTTCTGCTGAAGTAAGAGATTATGCAGGTCGTGCAAGAGATAGAAAATTAAAAGCAGATGAAATGGAAAAATCTACGTTCTCTGTATCTAATTTAGGAATGTTTGGAATCGAATCATTTACTTCGATTATCAATCAACCAAATTCTTGTATTTTATCTGTAGGAGCAATTGTTCAAAAACCAGTTGTTAAAGATGGACAAATTGTAGTTGGTAACACAATGAAATTGTCTTTAGCTTGTGATCATAGAACAGTTGATGGAGCTACAGGTGCACAGTTCTTACAAACATTAAAAATGTTTATTGAGAACCCTGTAACAATGTTAGTTTAGACTAATGTTTTATATAAATTACAAAGACCATTCATAAAGAATGGTCTTTTTTTTGTTATGAATTCTATGAATGATTATTTTTAAACTATAAACTAACTGAATGAAGCGATTAAAATTCTACTATAATATCATTAAACAAACAATAATAGAATTCAGTGAAGATAGAATTATGAAATTAAGTGCATCTTTAACATATTATGCCTTATTTTCTCTATCGCCATTAATTCTAATTGTAATTTCTAGTGCAAGTATTTTCTTTAAAAAGGATGCGGTAGAAAATAGGATGTTTTATGAGTTGAAAAATATTGTAGGTCCAGATGTAGCACTTGCAGTACAAAACTTTGTAACCAATTCTACAATTTCTGGAGACAGTTCTATAGCTTTATATATAGGTATTGGTATTTTAATTTTTGGTTCTACAACTATGTTTGCAGATATGCAAGATAGTCTTAATCTTATTTGGAGAGTAGAAGCAATGCCAAGAAGAGCTTGGATAAAATTTATTATAAATAGAGGTATATCTTTTTTGGTAATTCTTACTTTAGGTTTACTTTTAATTACAACAGTTATCTTAAATGGAGTTTTAGTGGGGTTTGGAGAAGAGATTTTTAGTTTTCTTCATCTTGATACAATTATAACAAAAACATCAGTCATTTTTATTAATAACGGTTTGAGTATATTGATTTCCATTGTCATTTTTTACATCTTATTTAAGATATTACCAGATGCACATATAAAATCTAGGCCAGCTTTAGTAGGTGCAATTTTTACGGCAATTTTATTTTTTCTTGCAAAATATTTGATAGGTGTATATTTAGCAAATACTAAATACTCTAAGATTTTTGGTTCAGCGGCATCTTTAGTTATTTTACTTTTATGGATTTATTACGTAGCAACTATAGTATATCTAGGAGCAAAGTTTACTAAGGTTTACGCAGAATGTAAAGGTTTTCCTATAATACCAAAAAAGAATGCAAAGTTAAGAAGATTAACTTTCGTAGATCATAAAGCAAAGAATGATTATGATACAATTAATTAAATAAAAAAAAGCAGTCTAACTAGACTGCTTTTATATTTTATAGTAAATATTTATTTTATATAAATAATTTTATAACATAGTAAATTAATGCTGCTAATAAGGCAGAAACAGGAATTGTTAAAACCCAAGCCCATAATAAACTAATTGTAACTCCCCATCTAACTGCAGAAACACGTTTTGTTAGTCCTACACCGATAATAGAACCAGTAATTGTATGTGTTGTAGAAACAGGAATTCCGAAGTGTTCTGAAATATATAATGTCATGGCTCCAGATGTTTCAGCAACAACACCTTCTAATGGTGTCACTTTTGTAATTTTAGAACCCATTGTTTTGATGATTTTCCATCCTCCTCCCATTGTACCTAAAGCGATAACAATAAAAGATGTAATAGGAACCCATCCCCAATGACTAACAAAATGAGCAAATTTATCATCTGCTTGTACATACTCTATATCAAAGTCTACGTTTATGTGGTAGAAGATAACTGCTGCACCAATAATACCCATTACTTTTTGTGCATCATTCATTCCATGTCCTAAAGAGAATAAAGCAGAAGAAACTAATTGTAATTTCTTGAACCATTTTTCTGCTTTTGCTGGCTTTGCTCTTTTACAAATATTTAAAGTAATAATTGTTAATACAGATGCTATTACCATTCCCATAAAAGGAGCTAAAAAGATGAATAATACAATTGGCACAACTTTTTTGTACACAATAACATCTTCTCCATTTACAGAAAAACCACCTGCATGTGCTATAGCAGCCCCGATAAATCCTCCAATTAAAGTATGAGAAGAAGAAGAAGGGATACCAAATTTCCAAGTTAATAGATTCCATGAAATTGCAGCAATAATACCAGCTAAGATAACCTCTAATGTGATAAAATTTTCAGCAACAGATTTTGCAATTGTATTACCAATTTTAAATTCTCCTATCCAATAAACTGAAATAAAATAAGCTGCAAAATTAAATACAGCAGCCCATAATACAGCCTGAAATGGAGTTAAAACTTTTGTTGCAACAATTGTTGCAATAGCATTTGCCGCATCGTGAAAACCATTGATATAATCAAAAACAAATGATAAAATTATAATTGTAATCAATACTATACCTGGTGTTGACGTTAACATATCAGAAAACGCTGAAAAAAATTCTGTCATAATCTTTAATGATTTAGATTAAGTTGTTACGAGTGTTTAACTGCAACAGCTTCTAATACATTTGCAACACTTTTACATTTATCTGTTGCAGATTCTAATGAAGATAAAACTTCTTTATACTTAATGATGTTTTTAACATCTGTTTCGTTTTCAAAAATCTCTTGAACAGCTTTATCAAAAATACGATCAGATTTATTTTCTAATTTATTGACTTGTTCGCAAATCTCATAAACACGATTCAGATTGCGGAAATCTTTTAATTGATCAATTCCTTCACCGATTAATTGACAAGCTTCTAAATTAACAGCAGTAATTTTACGAATAGATTTCGTTATTTTTTCTACTTGATAAATGTTAATTCTATTTGCAGCTCCATTTAAATTATCAGCAACATAATCTATCGATTTTACAAGTTGATAAATATCTTCTCTATCGAATGGAGTAATAAAATTCTTACTTAATTCTAAGTTAGTTTTTTGAGTTAAATACTCAATTTTACTTTCTAGTTTAGAGATTTGTGCAATATAATCCTCACGATCTTCAACCGGAGCATTAACACATTCGTGTAGTAGTTCAGCTAGTTTTATTAAGCTTTTTGAAGCTTCCTCAAACAAAGGATAGAATACTTTATCCTTTGGAGTAAACAATTTGAAAAATGAGTTTACTGACATTTAAATTTAAATTTTGAACTGCAAAGTTAACAGATTAAGACTTAAGCGACATTAAATTAATGTAAATTTTTTTAACATTTAACGTTTCTCGGTAAATATAAATGGTTTAAAAATAATGTTTTTTACTTCTCAAATTTCAGTAAATCAGGTTGTTTAATAGTACTTTTTTATAAAAATTATTTTTATAAAAATATTCAATTGGTATGATTTTTGTAAAATCGGAGACACTCTAAAATTTTTTAATAGATTTTAGATTATTACATATATTTAACCAACCAACACAACCTATACAACTTATGAAATATTATCAACTGCTAATATGTTTCATTGTAAACGTATGTTATGCACAAAATATAGATTCTATACAGTCTCAAATAGATTCTATACAATATGATAGCGAAATTGATTTTCTAAAATCGAGATTAGAAAACTTAGAAAAAAAATTCGGTGTAACAGATTCTGTACAAAAGAAAGAATTTGATTTGTTGCAACAAACGCGTATTAATATGTTTGTTTTAATGCGATTGGGTGAACTGGATTGGGATCAAAAAGTATTTAATCAAGAAACACAAAGAGGAGAGCGTGTGCACCCAAGATTTTGGTCTCGCCCTTTATTTTATGTATTTTTAAACTCTCAATTATCAGAGGATTTTGATTTTAGATTTAGTTTTCAAAATTACCCTTTCTCAATTTTTGGAGGAGATACCGATTTTCGTCTAGCGTTAGTTTTGTCTGAAATTTGGTTGAGATATAAGATAAATGATCATTATTCTCTAAAATTTGGACGTCAAGATGTTTCTAATATATGGGATAATCAAATTGGAACTCAGTTTGATTTTTGGCAACATGATGGTTTATCCTTTAAAACAACTCATGATATTGGAAAATTAGATTTAACTACTCAATCTGCTTTTTTTATAGAAAGATATGTTAATAATGCTCCATTTAAAGAACAAGGAAAGTTATTTGGAGTGTCTGCTAAACTAGAAAATAAGGTATCTAGAACGCCTTGGCATATTAGTATGGGTCTAATGCGAGCAGAAAGTCTACCTAATACTTACTACAGTAGTATCGGGCAGTTTTTTTATGATGGAGATTTAGCAAAAGAATATACAATCTTTTTATCTCAGTTTTCTGTTAAGTTTAAAAACTTTGCAAATTTAGCATTCACGTTTGATTTCTTTCATAATCTCAATAACTATAACAATACCCCACAATCTAGTCTTATTAGAGATGTAAAAGGAGAAACAAATATTATAAGAGATGCTGATGGGAATTATTCCGAAAATAAGTCTTTTGATGCTTCTACTGCTCCAAATTTTAGAAATCAAAAATCAGGATTCTATGGATCTGTTTCCTCAGATTTACCTTTTATTAGTAAAGATTTAAGAGTTTCTGCTGGTTATTTATACATGCAAAAATATGCAGCGTTGGACTTCTTTGCTCAATATGATTTAGCACGTTGGGCATCTACTAATGTAAAAGGACCAGAATTTATGATAAAATATAAATTAAACGACAGAATTTCTTTTAGAAATAGAACATTCTTTATAAAAGAAATTAAAGGACTTAACGGAGCTAATCCAGATTTTGTTCGAGAAGGAAATCGAACAAGATTTGATATTATAATTAATTTTTAATGTGAAAAAACTCCTTTAGAATTTCTAAAGGAGTTTTTTATTTATATAAGAAATATAATATTCAATTATAATCTTTTTTTTTATAACGATCTGTCATGTTGAGCTTGTCGAAACATTTTATAAACTTCTTTATTATTCTTCGACAGGTTCAGAATGACATTCTGAATGTCTCTTAAAAAAGTTTAAACGACTTCTATATAAGAAATATAATTTTATTTTTCTCTTTTAAAGAAAGAATCTACAAATTCCATTTTATCAAATGCTTGTAAATCATTTATGCCTTCGCCAACACCAATGTATTTTACTGGAATTTTAAACTGATCAGAAATACCAATTACCACTCCTCCTTTTGCTGTTCCATCTAATTTTGTTACAGCTAAAGCAGAAACTTCTGTTGCTTGGGTAAACTGTTTTGCTTGTTCAAATGCATTTTGTCCTGTAGAACCATCTAAAACTAATAAAACTTCATGAGGAGCATCTGGAATAACCTTTTGCATAACACGTTTTATTTTTGTTAGCTCGTTCATTAAATTAACTTTGTTGTGTAAGCGACCTGCTGTATCTATTAATACAACATCAGCATTTTGTGCAACAGCAGATTGTATAGTATCAAATGCTACAGAAGCGGGATCTGATCCCATTGCTTGTTTTACGATTGGGACACCAGCACGTTCAGACCAAATAACTAATTGATCTACTGCAGCAGCACGGAAAGTATCGGCAGCACCAAGTACAACTTTTAAACCTTGAGATTTAAATTGTGACGCTAATTTTCCTATTGTAGTTGTTTTTCCAACACCATTTACTCCAACAACCATAATTACATAAGGTACGTTTTTCTTTGGTATTGTAAAACCATTTGTATTTTCAATATTATTTTCAGAAAGTAAACCTGCAATTTCTTCTCTAAGAATTACATCAAGTTCTGATGTTGATACGTATTTATCTCGTTCAACACGTTCTTCTATTCTTCGAATAATTTTTACAGTAGTTTCTACTCCTACATCAGATGAAATTAGAACTTCTTCTAAGTCATCTAAAACCTCGTCATCTACTTTAGATTTACCAACTACAGCACGACTGATTTTATCAAATAGAGAAGTTTTAGATTTTTCTAAACCTTCATCTAATTTTTCCTTACTTTCTTTACCTAGTATTTTCTTGAACCAACTCATTGAAAGTTAATTTATCTTAAAAAATTTATGTACGAATATACATAAATTTAAAGCAAATAAAAAAGCTACCTTGAAAACGAGGCAGCTCAATTAATCTTAAATATTTTTTGTTAGAGTGATCTACAAATTATTTCGTAAAGAAAGAATCTGCTTGCTCAGCACTAACTACTTTTTCTACAAATACGTAAGCTCCACTTTTAGGAGATTTTACCATTTTGATTACTTTGGTCATCTTTTTAGACCCAGTTTGTAGTGTTGCTACCGTTTTCTTTGCCATCGTCTAAACTTTTATTATTTAATCTCCTTGTGAACTGTATACTTTTTCAATACTGAGTTATATTTTTTTAACTCAATACGATCTGGAGTATTTTTTTTGTTTTTAGTAGTGATATAACGAGACATTCCTGGCATACCACTTTCTTTATGCTCTGTACATTCTAAAATAACTTGTACTCTGTTTCCTTTTTTTGCCATGGTGTCTTAAATTATTTGATTAAACCTTCTTTGCGTGCGCGTTTAACAGCCTCATCAACGCCTAATTTGTTGATTGTTTTTAAACCGTGTGCAGAAACTTTTAATGTAATCCACTCACCAGCTTCTGGCATAAAAAATCTCTTTTTGAACAAATTCACTTCAAAAGTGCGTTTTGTTTTATTATTAGCATGAGAAACATTGTTTCCAACTAATCTCTTCTTACCTGTGATTTGACAAATCTTTGACATCTTATTTTGTATTGTCCTATTTTAAACGGAGTGCAAAGTAACAAATTATATATTACTTATACAACCCTTTAGGTTATTAATTTTATATTTTTTTCTTATTTTGTTTGTATAACAACTTCTGAGCAAGTGTGTAAGCCAAGATAATTCCCATTATCAATAAAGCTATCCTTGCAATTACATCGCCATACTTTGTATAAAACGTTAATTCACTATTCATTAAGATTGTGCCATTTAAAGCACCTTGCTCACCGTATGGTAATGATTTCATTATATCTCCTCGCTGATTAACAAAAGCCGAAATACCTGAGTTTGCAGATCTAACAATAGCGCGTCTATTTTCAATAGCTCTTAAGTTACCATACAATAGTAACTGTCTATGACCATCAGTAGAGCCCCACCAAGAATCGTTGGTCATTGTGAATAAAACATTTGCGCCTTCTCTCACATATTCTGTTGTGTAATCTCCGTAAATTGATTCGTAACATATAACCGGAGCAACAGAAGCGGTGTTTGTTTTATTTTTGAAAACAGAACGATGGGGTTGAACCCCTAACGTTTTTGTTGTGCCGCCAAAGTTAAGCATAAATTCTCCAATAATTGGTATTAAATATTTACGATATGGAAAATTTTCTACTCCAGGCACTAATTTACTCTTATGATAAACTTCTATAGAATCATTACCACTTATTTGTAAAGCCGAGTTATAAGCATCATACCAAGTTATCCCATCTCGCATAACAGAAGCAGTTTCTGTTGCTAAAGATGACATTGGATAAATTCGCATAATTGATGCACCTGTTACAAAATGTAAATCATTTTTAGTTTTCGTCCATTGCTGGATATCTTTTATAATTAAGTCATTGTATAAATTATCAAATATAAGAGCGGAAGATCCAGGAACTGCCGTTTCTGGTGCTACAACAAATTGTGTTTTAGGTTGAATATTTTTTAATGCCAATTCTTTTAGTTCACCATAAATCTGTAAACCATCTTTCATGTACTTTTCATTGTACGGATCCAAATCTGGTTGTATAATAAGAACATCAAGTGCTTTTCCTTTTTCTTCGTAATTAGCATACATTATATATGATATTCCGATAGGAACAGCGATTAAAAGTCCAGCATAGATTCCTAATTTATTTAGATACTTTATTTCTTTCTTATTAATATAAGCAGTTAAATAATAAAAGATGATAATGTTAACAATCCAAATCCACAATGCACCTCCAAAAGTACCAGTATATTCGTACCATTGTACCCACTCATAGTATTTTGCAAAACCATTTCCTAAATTAAACCATGGCCAAGTTAATTCCCAATTAAGTGTTAGTTTATCAAAACTCATCCAAATAGCTGGTAGAAAAACTAAACCATATAGGTTACCTGCTTTTGTTTTTACGAAATGGTAGATTTGAAAAACAATTGACATAAACAAAGCATTAGCAATAACAGGTATTAAATATGCACTCCACGAATTATGTAAAGTTCCATTAGCATCTGTTTCTTGTGCATAATGTAACCACCAAATAACAATAGCATTCCATATAAAGAAAGCTAAAAATGAAAGTCCGAAAATTTTACGACCTTTCTTTTTAAATTCTGCTCGTTGTGTAATTTGATGTTCAGCTAACATTAAAGGAACAAAACCAATGAATAGTAATAGTGGAAAACCATGCGATGGCCAACCAGCTGTTAATAATAATCCTGATGCGATTGCGTACGCAATGTATTTTTTCATGCTACAAATTTATACTTTTTAAAGATTCGCTGTGTGATGATATTTGTTTGGGTTAATCTGAACTTTATAACCCTTTAGATTTTTTATTTAAATGTGTTGCTACAACAACTATATTTTCATCAATATAATAATTGGGGTTAATTTCAATATCAGTTACATTTTTTATAGAATTACTTTTTAATGTTTGCCAATTTGTTGTTGGATAAATTATCTCGGCCGAATTTTTAAGACGCAATGGCATTGCAAATCCATCTACAATATTGTTGTATCGATAATCTATCTTATCACCATTTTGTTTTAGTTCTAAAACAGGTATTTTAATAGTTCTTAGATATTGGTTGAAGAATGCAGTTAAATCTAATCCAGAAAAATTAGCCATAAAACTTTCTATTTGTTCTGTTGTAACTGTTTCATGATAAAACTCTTTGTTCATTCCTCGTAACATTTGTCTAAACTTTTCATCATCATTCATCCACGTTCTCAAAGTATGAATCATGTTTGCTCCTTTAGCGTACATATCACCACTTCCTTCTTGGTTTACACCATACACTCCAATAATTGGTATATCATTCTGAATAGATTGTCTTGTTCCTCTAAGATATTCTGAAGCAGCTTCTTTTCCATAAAAAGATTCTGTAAATAAAGTTTCTGAATAAGATGTAAACGATTCGTGTATCCACATGTCAGCAACATCTTTTTCTGTAATATTATTTCCAAACCATTCATGTCCTGCTTCATGGATGATAATAAAGTCCCATTTTTTTCCCCATCCAGAATTTGATAAATCTCTACCCAAGTAACCATTCATATATTGATTACCATAAGCAATTCCTGATTGATGTTCCATTCCTAAGTGTGGAGCTTCTATAATTTTAAATGAATCTTCATAAAAGGGATAAGGACCAAACCAATGTTCGAAACTCTCTAGCATTAATTTAGCTTGTTCAAATTGAGATTTAGCTTTTTTTAAATTATAATCTAATACATAATAATCTAAATCTAATTTTCCTTTTTCTCCTTGATAGGTATCTTTAAAATTTACATACTTACCAATGTAAGGAATGATATTATAATTGTTAATTGGATTAACTACTTTCCAAACAGCAACATTTTTACCATTACGTTTTTCTTGTTTAATTAATCGTCCATTTCCAATTCCAAGTAATTCTTTAGGAGTTATGATTTCTAATTCCATTCCATTATCTGGTTCATCTCCTAGATAATCTTTATTAGGAAACCAAGCACTTGCTCCTAAACCTTGTACAGCAACAGACATCCAATCTCTTTGTTTTGCATCTTTGGTGAAAATCCAACCACCATCCCAAGGTGCTCTAACTGCAACGCGAGGATTGCCTGAATAAGATATTTGTAGAAGATTATCTTTCGATTTTAATTTTGAGTTTTCTGTATTAATAAAGTAAACATTTCCATCTCGTTTAAAATCTACAATCTCTTTTCCATTAAGGTTAATGTTCTTAATCTCCATAGGAGTTTGTAAATCTATTTGTAATAGTTTGTTATGCTTCTTGATGGTTTCATCAAATCTTATATCAACACTTCCTTTAATAAATTTATCTTCACTAGTAGGTTCAACACTAATTTTATAATGTTTTACATTCCACCAATTACGAAATTCATTGTTAGTTCCTCTTAAAGAATCCTGTCTTGTGAATTCTTTTTTGTGATGTAAAACCTGAGCATTAGCTGTTATTGAAATAAAGCCAATTAGGAGTATTAATTTTCTCATAATAATTTTTAAAACCTTATCAAAAATAACATTATTAACTAAATAAAAGTGATTGTTAAAGATTTTATGAAATAAGTAACGCAACTGTTAAAATTTTATTTTCTTTTATCTACTTGCTTTTATAAGTTGGTTTATTTTTAATAAATTTAAGAATTAAAAATAATTAAAAAACTCTCTACATGAAAAAACTACTAACTATTTTAGGGGCAACTATGTCCTTAATTTCATGCACCTCAGAAACAACAAATGAGGATTTTCGTGAAACGAATATTTCTGAAAAAGAAGAACTTGCGCAACTTTATGAAAAAGCCAAGTTGGAAGGTAACGAACTAACAGTTTGGGGAGGAGGTGATGCTCCTGATCAATTGGACTGGGTAAAAAATGAATGGGCGAAAGATTTTCCTGATATAAAAATTAATATTAGAGTAGATTTATCTAAGTTTTTAGATATTGAAATTGACGACCAATTAAGCAAAAATGCTTTAGTACCAGACATAGTACATCTACAAACTATTCATGATTTTTATAGATGGAAATCTCAAGGAGAATTAGAAAATTTTAAACCATTTCAATGGAATCAAATACCTGATGATATAAAAGATGCAGATGGTGCATATACACCAGTTTATATGATTTCTTTTGGAATGCTAGTGAATAGAGATTCGGTTTCTAATATTCCTGTATCTTATGTAGATTTATTAGGAGATAAATATAAAGATAAAATGATGCTTACTTATCCTCATGATGATGATGCGACACTTTATTTATATAAGAAAATTGTAGATAAATACGGATGGGAATATATAGACAATTTAATTAAACAAAACCCGAGATGGATAAGAGGTACTGCCGCTCCAGTTGCACAAGTTGCACAAGGAAATTATAAAGGAACAATGGGGGCAGCAGGAGCTTTTGATACTGCAATAGATGGAGGAGCGCAAGTTGTTTTACCACAAGAAGACCATTTTTTAACATGGGCACAAACAGCAGGTATATTTAAAAAATCTAAACATAAAGAAACAGCAAAACTTTACTTAACATGGTTACTTTCAAAGAAAATGCAAAATAATTGGGTACAATGGTCTGTAAGAAAAGATATACCTACTAAAGCTACTTATAGAAGTTACAGAGAATATTCAAATACTTCTCCAGTAGAGTTTAGAGAATTTATGTTAGATAGAGATGCTCTAAATAAGTTTTCTAAAGAATTAGAAGAAAAAATAGGACCTGTAACAGGAGGTTCTCCTTTAACAGATCCAGAAATTTTAAGTCTGTTAAATTAATAATACTGTTAATATAGATTGTAACATTCATTCAAAAAAAAATCAGCTTATAAAGCTGATTTTTTTTTGAATGAATTTTCTTATTAAATTGAAAAAGACTACAATTAACTTCGCATCGTTGAGCAAAAAAAAATCCACACCCTCCACTTTTATTTCTACAATTTGATGAACAGTTAGAACTAAGATGTGAACACCAGAAACATGCTGCAGAAATGCAATCTCTACTACAATTACTGCTACTCATCATTGAATTTGTTTTCTTTTGTTTATATTCTTCAATACTTTTGTATGTATAACAGTCTTCTATTGAAGAGCATTTTTTTAATTCTTTACTAGAGTTTTTTATTTAAAAATTCATCTTTATCAACGATCTGGAGAAAACCAAATAAAAGAATGAGAAGAACGAGAATGGCAAGCTTATACAGAAATGATTTATCATACAATGTTTCCAAATGTTCCTAATTTGACCGATTTTTATAAAAAACAATTTGGAGAGAAAGCAATGACTTATTATAATAAAATGTCATTGCCATTAAAGAGTAAATACTTAATAGAAAAGACTAATTTAGAAGAATTGTTACAAGAAATTTATAATAAAGAAGATAAGATGAAAGAAGAGACAACTGAAACAATAACATGGCAAGATTTTGAAAAAGTTGATATAAGAGTTGGTACTATTATTTCTGTAGAAGATTTTCCGAAAGCAAGAAATCCTTCTTATATTTTAGAGATAGACTTTGGAGAATTAGGAGTAAAGAAAAGTTCTGCTCAAATCACTTCACTTTATACAAAAGAACAACTTATTGATAAACAAATTATAGCAGTTGTTAATTTTCCAAAAAAGCAAATTGCTACTTTAATGAGTGAATGTCTAGTAATGGGAGTATATGGAAATCAAAAAGATGTGATTTTACTTCATCCCGAAAGAAGAGTAGAAAATGGAAGTAAAATAGGTTAATTCTTTCTTAAATTCATTATCTATCAATCTGACATATAAATCATAAAAAACTGACGATTATATACTATAAAATATTATTATTTTTAATAAATATGACAACATGACATTCAATAATAAGTTGATGACACAATTTTTATGTTGGCACAAAGATTGTCTATTTGTTGATGCGTCATTTACATGAGCAAACTAAGACATCATAGAAAGTATAATAAGTATATAAAAAAACAAACAATATGAGCAAAATAATCGGAATTGATTTAGGGACAACAAACTCTTGTGTTTCTGTAATGGAAGGAAGCGAGCCAGTAGTTATTCCTAATGCAGAAGGAAAAAGAACAACACCATCTATCGTAGCATTCGTAGAAGGTGGAGAAATAAAAGTTGGTGATTCAGCAAAACGTCAAGCAGTAACAAACCCAAAGAAAACGATTTATTCTATTAAACGTTTTATGGGAACTAAATTTAATAACGATGCAGATGAAATTGGACGTGTTCCTTATACAGTAGTAAAAGGAAATAACGATACACCTGCGGTTGATATTGATGGACGTAACTATACGCCACAAGAAATCTCAGCAATGACTTTACAAAAAATGAAGAAAACAGCTGAAGATTATTTAGGACAAGAAGTAACAAGAGCCGTAATTACTGTTCCTGCTTACTTTAACGATGCACAACGTCAAGCAACAAAAGAAGCTGGAGAAATTGCAGGTCTTAAAGTAGAACGTATTATTAATGAGCCTACAGCTGCTGCATTAGCTTATGGATTAGATAAAGCAAATTCAGACAGAAAAATTGCTGTTTACGATTTAGGAGGTGGTACATTTGATATCTCTATCTTAGAATTAGGAGACGGAGTTTTCGAAGTATTATCAACAAACGGAGATACACATTTAGGAGGTGATGATTTTGATGATGCAATCATCAATTGGTTAGCTTCAGAATTTCAAGCAAGAGAAGGAGTAGATTTAAAGAAAGACGCAATGGCTTTACAACGTTTACGTGAAGCTGCTGAGAAAGCTAAAATCGAATTATCTTCTTCTGCACAAACAGAAATTAATTTACCATACGTTACAGCAAACGAATCAGGACCAAAACACTTAGTAGAAACTTTAACTCGTTCTAAATTTGATCAGTTAACAGAATCTTTAGTAAAACGTTCTATGGATCCTTGTCAAAAAGCATTAAGCGATGCAGGTTTATCTATTTCTGATATTGATGAGGTAATCTTAGTTGGTGGTTCTACTCGTATCCCAAAAATACAAGAAGAAGTAGAAAAATTCTTTGGTAAAAAACCATCTAAAGGAGTTAATCCAGATGAGGTTGTTGCAGTTGGTGCAGCTATCCAAGGAGGAGTTTTAACTGGAGATGTAAAGGATGTATTGTTATTAGATGTTACACCTTTATCTTTAGGTATTGAAACTTTAGGAGGAGTATTTACTAAATTAATTGAAGCAAATACAACAATTCCTACTAAAAAATCTGAGGTTTTCTCTACAGCAGTAGATAATCAACCAGCAGTAACATTAAGAATTGGTCAAGGAGAGCGTCCATTATTTAATGATAATAAAGAAATTGGTCGTTTCGACTTAGTTGATATCCCACCAGCACAACGTGGAGTTCCACAAATCGAAGTAACATTTGATATTGATGCGAATGGTATCTTAAGTGTTTCTGCAAAAGACAAAGGAACAGGAAAAGAGCAGTCTATTAAAATTGAGGCTTCTTCTGGATTATCAGATGCTGATATTGAAAGAATGAAAAAAGAAGCCCAAGAAAATGCTGCAAAAGATGAAGAAGCAAAACAAAAAATTGAAAAAGTAAATGCTGCAGATTCTTTAATTTTCCAAACAGAAAAACAATTAACAGAATACGGAGATAAAATTCCAGCTGATAAAAAGCAACCAATAGAAGAAGCTTTAGCAGAAGTTAAAACAGCACATGCTGCACAAGATATAGCTGCAATTGATACTTCTATGGAGAAATTAAATACAGCTTGGAATGCTGCTTCTCAAGAAATTTATGCTGCAATGAATGAAGGTCAAGAAGGTGGAGCGCAAGCTCAACCAAATGCAGACCAAGGTCAAGCAGATGGAGTAGAAGATGTAGACTTCGAAGAAGTAAAATAAGACTCAGTGAGTCAAGCAATAAATTAAATCCTCAAGCTAAAAGCTTGAGGATTTTTTTATGCATTAAAATGAAATTAATTATTAATATACTTTTCTATAATATGTTTAGAAACAGGTTTTAATGTTTTTCCATTTTCTGGATGAATACCAAAGTTGGTAAAAAACTCTACATGATTATTAGATTTATCATACCACACTTTTCCAAGCGCATTATTCACTGTTAGAGTATCTACTCTATTTATTTTTCGGAAAGATGTTAATAATTCTTCATCTATGGCAATCACTTGATTAACATTAATATCTTCATTACACAAAACTGCTACATAGTGATCCAGTTTCCAATACATACATTCTTTTTCTGAAACTTTTTTTTGATTTACATTTTGAACAATATGGTTTACTTGTTTTTCTATAACAGTCACAACAGAATTTGATTTAGGAACAGCAGTTGTTTGTTTCGGTTTTGAGGTTTCTTCTATAGATTGTTGATTAATTACTTGTTGTTTTTCTTTTGGTAAATTATCTTTTTGACTTACAAAAATGCCTCCAGCAACTAAGATGCCCATCAATCCAAAACTATTCTTATTCTTGGAAATAAATTCTGGAATGTTAAAAACCGGAGAATTAGTAATATTAACAACCAGCTTAGATGATTGATCTGATAAATTATCATTTTGCTCATCAGATTCAGAAATAGTAACATTTATTGGACCAAATTTTTTAACAAAAGGTTCTTTTCTATAATTATTACAAAAATCATTAAAGTTTTTATAGCCGCTATATAAGCTCATATTATCTAATGTAATATCATCAATCATGTAGTCTAAATTGTCTTCAACTAATTTTTTATAATAGCGAACGAATGTTCTTCCGTCTTTTGAAAATCCATATTCCTCTTCAAATAGAGTACTCAGATAAAAAGCAATAGAAGTTTTGCTACTATTTGGTAGCTCATTTTTGGCTTTTTCAAATACAACTTCCACTAATTTTTTCTTCTTGTCAATCATTTTAGTAACAGTGAAATAAATCTGCGTCCAAATTAGACAATATACGGATAATAACTTTACGGTTTTCCGTAAAATAAGATCGTCATGTTGTCCATTTTCTGTCCTTCACTTGTCTAGGAAAGAGACCTTTACTAGTCGTTAATTTGTAACAGAAATAATGGTGTAAACTTTTGCTGATCAGATAGTAATAAATCATATTTCTAAAAAATAAGATACAAAAAATAGTTTGTTTAAGCTGGCCTTGGGAAGCGGTTTTCTACTTTCTGTTTTGCGTATCGATACTTCCCAAAATTTAAGAAGCGCTTCTTAGTTCGTCGTGCTCAATGCTGAAGATCTGTGTCTTCAGCAAGTGCGAGAATTATTCAAACTTAAATTTTAAACAATGTTACAATTTTTATTAATGCTACTAGGGTTAGCATTTCCAAGTGATCATAATATCGCAACAACATCAAATGATAATTCATCATATAGTGCACAATCATTCCAAACAGAAGAAGCTGATGATGATAGAGGTGGAGAGAAGGAACAAGTTCCTCCGAAAAAGTAATGAAAAGAGGTTGAATTATTTCAGCCTCTTTTTTTGTCTTAAAAATTGAATAAAAAAGAAAAGGAAATTATTTTAATCCCTATCTGAAATTAATTATGATTATGTATGAATGATTAATACTTTTAATTAAATTAGTGGTGTGAGATATTTTTATTTTTGTGTTGTATTATTCTTTTTATTTTCCTGTTCAGAAAATAAAAAACAACAAAATTCATTCAGTAGTGGTGATGAATTTTATGAAAAAGGAGAAAGTTTTTATGGAGAAAATAATGATAGTGCCTATTATTATTTCAATCAAGCATTCAATTATTATCAAAAAGAGAATGATAGTTTAAATTCTTCGAATGCATTGATTTATCAATCTTTCATCCAAAATGAAGAAGGAGATTATTATGGTAGTGTAGAAACAAATATACAAGCCTTAAAACTTCTTGGAAAGAATAAGAATAACTTGTTGTCAATTTTTAACGCAATTGCAATTGCTAAAAGCAATTTAAAAGATTATAAAGATGCTATAAATTGGTATGAAAAAGCTTTAGCTAATATCGAAGATATTAAGGATAAAGCATTAATTGAAAATAATATGGCAGTTGACTTATCTAAAGAAAAAAATTATGATAAATCAATTCGTATTTTACAAGATTTGAATAGAAATCAGAAAAATTATGATAAAAAATTAAAAGCTAGAATTCTGAGTAATCTTGCTTATAATAAATTTCTAAAAGATTCAACGTATAATGCATTGCCAGAACTTTTACAAGCTTTAAAGATAAGAGAACAAGAAGAAGATCTTTGGGGACAAAATGCGAGTCATGCTCAGTTATCTGACTATTTTTTTGAAAAAGATAGAATAAAATCTTTTTTTCATACGAAACAAATGTTTTCTATTGCTAAGCAATTAGAAAGTCCAGACGATCAATTAGAAGCGCTACAAAAATTGGTTCTTCTTGAAACTTCAGAAAACTCTAAGCAATATTTTATTCAATATCAAAAACTTAATGATAGTCTTCAAATTGCAAGATCTAAAGCTAAAAACCAGTTTGCTTTAATTCGTTTCGAAACAGAAAAAGAACGAGCAGAAAATGTAAAAAAACAGAACCATATATTAAAGCAATATATAGTGATAGGGCTTCTAATTTTTTTTGTTATTGGCGGTATTTTTTGGTATAGAAAAAGGAAAAAAAGATTACAACAACAAAAGGAACTTGAAGTTAAGAATACACAAATTAAATACTCTAAAAAGGTACATGATGTTGTAGCGAATGGGTTGTATCATACCATGATGCAAATTCAGAATAACTCTCAATTTGAAAAAGAACAAATGTTAAATAATATTGAAAAATTATATGAAGAGTCTAGAGATATTGCACGTGATGATTTAAATGAAATTCCAGATAAAGATTTTTCTTTACGATTAACAGAAATGTTGAACTCGTATTCAGATGAATCACATAAGGTTTTTATTGTTGGTAATAATTCAGAAAAATGGAGTAATATTTCTAATAATGCTCAAACGGAAGTCTTTTATACATTAAGAGAATGTATGATTAATATGATGAAACATAGTCAAGCTACATTAATAAGTGTTAAGATTGATAAATCTAATGATTTCTTGATGATTAAATACACGGATAATGGAATTGGTATTGATGATCTTGAAAAAAAATCAACTTCAGGAATCCGAAATATGGAAAACCGTATTGTAACAATTGGAGGAAAAATTACTTTTGAGAAAAATCCAGCGAATGGATTAATTATTCATATTACAATTCCAACATAAAAAAAATGTTTAAAAAAGTCCTTATTGCAGAAGACCACGAAATAAGAAATTTAGGAGTTATTAACACTTTAGAAGAGTTAGAGGTACCCAAATTTGAGTTTGTTAACTATTGTGACAAAGCTTTACAAAAAATAAAGATTGCCATTGAAGAAGATGAACCTTATGATCTATTAATTAGTGATTTGGTTTTTGATGAAGATTTTGTTGAACAGAAAATAGTATCTGGTCAACAGTTGGTCGCAGAAGCAAAAAAAATACAACCAGAACTTAAAGTTGTTGTATTTTCTATAGAAAAAAAGATTCAAATTATTGATGAACTTTTCAATCATTCTAAAATTAGCGGTTATGTTAGTAAAGGAAGAAATGATGCAAAAGAATTAAAAAGCACCATTAAAAAAGTATTTGAAGGAGAAACGGTAATTCCTCAAGATATATTAAACTCGTTAAGAAATAATACTTTTGAAGTAACTGATTATGATATTAACCTACTTGGTTTATTATCTAAAGGTTGGAAACAACATGAGATTATGGATTATTTTAAAAATGAAGGATTACAACCAAATAGCCAAAGTGCCATAGAAAAACGTTTAAATGATTTACGTGAATCTTTAAATGCTAGAAATAATATAGAAATGGTTGTTATTTGTAAAGACATGGGAATAATCTAAAAAATAATAACGTATAATTTAAATCGTCTCAGTTTTGAGACGATTTTTTATTTACTTCAAATTCAATCTATTTAAGATACATGTTAAAAAATAAACTAAATTCCTTATTTTTGGATTGATTTTGGTATTTATCCAACGATCAAAAGAAAAAAAATATGAAAAAAATAGTATTCATGATGGCAATCGCCATGGCAGTAACATCATGTAAAAAAGACGATAAAGTTGTAGGGAAAGATAAAGATGGAAACGAATTAATCGTAAACGAAAAAGGAGATACAATTCCTCAGTCGGAAGCGAATAATGACGTAAAAACAGATTCTTTAGCTAAACCAGAAGTTGTTGCAGTTACAAAAGGAACTGATGAAAAATATTCTTATCAATATAATTTAGAGATAGGAAAAACATATCCAATGAGTTTGTCTATTAAAAATACGCAGTCTGCAACTGATGGAAAACAATCTCAGAAAATGACGAGTGAAAGTAAAAAGGAGATTGATTATACTGTAAAAGATTTTAAGGATGGTGTATATACATTAGAAGTAAAATCTAAACAGTACAGTGAAAAAATGACAGACCCATCAGGAAAGTCTATTTCATATGACACAAATTCTACAAAACCAGCAAATAAAGATATTGCTGTTTCTTGGTCAATTTATAAAGCAATGACAGGAAAAACTTACACAATGAAAGTTGACCAAAAAGGAAAAGTTGTAAGTGTTGATGGATTAGATGTTGTAAAAAAATCTATTTTAAACTCTGTAAAAAGTCAAGTTAATGCTGAAGAATTCAAGATGTTTACTCAAATCATTGATAATTCTTTAAACAAAGAAGCAATTTCTTCTCAATTTGAAGAAACGATGAATGTTTTTCCTAATAAAACTTTAGCTTTAAAAGAATCTTGGAGCGATAGCCAAAAAATAGATAAAGGTCCTATGAAAGGAAATATTTCTATGAAAAGAACTTTATCAAACGTAGAGGATAAGAATACTACAATTATAGTTGCAGGTTCTCAAAGTTTAAAAGGAAATGAATCTCAGGAAGGAGTAAAAATGTCTGCGAATAGTAATGCAAATGTAGATGGTAAAATTTTGATTGATACTAAATCTGGATGGATCAACAAAGTTAATTTAACAAAAAAGGAAACATTAAAAAGAACAGTAGAAGCGCAAGGTCAATCACAAACAATGACAGAAACTTCAACTACTGTTACAACAGTAAACTAAAATGAAAACAATACTTTGGATTCTTGTTTTGAGTATAATTTTCTTAACAATATTTCGTTTTTTAAGAAAAGTATTTGCGATTAAGAAAGTCTTTAAAGACGCAATTAATCAACAACAAAACGCTTATAATCAAAGCCAAAATAATAATGATTCTCAACAAAGAGAATCTCAATCTAACCAATCGTTCGATAAGCCAAAATTTAATATCGATGCGGAAACAGTTGATTACGAAATAATCGAAGAAAAAAAGGATGAAAAATAAACAAAACCTACTCTACGTTCTTGTTTCATTACTACTTTTTGTAGTAATAGCGTTGGTTTATTGTGCACCAGTTTTATCTGGTAAAGCTGTTATTCAGCCCGATATTATCAATTATAAAGGGAGTGCGCAAGAAATGTTAACTTACCAAGATAAGACAAACGAAAATGTTTATTGGTCTGATGCAATGTTTGGAGGAATGCCAACGTATCAAACTGGAGCAAAATATAATTTTGATGTTATAAAATCTATTGATGGTATTTTTAGATTTTTACCTCGTCCAGCAGATTACATTTTCTTGTTATTCACAGGATTTTTTATTCTAGGAATTACGGTGTTCAAAAAATGGAAATATGCATTAGTTGGTGCTATCTTCTTTGCTTTTGGTTCGTATTATTTCGAATTGATAGCAGCAGGACACAACGGTAAATTACATACAATAGGTTATTTTGCACCGCTTATAGCAGGTATTCTCTTATTGTATCGCAAGAAATATATAGCAGGTTTTGTACTTACTACTTTATTTATGGGCTTGCAATTACAAGCTAATCACATACAAATGACGTTTTATTTGTTTTTAGCGATGTTGGTTTTTGCAGTTGTACAATTTATTGATAGTTTAAAAAAGAAAGAACTACCAGATTTTCTTAAATCATCAGCTCTAACTATTGCAGCAGTTTTAATTGCGGTAGGATTAAATGCAAATAGATTATTATCTACTTACGAATATAGTAAAGAAACAACAAGAGGAAAGTCTGAAATGACTTTGTTGAAAAAGAATTCGAATGGTTTAGATCATGATTATATAACACAATGGAGTTATGGAAAATTAGAAACATTAAATCTATTTATTCCAAATTTAATGGGTGGAGGTTCACAGACGAATCCAGATGATTTAAAAAATTATACATCCGAATTACAAAATACTCAATATAGTTTGGGAGAAGATGAGTTTAATCAACAAGTATTTCAGGCAGTTGCAAGTCAGTCAAAAAGTGCTTATTGGGGAGATCAACCAGGAACTTCAGGTCCGGCTTATCAAGGAGCGGTTGTTGTATTTTTGTTTATTATTGGAGCTTTCATGGTTAGAGGACAATACTCTACCTATAAAAAATGGTTGGTAGGTGCTACTATTTTAAGTTTTGTATTAGCTTGGGGTAAAAACTTACCATTTATTACCAATCTATTTATAGATTATTTCCCAATGTATGATAAATTCCGAGCGGTCTCATCTATCTTGGTGATTGCAGAATTTACAATGCCGTTTTTAGCAATCTTAACATTGTACTATTTCTTTAATTCTGATGAAACAGAAGAGTTTAAAAAGAAAGTACTTTATATTGCTGGAGGAAGTACTGTAGGATTACTAATTTTATTCTACTTATTTGGAGGAATGTTATTCCCATTTGCTTCTGGAGACGAAAAGTTAATGACTGAACAATTAATTGGACAAATACAGCAAGCTAATCCTAATGCTGTAGGTTTATGGGATGGATTAATGAAACGTTTAGACGAGGCATTAATCTTAGATAGAATAGATATGTTTAAAGCAGATACATTAAGAACATTAATTTTTGTATTGCTAACATTAGGTTTATTATTAGCATATCAATTTAAGTTTATTAAAAAACCAGCAATTGTTGTTTTAGCAATAGGAGCTTTGGCTTTAATAGATGGATATACGGTAAATAAAAGATATTTAAATGAAGATAATTTTGTATCTAGTTACATTGTAGATAATCCTTTCCCAACAGAATTATCACCTCGTTTAGAAACGGAAGCAACGAACAATAATAATGTAGCACAGATTGCTTACAAAGTTCCGATGAATAAATTATTATCAGAAATTTCTAAACAAGATCAGTCACATTTCCGAGTTTATAATACAGCAGTAAGTACATTTAATGAAGCTGGAACATCTTATTTTGTTCCATCTGTTGGTGGTTACCATGCAGCTAAATTAGGAAAATATCAAGATGTAGTGGATGTTTACTTTTCACAAGATGAACGTTTAAAACAATACGGAATAAAAGATGAAAAAGGGTTGATTAATGTATTAAATATGTTGAATACTAAATACATTATTCACGGAAATCCGACAGAACCAAAAGTACAACAGAACCCAACTGCATTGGGTAGTGCATGGTTGGCATCTAATATTAAGTGGACAGAAAATGCAAATGATGAAATTTTAGCTATAAACTCTATTGATGTAAATAATACAGTTATTTTACGAAAAGATTTAGTTTCTAATAAAGATTTAAAATCTGTTGCAGATTCTACAGCTAAAATTAATTTGGTCGAATATACTCCAATGAAGATGACATATAAATCTTCTTCAAAAACAGATCAAATAGCTGTTTTTTCTGAGATATATTATCCACATGGATGGACAGCAACTGTAGATGGAAAAGAAGTTTCAGTAGAAAAAGCAAATTATGTTTTACGTGCTGTTCCAGTTTCTAAAGGAAATCATACAATTGTATTAGAATTTAAACCACAAATTATTTCTACTGGAAATACAATTGTTATTATCTCAAATATTATTTTGTTGCTTGTTGTGGCAGGAGGAGTATATATAGGATACAAAAAATGTAAAGTAGATAAGGATTTAACATTAGCTGAATAAGCTAAATAATTAAATGAAAAAAATATTAATTATCACCTATTATTGGCCTCCTGCGGGAGGTCCTGGTGTTCAGAGATGGTTGAAGTTTACAAAATATCTTCCAGAGTTTGGATATGAAACATTTGTTTATATTCCAGAAAATCCATCTTATCCTATTCTTGATGAAACTTTATCAAAAGATATTAATCCTAAGGTAAAAATCATCAAAAATAAAATTTGGGAACCTTATCAGCTTGCTGAAAAGTTAAATCCAAAAAATAAAGCATATAAAGGTGGTCATTTCGAGAAGAAAGAAAATCAATCTTTTATGTCAAGACTTTCCATTTTTATTCGTGGAAATTTCTTTATTCCAGATGCTCGCAAATTTTGGGTAAATCCTTCTGTAAATTATTTAAAAGAGTTTCTTAAAAAAGAAAATATAGATATCATTGTTACATCTGGTCCTCCACATAGTTTGCATTTGATAGGTTTAAAACTTAAGAAACAATTGCCAACTATAAAATGGTTAGCAGATTTTCGTGATCCGTGGACACAAATTAGTTATCATAAAGAATTAAAGTTAACTTCTAAGGCTGCTAAAAAACATGAAGATTTAGAACGTGAAGTGATGCAAAAGGCTGATGTAATATTAGCAACAAGCTACGCTGATGGAGAAAAATTTAAGAAAATAGGTGCAAAAAGAGTTGAGGTTATTACAAATGGTTTTGAACAAGTAAAACAAAATGTAGAAAAAGAACAAAGTCATTTTAATATTACTTATTCTGGAGGATTAGAGATGTTAAGAAATCCAATAGCTCTATGGAAAGCTTTAGCACAAATTTTAAAAGAAAATAAATCATTTAGAGAAGATCTTAAACTTAATTTCTATGGATCATTAGCAGATGATGTGAAGCTAACAATTGTTGAGAATGGTTTAAATAAAAATTTAGTTGTACATGGTTATGTTTCTCATCAAGAATCACTAGATGCTATTAATGAAGCTGATATACTAGTCTTAACTAATTTTGATGATGAAGCATCTAAAGGAATTATTCCTGGAAAGTTATTTGAATATATGGCAACAGGAAATCCAATTTTAGCAATTGGACCAGCAGATGCAGATGTAGAAAAAATTCTATCAAAAACAAGAGCTGGTGATTATTTTTCTCATCAAGATATTACTCAAGTAAAACTGTTTATATTATCTATTTATAAACAATGGTTAGCAAATCCGAATCAGAAATTTGAAACTAACGAAATAGAATTACAAAAATTCAATCGAAAAAACTTAACGAAAAAGCTTGTTGATATTATTGGGTAGAGGTAATCTGTGATATAAGGTTTTAAGACATAAGATTTATTATAAAAGAACCATAATAGAATACAAAATTAATAGTGTTTAATGAGTTTTAGCTAAAATTCACTAAACACTTTCTTATCTCTTAAAATCATACTTCTTAAATCTTAAAACTATCCTTCTATAATCTTTTTTCGATGAGCAATTCCCCATTCAGTCAAATTATTAATAATAGTTTTTAATGTTAAACCATGTTCTGTAAGTTGATAGTGAACCGTTACAGGCTGAGTATCTAATACAGTTCGTGTTATTAACTTATTTATTTCAAGTTCTTTTAATTCTTTACTCAACATTCTGTTAGAAATACCTTCTACATCATTCAATATTTCTGAGAATCTTCTTTGATTATAAAAACAGATAGAAGAGATAATAGCTATTTTCCATTTACCATTCAGAACATCCATAGAATCCTGAACTGCTCTCATTTCTTTCTTATGTTCTTGTTTAAAATTTGTAATTTGACACGTCATAATGTTACTTTGTTACTCCAATGTTACTGTTATTTTTAAGTACAAAGTTACTAAAAATAACTTAGTGTAATTACCTTTGATTCATTAACAAATACAAATTTTTAAAAAATGGATTTTATAAATAAAAATGTAGTTATTACAGGAGGTAGTACAGGAATAGGATTTGCAACTGCGCAAGCGTTTATTAAAGAAGGAGCAAATGTTTGGATAACGAGTAGAAGTGCAGAAAACCTGCAACAAGCGGCAGAAAAAATTAATAGTCCAAAATTAACGACAGTTGTTTCAGATACTTCGAATTTAGAAGGAATTTCAATTCTAGAAAAAGCAGTTACAGAAAGTGGAAATAAAATAGATGTCCTTTTCTTAAATGCTGGAATTGCAGTATTTTCACCAATTGAACATGCGACAGAAGAAGATTTTGATGCACAATTTAATACCAATGTAAAAGGTTATTATTTTACATTACAAAAAATGATACCACATTTAGTAGAGGGAGCATCGGTTGTGTTTACTTCTTCTACAGTTGCAACAGCTTCACAAATGTATGCAAGTGTATATTCAGCAACAAAAGGAGCAGTGAATAAAATTGCACACATTGCCGCAAACGAATTAGCGGACAGAAAAATTAGAGTAAATATTGTAAGTCCTGGACCAATAAAGACAGAAGGTTTTGAAAAAGTAGTTACAGATGATGAAGTTAAAAAACAATTTGCTGCAACTACGGCTGTACAAAGATTAGGAAATCCAGATGAAATTGCTACAACTGTATTGTTTTTAAGTTCTGATAAAGCGAGTTTTATAACAGGAGCAGAATTAATGGTAGATGGAGGTTATATTGGATATGCCTTGAAATAGATTTATCAATAAAATTTAATATGAAGAGTCACAGATAACTAAAAATTGTTTGTGGCTTTTTCTTTTTAGAAAACTTTGAATTAAATTCGTTTAATCTAATCCATAATAGTTTTGGCAAATTATATAAAAATTATTTTTTGTTTATTAATTTTCAATCAGTTATTGAGTTTAACAATGCCTCCATTTGGTATTGCATTCGGTACACCCATTTTGCTTCCTTTACTAACTTTTTACTATGGTAGAAAGTGTGATGTAAAAGTTCCAGTAGTACTTATAATTATACTATTTACCTATATAATTAGCAAGACTATAGATTGGTTTATAGCTCCAGGAACTCATGATAGTGAGGGAATAGCTTTAATGACATTATTATCAATTTTAACTTCATGTATATTCTTTATAATATGTGTAGTTCAAATAATTTATAAAAATCTGACTGTTAAAAAAATAAGTGTAGTTGTTTTAGTTCTAATTACTATTTTTATGCCCTATTTACATATATTATTTATGAAGAAATATTATAATCAAAATCTGAATGTAACGAATAAAACATTATCAGAATATTTTGATAGATAAGTTATAGTATTAATTAAAATGTATGTTTTTAAAGACTAATATTGATTAGTTTTTTTTATAAATTTACTAAAAGACTCAAAGTTATATAATGTTTATTTGTAGAGTTTTAGAGGTAATTGTAAATTTAAATAAAAAGAAATTATGGCATTAATTAACCTTCATATTAACTTCAATGGAAATGCTGAAGAAGCATTCAATTTCTATAAATCAGTATTTGGTGGAGAATTCGCAAAAATTGTACGTTTCAAAGATTTAAGAAGTGATGATTTTCATGTCGCTGAACATGAAGAAAATAAAATCATGCACATTGCTTTACCTATTGGGAAAAATGTTTTGATGGCAAATGATGTTCCCGAATTTATGGGAAGAACAAATGAGAACGAAAACAGATCTAAAATATCAATCAGCACGGAGAGTAAAGAGGAAGCAGATAAACTATTCAACGGGCTTTCAGCTGGTGGAAAAATAGAGGTGCCAATTTCAGACAGTCCTTGGGGATCCTATTTCGGAATGTTTAGAGATAAATATGGAATTGAATGGATGGTGGATTTTGATTCAAACTACAAAGGAGAGGTTTAATCTTAAATGGAAATATATTTTAATTTAGAGTTTTTATTAAACTAATATTTTATGAAACAATTACATATAGTTCTATTATTTCTACTATCAATTATTAGCTTATCTCAAGAAAAGAAAACTGAAATTTTTATAATAGGAAATATACACGATAGTGTCGCTAACTATCATCCTAAAATTTTATTCAAAATTCTTGAGAACATAAAACCAGATATTATACTTCATGAAGTAGATAGTGAGGGTATGAGAGAGTATGAGACTGATGCAAATTTCAAAGGAAATGAAATTAGAGCTAGTAATTTATATCTTAAAAAAAATTCAAAGACTTTAAGATTTCCATTTGATTTTGAAGGAAGGAATAAGTATAGAAGAGATAGAGGAATGGTTCCTACAGATAATTTAACTATTAAGCTAATTGATAGTTTATACACTGCTAAAAAACTTACTAAAGAACAAATAAAAATATACGAAACATTTAATAATATTACAGGAGATTTAATGAAAATTGCTGAATTATCTCCTGAAAATTTCAATAATAGTAAAACTGATAGTATTGCAGAGTTAAGACAGAATTACCAATACCAACAATTGCTAAAAATAACAAACGAAAGACCTGAATTTTCAGAAAATTATATAGTGAAACCTAATAAAGAAAATATAAGCTATAAAGATGGTTTTAAATTAATGTCAGATTTTTGGGATTTAAGAAATAAAACAATGGCAAAAAATATCTATAATATTTCGGAAAAATATCCAAACAAAAAGATTGTTGTTTTAACTGGTTTTCTGCATCGTTATTATTTAATAAAAGAATTGAGAAAATTAAATAATGGTAGTTACACAATTAAAGAATTTTATGAGCCATAATAATTTTAGAACTACAATTACACCATTTTTTATTGTTCTTGGAATTTTGAGTATTTTACTTTTAATATTTTCAGTTTACAATCTTTTTATTGATAATAATGGAGGAAATGCTTTAGGTGGAACAATTGCTGCATTTGGATTCATAATTTTTCTTTTTATTTTGGGGTTTGAACAATTTATTTTGATGAGTATAAAGGTGAATAAAAATATAATTTGGGTAGTGGAATCATTAATTCTTATTACTACAGTAATCTACATTTGTTTAAGTGGGATATCTATTGTATAAATGAATAATTAATGTGCTATCAATTATCAAATTATTTGAATATTTTAGCGATAAGAACTTTTATATAAATAATGTCTGATAAAAACAATCTTGAAGAAAAAATATTAATCCGTTATTACAGTCAAGTTCTAGAAGAAATAGTTGTTGAAACTTTTTGGGCAGAAATAATAGATGAAAATAAAGGTTTATATAAAGTTGATAATATTCCATTTTATGGCCCAGAACTTTCATGTGAAGATATAATATTTGCTGAATTTGATAATGATGAAGAGAGAATTACATTTAGAAAAGTAGTAGAATCATCAGGGAATTCAACAATACAAGTTGTTGTTCTTGATGACTCTTTCATCGTAGAAAAATTAAAAGAAGATTTGAGTGATTTAGGCTGTGATAGTGAGAAGATTGGATAAAAATACTTTGTTATAGATGTTCCGTATAATTTAAACTATTTACCAATTTTTAACAAACTAAATGAATTAGAACGTGCAAAAATTATAGGTTTTGCAGAACCTAATATCTCAGAAAAGTATGTTTCAGAAAAACAATAAAAAATCATAAAATGAAACTACCACCTTACAATATATTTCCAGAAGTTATATCTGATGAAATAATTTTGAGAGAAATACAGATAGAAGATGTAAAAGACATTGTAGAAATATCGTTTTACGATTCAAGACCAGCTTTAACAGTTGAAGATGCAATAACAATGCAAGAAAAAATAAATTTGGATTATCTAAATGGTTCATCCATTCATTGGGGAATTATAGATAAGCAAACAAATAGTATTGTAGGAACATTAGGTTATTATAGAGGTTTAGATAAAGGAGTAGGGGAACTTGGTTGTGTTTTAAAGAGCAACTTTCGTGGAAAAGGTTTTATGACATTAGCAATGAAGCTTGCTATTGAATTTGGTCTTAATAATATTGGTTTAACAGAAGTAATAGCAATTACAACGACACAAAATAAAAGTGCTATAAAACTTCTTGAAAGATTAAATTTTGTAAAAACAAAAAATCTTGAAGAAGATGACATTGAATATAAATACTTGAATATTGTTTAATTTTTTCTTTTTAAGAGACAATATAATGTAAATACTCTTCCACAGTTTGATAGTCACTTATTTGTAATTTTTTCTTCAATCTCATTTTACAAACTCTTACACTTTGTGGAGAAATTCCTAAAGTATTAGCCATATCATTTCCATTTAATTTTAATCGCATTAAAACCAATATGCGTATTTCGGCTTCGGTAACATTAATATCACTTTGTATTATTTTACTAAAAAAATCAGGATATATCGCTGCGAAACGCTTTTTGAATCTATCCCATCCATCATCAGTAAAAATTTTCTCTTCCAATAAATCATCAATATTATACTCAGGATTGATAATTTTTTTAGAGGGTTCTTGTAATTGATGAATAATATTATTCTTATTTGTAAGATCAATAATATATGTTTTAAGCTCTTCTTCTTTTACATGAATAAGCTGTTTAGAATTTTCTAAATCTATTTCTAATTGCTTTTTTCTAAACTTTATAATAGAAAGATAACGATAAACAAAAAATGCAGAAATAAGTAATACTGCTAGTACAGAAACAGCAGTTAACATGAAACGGCTATTGGCAATTTTTTTCTCATTTTGTAGATTTTTAATGCGAAGATTTTTAACCTCAATTCCCAAATTAGCTTGATACTGAGATAAAAGATTACTTTGATTAGCGTCCATAATATCTTTTTCAACATCATAATGCTTCTTAAAATAATACATTGCTGAATCTTGTACATTAAAAAGATCATAATTATTAGAAAGTTCACGAAGCCCTTCACTTATTCTAACTTTACTTTTTACTTTATAACTAAGATTTAAACATTTGTGTCCTGTTTCTATTGCTTGTTTTTTATTACCTTGTTTAGCATATACATAGCTTAAATTTTGATAAGCTGTTGCCATTCCTTCAGCATAGTTTATTTTTTTGCATTCTTCTAAAGACAATAAATAGAATTTTAAAGCAGCATCATAATTCTTCGAAAAGCGATAAATCTGACCTTGATTATTATAAGCAATAGCTAAATCTTTAGGTTCATTAATTTCTTTAAAAAGCTGAATAGCCTCGTTATTATAATTGAATGCAGTTTTAAAATTTCGTTGTTCTTTAAGTATCAATGCACGATTTGTATAAGTAAGACCTAAAAGTCTTTGCATGTCGTTTTTTTCAGCCAGTATAGCTGCTTCATTATAACATTCCATTGCTGCAGTATTATTTTCAAGACGCCATTGTACCAAACCTAAATTATTTAAAAGTGTAGCCATTTCTGTTTCGTTATCAGATACTTTTACTTTTTTATAGGCTTGTGTAAAGTAATTAAGGGCTTCTTGATAATTTCCTTTTCGCCAATGTTCATTTCCTAAATCTCTAAGCGTAGAGAAAGATTCTTTATTAGATGAGTTATTTTTTTCTGTACTATTATGTTGTTTCTCAACACAAGATGATAGAAGCAGAAAAGAATACAGTATGATTAATAATTTTGAAAGGTTTACATTGAACATCATGCTCAAATTTAAATTTTTATCCTACATAAACAAAAAAAGGTTCCAAATTAAATATTCGGAACCTTTCGTTTTTTTGATTGATATAAAATTATTTAACAATCATTTTTTTAGTTTGTTTAAAATCTTTAGATTCTAACGTGTAGAAATAGATACCTGGAACTAAACTTTTAATTTCAAATGTTACGTTGTTTTTACCAGCAGGGTAATTTCCGTCGGCTATTTTAGTAATATATTGACCTTGTATATTGTATAAATTGATTACAGCTTTTCCTCCGTTTGTTAATGTAAAAGGAATAGTAGTAATAGAAGAAACAGGATTAGGATAGTTTTGCCCCAATCCATCACTTTTAGAATCTATAGGTAAATTATCCGAAAGTCCTAGTGTACTCTTATGTTCAGTTTCAAAAAAGTAAAGACCTCTATAAAAACTTTGATCTGCAACAGTACCTGCTACTAAAAGTTTATTGTTACTATTTGGAACTAACCTTCTACCATAAAACTCTGAATATTCTGGACCAATAAAATATTCTTCGTTTTTATTTTCTCCATTTTTATCAAATGTCAATAATGCTCCCACAGGAAAAAAAACAGAAACAATTTTATGTGCAGAAGGATCTATAATCTCTTGGTTTAATATGTAAACTTTATCATCAGCATCAATATGGAAATCATTATAATAACGCATATTATCAGATTTTACATTCCAAAGTAATTCACCATCTGCGCTATATTTTTGTATAACATTGTGAATATCTCCATTAATAGCAAGACTGTAACCAACTAAAGCAACACCTCCATCACTAAAAGACTTTATAGTATAAGAACGTTCACTTCTATCTTGATCTCCATACGTTTTATACCATTGCATTTTTCCTGCCGTATCTAATTTTACAATAACCATATCGTCTTGCGCAGTATTTCCATTAATGTAGATACTTCCATCTTTTGAAATGTGCATATCGCTAGCAGTTATTGTTTGTCCCGGAATAGAAACTGTAGTACTCCAATTAACTGTTCCATTTGTATTAAATTGTATTGCAGCAAAATTTCTTGTCGTTAAAGTTAATTGTCCATTACTATTTACATTTCCTGTATTAACTTGTCCTGAAATACCTGGCACAGACGTTTTCCATGCTTCTGTTCCGTCCGAATTATATTTTATTCCAACGATAGAATTACCAGATCTTCCACTAAAGTATAAAGAACCGTCTTCTAATGGTGTTAAGACAAAAGCTGATGAATTAGACCAATCTATTTCTTTTACCCATATTTGAGAACCTTCTGGTGATAGTTTAATTAATTTTAATTTAGGTGGAGATTGTTCAAATGATGGTATTAAACCAACATACACATTTCCATTCGTATCTGCTTTTCCTATAATTCCGTCTGCTGGATTTCCATTTTTAGAATTGTAAAGAATATTCCAAGCTACAGTACCATCTTCTTTGTGTTTAACAAGAAAATAATTCATATTAAGCATTTCATCAGCATAAGAATAATAAGAACCAGTAGAGAATGTACTTCCTTTACTATCTGAAAAAGAGTTAAGCATTATTGCTTCTGATGATCCAAGATTAGCATATTTTGCACTCCATTGTTTTTCTGGAACTGTATTACCAAAACTTGATTTTACAGTTTCGAAAACATTCCCATTTTGTGTGTAAAAGGAATTAACAGAAAAATAAACATTGCCATTATTATCTGTGCCTACACCAGCCATTCTGCCCATAGTAGCAGTTCCTTTAGTTGTCGAAATTACAAAAGCAGATTCTCCTAATAAGTTTCCTTCTGGCGAATATTTGTATGCACGAGCTGCAACATCTTGTTCCCAAGCTTCAGCGCCAGGTGTCATTCCATTTGCAGCAATAATAATATTACCATTGGTATCAAAAGATAGTTTATTATGATCAGATTGTATAAGACCATTGGTTGCTGTTGCCCAATTTTCAGTTCCATCTGTATTGTAAGATAAAAGAACAGTTCCGTCATCAGAAAAGCTTCCCGAATGATTTCCGCTGACATATAGTTTGTTATTATGAAGTGCTATTTGCCAACCATTTGTTTGTTCATCTTGACTTCTGTGAGATTGTACCCATTGTTCTTCACCATTTGCATTGTATTTAATTGTTCCAATGCGATTAAGGTAAGTATCAAAAGTACCTGTCACATAAATATTATTATCAGCATCTGTAGTAATAGCAGCAGGAACAGAATTTGTAACATCTGCAATATTCTCAGGATCTGTACTTTTATAATTATATGCTTGTTCCCAAATTTTTGTACCATCTGCAGTATATTTAATGGTGTGGTAATTAAGCCACCCTTCTGTATTAGGGCTGTAACCAGTTACAATAACATTACCATTATTATCTACTGCTACTGCTGTTGCTTCGTTCCATGCTTCTCTATTTGCAGGATTTTCTGTTTTGTGCCATAGCTTTTCTCCATTACTATTGTATTTTAAAGTAACATAATCCACAGAATTTCCAGACCATGTAATACCAGATAAATAAATATTTCCATTACTATCAGTTGTTAAGTGACTAGGAATTTCTAATCCTTTTGTTCCGTTATCAAAAGATGTATCAAATAGTTTTGTTCCATCAGAAGTATATTTAACAAGACGAATATCCATATCATTACCATTCCATTTAAGCCCAGATATAATTATATTTCCTTCGTTATCAAATATAATATGTGTACCATGTTCAACGGCATATAACGCAGCTTGCTCTCGTTTTTGCCATATAATTTGCCCATCAGAACCAACTTTTATAGTGAAAAAATCTCCAGAAGGTTGATTTTCATTAGAACTTCCTCCAGTAATATAAGTGTTTCCATCTTTATCTGTTACAGAAGCATAAGGTATGCTATTTCCTTTATAGACTTCACCTCCAAAAAAGTCAAATTTATTTTTGTTATCACGAAGCGCTTTAGACTTTATTTTGGATAACACTTTTTCTGTCGGATTTGTAATGGTTTTACTTTGTTCATTATTTTTTAACCCGGTTGGTTGAGGGTTAAGTAAAGAAATGCTACCAAAGTTTTTAGAAACCTTATAACCATTCTGCTCTTTAAGAGTAGTGCTTTGTGCAGTAACAATTGTACAGACTGTTACAGCAATCAAAGAAGCTGTGGATTTAATAGTAAAATTCATATCGTGTTAATTATTAAATGTAAAATTAAAGTTATTACAATGTTTTATTAAGGTTTTTAGTGTTGACATCTATGTTGACAATTGCAGTTTTACACAATAATAAAGACGACATATACTGGAATGATTCTACATTAATTAATGCTAAGTTTTTGAAATAAGAAGCCTGTTTTTATAAAAACAATAAAGTAATTTAGTTGCGATAATTAATGTATTGCAATAATAAGTTGTAGTAAAATTTTATAAGAAGATTTTAGGATGTCTTATTTCTAATCTTTATTTTCGATAAATAAATAACCTAAACAAAATATTATGAAAAAATTAATTAGAAAACAACCCATGCTTTTTTATGCTTTTCTATTTCTTACTATTTTTAGTTGTAAAGACAAAAATATAAACGAAAAGAAAGAAGTTTCATTTGGTTCGACTAATGAAACGAATGTAGAGATTACTGAAAAAGAAAAACCTTTATCTATTGTAGGAACTTACTCTTTTGGAACAAGTTTAGAAAAAGGAGCTTTAGGAAAAGTTTATGTATATCCTATAACAGATAGTACAGCAATTTTTTATTTAGATGTATCAGAAGGTTCTCCAGATTATACTTTAACTACTTTATATGGAGAAATGTTAGTAAAGGATAATGTTGGGACTTATGATTCTAAGAAAGATAAACATGGAGCAGAACAATACGGTGACGCATTGAGCAATTGTGTAATGAAATTTGAATTTAAACAAGGAGAACTTACTATAAAATCTAAGGAGAAAGAATGTGGCTTTGGAAAAGATGTATCTGTATATTCAACATATAGATTAATAAATGAGACAGCTCCAAAATATTTTGAAAATGTTCAAGGAACAAAAAGCTATCCAGTAGAATTAATTCTTGAAAAATATAAAAAGTAGTAAGAATATTCATTTTTTAACAATTGAATGTTTCTGCTGAAAAAGAATTTAAAAAACTCTTGTATAACTGAATATACAAGAGTTTTTTATTGTAAATTTTCTGAATATTATATTTTTGCAATATTCTATATAATAAAATTATTTTTACATCATAATATTTTTTATTTTAGTAGTTATTATTAAACGTATTAACTAATTAATTACATAAAAATGAAAAAAATATTATTATTTACATTGTTTTTGTTTTCTTTAACAGCTTATGCAGATCAATGGTATGTATTATCTCATGATCAAGCAAAGCAGGCAAAGGAATTTTTAGATAAACAATCATACGTAATTTCTTTTTGTGGTTGTTGTGATAATGATCCAAAGCAATTAATAGAAATTAAGAAAGTACAAATTGAAAAATGGAAAAGCTCAAACAAAAATGAAGATTTGTATTACATAAAAATTGATGGTACAAATAATTCAACTAATCAACCATTTTCAGAAGGTGTGGATTTGGCCTATATACATGTATTAAATCCAGATGGATTAGCTTTTACTGTTGCCGGAGAATTATCTTGGGAAGTTGATGCTTGTGTAGAACCTTTTCCGTTTGATGTAAAAAAGGAGAAAAAGAAAAACAAAAGAAATAAGAAATTAACTTATTATAGATTTTTAAATTCTATTAATCAAAATGATGCTACTTTTTTAGCAAAAATTTCATCAAGGTTTAATTAAATTAAAAATGATTTATTTATAGTGTAGAATAGTATTTTAAATATTGTTCTACACTTTTATTTTATACCTATTCAATTGTTTTTCTTATTTAAATAATTAGCAATGAACTCTATCAAAACAAAAATATTTTTAATAGTTATAATAAGTTTTCACTTTTTTGCTTTTGCACAAGAAGATACATTTCAATATTATAAAGAATATGAAATAAAAAATATTCCAAAAACAAAACTTATAGTAGATGCTAAGCGGGAAGATGTAATTAATTATTTTTTAGAATATGATAAAGAAAATATAGTTAAGATTTCAGAAGACAAATATCAATTATTTGATACCAAACAAGCTTTTACAACAAAAGAAGATTTTGATGCATCTGTAAAGAAAGGTGTTGCTCCTGATGACTGGCTTTTTACACACGAAGGTAGTTTATCTTCCTTTTGGGAAGTTTCATTTAAAACTTTGGATGGAAATAAAACACAAATGGAGTTTGAACTAAAGAAAGTCGTAACTAATTCAGAAGTTAAAGCCGTTTTTTCTGATAACGAAATTTTGAATCAACAACAGATGTGGGAAAAATGGTATCAAAATAAAAAGTTAGTATCAAGAGGAATTATAGAAAAGTTATACGAAATCTATTTTCGAAAAAAAATTCTTCCAGCTCTGCATATAGCAGAATTTTCTAAAGAAAAAGGATTTGATAATGGAAACTATGTGATTAAAAATTTTATTCCAAATAAAAGAGTAGAAGCAAAAGTTATCTTTAAAAAGCAAGTACCAGAATTAGGAAATTCTTTTAATAAAAAAAGTATATTGGTTTATGATAGAGTGAAGGCAATTATCAGTTTGTTAGATAGTGATACTGGTAAAACAATCTGGACAAAAAAACTTGAAAATAGAGATAGTCAGAATTTAAATAAATTCAATATTTATAAAAATACCATTTATGTAGCGACAAGTAGTGGTAACATATATGCTTTGTCCTTAGAAAATGGCGAAGAATACTGGAAAATGTCTCCAACAAGTGGTACGCAAAAAGAAAATGTAACGAATTTTTTCAAACAAGATTTACCAATTTCTGACGAGTATTTATATGCAAATTACAACGGGACGGTTTACAAAATAAACAGATATAATGGACAAATAGATTGGTCGCAAACAATAGGAAATTATGGACATTATAATTATTCATTTGATGATGAAAATCTTTATAAAACAGGAGTTTTAGAATGTTTTGTTATAAATAAAAAAAGTGGTGAAGTAACAAAAATTATCAACAATACAGAAGAAAATACTTTTTATGCACCTAATGAATTAGATGCTCAAAAGAAAATAATTTACCTGTCTGCAGGTAGTTTATATGCTTTCGATTTAACTAAAGATAATGTAATATGGAAGTATAAAGATGGTGCAGATTTTATTTTTAAAGAAAATACTACACTTTATACAGCAGATAATGGATCACTTACTTTAAGAGCTATAAATTCTAATTCTGGAGATATTGTTTGGGAAAATACAGAAGTTAAGCCGCAGAATGGAGAAGGAAAAACACTTTTAAATATTTATAACCTTAACAATGAAATTATGATGGATGTTTTTGTTGAAAACTATTCTAATAAGACGACAGGAAGACAACTTGTTTTTATTGATAAAAAAACGGGAGAGCTAAATTTAATTAATAATATTACAGAAAAAATAGTATCAAATCCTTTAATAACAAACGATGAGATTGTATTACTTTCTCCAAATAGGATCTTAACAATTAATATTAAAACAAAAGAGTTAAAAGAGAGAAGTATGGATTTATCATCATTAGATTTAGAGAAAAATAAATTGGGAATTTATGAACATTATTCTCAGCTCATAAACCCCAATTAAATTTTTGCAGAAGATTTTATTTTTTTAATGCTTCTATTCTTTTTACTTCTTTTATAAGTAATGGAAAAGCTGGTTGAGCCATTTCTCCATGATCAAATCCATCTAATTCATATAGAACAGTTTCTTTATTACCTTTTAATTTCATTATACGCCACATGTATGCATTCTCTTCATATCTACCGAAAATTTCTTTTTCACGATCACCAGTAATTAAAAGCAATGGAGGAGCGTCTTGTCTAGCGAAATACAATGGTCCCATATCATCTATTCTAGGGTCTAATTCGTTAATACCTCTTTCTTTTCTAATGGTAAAATGTGAAATCATTTGTCCACTGAATGGAATAATACCTGCTAATTTATTCGCATCAATCTGGTATTTTTTAAGATAAGATTTGTCTAAACCAACCATTGTAGCAAGATAACCACCTGCTGAATGACCAGAAATAAAAATAAGATTCTCGTTTCCACCATATTCTTTTATATGATTAAAAGCCCAAGCAGTTGCTGCTGCTGCATCTTCAATATATTTTGGAGCATTTACTTTTGGAGATAATCTATAATTTACACCAATTATAGCAATTCCTTTATTTTTCAAAGCTTCTGGAATTTCTTTTTCTCCACCTGTAATTCCTCCACCATGAAACCAAATTACGGAAGGGAAGTTTTTAACATTTTTTGGAATGTAAATATCCAAAACACATCTTTCATTGATGTAAGTGTCGGATTTGTTTATTTTATCATCATAATAATGAATATTGTTGATTGTTTTGTAGTCTTGTGCATAAATTTTTGAAGTTGTAATACTTAAAAATACGAGAAGATATAACCAAATATTTTTCATAATCGTCTTAATTATTTTTGGATAAAAATTAACAATATTTTATTGTTTCATTTTTTATGTTAGATATACAATACCCTAAATTTAGTAAAAATAAAATATATGGGACAATTACAAAATAAAGTAGCAATTATTACAGGAGCTGCATTAGGAATGGGAAAAGCAACAGCAGAGTTATTTGCAGAAGAAGGAGCAAAGGTTATTGTTGCAGATTTTAACGAAGAAGCAGGTCAGGCAACTGTAGATGAAATTAAGAAAAAAGGAGGTGAAGCAACTTTTTGTAAAGTAGATATTTCAGATTCTTCTCAAGTAGAAGCAATGGTTAAATTTGCAGTTGACGTGTACGGAAGATTAGATTGTGCTGTAAATAATGCAGCTTTAAAACCAGATAATAATTCTTTTCAGGATTTAGATGAAGAATATTATGACAGATTACAAGCAGTAGATTTAAAAGGAACAGCTTTATGTATGAAATATGAACTTAGACAATTTATTAAACAAGAAGGAGGAGGTTCCATTGTGAATATTTCGTCAATTAATGCATTTAAACCAATTTTGGGTAACCCAGCATATCAAGCATTTAAACATGGAGTAGAAGGTTTAACAAAAGCTGCTGCATTTGAATATGGAGTAAAAGGAATAAGAATAAATTCTGTTGCACCAGGAGCAATTCGTACACCAATGCTAACAGCATCTTTAGCAGATAAAGGAATTACTGAAGAAGATATAATTCCATCTATGAGTTTAATTGGTCGCCTTGGAGAAGTGAGAGAAGTTGCTCAAGGAACTCTATTTTTAAGTTCGAATGCTGCAAGTTATGTTCATGGAACTGTTCTACATGTAGGAGGAGGTTTTGAACTACTTTAAAAGCTATTAGAAAACGATAAACAAAAAGATCTCAATCTGAAATTTCAGATTGAGATCTTTTTGTTTATATTCTATTTAATTGTTTATTAGATTGTTGAAGTGTTAAAAGTTGTTGAAAATTTTTATTTTTTAATAGGTTTATTGTATTTTTATATTATCCGAGTTAATTATTAAAATAGCACATATGAAGAAACTAATTTTTCTATTTATTCTTTTATCTACTATTTCAATCGCACAAGTAGGTATAGGCACAAACACTCCAAACAGTGTGCTTGATGTTAGAGGTTCTTTACAGACAGCTTACAGAGAAGTCAATACTAATGTAACTTTAGTATTAATGACTATTATGTAGTATTTAACGGAACAGCAGCATCAACAATTACATTACCTGCAATACAGACAGGAACAAGCAGTTTTACGGGACGTGTCTATCGTATTAAAAATATTAGTAGCCAGGTTCTTACAATTCGACCAGCTGGTACTAATACATTTCGTGTTTCTAGTACAACTCCAGATGCTACAATAACCTTAAATCCTGGTTTTTTTGTTGAATAAGTGAATAATGCTAATACTGGGGCAACTGCTGCTGCTTGGGATGCTTCATTTGTAGCACAACCAATAGCACAAGCAGTAACATTGTATGGAGCAACTTTAAAACTTCCTCCGTATGGCTTAATTACAACCCGAAATCCAACTTACGATTCTGGAACAGGAACTGATGTTTGGTGGTTAATATCTGCAACACCTTCAACATATGAGGTTTCAGCAAGTTTATCAAGACCTAGTAGAATGACAATTGTTTACGAATATCAAGGGACAGCGTTTAATTTGAGTGGGCTTCAACCTTTATTAACAGTAGGTAATTCTTCAAGTTTTCCAGATATTTTTTCCGTTTCTTTCGGAGGTTTTTCCAATACTACTGGTAAAACAAGGTTAACAGTATCTATTGCGAGAGTAGATTTTATAGGATCAACAGCACTTCCTGCTACCAATAGTAACTGGCAAGGAACAGAATTTTTTATTAATGCTTTATTTACAAAAAGAACTTTATAAAGAAAGGTACAATGATTTCAAAAGTAAATAGTTTAATAATTCTTTTTATGCTTATTTCTTTAAGTGTAAAATCACAAGTAGGTATTGCTACTTCTAACCCTAACAGTATGTTAGATGTTAGGGGATCATTGCAAACAGCTTATAGAGAGATTTCAACAGCTACGAGTACATTAGATGTTAATGATCATCATATTTCTTACACAGGAACTACTGCAGGAACAATTACACTTCCTAGTATTGCATCAGGAACTGCTAGTTACAATGGTAGAATGTATTTTATAAAGAATTTAAGTAGTCAAAATTTGACAATAGTAGCATCAGGAACAAATAAATTAAGAGCTGATAATGTAGCTTTAGATAACATCATTTTACAACCAGGTTTTTATGCAGAAATTGTAAATAACACCAATACTATAAGTACTTCTGCAACATGGGATATTTCTTTTGTCGTATTGCCAATTGCACAAAATGTAGAACTCTATGATGTTAATTTTAAAATACCACCATACGCCACTACGGTAACAAATCATAATACAACAGCTTACGACACAACTTCTGGTACCTATCAGTGGTGGTTAATTTCGACGACATCACAGCCTGCTGCTCGTACTACTGCTTTAGTAAGACCTAATAGAATGACACTTGTTTATGAATACCAAGGCCCATTGTTTGATTTAACAGGTATACACCCAATATTATTAGTAAATACAAGTGGAACAACAGCTAATTTTATTGCTTCTTTTGGAGGGTTTAGTGTATTAGGAGGTAAAGTGAGATTTACTTTCACTGTTGCAAGGTTTGATGATATTACAAATGGAACAGCAGCTAGCCAATGGACAAATACATTTGATGCAATATCTGTTTTTACCAAAAAAATGTATTAAATCAATTTTTGGAAAGAGTTTAAAAATAGACTTAAGATTGGTAAAATTTTATAAATCAATGCAAAATAAATGGATAAATATTTTTATTTAATGAAATTATTCATATTTTTGCATGCCCAAAAAAGGGTTTAATCCAAATTTAAAAGGAAATTATTAGTATGCCAACAATTCAACAATTAGTTAGAAAAGGTAGAAAAAAACTAACCAAGAAGAGTAAATCGGCTGCATTGGAATCATGTCCACAACGCCGCGGTGTTTGTACACGTGTTTACACTACAACTCCTAAGAAACCTAACTCAGCAATGCGTAAAGTTGCTCGTGTTAGATTAACAAACGGAAAAGAAGTTAACGCGTACATCGGTGGTGAAGGTCATAATCTTCAAGAGCACTCGATAGTATTGGTTAGAGGAGGTAGAGTTAAAGATTTACCTGGTGTTCGTTACCACATCGTACGTGGAGCGTTAGATACTGCGGGAGTAAATGGACGTACTCAACGTAGAAGTAAGTATGGAGCGAAACGTCCTAAAGATGCTAAAAAATAAATTTAAGGAGAAATGAGAAAGACAAGAGCTAAAAAAAGACCCTTACTTCCAGATCCTAAATTTAATGATCAGTTAGTAACACGTTTCGTAAACAATTTAATGTACGACGGTAAAAAATCTGTTGCATTCAAAATTTTTTATGATGCATTAGAAATCGTTGATTCACGTAAAGAAGATGCTGAAAAATCTTCAGTGGATATCTGGAAAGAAGCTTTATCAAATGTGATGCCTCACGTAGAAGTACGTTCTCGTCGCGTTGGTGGTGCTACATTCCAAATTCCAATGGAAATTCGTCCAGACCGTAAAATTTCAACAGCTATGAAGTGGTTAATCAAATACTCACGTAATAGAAATGAGAAATCTATGGCTCAAAAATTAGCAGGTGAAATTATCGCTGCTGCTAAAGAAGAAGGATCTGCCGTTAAAAAACGTCAAGATACTCACAAAATGGCAGAAGCTAACAAAGCATTTTCACACTTTAGATTCTAGTAAGAAATGGCAAGAGACTTATTATATACTAGAAATATTGGTATTGCTGCACATATTGATGCAGGGAAAACTACAACAACAGAACGTATCTTATTTTATACGGGTAAATCTCACAAAATTGGAGAAGTACATGATGGTGCTTCTACAATGGACTGGATGGAGCAAGAAGCTGAGCGTGGTATCACGATTACTTCTGCTGCAACTACGTGTAAATGGCAGTTTCCTACTGAACAAGGTCAGCCACTTCCAGATGCAAAAGAATTCCACTTTAATATTATCGATACTCCTGGTCACGTTGACTTTACAGTAGAGGTAAACCGTTCTTTACGTGTTTTAGACGGATTAGTGTTCTTATTCTCTGCAGTAGATGGAGTAGAGCCTCAATCAGAAACAAACTGGCGTTTAGCTGACAACTATAAAGTTCCTCGTATGGGGTTTGTTAACAAAATGGACCGTCAAGGTTCAAACTTTTTAAAAGTTTGTCAACAAGTTAAAGATATGTTAGGATCAAACGCTGTTCCTATTGTATTACCAATCGGTGATGAAGCTGATTTTAAAGGAGTAGTAGATTTAATTAAAAATCGTGCTATTGTATGGCATGACGAAAACAACGGAGCTACGTTTGACGTAGTAGAAATTCCTGCAGATTTAGTTGGTGATGTAAAAGAATACAGAGCTAAATTAATCGAAGAAATTGCTGCTTACGACGAAAACTTATTAGAGAAGTTCATGGAAGATGAAAACTCTATTACAGAAGAAGAAATCCATGTTGCTTTACGTGCTGCTACTTTAGATATGTCTATTATCCCAATGACTTGTGGATCTTCGTTTAAAAACAAAGGTGTACAGTTTATGTTGGATGCAGTATGTCGTTATTTACCATCTCCGATGGATAAAGAAGCGATTCCAGGAACAGATCCTAAAACTGATGAGCCAACTTTCAGAAAGCCATCTGTAGAGGAGCCTTTTGCTGCTTTAGCATTTAAAATTGCAACAGATCCTTTCGTAGGACGTTTAGCATTCTTCCGTTCTTATTCAGGACGTTTAGATGCAGGTTCTTACGTATTAAATACTCGTTCAGGAAACAAAGAGCGTATCTCTCGTATCTTCCAAATGCATGCTAACAAACAAGAGCCAATCCCATTTATTGAGGCTGGTGATATTGGAGCTGCTGTAGGATTTAAAGATATCAAAACAGGTGATACTTTATGTGATGAAAAAGCACCTATCGTATTAGAGTCTATGGACTTCCCAGATCCAGTAATTGGTATCGCGGTTGAGCCTAAAACTAAAGCTGACGTTGATAAATTAGGTATGGCTTTAGCTAAATTAGCTGAAGAAGATCCAACATTCCAAGTAAAAACAGATGAGGCTTCAGGTCAAACTATTATTTCTGGAATGGGTGAGTTACACTTAGATATTATCGTTGACCGTTTAAGACGTGAATTCAAAGTTGAAGTTAACCAAGGTGAACCTCAAGTAGAATACAAAGAGTCTTTCTCTAGACCAGCAGAACACCGTGAAGTTTACAAAAAACAATCTGGTGGACGTGGTAAATTTGCTGATATCGTTTTCACAATGGGACCAGCAGAAGAAGGGAAATCAGGATTAGAGTTTGAATCTATTATTAAAGGTGGTAACATTCCTAAAGAATATATCCCTTCAATCGAAAAAGGATTTAAAGCAGCCATGAAAAATGGACCTTTAGCTGGATTCGAAATGGATTCATTAAAAGTTACAGTAAAAGATGGATCTTTCCACCCTGTGGATTCTGATGCTTTATCTTTCGAATTAGCTGCTCAAATGGGGTATAAAGCTGCTGCTAAAGCTGCTGGAGCTCAAATTTTAGAGCCAATTATGAAGTTAGAAGTATTAACTCCCGAGGAAAACATGGGAGATGTTGTAGGTGACTTAAACAGAAGACGTGGACAAGTTTCTGGAATGGATGATAGAAACAACGCTAAAGTTGTTAAAGCATTAGTTCCATTAGCAGAAATGTTCGGTTACGTAACATCATTACGTACATTATCTTCTGGTCGTGCTACATCGACTATGGAGTTTGATCACTATGCTGCTGCACCAACAAACGTTGCAGAAGCTGTAATCGCTAAAGCAAAAGGTAACGCTTAATTCAAGAAAAATGAGTCAAAAAATTAGAATAAAATTAAAATCTTACGATTATAATTTAGTTGATAAATCAGCTGAAAAAATCGTAAAAACTGTTAAAGCTACAGGAGCTGTAGTTAATGGTCCTATTCCATTACCAACTCACAAAAGAATCTTTACAGTTTTAAGATCTCCACACGTTAACAAAAAATCTCGTGAGCAATTTCAATTATCTGCACACAAAAGATTGTTAGACATTTATTCTTCTTCATCTAAAACAGTTGATGCTTTAATGAAGTTAGAATTACCTAGTGGTGTAGAAGTAGAAATTAAAGTGTAGTTATTATAACACTTTAAATAAATATAAACCTCGAGACGTGCACATCTCGAGGTTTTTTTATAAAGTATGTAAGTTTCATAAATTACTAAAAATTGAATTGGTTATAATCTTTTGAAAAATAATTAATTGAAAGTTTGTATTTTATGAAATAATTCATACATTTGCATGCTAATTTCAGAGAAGATCTCTAGTGGCTAACATCCACATTCTCTGAAATATTAAACAAATTATTAACATATTTTAATCAAATGTCAGGTATCATTGGTAAAAAAATCGCGATGACTAGTTTATTCGATGAGAATGGGAAAAATATTCCTGTTACTATCGTAGAAGCTGGGCCATGTGTGGTTACTCAAGTCAGAACCGTAGAGAAAGATGGGTACGTAGCGGCTCAACTTGGTTTCGATGACGCAAAAGAAAAAAACACGACTAATGCTTTAAAAGGTCACTTTAAAAAAGCTGGGTCAACTCCAAAAAGAAAGTTAGTTGAATTTTACGGACAAGAATTCGTAGATTCATTAAACTTAGGAGATGAAGTGAACGTTGAGTTATTCAACGAAGGAGAATTTGTAAGTGTTACAGGTACTTCTAAAGGAAAAGGTTTCCAAGGTGTTGTTAAACGTCATGGTTTCGGTGGAGTAGGTCAAGCTACACACGGTCAACATAACCGTTTAAGAGCTCCAGGTTCTATTGGTGCAGGTTCAGATCCTTCTCGTGTATTCAAAGGAATGCGTATGGCTGGAAGAATGGGTGGTAAACAAGTTACTGTTCAGAACTTAAAAGTACTTAAAGTTGATACTGAGAAAAACCTTTTAATCGTAAAAGGTGCTATCCCAGGTCCTAAAAATTCATACGTAATCGTTAGAAGATGGAAGTAGTAGTATTAAACATCAAAGGTCAAGAGACTGGAAGAACAGTATCTTTAGACGAAGCAGTTTTTGGAATTGAGCCATCTACACATTCAGTGTATTTAGAGGTTAAACAATATTTAGCAGCTCAACGCCAAGGAACTCACAAAGCAAAAGAAAGAGCTGAGATTGCGGGATCAACTCGTAAAATCAAAAAGCAAAAAGGAACTGGTACAGCTCGTGCTGGATCTATCAAATCTCCAGTGTTTAGAGGAGGAGGTAGAGTATTTGGACCACGTCCAAGAAACTACTCTTTCAAATTAAACAAAGCACAAAAGAGATTAGCTAAAAGATCAGTTTTATCACAAAAATTAGCTGAGAATGAAATCAAAGTTGTTGAAAACTTTTCTTTCGAAGCTCCAAGAACAAAAGAGTTCAAAACTGTTTTAACTGATTTAGGATTAGAGAACAAAAAATCTTTATTCGTATTAGGAGAATCAAACAATAATGTATATTTATCTTCTCGTAACTTACAAAAAGTTAAAGTTGTTACAACTGAGGAATTAAATGTATTTGATTTAATTAATGCTTCTCAAATCGTATTTTTAGAAGGTTCTTTAGCAACAGTTCAAGAAAATTTAACTAAATAAGACGAAGAAAATGGGAATCATAATTAAACCAGTAATTTCAGAAAAAGCAACTAGTAACAGTGAGTTATTAGGGCAATATTCGTTTTATGTAGATACTAAAGCTAATAAATTACAAATTAAAGAAGCTGTAGAAAAAACTTATGGTGTTTCTGTAGTTTCAGTTAGTACTTTAGTTTCTGCTCCAAGAGTAAAAACTCGTTATACAAAAACAGGTTTTCAAACTGGAAAAACAAATAAATTGAAAAAAGCGATCGTTAGCTTAGCTGAAGGTCAAGAAATAGAGTTGTTCGGATAATTTAAGAATTAAAAAATGTCAGTAAGAAAATTAAAACCTATCACCCCGGGACAACGTTTTAGAGTGGTTAATGAATTTGCGGCAGTAGACAAAAGTGCTAAGCCAGAAAAGACATTACTAGAAGGAAAATCTAAATCGGGTGGACGTAACAACACTGGTAAAATGACAATGCGTTATATCGGTGGTGGACACAAACAAAAGTATCGTATTATCGACTTCAAACGTGATAAAGAAGGTGCTGCAACTGTAGAATCTATTCAATATGATCCAAACAGAACTGCATTCATCGCTTTATTATCTTATGAAGATGGTGACAAACGTTACATTATTGCTCAAAATGGTTTAAAAGCTGGACAAGTAATTGTTTCAGGAGAAAACGTTGAACCAGAAGTAGGTAATGCTATGAAGCTTAAAAACATGCCATTAGGTACAGTAATCTCTTGTATTGAGTTACGTCCAGGGCAAGGAGCTGTTATGGCAAGAAGTGCAGGTACTTATGCTCAATTAGTAGCACGTGATGGTAAATATGCTATCGTTAAGTTACCAAGTGGTGAATCAAGAATGATTTTAGTGGAGTGTAAAGCAACAGTAGGTGTTGTGTCTAACACAGATCATCAGTTAGAAGTTTCTGGTAAAGCAGGTCGTTCTAGATGGCAAGGTCGTCGTCCAAGAACTCGTCCAATGGTTATGAATCCTGTAGATCACCCAATGGGTGGTGGTGAAGGTCGTGCGACAGGAGGTATTCCTCGTTCTCGTAACGGTATTCCATCTAAAGGTTACAAAACTCGTGACAAGAAAAAAGCGTCTAACAAATATATTGTTGAAAGAAGAAAAAAATAATTTATGGCACGTTCATTAAAAAAAGGACCATTCATCCACTATAAATTAGAAAAGAAAGTTCTTGCTAACGTTGAATCAGGAAGCAAAAACGTAATTAAAACTTGGTCAAGAGCATCAATGATTTCTCCTGATTTCGTTGGTCAAACTATAGCGGTACACAATGGGAAACAATTTATCCCAGTTTATGTTACTGAGAATATGGTAGGTCATAAATTAGGTGAGTTCGCTCCAACACGTACTTTTAGAGGTCATGCCGGAGCTAAAAACAAAGGAAAAAAATAGTAGAAGGCCATGGGATCTAGAAAAAGATTAAGTAACGAAAGAATCAAAGAAGCTAACAAAGAGATAGCTTTTGCGAAATTAAATAATGTTCCTACTTCTCCTCGTAAGATGAGATTAGTAGTTGATATTATCCGTGGAGTTGAAATTCAGAAAGCTTTAGGTATTTTAAAATATACTAAAAATCATCCATCAATTCGTTTAGAAAAATTGTTATTAAGCGCTATCGCTAACTGGCAAATGAAAAACGAAGGAGCAGATGTTGAAGAAGCTGGATTATATGTAAAAGAAATATCTGTAGATAGTGCGCGTCAATTAAAAAGAATTCGTACTGCACCTCAAGGTAGAGCACATAGAATCAGAAAACGTTCAAACCATGTAACTTTGGTTTTAGGAACTAAAGAAGATAAACAAAAAGTACAAGATTAAGAATATGGGACAAAAAACTAATCCAATCGGAAATCGTTTAGGAATCATCAGAGGATGGGATTCTAACTGGTACGGTGGAAATGATTACGGTGATAAAATTGCTGAAGATGCGAAAATTCGTACTTACTTAAGAGCTCGTTTATCTAAAGCCGGTGTTTCTCGTATTTATATTGATCGTACTTTAAAATTAGTTACAGTTACAGTAACTACTGCTCGTCCAGGTATCATTATTGGTAAAGGTGGACAAGAAGTTGACAAATTAAAAGAAGAGTTAAAGAAAATCACCGGTAAAGAGGTTCAAATTAACATCTTTGAAATTAAGAGACCGGAATTAGATGCAATCTTAGTAGGTGATAGTATCGCTCGTCAAATTGAGAATCGTATTTCTTACCGTCGTGCAATCAAAATGGCTATTCAATCAGCAATGAGAATGAACGCTGAAGGAATTAAAGTTCAAATTTCTGGTCGTTTAAACGGTGCAGAGATGGCACGTTCTGAAACTTATAAAGATGGACGTATTCCTTTGTCTACATTCCGTGCAGACATTGATTACCACATTTCAGAAGCTCATACAACTTATGGTCGTTTAGGGATCAAAGTATGGATCATGAAAGGTGAGGTATATGGTAAGAGAGAATTATCTCCTTTAGTTGGATTACAGAAGAAACAAAAGAAATCTGACAACAATAGAAAGGGAGGTGAAAGATCTAATAATAGAAAGCGATAATTAGTTAACAACTAACATAAAGAATTAAGTAGATATGTTATCACCGAGAAGAGTAAAATTTAGAAAAACCCAAAAAGGTAAGATGAAAGGTGTTTCTCACAGAGGAACTCAATTAGCTTACGGGACTTTCGGGATCAAATCTTTAGACGAAGCGTTTATTACAGCTCGTCAAATCGAGGCAGCTCGTATTGCTGCAACTCGTTGTATGAAGAGAGAAGGTCAATTATGGATTAAAATATTTCCAGATAAACCAATTACTAAGAAACCAGCAGAGGTACGTATGGGTAAAGGTAAGGGTGCACCAGAATATTGGGTAGCTCCTGTACAACCAGGTCGTATCTTATTCGAAGTAGGAGGTGTGCCATTAGAGGTTGCAACTGAAGCATTGCGTTTAGCAGCTCAGAAATTACCTGTTAAGACTAAGTTTATCGTTGCACGTGATTTCCAAAATTAATTATTTTCAAAAAATTAAGAAAAAATGAAAGCAACAGATATTAGAAATCTAAGTGTAGAGGAGTTACAAGCTAAAATAGCTGAAGAACAAGCGAACTACGATCAATTAAAATTGACTAACGCTGTTTCTCCTGTAGCAAATCCAATCAGTATCAAAAATTTACGCAGAACAATTGCTCGTATGAATACTGTATTAAACGAAAAACAATCATAACAGTAATCTGTAACTGATGGAAAGAAAATTAAGAAAAGAAAGAATTGGTTTAGTTACATCAAACAAAATGGAGAAAACCATTGTTGTATCTGAAACTAAGAAGCAAAAGCACCCATTTTATGGGAAATTCGTTACTAAAACGAAGAAGTATACAGCGCACGACGAAAGTAATGAGTGTAACGAAGGTGACACTGTGCGTATCATGGAAACTCGTCCTTTGTCTAAAAGCAAAAGATGGAGATTAGTAGAAATCATAGAAAGAGCTAAATAATATTAAGTTATGTTACAACAAGAATCTAGATTAAAAGTTGCAGATAACACAGGAGCTCGTGAAGCATTAGTAATCCGCGTTTTAGGTGGAACTAAAAGAAGATACGCATCAGTAGGGGACAAAATCGTAGTTGCGATTAAAGAAGCTACTCCTTCAGGAAACGTTAAAAAAGGTGCTGTATCAAAAGCTGTTGTAGTTAGAACTAAAAAAGAAGTTCGCAGAAAAGACGGTTCATATATCCGTTTCGACGATAATGCATGTGTATTATTGAACACTCAAGGAGAAATGCGTGGTACTCGTGTATTCGGTCCAGTTGCTCGTGAGTTACGTGATAAAGAATATATGAAAATTGTATCATTAGCCCCAGAGGTATTATAATATAACAACATGGCAAAGTTAAAAATTAAAAAAGGAGACAAAGTAGTCGTATTATCAGGTTCTGCTAAAGGACAAACTGGTACTGTATTACGCGTATTCCCTGACAAAGCTAAAGCTATCGTTGAAGGGGTTAATATCGCAAAAAAACGTATAAAGCCAAGCGCACAAAATCCACAAGGTGGAGTTGTAGAGAAAGAAGCTCAAATCTATTTATGTAAATTGGCTTTAGTAGATCCAGAAACTGGGAAAGCAACGAAAGTAGCTATCAAAGAAGAAGGAGGTAAAAAAGTAAGAATTGCTAAAAAATCAGGTAAAGCTATTTAAGAATGAGTACAACTACATACACACCTCGTCCGCAGGTTAAATATAAAGAAGAGATTGTAGCTGCTCTTAAAGAAGAGTTCGCTTACAAATCTATTATGCAAGTTCCTAAATTAGAGAAAATTGTTTTATCTCAAGGTTTAGGTGCTGCTACAGCTGATAAAAAAATCGTTGATTACGCTATCGAAGAGTTAGAGTTAATCACAGGTCAAAAAGCAGTTGCTACTATTTCTAAGAAAGATGAAGCAGCTTTCAAATTACGTAAAGGAATGCCAATTGGTGCTAAAGTAACTTTACGTGGTGAGAAAATGTACGAATTCTTAGATCGTTTAGTATCTTCAGCATTACCACGTGTACGTGACTTTAACGGAATTTCTTCTACAGGTTTCGACGGTAGAGGTAACTATAACTTAGGTGTTAAGGAACAAATTATCTTCCCAGAAATTAATATTGATAAAATCAAGAAAATTCAAGGTTTAGATATTACATTTGTAACATCTGCGAATACAGATAAAGAAGCGAAAGCTTTATTATCTAAATTTGGATTACCATTCACTAAAGAAAACTAAGAAGTCATGGCTAAAGAATCAATGAAAGCGCGTGAGCGCAAAAGAGAAGCATTAGTTGCTAAGTATGCTGCGAAAAGAACTGCTTTATTAGAAGCTGGTGATTACGAAGCATTACAAAAATTACCTAAAAACGCTTCTCCTGTACGTTTACACAACCGTTGTAAATTAACAGGTCGTCCAAGAGGATACATGAGAACTTTCGGGATCTCTCGTGTAACTTTCCGTGAAATGGCGAACGAAGGGTTAATCCCAGGTGTTAAAAAAGCATCTTGGTAATATACCAAAGCTTATAAATACAAAAGCCCAACTCTAAGAGTTGGGCTTTTTTGTTATTTAAATATTTTCTTCATTTTAAACTTCATCCAATTACCTATACCTGCTTCTATGATATCAACTCCTAATCCGAAATTACTATCTGCAATAATATGATGATTGTTTCGGAATCTTTCAAATTCGTCTAACTTAATCTCATGATTAGTTGTAGGATTATATTCGATGTAAGTACTTCCTCCATTATTTTGAATTTTCTTTCTACTTGTGTAAGAAAAATAATCATCATTTATTGTAGATTCCTGAATGGTATATTTCTCATTCACATCAATCTTTTGATCTGTGTGTAAATTGATTTCATATTTTTCACTATCAAAATTATGCCAGAAGCTTGCATCTTTATGAATATAATCGCGTACATTATTTTTGGTAATGTTACGATCAAAATACATCAAGAATCTCTCATTTGTATTACGATCTGTAAAATATGGATGTTCAATTTTTGCTTTATATTTAATCTTTAACTCATTTCGTTTTTTATCATCAGAAACAATTTCGATTGTAGCATCTTTAAATATTTCTCTTAAATCCATTTCTGGACGATCTGCATTATAATTTAAAGAATAATAGAAGAAACTATTCCAACTGTCTACAATTTCTCGTTTATTGGTGTTCTTAAAATAACGACGCATGTTATTTGCTCTATTATAACGATAAATAGATTCAGCTTCTAAATCTCCATAATTTCCATTGACATTAATTGTAACTTTCTCATCAATACAAAATCTTGGGAATTTGTGAGACGGACGTATTTGTAAAGTTTGATTTGGTTTAATTTCTAAATAATGACAGAAATAAATGAAGCTTCTGTTTTCTAACCAACCAAATTCACCTCTCATGGTTGGATCAACATAATATGTTTCACCTTGATGTTCAACTTTTACGATTACATGATTGAAAGCTAGTAAAGAAGGTAAATAATATTTTAGATAGAAATCTGTATTATAATTTAAAAGAATGATTGAAGAATCAAGACCTAAATAATCAAAAATAACCTTAAGTAAAATACATTTTGCTTTACAGTCTCCTTGCTTATTATTAAATGTAGTTTCTGCTTCTTGAGGTTTATGACCACTCATTTCATCCGCATTGTAGATATAATAAATATGGTTCTGAACATATTCTATTGCATATTCTATTTTATCTTCGATATTATCAAACTCATTTAATTTTTCAACTAACGTTGGAGCAAATTCTTCTAGGTTTGCCTTGTTAATTGTTTCTTCATAGTAAGGATAGATGAAGTTGGATAATTTTTCCCATTCACTTTTTGTTGCAAAATCTATATAAGGGAAGATTTCACGGTTTGGATCTGTTGGATTTAAATAATTATTTAGTTCTTGAATGTAAGATGTTCCTGGTAGTATAACACCTGTTTCAGTTTCTATTAGATGTCCATTTTCGTCTCGGAAGAAGTTCTTTCTATATTCAAATTCATCATCACGATGATTAATTAATTCGAATTCATATTTACCATAAGCCCAATAAGAATCTGGACTAACCCAAATATAACGACTGTATTCTTTACGAACAAAGTCTTTTTCTGTAAATGTTTTTTCACGAGCATCTTCTAAAATCAAAATATCGTAAAGGCGTAGATCTTTAATCGAAATGTTTACTTTTTTACTTTTACTAATTACACCAGATGCGCTATCATTTTCGTTATCTAAAACCTTTATAGTAATATCTTGTAACTTGTCTATTAACTGACCATCTCTAATAACACTAATTTTATGAATTAGAAAAGTTTCATTTTCTTCGATAATAATATCGTAAGTAGAAGCTTTTTCTAAGTTTGCAGGATCTGTCAGTGTATAAGCCATATTAATATACTCTGTATGCTTTTCCTTTGTAACGTAGAATTTTTTATTCAGGAAATAACAATAATCTCTTCCTTCATCTAAAATATTTTTAGAAAACTCGGTTTCTTTAGTTAGTTCAATAATTTGTTGATCAGATAAACTTTTAGCCCATTCTTCGGGTTTTCTAATCACATACAATTCATCTTGCTGGTTTGTCATTTATATTGTTTTTAGCAACCCTAAATTACAAAAATAAAAACGCACTCTTTAGGTAGAGTGCGTTTTTAACAGTTTTTGTGTTATAAAATCATATTTTAAAACTTATATCTTAAGCTGACAATAAAATATCGTCCCAATACATTTTTGGTTGTTGTGTTAATGGTATTATTGTTTACACTATTTGATATTATAGCATTATTACCTAATAAATTTCCTCCGATTACACTTAGATAAGTTTTCTTTGCAATATTATAACGTATAGATGCATTTAGTACTTTTGCCTCATTACGTTTTTCATTATCAATATATTGCAGACTGTATGAAAAATCAGACTGTAATAATAATTTATTTGTTACAGACCATGCAGCTTCTGTGTAAGGTCGCCATGTTTCAAACTTTTGTGTAACAAAAGATTTATATTCATTTAAACTTAAATTTAAACCAGCTTTTAACTCGAATTTCTTGTTAAATGTAAATGTATTTTCTAAATTATAGGTTTGTGTGAAATTTTTATTATTTACATTTTGTGTATCATCTTTTGGTAATTCATCGTTTACAGTTATTCTATTTGTAGAAATTGTATAAAAATCTGAAGTTGAAATATTAGCACTTAAGCGTACATTGTACCATTTCACAAATCTTTTTCCTATCATTAAATTCCCAGAGTACGATTTTTCATTGTTTTCAGCATTAATCAAAGTATTTAATTGATATGGAGTTCTTGCTGTTCTATTTCCATCAATATCCTCATCATAGATTAAATTCATGAATGAATGTGTTTGTAAACTATTTTCTCTTTCTGTATAACTGATGCTACCAAAAACATGAAAGAATGAGAATGAGTTAAAATGCTGAAAATTTAAAGAGGCATTATGTGTTAATGCTTGTTTTAAATCACGATTCCCAAAGAATATCGACTGATAACTTTGTATACTGTATGAATCGTTTAAATCTTTTGTATAAGGAGAACTATAACTTTGTTTATAACTTGCATTTACAGTAGTTGCATTGCTAAATTTGTATTGTAAATTCACATGTGGTAAGAATTTAGTTTCATTCCTATTTCTTTTAATACCATCGTAAAACTCTGTTTTATTGCTGAAAAATGAAATTCCTCCTCCTAAATCGGCTTGTAATTTTCCTATTTTTTTTGTTAATGTAACATCTCCAAACGTTTCGTTGTAATCGAAACTTGTATCAGAAATTAATTGATTATCATTTAACAACGTTTGAAAATCATAAATCTTATTATCAAATTTTTGCATACTTAAATTTGTCCCAGCCTTAAATTTTAAATTAGTTGTATTGTTTAATAAGTAATTAAATATTGAATAAAGCTGAATTGTATTATATGTAAATTTTTGATTCTGATGAAGATTATATTGATTATTTACTTCACTTAGATTTTTGAAAAGCGAAAATGATGAAAATGGATTAGATGTTGAAATTATATTATAATCAGGGGTGTCATTTTGATATTGATGACGTAAATAAAAACCAACATTATGGTCTCGTCCAACTTTTTTTACATAAGATAAAGTTTGTGAAATTGAATGGTTCTTTTGATCAGAATAAATATTTCTAAAGTTGTTTTGTGTATCTTGATAAAAACTTCTTACTTCTTGTTCATTTTCACTATTTAAATAATTAAAATTTAAACGGTATTTAATTTGCCCTTTATCATTCGGGTTATAATCTAAACGTAAACGAGCCATTCCCATCAACGTATTATTCTTATTCTTTTCTTCGTCAATTGTTGTGTAAGCAGGGTCGGAATTATAAAATAGATTTTCTACACGAGAGTCGTATCTGATGTTGTTTGTATTAAGTAAACCAAAACCAGAAATACGTAATTTTTTATTAGGCTCAGCTCCGAAATGAATAGCTCCATTGTATGTATTCATATCTGGGGCATCATTTTTAGTGAAAATATTCATATTAGAGTTTCCTCTTAAAGAATATATACTTCCTTCTGAATTGAATTCTGAATAACCTCCAAAAAAACTTACATAATCATCTTGATCAAATACTTGTTTTCCGTAAGTATTAAAATCATTAATTAATGTAGCGTCTGTTTTTTCAGAAAAGTAAAATATTTTGGCTTGTGCATCTGTATGTTTATCTGCATCACCACCTAATGTAACATTACCAAAAACAAGACTTTTCATGTCATCTTTTAACTCGATGTTTAATGAAAATTGTTCGTCATCTTCTTGTAATGATGAAGCAAAAGGATTTGATTTAAATTTTGTATTTAACTGGATTTTAGAAACAGCATCTGAAGGTAGATTTTTATTTAGTAATTTTTCATTACCACCTAATACTTCTCGTCCACCAACAGTCACTTGTGACATAGGTTTACCTTTATAGAAAACTTTCCCATTCTGAACTTCAATACCAGGTAATTTTTTTAAGACATCTTCTAAAACCTCTTCATTACCAACTTTAAAAGAATCTGCATCAAACTCAATTGTATCTCCTTTTACTTTGATAGCTTGTTGAGCCTTTACAATTGTTTCTTGTAAAGAAATTTCTTGCCCTTTTTTTAATTTTATACTCTTATTAATATTGCTTGCCAAATCAACATTTTCAATATAAGTTTCAAAACCAGGTTGTTCAATTTCTATGTCATATTTCTGTCCACAAGGTAGTTTAAATTCAAATTCTCCTACGTTACTTGTAAACACGAAACCTTTACCTTCGTTTTTACTATCGAAAATTGAAACTGACGCATCTGTAACGGGAATTCCATTCTCGTCAGCAATTGTTCCTTTTAATTTACATTCTTGCGAAAAGGCAAGTTGAATGCCTCCAATAAATAATAATGGATAGAGTATTTTTTTCATATAGTTAGATGATATAATAATTATTTGGAATAGAGATTTAGGAGAGTAAATCAGTTGAAACTCTAATTTCAACTGATTTTTATAGTATTAATAATGTTATTTTGTATCAACACCACTATTTGACATTTCTTGGAATTTTTTCTGCATGTCAGTTACAACTTTCATAAATTCTTCAGTTGTTACTACTTGTCCTTTTGTTGGTAAAGTGATTTTTAAATCTTTATCAGAAATGTTTAATTCTTTTAATGTAACAATCATATCAGTATTATTCATGTTAAATTCAGCTTTTACAATAAATCCTGGTAAACCACCAAGACCTGTAGGTCCATCTTTTACAGGAATAGCTGGAGCAAACCAAGCAGTAACAGGAATAGAATCCATCATTACACCTTCTGCTTTTGTTGCCTGATAACCTGCAATTTCTGTTTTTTCACGAGAAATTTTCCATTTGTAATCTTGAACTTTATCTTTTATTAAGAAACTTTTTCCCATCATGTCTACTTCTTTATAAGACATAGGTGGATTTGCAGAAAAATCTTTATAAGTTGGCTTATTATCAAAAGATGCGATCTGTTGAGCAAGCATTCCACCTTGAGATTGAGCATTACCTACTTTTTGTTCTAGGGTATAAGTAGACATTTTTCCATTATTTTTAAAGAAATAGTTCATGAAAATTCCTGCATCTATTTCAGCTTTAAACATAGGTCCAACTTGTGCTCTTACTTGTTGAGGAATTTGCTCCATCATTTTATCGTAATCAATTTTCATTTCAGTTACAAAAGTTGCTTCAATGTTTTGTACTTTTTTTTCTTGTGCAAAGGAAAATGTTGCTGTAAGTATACCTAAAGTAAAAGTTAATATTGTTTTTCTCATGATAATTGTATTTTCTTAGTTAGTCTACTTATATAGAATAATGTTACAAATTTTTTTAAAAATGTCATCTAAAACATTAATTATAAATGGTATTTTATAAAATTTCTAAAGTAAATAAGTTGAAACACTTCCTCCTTTTTTAGTAAAATCTTGTTTAAGTTCTTCAAAATATTCTGGATTAATTGCTTTTGTAGAACCTTCTAAAATAGATGTTGTATAACCTAATTCTAATGCATCTTTTGCTGTATAATACACACAATAGTCAGCTGCCAAGCCACATACAAATACACTTGTAACATTTAGGCTCTTTAAATAACCATCTAAACCAGTTGGGTTCTTTTTATTGACATCAAAAAATGCACTATAAGAATCTACCTCAGGATTCATTCCTTTACGAAAAATTGCACGAATTTTATTTTGATTCAAATCTTTATGTAGTTCAGCACCTTTAGAACCTTGTACACAATGATCTGGCCATAAAACTTGACGAGTTCCATTTAAATCTATAACATCAAATGGTTCTTTCCCTGCATGCATGCTTGCAAAACTTTTATGTTGAGAAGGATGCCAATCTTGTGTAGCAACAATGATATCATATTTTTCTTGAAGTTGATTGATGCGTTGAATTATTTTATCACCTTCGTTAACTGCTAATGCTCCCCCAGGTAAAAAATCATTTTGTAAATCAACAATTATTAAAGCTCTCATAGAATTTGTTTTTTGATATATTTCTTAACTAAATATAAGCTTTTTGATTATGAAAAAATGATAATATTATCCTAATCTTTTCTATCAACACCTTCTGAACGCATTTTTTTGAACTTTTCATTCTGTGCATCCATTACTTTTTTGAATTCATCATTAGTAATGACATTCTTTTCTTTAGGCTTATCTATTTTTTTTAGTTCAGGAACTTCTTTTACTTCAATAACTCTAATAACTGTTTTAGCATTCATTTTGTCTTTGCTGTCTTGAGATTCAGTTTCTAAAATTAACCCAGGTAAACCATCATATTTTCCAGGTCCATTTTTGACAGCTAAAGAGGGAGCATACCAAGCAACTATAGTAGTACTGTCAACTGTAGCAGTCGCTTTTTTAACATCAAAACCAAGTATTTTTTTAGTTTCTCGAGATAATTTCCAATCATAGTTTTTTAATTGATCTTTTATTGTAAAGGCCTTATCAAAGCTAGAAACATTTGTTATGTATTGTTTGGTTTCAATATTTTTATATAGTCCTTCTCCAGCACCACTTGTACTAAAAGATATAGAAAATCCACCAGATTGATTATTACTAATTTTTTCTTCTTTTTTGTAATATGATTCATTATCAAAAATTGTTAACAAATAATCTTTAGGTTCGGTCATGCTTTTATAAACTTGATCTTCAAAGCCACTTGGAAGTTTTGAAGAAGTTGAAGATTCAAATTTCATAGATTTTTTAAAATCATCTTTATCAACAATCATAGACTCTTGATATTTAACCTCTAATTTTTGAGCAAATATTGAAGATGTAAACAATGTTGTACATGCAATAAATTTGTAAAGTAATTTCATATAAATTGTTTTGTTGAACAATATTATGAAAAAAAATAAAACAAATCTACGTTTGTAGAATTTAAAATTTTGTTAAAATAATAGGAATAATTTATCTAAGACTAGATAATTATTTTAAATCTTTAAAATATTGACGCTTTTTTAAAAAGAATTGTACAGGTAATAAAGATGTGTTAGAATAATTTTTGTTTTGATTAGTCTGACGCTTTCTAAACATTTTTATAAAACCTAAATAAAAATGAACATGCGAAATAAAAACAGACCAGATATGTGGAAGACCCTGTTTTGGTAGAAATGCAATTGCTGCAATACCATCTAAAGATAATCGAGTGAAAATAACTGGAAATAATTTTTCTTTAGGTAGATTTTTTAAAAGCATCCACAAACTATTTCTGTAATTTAAATACCATTTCTTTGGATTTGATTTATCTAAAGTTGCTCCTCCTAAATGATAAACAGTAGATTCTCCGCAGTAATAAATTTTTCTATTTGCATTGTTTAATCGCCAACATAAATCTATTTCTTCCATATGTGCGAAAAAATCTTCATCAAAACCATTTTGAGCAAAGAAATCCTTGCTTCTTATAAATAAACTTGCGCCACTTGCCCAGAATATTTGTGTTGTATCGTTGTATTGTCCTTTATCTTCTTCTAAGGTAGAGAAAACTCTTCCTCTACAAAAAGGATAACCAAATTTGTCTATAAAACCGCCTCCAGCACCTGCATACTCGAAGTAATTTTTATTTTTATAATCTAATATTTTGGGTTGAATTGCAGCTATTTTTTCATTTTGGTTAAATAACTCTTCAATTGGTTGAAGCCAATTTTCTGTTACTTCAACATCAGAATTTAACAAACAAAAATAATCAGCATTAATTTGTTTTAAACCTTCATTATACCCTTTTGCAAAACCATAATTTCCATTATTCTGAATGATCTTTACAGATGGAAATTCAGTCATTAATAAATGGATTGAATCATCCGTTGAAGCGTTATCAATAATATAAACTTCTGCATCTTTAGAATAATTGATAACAGAAGGCAAAAATTGAGGAAGTAATTTTGCTCCATTCCAGTTTAAAATAACGATAGCTGTTTTCATATATTTATTTTGCAGCGATTAATAAAAGAATATTTAAAATAAGAGTTGATAATTTACATATTGGCAAATTTCCAACGTTTATGACTCCAAAGCCAATTATCAGGATGTTTTTGTATAGTTTGAGTTAAAAGGCTGAAAAATTGATGAACAATTTCATTTTCCTCAAATTTTTCTCCTTTAGGTTCAATTTCTATAAAAGTTGTGTGATAATATCCTCGTTTTATTTTTTCTGTTTTACTATAAACGATTCCCATATTTTTTCGTTGAGCAATCTTATCAAATCCATTAAATGCAGGAGTTCTTTGATTTAAAAAATCAATAAAATAATGTACAGCTGATTTTTTTGGACTTTGGTCTGCAACAAAAAGATATGCAGAATTTCCATCATTAGGAGTTTTCATCATGTTTCGAAGGACATCTTTCATGTCGACAGCTTCTGTACCAAATTTACCTCGCATTTGGTTTATTTTATCGTTCCAAAAAGGATTTCCAATTTTATGATAAACAGCAACAGTATTTTTAGCAGGTAAATGTTTTGCTGTACCAACAAACCATTCCCAATTAAACATATGTCCTGCCATCATAATAACATTACGATTTTCAGTTTTAATTTTGTGAAAAACTTCTAAGTTTGAATACGTAAATCTTTTATCTAATTCTTTTTGAGATATGGAAAAAGTTTTAAGAGTTTCAATAAGATAGTCACAAAAATTAGCATAGAATTTTTTCTGAATAGCTTTAATTTCTTTTGCAGATTTTTCTGGGAAAGAGTTTTCTAAATTTGTTCTAATAACTCTTCTTCTGTAACCGATAACTGTGTGTAGAAGAAAAAATAAAAAATCTGACAACAAGTATAAAATCGATAATGGTAATCGAGAAAATTGATAAATGATGAAATAGAAAATACTGTTCATTTGTATGAATAAAATAAGATACGAATTTACAAATTAAAATTTTGTTGTTGCTTGCCAAATAGGATCCTTTGGAACAGGTGCAAATATTGTCATTTCTTCTTTTTTAACAGGATGTTCAAATGTTATTTTGTAAGCATGTAAACTAATACTTCCATCTGGATTAGAACGTTTCGCTCCATATTTTAAATCTCCTTTTATTGGACAACCAATATAAGAAAGTTGAGATCTAATTTGATGAGAGCGTCCAGTGAATAGTTTAACTTCTACGCAATGAAAAGAATCTAAAGCACCTAAATAAGTATACTCTAAAATTGCTTGTTTAGCATCTGCAGTAGGTTTAGTATAAACAGTTGTTTTATTATTTTTAGGATTTTTTCTTAAATAATGTTCTAAACGCTCAAAATTATGAGGAGGTTTATTTTGTACAATTGCACGATAAACTTTATCGATATTTCTTTTCTGAAACATCTCGTTCATTCGTGTTAATGCCTTTGAAGTTTTTGCGAAAATAAGAATTCCAGAAGTAGGTCTATCTAAACGATGAACTAAACCTAAAAATACATTTCCAGGTTTATTATCACGTTTTTTTATATAGTCCTTTAGACTGTCGATAAGAGGAGTATCTCCTGTTTCATCTCCTTGGGCTAGTTCTCCTGCTTTTTTATTTATAATTAGGAGGTGATTATCTTCGAATAAAATTTCGGGATTCATTTCTATTTATTGAGTTTTAAGTAATAAGTTTTGAAGAGAGTTTTAAAAAAAATATCAAAACTTATTACTCTTACTATATTTTAATATTGTTCGTTAATATTTGGAAAATCAGATGATTTTACATCTTCTACATATTGTTCAATTGCTTGAACCATTTGATCTTCTAAATTTAAATACTTGCGAACAAATTTAGGCTTAAATTCGTTGTTTAACCCTAACATATCATGAATAACTAAAACTTGACCGTCACAACCATTTCCAGCTCCAATACCAATTGTTGGAATAGAAACAGCTTCTGTAACTTTTTTAGCTAATTCTGCAGGAATTTTTTCCATTACAACAGAAAAACAACCTAATTCTTCTAATAATTTAGCATCTTCTAATAATTTATTTGCTTCTGCATCTTCTTTTGCACGCACTTTATAAGAACCAAATTGATAGATAGATTGTGGTGTTAAACCTAAGTGTCCCATAACAGGAATACCAGCATTTACAATGCGGCGTATAGATTCTTCGATCTCTTTTCCTCCTTCTAATTTTATAGCATGAGCACCAGATTCTTTCATAATTCTTACAGCAGATTCCAATGCTTTTTGTGGATCAGACTGGTATGTTCCAAAAGGTAAATCAACCACAACAAGTGAACGTTTTGCACCACGAACAACACATTGAGCATGATAAATCATCTGGTCTAAAGTTATAGGTAAAGTCGTTTCATGACCAGCCATTACATTTGCAGCAGAATCTCCAACTAAAATAGCATCTAAATTGGCTTTATCAGCTAACAAAGACATTGTATAATCGTAAGCTGTAAGCATAGAGATTTTTTCTCCATCAACTTTCATTTTACGTAAAGTTTCGGTTGTGATTCTTTTTATTTCTTTATTTACAGACATTGTATGATAATTGTTTGGCGTAAAGTTAAATTTAAATTTTTAAACAAACTCTAAGAACGTATTGCTTATTCGGTCATATCTGTATTTAATTAATAATTTGCTTGCTATTATATTAGGATAGAATAATTAAAAGTTGAAGGTATATTTTTTTGCGCGTAACAAGATTTTACACATACCGAAAAGGTCATGATAAAAGCAAAGTTTTTCATAATATGTACTAAGTTGGTTTAGTTAGGTTTATATTCTTTTAAAAAAAAGAAAAATAAATTTACAAAAAAAGCAATAATATTAAAAAGGTAAATTTTTTAGTGTATTGAATTTGTTTTGAGTTAATAAATCGTTATTAATTATTTATTAGAATCCTAAATAAGTAATTATGAATATTTTTTTTTGGTATCATGATAAAATTCTTGACTAAAAATTTAGAATACATCAACAATATTTCTATTTTTGTAATGGAAAAAATCAAAAAAAATGAATCTTCACGAATATCAAGGAAAAGAAATTCTTAGTAAATACGGTGTAAACGTACAACGAGGAATCGTTGCTACAACACCAGAGGAAGCTGTTGAAGCTGCTAAAACATTAACAGAGCAAACTGGAACAGGATGGCATGTTATTAAAGCTCAAGTACACGCAGGTGGTCGTGGAAAAGGAGGTGGAGTAAAGCTTGCTAAGAACTTAGATGAGGTTAGAGAAAGAGCAAACGATATTATCGGTATGCAATTAGTTACTCCTCAAACTTCAGCAGAAGGTAAGAAAGTTCACCAAGTATTTATTGCTGAGGATGTTTATTATCCAGGAGAATCTGAAACAGAAGAGTACTATGTTTCTGTATTATTAGATCGTGCTACTGGAAAGAATATGATTATGTATTCTACAGAAGGAGGAATGGATATTGAAGAAGTTGCTGAGCATACTCCAGATAAAATTTTTACTGAAGAAATTGATCCAACAGTTGGAATTCAAGGTTTCCAAGCTCGTAAAGTTGCATTTAATTTAGGTTTATCAGGAAACGCTTTTAAAGAAGGTGTGAAATTTATCACAGCTTTATATAATGCTTATGTTTCTATTGATGCTTCTATGTTCGAGATCAACCCAGTTCTTAAAACATCAGATAATAAAATTATAGCTGTTGATGCAAAAGTAACATTAGATGACAATGCATTATTCCGTCATCCAGATATTGCTGCATTACGCGATACAAGAGAAGAAGACCCTACAGAAGTTGAAGCTGGTGAAGCTGGATTAAACTTCGTAAAATTAGACGGAAACGTTGGATGTATGGTTAATGGAGCTGGTTTAGCAATGGCTACTATGGACATTATTAAGTTATCAGGAGGTAATCCTGCAAACTTCTTAGATGTTGGAGGTACTGCTGATGCTGAGCGTGTAGAAAAAGCTTTCCGTATCATTTTATTAGATGAAAATGTAAAAGCTATTTTAGTTAATATATTTGGAGGAATCGTTCGTTGTGACCGTGTTGCTCAAGGTATTTTAGATGCTTACAAAAATATGGGAGATGCAATTAATGTTCCTATTATTGTTCGTTTACAAGGTACAAATGCAGAAATTGCAAAACAAATGATTGATGATTCTGGACTTGAAGTTCATTCAGCAATTACTTTACAAAATGCTGCAGATAAAGTAAAAGAATTATTAAACTAAGATTAGTTTAATCACAATATTTAAAACTCCCAAATTTACTTTTGGGAGTTTTTTTTATATAAATTTTTAGCATAAAAAAATCTCTCAATATTTTATTGAGAGATGTAAGTCTTATTTTTATTAGATAGTTATATATCGTCAAAATCTACATTTGTAAAGGAAGAAACTTCGACTCCTTCGTTTACACTATTTTTATTTTTTGGATCAAAATCTTTTTGATGTTTCTCAGAAATTACCTCTTCACCCTTTTGCGAAAAAACAAAATCTGTTGTTTCATCCAACATTTCTTTAAAACTTTCAAAATCTTCTTTGTATAAATAGATTTTATGTTTTTTGTAATACACAGCACCATCATCCTGTGTATTCTTTTTACTTTCTGTAATAGTTAAGTAATAATCTCCTGCTCGAGTTTCCCTAACATCAAAAAAATATGTTCTTCGCCCTGCTCTTAGAACTTTCGAAAAGACTCCCTCTGCATCCACCTTTTCTTGGTTTTCAAATTTATTCATAAGTCTGTATAAGGTTATATTGTTAAATATTTCCTAACAAAACTATAAAAATTTAACAAACGAGCAAGTTTTTTAGATGATTTTTATAAAAAAATGAGAAATAATAAATATGAAGGCTAATCTAACAATTGTTTATTATACAATTCGTAATAATAACCGCGTTTATTTATCAAATTTTCGTTAGAATCATATTCTATTACTTTTCCATCTTTCAATATTAAAATTTGATCTGCTCTTTTTGCAGAAGAAACACGATGTGTAATTATAATAGTTGTTTTACCATCAATTTCAGATGAAAGATTGTTTAGAATTTGTTCTTCTGTCTCTGTATCAACTGCAGATAAACTATCATCAAAAATTAAAATATTAGGATCGTTTACTAATGCACGAGCAATAGAGACACGTTGTTTTTGACCACCAGAAAGAGTTACTCCTCGTTCTCCGACAACTGTATCATATCTTTCCTTAAAATTATCGATATTGTTATGTACAACCGCTTTTCTAGCAAATTCTTCAGCAATCATTTCTTCAGAAGCATCAGAACCAAATAATATATTATTAGTTAACGAATCAGAGAATAAAAATGCTTCTTGTGGAACATATCCAATAACATCTCTTACAGCTTCTACACTTAGATCATTAATATTTTTTCCATCAATCAGAATTTCTCCAGATGTAGGTTCTAATGATCGTGTAACTAAAAGTGCAATTGTTGATTTTCCGGAACCTGTTTTTCCTAAAATAGCTAACGTTTCACCTTTATTAATTTTGAATGATACATTATCTAAAGCTTTTATTCCAGTATTCTCGTATACATAAGAAACATTTCTAAATTCAATGCTTCCATTTATTTGTTGATACTCAAATTCTTTTTCTTGTATATCAGATTCAGCATTCAAGAATTCGTTAATACGGAACATAGATGCTTCAGCACGTTGAACAACCATTGTAATCCATCCAAGAGATGTAAAAGGCCAAATTAGCATATTTAAATAAAGAAAAAATTGAGCAATAGATCCTATGTCCATTGTTCCTTCAATATATTTTAGCCCTCCAAGGTATAAGATCATTAAATTACTTATACCTACAACTACAACCATTAATGGACCAAATGCAGCTTGTATTTGTGCTAAATTAAGAGCTCTGGTTTGGTATTCGTCTGCCTCTACTTGATATTTAGATTTTATAAATCCTTCTGAATTAAATGATTTTATTACTCTAATTCCAGAGAAAGTATCTTGTACAGAAGATGAAATTGTAGATTGTTGTTCTTGTACACGCTTACTTTTTTTGTTGATATTTTTAGCAACGTTATAAATTAATACAGATAGAATAGGTAAAGGTGCTAATGTATAAAGCGTTAATTCTTTATCAATTTGCAACATAAAGTAAGCAATGATTATTACTCTAGATAACAAATCTATCGGATACATAATACCAGGACCTAAATACATGCGTACTAAACCGACGTCTTCGGTAATACGATTCATTAAATCTCCTGTCTTATGCTTTTTATAAAATGATAAAGATAGCTTTTGGTATTTATCATAGATCACATTTTTTAAATCAAATTCAATATAACGTGACGCAACAATAATCATTTGTCTTGTACCAACAGTTAATATACCTCCTAAGACTTTAAAGCCAAAGAAAGCTAAACTGGCATACATTAAACCTTGTTTTAATAAATCTATATTATCGTTACCATTTTGTTTAAAATTACGGAGTAATTCTTCTACAGCATTAATAGCTTCTCTAATATACGTAACGGAAAAAACTTGCACCCAATTGGCACAAATTGTAAAAATGAAGCCTAGTAAAATTCTCCATTTATACTTCCACAGAAAAATATTTAGTTTTTGTAATGATTTCACAAAGCAAAATTACATTCTTTTTTTTACCTTTGCACTAATTTATTAGACGTTATATCATTGAAATTATGTTGGGAAGAAGACAACTCCGCGAAAAAGTAATGCAGAATATCTATGCTTACAATTGTTTAGGGACAAATGGCGAAGAAAGAATGGTCGAAAAAAATATGCTTAAAAGCATCGATCAGATCTATGATTTGTACATTTATTTCTTGAATTTAATCAAAGTTCAAAAAGAAATTGCTGAGCACAAAATAGAATTAGCAAAATCTAAAAACTTTCCAACCAAAGAGGATTTAAATCCAAATTTAAAATTTGTTAACAATAAAGTTTTTTCAATTTTAGAACAAAATCTTGAATTGAGTAGATATTCTAATGATAACAAAAGTTTACTTTGGGATATTTACGATTCTTATCCAAATAATATTTACAAAGCTTTAATAGAAAGTGATCTTTATAAAGATTACATGAAAAATGATAAAAATTCTTTTGCAGAAGATTTAGAATTTATCATGAATTTATATGTAGAGTTTATTGCTGAATATGAAGATTTACACGATTATTTAGAAGGTATACAAATCACTTGGGCAGATGATGTACATATTGCAAATGCAATGGTTTATACAACCTTAAAATCTTTCAGAGAAAATAGTTCTCCATTAATTTCTTTATTTAAAGTTTACAAAGATTTAGATGATAAAAAGTTTACAGAAGAGTTATTCCGTAAAACAGTGCGTCATCAATTAGAAACAAGAAAAATTGTTGAAGAGAAAGCTCAAAACTGGGAATTAGATCGTATTGCAACAATAGATTTAATAATTTTAGAAATGGCTTTGACAGAATTTTTACATTTTCCAAATATTCCAGCAAAGGTTACAATTAATGAATATGTAGAGTTAGCAAAAAATTATTCAACAGAAAAATCTCGTGTATTTGTTAACGGAATCTTAGATAAATCTTTAAAAGAGTTAAAAGACAATGATAATTTACCAAAATATGGTAGAGGATTATTATAATAATAAAAAATTCTTAAATTTGGCTAAGACTAATAAATTAAAAAAAATGAAAAATAAAATATTTATTTTAGGTGCATTTGCATTATCATTTGTTGCAACATCTTGTGGAGAGAAAAAAGCAAGTGAAAGTTTTACAGCTGAAGAAACTGCTCAACAAGCAGAAAATATAGTAGATCCTGCAACAGCTCCAATTTTAACATTGGCTGAAGCTAGTCATGATTTTGGTGATGTACAGGCAAATAATAAAGTAGAAACTTACGTAAAATTTAAAAATGATGGAAAATCTCCATTAGTAATACGTGATGCTTCTGCAACTTGTGGTTGTACAGTTCCAGAATTTCCTACAAATCCAATTCCAGTAGGAGGAACAGATTCTATCAAAGTTCAATATACTGCTGGTAACATGAATGGTAAACAACAAAAAACGGTAACATTGGTAACTAATACTGCTAATGGGCACGAAAAGTTTGACATTACTGCAAATGTAACAGGTGCTGCTGCTAATGACCAAACGGCACAAGAAGCTTTTGGTAAATAAATTTAACAATTAATATAATAAAATGATTCAAACAATCTTTTTACAAGCTGGTGCTCAAGGAGGAGGAATGTCAATGTTATTGATGTTTGGAGGAATGTTCGTGATTATGTACTTTTTCATGATCCGCCCTCAACAAAAAAAAGCTAAGCAAGAAAAGCAATTTCAAGCAGATATTAAACGTGGAGATCAAGTTGTAACAACTTCTGGTATTCATGGCAAAATAAACGAAGTTTATGATGATGCAATTCTTATCGAAACTGGAGCAGGAAAAATTAAATTTGAAAAAGCTTCAATTTCTAGAGAATTAACAGCTGCTCGTTATGGAAAATCTACAGAAAAAGCTGAGAAAAGCACTAAAGCTGTAGAAGAAAAAAATTAAAATAAGGTTAACATATATTTAACTCATTGCCGAAGAATTTATTCTTCGGCATTTTTTTAACTTCAAACCGTGAAAAGCAAGCAAACTTTTATAGTAGGAATAACAGGAGGAATTGGTTCAGGAAAATCAACTGCAGCTCATTTTTTTGAAGAGTTGGGAATTCCAGTTTATAATTCTGATACACGTGCAAAAGATCTTCAGAACAAAGATAAAAATGTGAAATCAAAAGTTATTCAGGTTTTTGGAGATGAAGCCTACACTAAAGAAGGCTTGAATAGAGCTTTTATCGCAAAACAAGTTTTTAATAATAAAGAAAAGCTGAATGCGCTGAATAAAATTGTTCATCCGGCTGTTTTTTTAGATTTCGAAAATTGGAAAAAAGAGCAGAATAGTAAAATCTTAATTAAAGAAGCTGCAATTTTAATTGAAAGTGGAAGTTATAAAGATTGTGATGCTGTTGTGAGTGTTTTAGTCGATTTGGATAAAAGAATAGAACGAACAATAAAACGAGATAATTCTACTAAAGAAGAAGTCTTGAAAAGGATTAATAACCAAATTTCTGATGAAGAAAGAATAGCTAAATCAGATTTTATTATTGATAATAATAGAGATTTAAATCATTTAAAAAGTGAGGTTGAGAAAACATTTTTTCAACTTAAAGAAAAGTTTTCTCTCTAAATAAAGCTTACAAATCAAGAAATAATTGTATATTATTTCTTTAAATAAAGGAAAAAAACTAATTAGTATAGAATTAGATGAAAAAAGGATTTTATAAAATCTTAATAGGAATAATGAGTGTCGCACTCATTGGGTTAATTATAATTCAGTTTTATTGGTTAAATCTGACGATTAAAACTGGTACCGAAAGTTTTAATAACAATGTGTACCAAGCGATGAATTATACAACAGAGAAGATAAATAAATCTGAATTAGAAAAATATTATAAGAAATTTAATAATATTCAATCAGATTTAAAGTCTAATAAAGATAAACCTCAAGTTGTAACGAATCAAGTTATAAAAGATTCTTTAGGTGTTACGTACGCCTATGTCACTAGATATGTAGTAGAGAAATCTATGTTACCTTCTGGTCAGTACAATGATAGTTTAACGAAGGCTAATATTTATTCTCAAGAACAAGTTTATAAGATAAAGAAAGATCCAAATTCTGACGGAATTCCTAATCTTAATTTTAATTGGGAGCATTCACTACAAGATGGCACATTTACATTAGAAAGTGCAGCTCGTTGGGATGCAGGAACAACACCTATAGATAAAAGAATTTCGTATAAAATGTTGGATTCGATCTTAAAATCAGAATTGCGAAATAGAGGAATAAATCAAGCCCTACCAATTTTAGCTGTTCTTAAAAAAGATTCTACAGAAACTTCTATAAAATCGGAAAATTTTGATTCTACTAAAATTGAATTTATGGTTCCTTTATTTTTAGATAGAAAAGATAGAATTGAATATTATTTAGCTGCCAATTTTGAGAATAGAAAATTAGCAATTTTAGCACCAACTGTGCCTGTTATATCATTGACATTTATATTAACAATGATTATTATTACAGTTTTTTCATTGTCAATTTATTATATGCAACTTCAGCGTAAGAGTTCTGAAGTAAAAACAGACTTTATTAATAATATGACGCATGAGTTTAAAACTCCTATTGCAACGATTAATATTGCGTCTGATGCTCTTAGAAATGAAAAAGTATATACTGATCCAGATAAGGTTAAATATTATGCAGATTTAATTAAACAGGAGAATAAACGAATGAACGCTCATGTAGAAATGGTTCTAAGAATGTCTAAATTAGACATGAATCAAATGGACATGAATCTACAAGAAGTTAACCTGAATGGAGTAGTGCAAAAGAGTGTTGAACCAATTAGGTTTATTGTTGAAGAAAGAAATGGTACAATATTTGAACAATATAATGCAGAACATTCTTTTGTGAAGGGCGATCCTTTTCATTTAGAGAATATTGTTATAAATGTTTTGGATAATGCTCGTAAATATTCGCCTAATGCGCCAGAAATTACAGTAAAAACATATAACAAAGACCAAAACTTTATGATAGAAATTTCAGATAAAGGAATGGGAATGTCACAGAATGTTATTAAAAAAATATTTGAACAATTTTATAGAGAAGAAACAGGAAATATACACAATGTAAAAGGTCATGGACTTGGCTTGGCTTATGTTAAAAAAATTGTACAGTTGCATAACGGACAAGTTTGGGCAGAAAGTTCACCAGGAAAAGGAAGTACTTTTTATATTAAAATTCCTCTAAAATCATAAATCCATGAGCGATAAACAAAGACTACTTTTAGTAGAAGATGATCCAAGTTTTGGTAGTGTATTAAAAGACTATTTAGTTATAAATGATTTTGACGTAACTCACGCCATAGATGGTGAGGACGGACTTACAAAATTTAAAGAAAGCGATTATGATTTGTGTATCTTAGATGTAATGATGCCTAAAAAGGACGGATTTACTTTAGGAAAGGAAATCAAAGAACTAAAAGGAGAACAACCAATAATATTCTTAACAGCAAAAAACATGCGTGAAGATGTATTAAATGGTTACAAAATCGGGGCAGATGATTATGTGCTAAAACCATTTGATTCGGAAGTTTTGTTGTATAAAATAAAAGCTGTTTTACAACGCAATTCTGGAGAAGATGAAAAGTTTGAGCAAGACGATTTCAAAATTGGTAAATTTAATTTCAATGCTAAATTGAGACAATTAATTTACGATGGTAAATCGCAAAAATTATCTCCAAAAGAAAACGAATTATTACGTTTATTGGCTGTTTATAAAAATGATTTAATGCCAAGAGAAATAGCTTTAACGCGTATTTGGCATGATGATAATTATTTTACGTCTAGATCTATGGATGTGTATATTGCAAAACTACGTAAGTATCTAAAACAAGATGCTGCAGTTGAAATTGTAAATATTCACGGAGAAGGATTTAGATTATTAGTACAAGAATAAATATTTCTAAATATAGAAAAGCACTTCGAAAGAAGTGCTTTTTTTATGTTCTTAATTGATTAATTCTAAAATTTGATTGAAAGAATTTCGTTTTTTTAGAAAAATTGCTCTTAAGTTAGTTTGCTCTTGTAGAGATATTAGGATTTTATTATCACTTAAAATATTTTTTAAGCCTTCGTAAAGAGCATCTTCAGAATTATTTACGATAATACCAGCATTGCCATAATCTAAAATTTCTTCCATTCCAGAACAGTTTGTTGTAATAACAGGAGTTTCTAAAATAACAGACTCAGTAACAACTGTACTGTAACCTTCTTTATGAGAGGAGCAAACAAATAAATCTGCATGTTTTATGTAAGGATAAGGATTTTTCTGAAAACCTAAAAAATTGATTTGATCTGATAAATTATTGTCAGTAACATATTTCTTTAATTCAGCTTCCATAGGTCCCATTCCTAAAATATTTAGCTCAAAATCAAATCCATCCGATTTTAATTTTTTCATAATTCTCACTAAACGATCATATCCTTTTTGAGGATTTAATCTTCCTACAGTTACTAGTCTAATTTTATCTATTTTTTGATATGGATTAATTTCTGCTTTTGTTGTTATTTCGTCTATTTCTAGTGGGTTATAGATGACTTCTAGCTTATCTTGAGGAATTGTTACACATTTTGTAAAATGATCTTGTACTGTTTTCGCGACAGAAACAATTTTATGAAACTTATTGTAACACTTTATAGCCTCTTTTTTGTTTCTAAACTCGTAGCCAATTGTATTTTCATATAATTCTAAATGAATCCAACTTATTAATTTAATATTAGGATTAGTACAGCCAGCAACAATTCTAGAAGGAAAACCTTCTAAAAATGAAATAATAACATTGTAATTATCAGATTTTATAAATCGTTTAAACAAAAATTGAGGAGAAAATAATAAAGCTAAACGAGTATATCCTTTAAATGGTTTTTCAAAAATCCATTCTTGTTTAATTTCTTTGTTTAAATCTTCTCTATTTATTCCTTCTTTAAAAATTGTTAGAACAGTGACTTCATATTGAGAATAATCAAAACTATTAACAATATTTACCAATATTTTCTCGGCGCCTCCACCTCTTAAATCAGTGTTTACAAATAGTATTTTTTTTAAGTTGGTCACGAAATTTAGTTTTAAGTGGTTTTAATTGATGTAAAAGATAAATCTAAATATTTATAAAAAGTTGTTCAATTTTATTTAATTGCTGCTCTAAATTAAATTTTAAATGACTCTCTTTACAATTATGCTTTAATTGAGTTAATAACTCTTTATTATCTAATACTTTTTTCATGTATTTATATACATTTTCTGCTCCTGGATTAAAAAGAAATCCTTCATGTTTATCTACTACCATCTCTGGAATTCCACCAACATTAGTAGAGATTACAGGAATACCAAGAATTAAAGACTCTGCAACAACAGTTGGATAAGATTCTGTGTAAGTAGGGAAAATAAAATAATTACTATTTTTTAAATATTTTAATGGATTAGATTGAAAGCCTAGTAAATGAAAGCTGTCTTCTAAATTATAGTGTTTAATAAGTTGTTTAACACTTTCATATTCCTCACCAGAACCAACTATTGCAGTATTAATTTTGTATCCTTCATTTATTAGTTGATGATGAGCATTAACTAAATCATCAAATCCTTTTGCTTTTCCAAACCTACCAATAGAAATAAAATCAAATAGAGGAAAAGATTCATTCATTTTTTCGTTCGATTTTTCTTTTATTTCAATTGTATTTATTGGGTTATAGATAACAGTAGAATTTGATAAATGGACTTGATAATTACGTTCTATATTTTTCTTAGCATGTTCGGATACAAAAACTCCTTGATCAAAATTTGATAAGCTTTGAACTAATTTATATTTCTCATCTTCTGTTAAAGCAAATTCGAGTAAATCACCATGAAACCAAAAAATCTTTTTACTTTTTTTAATTGGACTATTTAATACAGTAGGAATCATATAATGAGAAAAGGCAATTTCTATATTAGTATCCATTAATTGATATTTTTTATAAAAAATAATTGGACATATTTGAAACAGAAAATATTGAAATCTTTTTATAGCTCGGTTTAGTTTCGATAAAAAAGCGTATTTATTTAGAAAATCTAGACCATTTGTAATACTTTTTATTTTTACATCAGAAGGTAATTGGTTGATAAATTCACCTTCCTTAAAGTTTAATAATAAAGTAATATCAAATTTATTTCGATCTAAATTCTGAAGAATATTTAACAATATTTTTTCTGATCCGCCAACTTCTAATGAACGATTTCTGAAAAGGATTTTCTTTTTTTTCATTTTAATTAATCAACTTTAGCTCCAGATTTTCTATACTGGTTTTTAAATTTTTCTATCCATTTTTTCCAGTTGTCAATATCAACTTCCTCTTGTATGAAAGGAGCAATGTAATCTTCAGAAAAATCATTAGGATAATTTTCTGTTATATTAAATTTATCATCAAACCAAGCATTATTAAGAACACGATTAACAGTATTCATATCTATATTTATTCCATATTTATGATAAGAATTTGTAGCAGAAGAACTAAAAGTTGTTTTTAATACTTCATTTTCTGTTCTAGCAATTATATTTTTATTTTTTTTGTATTGATTAAACCATACAGAAGCATTACGTAATTGTTGAAGTTCATCTACTTTTCCTTTAGCATCTTTCCAAACATATAGCCAATAATCTTTATGGTACAGTCCCATTAAAATAGAATTTAGCGACCAATATTTATCAACCGTATGGTTATTTACGAGACCTAATTTATATAGAATTGTATAGAATTTGAATTTATTATAGAAGAATAAATCCATAATTAGTTCAGAACTTGTAAAGAGATTTTTAGGATAAGTAGATACAATTTCTTTTGATAAATTAACTTCTTCTACAGATGAATTAGACGTTTTACCAAGCCATCCTAATTTTACAAGTTGTATAGAATTTGTCTGCATTTGACGAATTATTTCGTCTAAATTAATGTCATTAACAAACCAAACATCATCTTCTGTTACAAGAACATAATCTTTTGCATTTTGAACTGCATTTATCCACAAATTTGTAGGGATATTAAATCCATCAATGTCTTGACTATTTTCAAGTTTTTTTGATTTAATAGCGTAATTTTCTGAAACAATAACTTTTATCTCAGGATACTTAATTTTAATTTTGTTTAAAAATTTTCCTGGTGTACCATCATCTAGAATCGTAATTGTAAAGTTACCTTTGACATGTTTATAAATAGAATCTAAACATCTATCTAAATAATAAGGGCGATTGAAAGATTTAATAATAATATCCATAATTTAAATTGATATAGATTTCTGAATTAATTTTCTGTGTTTGTCTTCGTTGTCAAACACAATTTTTTTCAATGGTTCCCAAATTGCTCCAAACTTTATTTTTTTACGAATAAAATCTTTATTTCCATGGTATAAACCATAGCGAGGAATGGTTAACAAATTATCTGATAATTTAATATTTTTAAACTCGAAAGAAAATGCATAATTAATCTGGCATTGTTTTAAAATAGCTATTTCTCTTTTTCCGAAGTCTAACTCCTTACTCCCATTTGGATATGCAAAAGACTTTATTTTTCTACCTAATAATTCGCTTAATTCATTTATAGAATCTTTAATTTCGTTTTCTGAAACTATATCAGATTCATTTGCTAAAATAGGATGATTCATTGTGTGAGCACCAATTGTAAAAATACCAGAATTTTCTAATTCTAATAATTGGTCAACAGAAATATATTGACAATTTTTTGTAGGAATGTTAAATCTATTTTGATAAGTTGTAATAATTTTCCAAATTGTTTCTAATGGCAATGTTTTCATGATAGAAATGGGATAGAAATTAATCAATTTTTCTTCCGAAATTTCTAAAACTTCTGCTATACAAGTTTTTAGTTTTTTTTGATTATAATCAGAGCATTCTGCATACCAAAAGTTAGTCTGTTCTTTTATTATTTTAGGAGAAACAAAAATAGATGCTGTTAAACCGAATTCTTTTAAAATAGGATAAATAATAGTATAAGTAGAAATATGTCCATCATCTACTGTTAAATGGACAGATTTTGGATTTATTTTCTTACCACTATAAAAATCTTTAATCCTAAAAAAAGGAACTATTTCATAAGATTCCTGAATGACCTCTATTGTATCGCGAAACCATTGTGGGTCGTATATGTCGTGAAAATTAATAATCTTTGGCATGAGAATAATTTTTTATTCGTAATTAAATTTTCCAAGATTACTATGCATATCCATATCGCTATCAGCAAAACTAATCATGAAAAAATTATGTGGATTATCTGTTTCTTCATATCCAAAAGGAAAAGTACTTAATACTACCTCATGGTTAGTTTGTTTAAAATTATTTTTTTCTAATAATTGATTAGATTTTTCTAATGAAGAAGATATTAAAATACCATATAAATTAAGTTCTGATCTTAATTTTTCTATTGTATCTAAGAACGATTCAAATTGAGATATTTCATCAATTTGATAGCGATAATCAACTACTCTTAGCCAATTAACACCTTTATAAAAATAAGGTTTAACTACAAAGTAAATACTGTTTTTTGATCTATCATTTTGTTTAGATTGATAAACAAAATAATGATTGGGTTTATAAAAAAAACGCCAATTTAAGTAAGCTTTATTTCGTATAGTTTCTATTGTGTCCTTATTCCAGTTGAGATTGGGTAATTGCATTTTTTCGATATCCTCTACCAAATCAAAATTCCCAATAGATTTTGGAAAAGAATATGAATCTGTTGATTTAGCTTTTATTTTTAAACCTCTTTGAAAGATAAATTTTAATTTAGAAAAATTACTTCCCCATTTTTCATAAAAATCTAAGTACCCCATTTTTTTAGCGCCCATTTTCTGATGAATAATTGCAGATTTTTCAGAAAACCCAACAGCTATATAATAATCTTTTTTTAAATAAAAGTCAGAAAGACCTTTTCCTATTCCTTCACCTCTATAGTCTTCTAAAACAATATAATCTTGTCCCCAGAATGCAGAGATAATATTTTCATTAAATGTTAATGCTCCAGGAGTTGTTAACATTTGTGCTACATATTTATCATCTTTTTCTACACCGTATAAAAAATCATAACTATTATTTGAAAAAGGATTGTCAATAAATCGGTATTGATCGTAAGATTTATGATTGCCCCTTATTTTAAAACATTCATTATTAAATTGAGTAACTGTTAAAAGGTTATATTTTCTTTGTTCAGAAAATTTAAAATAGTTCATAGGTTAGTAGGTTTATTTTTTTGAATAAATTTTATACACCAAGTTAAAGTTTTTTGAAGTAATCCAAAAAAATAAAAACGATTTTGTGCTATAATATTTTTTCGTTTTGTTTATTAATAATAAAAAATCATCTTTTAAACCAGAAATAAATGCTAATTTCATTGCTAATTTTAAATCTTCTATAGAAGATTTAAAATCAAAATCAAATATTTTAAGATAATCATCGGTATTAAAACTATTATAGCTATCATAACCTTTTTCTATTCTTTCGTGATAGAATGAAAGTGCTTTTTCTTTAAACAAAGCTTGTATCACAGCTTTATTATTTCTAGACATCGATGTAGATAAAATTCTATAATTAAATAGAAAATCTTTTCGATGAACCATTTTTTTTCCATCTGAAAATAATCGAAGATATAAATCATATTCTTCTGCATAGAACATTTTTGGTCTATATAAATAACCTTCATTCTTAAATAGAATTGATGGATGACAAAAAGGATTCTCTTTAAGAATCATTCGGTTTGATTCTTCAATAACATGTGGACGAATAACTTCTCCAGTTATATTATCATTTTCGTTAATCTCATATGCATTTGCACTAAGTAAAAAAATACTTTTGTCACTTTCAATATCTTTTAATTGTATTTCTAGCTTATCTTCTAACCATATATCATCTGCATCGATTATTGCTATATATTTTCCTTTTGCTTTCCTTATGCCTTTATTTCTTGACTCTATTACAAATTCATTAATAGAATTATTTATTACAATTATTCGATCATCAGTTTCAGAAATTTCTGTTATTATTTTTAAAGTACTATCAGTAGAACAATCATTAATAATAAAAAATTCAAAATCTTTAAATGTTTGATTTAATACTGATTTAATACTTTTTTCGATATATTTTTCAGCATTATATGCAGATAAAATAACAGAAATTTTAGTAAGATTAGTCATTTTAAAAGTAATTAATGTATTAGATGCAAGATACTACTAAATCTTAATTTTGATTCTATTTTTAGTAACAAAAAGATATAATCTATGAGTCTTTAAAATTATATTATTTATCTATTAATTCCCTTTAACTTTATAATAATTGAACGCGATTACAAAGTTGGATAATAGTATATTTTGATATAAAAAGATATAGGTATTCTTATCTTTTAAAACTTATTTAATTTTTTAAAATTTCATCAGCATTTAATAAAGGTTCAATAAAATCAAAAGAAATAGATTTTAAAAATAATTTCAATATTTTATAAGTTTGTTTAAGTAAATAATCCATTGATTTATGAATAAAATTTCCTAGTGAATCAGAGTTAAAGTAAGTAACAATAACAGATGCTAATGGTTTAATGTTGTTAGGTTTATGTTGAATTATCATTCTATTTTCATTAAAAAAAATAATTTATAGGTTGGATAAAATATTTTCTATATAATGAATGCAAAATAAAAAATGTATCGATATCTCTTTAAAAGAGATATTGTAATAAAATTTCAGTTAATGAAAAATCATTCTACAGATTGAAAGTTTAATTTTTTATAGAATGGTTTGAAAATGCATTTATACATTTATTGAGATATTGATCTATATAACATATAGATGCAATAATATTGTTAAGGTTAAAATCATTTTGGGTTTAAGTATGGTCTAGAGTAAGTATAGTTCATTTATTTAGTATATTCGTAATATATTTAGAAAAAAATATGAACCTTACCTCAATCATTATTCCTGTTTACAATGTACAAGCATTTATCATAAAATGTTTAGAAAGTGTTTATCAACAAACTTATCAAAATATAGAAGTTATTTTAGTTGATGATTGTTCACCAGATCAATCAGTAAAGATAGTTGAAGATTATTTAGAGGGTTTAAATAACTATTTTCCTATTTCTATTATTCGTCATGATGTTAATAAAGGTTTATCAGAATCTAGAAATACAGGAACTAAACATGCTAAAGGAGATTATATTTATTATTTAGATAGTGACGATTGGATTAGTAATAATTGCATAGAGTTATTGGTAAATTCTGCATTACAATATAATTCAGATGTAGTAGTAGGGGGAACGATATGCTATTTAGAAAAAGAAAAGATTGAAAAAGTAGTTTTTCCTTTAAGAAATAGTAAACAATTTTTATCATCTCAAGATGATGTTTTTGAGGCTTTTATGCAGTATCAATGGCCTGTAATGGCACATAATAGATTATATAAAAAACAATTTTTAGTAAAAAATAATTTATTATTTGAACCCAGACTTTTAGCAGAAGATGAATTATGGAGTTTTCAATGGGCACAAATTGCTGAAAGGGTTAGCTTTGTAAATGAAAATACATATTATTATTTGTTAAGAGATAATTCAATAATATCTTCTAAAGGCAAGAAAAATTTTGAAGATATGTTTATTATTTTAAATAAATTTAGCGAACAATATTACTTAGAGAATAATAAAAGAAAAAAACAACAGATAAAATCTCATATACTTACTTTTAAAGAAATGATTTTAATGATGCAATGGCAATCTTTATCAAAAGATAAAAATTATTTCTATCAAAATTATCAGCGATTAAAAAAATATCCTTCTTTTAATTTTTTAGACTTTTTATCGAATAACTTCTCAATAGTCCAGAAAAAGAAGAATATTTTCTTTCATTTACCAACTTTTATAGGAGTACCATTTTTTATATGGAGATATGAGCGTTAGTATAATGAATATTATTTAATTCCTAAAAAAATATTTTTGATATCTTTTATATTAAGATATTTAAACGTTGTAAGTATATAATAAATACGCTCTTTTATTCTTCTGCTATCACTAAATAATAAATATTGATAGCCTTTAGCTATTACAATTTTTTTTTCGTTTTGGTTAAATGAATTAAAAATATTTGCAATGATATATTTATTTGTTAAATACTTAGCATAAACCTTTTCTTTTACGCTTTGTTTGTTACCAGATATATTGAACTCAGATAATCTCATATAACAAATAGCTGTTGGGAGTGTATAAATATAATTACCTTCAGAGAATTCTAACCAAGCAATTTCATCACTTCCAAAAGCGAAAGGAAAGGATTTGAAACCATATTTTTTATAGGTATCTTTTTTAAAAATATATTCGGGTAATGAAATATGGTAATCTTCGGTAATTTTTTTTATAAAAGAGGTAGATGCTTTTTCAAGTTTTGGATAATTAAACTCTCTCAAAATATTATTATAACCATCTATTTCTGTTACATTACAACGGACAACATTTTTATCTTTCAAATCGTTTTTTGCTTGAAAAAATTCTTCAATAACATTATTACTTAGTTTGTCATCATCGCCTAACAACATTATCCATTCTTCATTATTAATTAAATCAATACAACGACTCCATTGTTGTGTTAAATCTGTACTACCAATATTTGTATCAAATTTTATATAATGAATGTTTAGTTTTTTATTAAACTTCTGAATAATTTTTTCTGGAGAGTTGGGAGAACAATCATCGCCAATATAAACAGTAAAATTTTGGTTAGTCTGATGATATAAAGATTCTAAACATTCTTCAAAAAAAATAATTTTGAAATATGGAATTACAATAGCTAATTTTGACATGATTATTTAAGTTTTCTAAAAAATGAGTAAATTATAAAATTGCTAAAAATTAATTTTAAATATATTTTCGATAACCCATTTGAGTTTTTTACTAATAGATCTTTATTAAGTTTATCATAACACCTTTTAAATAAATTATTTGCATATTCTTGTTCTTTATTATTGATAGTAATATTTTTTAGAACAGAATTGTAGTAATAATTTACCGTATTATTTAATCGTTTAAATATAATATTTTCGTAAGAATCTTTTATTTCATCATAAATATTTGTCTTAATCAGATAATCTTTCATTAATAGAAAATGTACTTCTAAAGCTTCAATATGTCTAAATTTTATATTACTTGTAATAGAATTTGGATTATCATGATAGTAATATATTCCATTATTAAGTCCAATATTACTACAATTCCCTAAGATTTTTATACCTATATATTCATCATAATTCTGCCAAGTATTCTTAAATCTATAATTAACAGATTTATAGATTTTAGATTTATAAAATGGTCTAATAGAATATTCAAATCCTTTTACACAAGCTATTACAGCTTCTTTACCTGTTAATGGTTTAGTAGGTCTTTTTTTTAAATCCTCATTTTTAATACGATTGTTTACAGTGAAAACTCTAAATAGACTTGCATCCCAGCTAGGATTTTCTAATAAAGATTTTACACCAAGTTCAATTGCATCAATACTTAACGAATCATCATGATCAAATGACATTACATAATCTCCATTTATTCTTTCTTGACCGTAGGCTAAAGCATTATGAGGTGAATTCTCATTTTCTTTACTGTATAATTTGATTCTTTTATCTTTTTCTGCAAATATTTTTAATCTTTCTAATGTATTGTCAGTAGATCCATCATTTATACAGATAAATTCTATATTCTTATAACTTTGATTTAGTAAAGTATCCATTGCAGAGGTAACGAATTCTCCAGAATTGTAAAATGTTGCTATTATAGAAACTAATGGTGAATTTATCATGACTAATTTTTTTTTCTTTTTAGATTGAAGTATTCTTTCATTATTACATTTTATATATGATTTTAAACAAGCTGATTTCTAAATTATAATAATTAATTTGGTATTCTTAGTAACCATTAGACTTTAAATCTCCATCATTACTTATGTTCCAGGAGCTGAAGTTTTTAGCGCTATTCATGTAATATTTATCTTCATCTGATAGGTTATGAATATCTTTATACCACCCTCCATGTTTTGATGTAAAATTTTCAGCCAATCTAATTGCTTTATAAAATTCTACATTATAAAAACGAGATGGATAGGAAGGTTTGTATAAAGCAAAAGTTGTATCCAAATGAGCATTATACGCGTTTGGTTCAAAAAGATCTTTCCAAAATTTCTCTTCCCAATTTATAACTTTATCTTTTTGAGGAAAATGGTCTGGAATATCATCAATGTTTAAAGCAAAACCTACTTTATTAATTTTATTAAAATATTTATCTAAATAATTTAATAAAATAGCCATGAAATTTTCTGGTAAACTATTATTAGGAACAATATCAGCATCTGTTAATACATAATATCCTTTACCATATTTATTCATTAATTCTTTATCATTAAAAAAAACATTTTGCCCATTATTAGAAGACATAAATTCTATTGTAACATTCTCTTTAATTTCTTCAAAATATTTTAATAGAGGGGGATAAGTTGAAGAATTGTCAATTATAATTATGTTTTCAAATTTTCGTTCTAATAAAAAATTAATTAATTGTTTTAAATAAAATAGTTGATTAAAACTAATAATGATAATTGGAATAGACAAAGGGTTTTTTCTTTGTTCTTTTAGCAATTTATTAGTTTTAATAAGATATTTGTAGAAACAAAAATGGATTAAATTCTTAATTTTTACTTGCATTTTTATTTAATATATATTCCTTGTAAGGGATGGTTAGTATTTTTATTGGTTGATTTATATATAGATATATATGAAATAAATTTATGTTATTTTTCTTTCTTAATTTCCAAATACGATAAATTTGTTCTTTTAAAAAAGTTTTTACATTTTCTTTATAAATGTATTTATAATAATTATTTAAAATATCTGCAAAAAAAAGATAACTTGCTTCTTCTTTCAGGTCGTTATTCTTATTATTATTAGTATCTCCTGAAATACTTTTTTTTGAAAATCTAACTAAAACATTGGTAGAATTTATAAAATAAATTCCATTAGGAATAGATAATTGTACAACAGCCATATCATCCGAATGCCATGCTAAAGGATACTTTTTAAAAAGATATTTTTTATATTCAGATAATTTAAAAATATGTTCTGATAAACTAGATCTTTCAAACTTTAAAAATTTACCTTCTAAAAAAGTTTTTGTTGAAATTATTTGTGGATTAGATGACAAATTTGTTGATTGTATAGAATTTTCATCAATAAAATATTGAGAGATTTTTACAATACTAATTTTTTGATTTTCTATTTGATCAATGTTTTTATAAAACTCTTCAACAAAATTATCAGCAATCATATCATCATCACCCAAAATTTGAAACCATTCTTCTGTAACATTTTCAAGAATTCTTTCCCATTGAGAAGCAAGATTTTTTCCGCCTAAATTTTCTTTATAATCGAAGTATTGATAATCATTCTTATCAAAATACTTGTCAATAAGTTGTAAAGGATTGTTAGGACTAAGATCATTACCTATATATAGTGTAAAACGTTTATCAGTTTGTTGATAGATAGATAACAATGTTTGTTCAAAGAAATCTATCTTGTAATATGGTACAACAATGGCAAGTTTGTTCATTAAGCTAAGTTTTTGTATTTCTGCATTGGTTTCTCAACATAATGCCATGAAAAATAAGCTAAAAAGTAAGTAATTATAATACTATAAATAGTTAACTCTATTACATTCAAATTTAAATAGTTCATGAATATTTGTTGTACTAGAAATCCATATATGTATACTCCATAAGAAATATCACCAAATTTTTCTCCGATATTGCTAATGTATTTAGTTTTTAATGTGCCAATTAATAAGATTAATATTGGTAATGGAGCTATTACTTTAAATAAAGTAAAATACAGAGATAAAAATAATAATATTAAAAGACTTATTCTTGTATATATGTTATTAAATTTTTCAAACTTTACAAAGTATAAAAGACTTCCAGCTAGGAAATAAGTAGATAATCTATATAGTTCTTTTGTATCAAGATATATATAATTAAATAGCTTTGATAGAAAATTTGGCTTGAAAATATATAAAAAATAAGAAGCAATAAAACAGATTAAGATTATATGAAAAATATATTTACTCTTCTTAAAAGGAAATAATAATACAAGTACTATATACATTGTAAATTCATAGCTTAGAGACCATAAACTTCCGTTTATAGCTTTCGGATATGGATTTGATTCAAAAATACCATTGATAAAATATTGAACTTTGTATAGTGACAAATTATTAGGTAAATATGTCCAATAATCTTTTTCCGAGAATATACTATCACCTTTATAAAAAAAAGGTATTATAAACAAAGAGATTAACATTAGAATAATTAATGCTGGGTATAATCTTAATACTCTTTTCCAGATATAATTTTTTACGGTTTTACTGTATTTTAAACTTGTAAAGATTAGATAACCACTTAAAATAAAAAATATATCAACTGATAAACTTCCTAAACCTAATTGACCATTGGTTATATAAGCAAAAAATTCATTTTTACCTGTTAAAGGAAATGAATGAGATAGTATAACAGCACTCGAAAAGACTAATCTTAAAAAGTCAAAGTTATTTTCGGATCTTTCTGTCATTTTTAATAGGTTTATGGTTTGTTATGGTTTAATTTTTAAATAAATAATATTTAATACCAGGTTTATAATCGATATTTATATTTTTATTTAAGCTGTAAAAAGCAATTTTTAATTTATTTGTAAAATTTAAATTTTCAGTAAAATCAAAATGCTTTATTTTTTGGCCACCATGATTTAAAATAGAAATTATTTTTTCATTTCTTCCATTTAAGAAAATCTCATTATTAAATTCATTTTTTTTGTGTAATAAATTTTTAGAATTTAAATAAAGTTGGTTAATTTTATTTTTCCAATGATTTAATTCGTATTGATCTTTTACATAATTATATTGCTTTTCTTTTACGTTATTTCTGTAAGACTCATTCTCAATTAGTTGATAAATACTACTTCTCCAATCTTCAATATTTTTCGGATAAGTAATATAATAATTTTCAGAATCGATAAATAAACTAAAAGTTTCAGATGCATTATAATGTAATTGGAATGGTATTTTTTTTAATGCAGGTTTTAATAAAGCTGTAAATGAAGGCATAGGAAAACCTTCAATATAGATATCGGATTTATTTTCAACTTCATTAAGTACTTCGTGAGAAAGAAGACCATGATAAATAATTCGCTTATGTGTATACTTTAAAGCATAATCTGAATCAGAAGAAATACCTACTATATTAATTTTTACCTTATCATATTTTGAAGCTATTTTAAACATTTCTTCAAGAAAATTATATTCTTCATTTGGTAAATATTTATAATAAGTTCCAGTTGAAAGTATATTTATAATTTCTGAATCTCTATCATCATTTTTTATTTCTTGGTTTTCTATTGGAATAGGCAAGAAGAACTGTTGAGAAATTTGTCTTCTAATTGTATCAACTTTAATATTACTTTCTCTAATTTGTAGAAGAACATCTGTGATTGATGCACCTAACCAAAAAACATGATCTGCATGATTTACCATATAAACAGGTATTTCGAGATTAGGATTAGATAATACTAAATTAATTATTGCATCATCAGGGTGTGTGTGTAATATAATTAAGTTATATCCTTTGAAAAGTAATTGATTTAATTCTTTTGCAGTTTCTATTTTAGAATCTGAATAAACAGAAAATAAGTTGACTGATTCTGCATTTTTTATATTATTTATTATAACATTATTTAAATCGTTAAGTGTCTGTCGAGTAGAAATAACCGTATGTTTACTATCGGTATCATTATCTATCCAATTAAATAATAATTTTGAATGTCCGCCTGTTGAACTTAATTCTGAAGAAATATGTAGAATTTCAAAATCTTGATTTTTATTTTTTGAAATGATTTCATCTTTTGAATAAATTATCTCACTTCCTATTTTGTTAAGAATGTTTTCTAAATTATTATTTCTATAATAACCTGAAAAATTAAACCAAGCAAATTCTGCACTTTTTTCAATTTTATTAATACAGTCTTCGTATAGCTTTTTGTTATAAAGTATTTTAACTATTTCTAGACTTTTCTTAAAGTATTTATTATTTTCTAAAATAATAGACATATAAAGTTAAAATTTATTTATAGCGTTAATAATAATGTTCACTTCTTCAGACGTCATTACTGGACTGATAGGTATACTTAAAACTTCTTTATGCATTTGCTCTGTAATAGGAAATGATAAATGGTTAAATTCTTTATATGCTTCCTGCTGATGAGGTGGAATAGGATAATGAATAATCGTTTGAATATTATTTTCAGTTAAATAATTCTGTAAACTATCTCTTTCTTCAGTTCTAATAACATATACATGCCAAACATGTTCGTTACTATCTTTAGGGATTTCAGGTAATTTTATCTTAAAATTGATTATCTCGTTATTGTAACGATGTGCTATTTGTCTTCTTTTTTCGTTTTCTTCGTCAATAAAAGGAAGTTTTACATCTAAAACGGCTGCTTGTATTTCATCTAAACGAGAATTTAAGCCTTTATAAATGTTAACATATTTCTGATTAGATCCGTAATTTGCTATAGCACGAATAGCTAAGGCTAATTTTTCATCATTTGTTGTTACAGCTCCACCGTCTCCTAATGCACCCAAATTTTTACCTGGATAAAAACTAAATCCAGCAGCATCACCTAAGTTTCCTGTTTTTATATTATTCCAACTTGCTCCAATAGCTTGAGCATTGTCTTCAACAATTTTTAAATTATATTTTTCTGCAATAGTTTTTAATTCGTTATTAAAAACTACACGTCCTTGTAAATGAACAATTAAAATACTTTTAGTTTTTGTAGTGATTGCTTCTTCAATTTTTGAAGTATCTATATTAAAACTATCCTCATTTGGTTCTACTAATACAGGAATTAAACCATTATCAGATAATGCAAGAATAGAAGCAATATATGTATTGGCAGGAACAATAACTTCGTCGCCAGCTTCCATAATTCCTAATTCTATGTATGCTCTATAGATTAAACGTAAAGCGTCTAAACCATTGGCAACACCAATCGCATGAGTTGTACCAATGTATTCAGTTAAATTTTCTTCAAAAGATTTAACTTCGTTACCAAGTAGATACCAACCAGAACGGAAAATTTCTAATAATTTATTTTCAATAGCTTTTTGGTGAAGCATATTTATTTTTTGTAGGTCTAGGAATTTTATCATTTGAATTTATTTATAAAACTTATAATTTTATCATTACCATATTCTTTTGCATAGCTAAAGACATCTCTATTTTTATCATCTATCCAGCTCCAATTTAAATTTTTGTATTCGGAAATCTTAGATAAGATACTTAAATCATTTGTCTTAGAGGCAACGGTCATTACGTACATCAATAGACTAGTCCCTTTATAATTGCAAGTATTTATATCCCAATTAAGATTGTTTAATAAATAATCAATAACTTGAACTTTGTTATTATAAGCTGCGATAATAAGAATGTCCCAACCTTCTTTTGTTCTTATATCTAATGGATAATTAGAATCTTTTATTTCCTCTAAAATTGAAATATTTTCATTAAGAACTGCTTGGATTAATCTAGCTTCTTGATCAATATGTAATTCCACTTTAGAATCAATAGAATTAATAATGATTTTAAATTCATCTTCGTAAAAAATAGTTCCTGACTTTCCTTGTGGAGAGTCATGTAAAATGATACTCTTATATATTTTTTTTTCAAAGACGCTGGGTAATTGGTATTCTCTGAATGAGAATGCTCTTATTTGATTATTAATTTCATAAGAGGTCTTATTTAAATCTATTTCAATAGAATCAAATCTTATTGCACTTTTCGAAAAATAACTAGAATTTATAATATCTTGTTTTCTTGAATTAATATTATTAGTGATGAGCTGATGAATATTTTTCTTGAAGAGACTTATTGAATTATTGATATACATATTATAGATATCACTAGAATTTATATCAGTTGGAATAGTAAATTCTAATTGATCAATAATATCACCTGTATCAATTCCAGCATCAATATAATGCAAAGTAACTCCAGAAAATTTTTCTCCATTTAAAATAGGTAATATAGATGTATACATTCCTTTATATGATGGTAATAAAGAAAAATGAATATTGAAAATATTATTATGTTTGAAACTTTTTGGATTAACTAATCTATCATATTCAAGTGAAATAAAAATAGAATTTGTTATTTCATACGCTTCATTTAAAGAGATAATTTTTATATTATTCTTTTCACAAAATTGTGAATAAGAAGGTTGCCAGTTATTTTCGCCATTGTCAGTCTTATTGATACAAGCATATATATCTAAATTTTTATAATTATCTAATAAAAATTTAACCGCTTCGGTTGCAATTTTATTTTTGCCCGCAATACAGATAGAATTAATCATTTTCTAAATAATTTTTAAATTCTTCAAAATCTCTAAAATAATCATTTTCTGTATAGTATTCAGATGCTAAGCATAATAAAACAGCATTATGAGTGAAATGTATATCTCTCCATATAAGATTTGGAAGAAATAATCCTTTGCTTGGGTGATCTAAAATAAATGTTTCTTTATTTCCATTTTGATCTTGAGTATTAAATGTAATAGTTCCTGATACAGCAAAGATTACTTGTTGTAAAGCTTTGTGTGCATGACCTCCTCTAATCACATCTTGTGGAGTGTAATAAGTCCAATAAACACGCTTTACATCAAATGGAATATTTTTGTTTCCTTCAGCAATAGTTATATAACCTAATTCTGTAGAACCTATTTTATCTAGTGTTATAATTTGTGGTTTATCTAGCATTATAGTCTATTTTATAATCAAACTCAGGACGCATTATACCAGGATAGATATGTGTTTTAGTTCCAACTTTTACATTTTCTACTTCAAAACCTATTAAATTATCAATCCCAAATAACAATTCAGTTTGATCTTTTCCAAACATTAATTTAAAATAATAATTACCTGCATTTATTAAACCAGAAGGCATATCAAATTCAATAGAATATATTCCTTTTTTAGAATTATTTTCTTGACTAACTAATTTTGCAACATGATAAATTACTAATTCTTCAAAATTTCTTAATTCAAATGTAGCATCTAAATTAATGTCTGGTAAGTTGTTGTAAAATTCAAGTTTAACTCTAATACCAGATTGAATATCAATTAAGTCTCCTTTAATTGGTTTAACAGAGAATTCTGTAATTTTTATATTTTCATTACCAACAGCATTTTCTAAGTTTTGTTCTATGTAGCTTGTTGATAACTCATAATCTTTTTGATATTCTAAAATAGTATTCAATATGTTACCTTTGTAGCTAATTGTTCCATTTTTCATCAAAATACCTGTATCGCAAAGTTCTTTAACAGCTGTCATATTATGACTAACAAAAAGAACTGTTCTTCCTTCTCCTTTTGCAACATCATTCATTTTGCCTAAACATTTCTTTTGAAATTCTGCATCACCAACAGCTAATACTTCATCTACAATTAAAATTTCTGATTCTAAATGTGCTGCAACAGCAAATGCTAAACGAACATACATTCCAGATGAATATCGTTTTACAGGTGTGTCTATATAACGTTCTACGCCAGCAAAAGCTACAATTTCGTCGAATTTTCTAGTAATTTCTTTACGTGTCATTCCAAGAATAGCACCGTTTAAATAGATATTTTCTCTCCCAGTCATTTCAGGATGAAAACCTGTCCCAACTTCAAGTAAAGATGCAATTCTACCTTTATATTTTATAGAGCCAGTTGTTGGTTTTGTAACGCGTGAAAGTAATTTAAGCAATGTAGATTTTCCTGCTCCATTTCTTCCAACGATTCCAACAGCTTGTCCTTTTTCTATTTGAAAATCAATATCTTTTAAAGCCCATACATAATCTGAGTCTCCTTTTTGTGTACGATCGTTAGTTTCTCCAATTTTTAGATAAGGATCATCCTTTCCTCTAACATTCGCCCACCAGCGTTTTAAATCATGTTGTAATGTGCCTGTTCCGACTTCTCCTAATCGATATTGCTTTGAAACATTTTCTACATCAAGTATGATATTCTTTTTTGACATTTTTTTAGGTTTTAGGTTAGATAGTATCCATAAAAGATTTTTCTACTTTGGTAAAAATAATAGTTCCAATAGCAACTATTATTATTGTAAATAAAGTAGAATAGATTAACATTCCTTCAGAGAAATCTCCTGTTCCTAGATAACCATATTTAAAGCATTCAAAAATTCCAGTTAATGGATTTAATTCTACTATAAATTTAAACTTTTCTGAGAAAGACGAAACAGGAATAATAACAGGAGTAGCATACATAAATAATGTAATACCAAAACCTAAAAGCATACTCATATCTTGGTATTTTGTTGTCATGGATGAGAAAATCATCCCCATTCCCATTGCGAAACCTGCCATTAACAGAATAAGTAAAGGTGTTGCTAATATCCACATATTAGGATGCACATTTCCTTCTGTAAAATAATAATATATAATGACGGCTATAAATAGTAAATACTGAACAAAGAATCTCATTAAGTTCGAAATGACGATAGATAGTGGCATAACTAATCTTGGAAAATACACTTTACCAAAAATAGCAGCATTACCTTTAAAAACGGAAGATGTAGCTGTTAAACAAGTAGAAAAATAATTCCATAGAGTCACTCCAGCTAAATAAAAAGCAAATTTTGGAGAGCCATCTGTTGATAGTTTTGCAACATTTCCAAATATTACAACGAAAATAATTGTAGTAAATATAGGGTTGATGAAAAACCAAATAGGTCCCAGTATCGTTTGTTTAAAAGATGTTATAAAGTCTCGTTTCACAAGCATGTAAACCAAGTCTCGATAATTCCAAACTTCTTTTAAATTTAGAGAAAATAAACTATGTTTAGATTCTATTACTTGTGTCCAGTTTTCGTTAGGTTGATTATTGTGTTCCATATTAGAATTAAACAATAGATTTTAAATAATCGCCGTAGCCACTTTTTCCATATTTAGCTGCAGCAATTAATAATTGTTCTTTAGTGATGAATTTTTTTCTGTATGCTATTTCTTCTATACATGAAACACTTACTCCTTGACGTTTTTCAATTACGCGAACAAATTCTGATGCTTCATGTAAAGATTCAAAAGTTCCTGTATCTAACCATGCAGTTCCTCTATCCATAATACCAACTTCAAGTTCTCCCTTTTCTAAGTAAACTTTGTTGATATCTGTTATTTCTAATTCTCCTCTTGGAGATGGCTTTAGATTTTTTGCAATTTCTACCACTTTATTATCGTAAAAATATAAGCCAGGAACAGCAAAATTAGATTTTGGTTCAGTAGGTTTTTCTTCAATAGATAATGCTTTTTGATTTTCATCAAAATCAACAACGCCGTAACGTTCCGGATCGCTTACCTCATAAGCAAATACACATCCACCGTTTATATTTGTTTTACTTTCTAATAATTGTTCTAGACCTGAGCCGTAAAAAATGTTATCTCCTAAAACAAGTGCAACAGAATCGTTTCCAATAAAGTCTTCACCAATAATAAAAGCTTGTGCTAGTCCATCTGGACTTTCTTGTACAGCGTAAGTAATATTACATCCTATTTGAGATCCATCACCTAATAAACGTTGAAATGGCTCCGAATCGTGAGGAGTGGTAATAATTAAAATATCTTGAATACCAGCTAATAAAAGTGTTGATAACGGATAATAAATCATCGGTTTATCATAAACTGGCATTAATTGTTTACTTACAGATATTGTCAAAGGATAAAGACGTGTTCCTGATCCTCCGGCAAGTATAATTCCCTTCATAGTATATTTTGTTGATTATAAATATTAAGATAAGTCTTGATTTTCATCAAAACTTATCTTAATTGTATTGTGTTTCGTAATAATTTTGATAATCTCCTGATGTAACATTATCTAACCATTGTTGATTTTCTAGAAACCAATCAATTGTTTTAGATAGTCCTTGTTCAAAAGTTACAGATGGTTCCCAACCTAATTCTTTGTTAATCTTATTAGCATCAATTGCATAACGTAAATCGTGTCCTGGACGATCTTTTACAAAAGTGATTAATTGTTCAGAAGTTCCTTTCTCTCTTCCTAATTTTTCGTCCATTTGTTTACAAAGTTCTTTTACAAGATCAATATTTTTCCATTCGTTAAATCCACCAACATTATAAGAGTCTCCATTTTTACCTTCATGGAAAACTAAATCTATAGCTTTTGCATGATCAATAACAAATAACCAATCGCGTGTATATTTTCCATCTCCATAAATAGGAAGTGGTTTATTGTTGATAATATTATGAATACATAATGGGATCAATTTTTCTGGGAAATGATTTGGACCATAATTATTAGAACAATTCGTCATTATAATAGGTAGTCCATAAGTATCATGATAAGCTCTAACGAAATGATCAGAAGATGCTTTAGAAGCTGAATATGGAGAATGAGGATCATAAGAAGTTTCTTCTGTGAAGAATCCTTCATCACCTAAAGCACCAAAAACTTCATCAGTTGATACATGGTGGAAACGTTTACCTTCAAAATTATCTTTCCAAATGTGCTTAGCAGCATTTAATAAATTAACAGTACCAATAACATTTGTCATTACAAATTCTAACGGATTTGTAATAGAACGATCTACATGTGATTCGGCAGCTAAATGAATAACACCATCTGGTTTAAATTCTTCAAAAACCTCAAAAATTTGTTTTGCATCTACAATGTCTGCTCTTACAAATTGATAATTTGGTTTGTCCTCTATATCTTTTAAATTTTCCAAATTACCTGCATATGTTAATGCATCAAGATTAATAATCTTTGTATTTGGATAGTTTAGGACAAATTCTCTTACTACGTGCGAGCCTATAAATCCTGCTCCGCCGGTAATTAAAATGGAGTTCATAATAATGGTTTGGTTAAATTCAATTATAAATATAAGTTAATCTACGTTGTAAATCAAAAAAATAATATCCTTAACACTATATTTTATTTAATAATAACAATTCTTTAATCAAACAAAATTAATGATAAATCTAGAAATAATCGAGTAATCAATGATAATAGATGCTTAATTATATGTTAAATAGGGAGTTTCTATATATTTTTAAACATTAATAAAATTTTGAAATTGAATTATTTGATATTCTCAAAATTAGAATTGGATTAAACTATTAAAGTGTAGTAGGAATTCGTATTTGAAATAAATAATTTTGTAAATTATTAGTGTGTATTATAATAAAAATATGAATGTATTAGAATTTATACTTATCGTTTTAGGAGGCTCTATTGGAGCTGGTATTATTGGCTCTTTATCAGGATTAGGAGGAGGTATTGTTGTTATTCCTCTTCTGTCTATTGTTTTAGGAGTTGATTTACATTACGCAATAGGCGCTGCTTTAGTTTCTGTTATAGCAACATCTTCTGGTTCTGCAGCAGCTTATGTGAAAGAAGGTATTGCAAATATGAGATTAGGAATGTTTCTGGAAATAGCCACCACATTAGGTGCAGTCGGTGGTGCATTAATTTCTACTTCTGTACCAAGTTCACTTATCGCTGTCTTTTTTGGATGTGCTTTAATATTCTCAGCAACTAACTCATTGAGAAAAAAAGGAGAACATGTTGTTGAGCAATCAAGTAGTCTAGCCGTTACATTGAAACTGCCATCTACATATCCAGATAACAAAGGAAACTCTATTGCTTATGGAACAAAAAATGTTATCGGAGGATTTAGCATGATGGGCTTAGCAGGTTTACTTTCTGGTATGTTAGGTATCGGTTCTGGAGCTTTTAAGGTTATTGCAATGGATACAATTATGAGAATTCCCTTTAAAGTTTCAACAACAACAAGTAACTTCATGATGGGAGTAACAGCTTTAGCAAGTTGTGTTATCTATATACAGAAAGGATATATTGTACCAGAAATTTGTTTACCTGTTATGATTGGAGTACTTATAGGTGCTATGATTGGGTCGAGAATATTAATGGCTACAGATCCTAAAAAACTTAGAATATTTTTTGCTTTGATTATATTTTTCTTAGCAGGAAATATGATTTATAACGGAATAAAAGGAAATTTTTAAGATGATTATTACTGATAAGGATTTACAAAAGATAATAGGAGGAGTCCTAAAGTATGGTGTAATGACTGTTTTAGTTGTTGCGACTATAGGTGGATTAGTTTATTTATTTCATCATTCTAATGATACTCTTGATTACAGCAAGTTCGTTGAAAATGATAGAAGTATTTTTGAAGTTATTTCTACAACTGTTAAAGATGCATTTCAATTAAAGGGTAGATCGATTATTTATTTAGGAATATTGATACTCTTCTTTACGCCATTTCTTAGATTGATTTTATCACTTTTTTCTTTTGTTATAGAAAAAGATAAACTTTATATCGCGATTACGCTAATCGTTATTGGTGTTGTAGCAATGAGTGTATTTTTTGGATTCTCTCATTAAATAAAATAAAAAAGTCTCTAAAAAATATTTTTTAGAGACTTTTTTTATAGTTTTTTATTATTTATTATCCAATGAAATCTTTTACAACATCTGCTAATGGAGTTGTTGGGCGACCAATTAATTTAGATAACGTTTTATCTTCTGAATATAAAGAACCCTTTGCTGCTTTAGCATCGCTATCAGCTAAAATTTGAGCAAATCCTTCTGGTAAACCAACAGAAACTAAAACTTTAGTGTACTTTTCTTCTGTAAGATCATTATAAGGAATATCTTTTCCAGTTTGTTTAGAAATTTCAGCAGCTAAATCAGATAGAGTGTAAGCATCATCTCCCGCTAATTCATAAATTTTGTTTTCATGCCCTTCAGTTGTTAAAACAACTGCAGCAGCCTCAGCAAAATCTTCTCTTGTTGCAGATGAAATTTTTCCATTTTGAGCACTACCAATAAATGCACCAGCTTGTAAAGCTCCTGAAATAGAACCTGCGTAATTTTCTGTATACCAACCATTACGTAAGATCGTATATGATAAGCCAGATTCTGCTAATAATTTCTCTGTTGCAACATGTTCAGCTGCTAATGCCATTTCAGAATCAGTTGCGTATAATAAACTTGTGTAAACAATTCGTTTTACACCAGCTTCTTTTGCAGCATTAATTACATTTTTATGTTGAGTTTCACGTTGACCGATTTCACTACCAGAAATTAAAAATAAAGTATCAATACCTTGTAGTGATGTTCCTAAAGTTTCTGGTTTAGAATAATCAAATTCTCTTGTTTCAATTCCTAAATCAGCAGCTTTTTCTGGTGTACGAACTAATGCTACTAAATTTTCTTTCGCTGTTTTCTCTTTTAATTTTGTTACTGTAAGACGACCTAATTGTCCTGTTGCTCCTGTTATTGCTATTTTCATAATTTATAATTATTTAATTCTATTTTATTCTTTTAAATGCGTAAACGAAATCATTAATGTACTCATCTTTATTATTTTGATTTCAATATAATAAATAATGTAATTAAAATTGTTACAAAATATATTAAAAAAATATTACTTATTTGTTGAAGCAAATGTAGAATAAATTTTAATTGTAACAAAAAATATTACAATTAAAATTTATTTTTTTAGATTAGACTAGTTTTAAGAGTTCTTTTCTTTTTGTCTATCAGCTTGAGATTTATCTTCTGCAACACCAGATTTCCAATAAGAATAGGCGTAAAGTTCTTTGTTTGTCCATAATTTCTCTTTACGTAAATAAGTTCTAATCTCTTTAACGGTAGAGAATTCGGCTGCTACATAGCCAAATTTAGAAAGAGAAGATAATTCAATATTCTTTACCTTGTTAAATAAATCACTTCCATTTTCTGGTGTAGTATTGTGTACCCAAATTACTTCTACATTAGAATTGTTATTTAAATTTTGTTCATCATCTTTCCCATGAACTTCTAAAAAACAATACCCTTTTGCATCTTGAGGAAGGGTTTCAAGAATAGAACTAATAACTGGAATTGCGGTAGCATCACCAACCAATAAGTACCAATCTACTTCTGGAAAAAGTTCTGTAGATTCTGTTCTCATCATTACACCTAATTTACTTCCTTTTTCTGCATTTATTGCCCATTTAGAAGCTGGTCCACTTTCACCATGATTAACAAAATCAATAATTAACTCCTTTTTTTCTAGGTCGATTCCTTTATGAGTATATGTTCTAATTGATGGCGCTAATTCTTTTGGCGGATGAATCCATTGATTATTGTCGTAATCATATTCAGGAAAATGAATTTCATTTAATCCTTGTGGTGGAACTAATATTTTATTGTTATCACCGATTGTTGTATTTGCAAATTGCTGAATATCATCTGAAGTAAGATGAACTCTAATATAATGAGGAGTTATAAATTCTTTTCTTATAACTGTAGCCTCTATTGATCCTTTTGCTGGCATAAAATTATAGTATTTAAATAATAAGAATTTAGGTGTTACTTGTAATGATTATAATACCTAAAATTGTTTTGATATCTAATTTTCTCTAATAAAATATGGTTGTATGTAAAGGTTGAAATAAGATTAAAATTAAAAAATAAAGCACATATTCACCACTCTTTTAGAAAGATAAAATTATTTTATTGCTTTTTCAATTTCATCCATCATCATGTTAATAGATGTTATTCCTCCTCCAGATAAATACCAAATAGAAGAGTTTAAGTAAACTATTTTACCGTTTTTATAAGCGTTTGTACTTTTTATTAAAGGATTTTCGAAGTCATTCTTGTTTAATCCTTTGTCTCCAATAGCGTCGCTTCTATCAACAACAAAAAGTATATCAGGGTTTTTCTCCATCACAAATTCATTAGAAACACTAGAACCATGAAGATGAACTCCTAAATTAGATGCAGCTTCTTTAACGCCTAAAACATCATGTATTAAACCAAATCGAGAACCGCTTCCATAAGCACTCATTTTTCCCTTATTATGCAAAACTACTAATGCTTTTTTGTCGCTTTTTTCTGCTTCAGCTTTTATTCTATTTCCTTTCGCAACAACTTCATTATAAGCTTTGTTCAACTCTTCTTTTTTATTGAAAATTTCACCTAAATCATCTAGGTTTTTCTTTAAAGCTTTTAGATGGTCTTTAGAATCCCATTCCGTTAGAATAGTAGGAGCAATTTTAGAAAGTTGTGGATAAGATTCTCGTAGTCTACCTCCGATAATAATTAAATCTGGTTGTAATTCGTTAATTTTTTCAATGTTTATTTCTACAACATTTCCAAGATCTTCTATAGAAGAATCTTCTTCATATTTTTTTAGATGAGATGGAATACCAGATTTTGGAATTCCGACAACTTTTGCTCCAATATAATCTAGATCTTCTAATTCGCTGTAATCTAATACCACAATTCTTTCTGGATTCTTAGGTACTGCAACTGTACCTAAATCATGTATAATAGTTACAGTTTCTTTATTAGAGTTTGTTGTGTCTTTTTGTTCATTTTTACATGAAGCAAATAATAGTGCAGTAGTAACTGCAATAAATAATGATATTTTTTTCATTTTAATAGATATTATAATAGTTGCATAATTTTTTATTGTTGGTAATTGAGATACAAAATGGAATCTCAAATATTTCTGAAAGAATTTTTTCATCAATGATGTTATTTGTTTCATCAAAGTAGCTGATTTTACCATTTTTTAGAGCAACGATATAATCTGCATATCCCGAAGCAAAATTGATGTCATGCAAAACGATTATTATTGTTTTACCTAATTCGTCTGTCAATTTTCTTAAAATTTTCATCATCTGCACAGAATGTTTCATATCTAGATTGTTCAAAGGTTCGTCTAATAGAATATAGTCTGTGTCTTGTGCGACAACCATCGCTAAATAAGCTCTTTGTTTTTGTCCTCCACTTAATTCTTCTAAATATGAATCAGCAATATTCTCTAAATCTAGAAAATGAATAGCTTCTTCAATTTTTTTATGATCCTCTTTAGTCAACTTATTTTCAGAATATGGAAACCTTCCAAAAGACACTAATTCTTTTACAGTTATTCTAATTCCTATATTATTAAACTGTTTTAGAATAGATAATTTTTGAGCTAATATTTTATTTTTATAGTTTTCTATATTTTGCTCATTAACCATAACAACACCTTTGTCTTGTTTTAATAATCGGCTAATGATTGAAAGAAGGGTACTTTTTCCTGCTCCATTGCTACCTATAAGTGCTGTAATTTTACCTTCAGGAATTTTTAAATCAATTCCATTTAAAATATTTTTCTCTCCAAAATTTTTAAAAATATCTTTTACTTCTATCATAATCTTTTAGATTTTAGAATTAATACCATAAAATAAATTCCACCAATAAAATTGATAATTGTAGACAATGGTGTTTTGAGGTTTAAGAAATGTTCCATTACAAATTGTCCGATTACAATGACAATAAAAGAAATTAAACAACTAGCAACTAGCAATAGTTTATGCTGATAGGTTTTCATTAGAACATAAGATAGATTAGCTGTTAAGAGTCCAAGAAATCCTACAGGACCAATTAACGCAGTTGATAATGCTACAAGTATTGCTATGATGATTAATATGTAACGAACGATTTTATTATAATCAATCCCAAGGCTAATTGCATTTTCTTTTCCTAAAGAAATAATATCTAATTTTTTATTTAAGCGGAAACCAAATATAATTGTTGGTATAATGATGATAATTGTATACCATAAAATTTCTCTATTGATTTTATTAAAAGACGCAAACATTTTTCCTTGTAAAATAAAAAAGTCATTAGGATCTATTAATAACTGAATAAACGAACTAAAAGAATTCATGACCATCCCGAATACTAAACCAACTAATACAAGTAAGTATAAATTATTTTTTGCTTTCTTATATATTAAACTATAAATAAGAATAGAGAACCCTATCATGCATAGAATAGAAACTCCGAAATTTTGAAAGCTATTTAATACTTTAAAAGTTTGATCACTAAAAATGAAAACAAGAATACTTTGTAACAATAAGTAAACAGCTTCAAATCCCATTATAGAAGGAGTAAGGATCTTATTATTCGTAATTGTTTGAAAACTTACGGAAGAATAACCAACACAAGCTGCAACAATAAAGATGGCAATAAGTTTTTCTGATCTTAATTCTAATGAGAATTGCCAATTATTACCTAATCCAAAGAATAAATATAAGAGTAAAGATAGAAAAGCAAGAATACAAAGTGCTAGTATTTTTTTTGAATATTGTTTCATCTTTTTCGGATTAATAAGATTAAAAATATTATACCTCCAAGACAACCAGCTGTTAATCCAATTGGAATTTCAAATGGGAAAATTATAATTCTTCCAATAATATCACAGATTAATAAAAGTAAAGCTCCAAATAAAGCAACAAGAGGTAAGGTTTTTTGAGTGTTATCTCCATATAGTAAACTAATAATATTAGGAACGACTAAACCAACAAAAGATATTGCGCCAGCAGTAACTGTAATTACGGTTACTGTAATAGAAATTAATATCATTCCAATGGTAATAACAGCTTGGTAATTAAGACCAATATTTTTAGAGAAATCCTCTCCCATACCTGCTGCAGTAAATCTATTGGCGTAAAAGTATGTAGCAATAAGAGGAGGAATGGTAAAATAAATCATTTCATATTGTCCTTCTAATACTGAAGAAAAATCTCCCATCATCCAAGTATTCATACTTTGAACAATATTAAAATTTATTGCAAAAAATGTTGAAATTGAATTAATTATTCCACCAAACATTAACCCTATTAAAGGAATAAAAATGATGTTTTTTATTTTGATATGCTTTATTATCTTTAAGAAGATAAGGGTAGTTAAAAGTGTAAAAACAAAAGCAAATGCTGATTTGACTAATAAACTAGATGAAGGAATTAATATGATTCCAATTAACAATCCTAGTTTTGTTCCTTCTATTGTACCTGCTGTTGTGGGAGCAACAAATTTATTTTGTGTAATTTGTTGCATAATTAATCCAGATATACTTAATCCTATACCTGATAATATAATAGATAATGTTCTAGGTATTCTACTAACAACAAATACCATTACTTCTGTTGTTTCTTTATTTAGTATATCAATTAATGATATGTCTTTGGCACCAACAAACAATGAGATTGTGCTAAAAATTAATAGTAATAGAAGCGTATATAATAATCTTGACAAAACGTAAATAAATCAATTTTTGCAAGAATTAATAAAATATTAATTCTTTTATTTAGAATAAATTAAATTTGCAACTACAAAACTATTTTTTCTATTTGTATCTTGAAAGATGAATAAAGGAGTAGTTTCGATGAAAAGATGAAATATGAAGATAAGAGTAGAGAGTATTTCCCCAACAGGAATATCGGTAACAAATGGATCAGCAGATGAACTTTCATTTTTAGAGGTAAGTGAAGTTAAGCGAACTAATTTTGCAGATGGTGTAAAAGATGATAATCTTATTATATCTCTTTCTGATATTTGTGTATCCGAAATTGAAATTGATTCTTTAACAGAAATTGATTTTTTTGTTCAAATCAATAAACCTGTTATAGAAATGATGTTTTTTATATCATCAAAATCTACCTTTTATCTAAATGATGTAAAAAATCCTATTTCTATTGAAAATAACCAGCATAACATTTTTTATAATCCTCAAGATGGTTATAGAAGCATATGGGAAGCTGGAAAAGGACAAAAAGTAATTACAATTACATTATACCCAGATGTATTTATAAAGTATTTAGACGCTAAACTATTTCACAAGTTTTTAAAAGCAATAGAACAACACAAAAATGCAGTTTTATTTAATCAAAATCTTACAATTACGCCTCGCATGTATGTATTATTGGATGAGATTGTGAAAAATCAACATGTTCATGGAGCAAGAAGGTTATACATTGAAAATTGTATTTATGAATTAATGTTTTTACAAATAGAACAGTTTAGTAATTTAAAGAAAACAAACATAACTAGAATACCCAATAATATAGAGAAGAAAATTGTTGAAGCAAAAGAATTGATAGATCAAAATTTATCATCACCATATTCTATTCTAAATTTAGCAAAGGAAGTTGGTATAAATGATTACCATTTAAAGAAAGGTTTTAAAGAATTATATAATAACACAGTTTATTTGTATACAACACAAAAAAGAATGGAAAAAGCTAAACATCTTCTTTTAAAACAAGATTTAAATGTAAATGAAGTAGCTTATATGTTGGGATATAATGATGCAACAAACTTTTCTGCTGCTTTTAAAAAATTTTATGGGTATACACCCGGGAAAATAATTCGTAATAAATAAAAAAAAGCTGTTTCCGAAGAAACAGCTTAGAAAGGTTTAAAAAAAATTCCTAGATTAAAATCTAAATGTAGCACCAACTTGGTATCTTGTTCCATCAATGCGGAATTCCGATGCTCCAGTACTATTGTAAACTTGTCTATTAAAAATGTTATAGACTCCTAGGTTAAATTGAAAGTTATTAGTGAATTTGTATATTCCTCCTAAATCAAACAAAGAATAATCTGCAATGGTTGTAGTTGCAGCATTACCTCTTGAAATTCCAGGGAGAGATTTGCTTCTGAAATTATATCTAGACCAAAAATCTAAATCTTTTGTAGCTTTCCATTCTAAAATGGCATTTGCCATGTGTTTTGGTAAACGAGATAAAGATTTACCTTTTAAATCACCCGACTTTACTTCTGATTCTGTGAAAGTGTAATTTGTTTTAAGGTTTATATTTTTTGTAAATCTTAATGTAAGATTAGCTTCTAAACCATGAATTACCGATTTATCAACGTTTGTTTGTCTAGATACAAATAAATAATCTTTTCCATTATGTTGACAATTGTCGCATAGTCTAACTTCAGTAATTTTGTCTTCAAAGTTGGTGTTATATGCTGTAACACTAGCACTAAATGTTCTTTTATTATTTTCGAACATAACAGTTAATTCTTGATTTAAACTTTTTTCTGGTTTTAAACTAGAATCCCCAAGAATTACTCCTGGTACTGGAGCATTTGAACCACCTGTTATAGAACCCCAATTATCAGTAGATTGTCTTAATGAAGGGGCTTTATATCCACTTGCAACACCTCCTTTTATCGTAAAATTATTATTGATTGAATAAATTAAATATCCTCTTGGAGCTATATGAGAACCATAGTTTTCATTATTATCATAACGTATTCCTGTTACAAAATTTAATTTCTCAACTAATTTCCAATTCATTTCAGCAAATAAAGCCCAGTTATAACGTTTAATTTCACTTTGTACAACACCATTATTTTCAAATTGATTTTCAGGATCATTTAATTTTTCATTTCTAAATTCACCACCAAAAGAAAGAACATGTTTATTAAAATCGTAAGTATTAATTGAATTTAAAATTGTTGTTTGATATTTCATTCCACGAGAAAAGTTATCACTTTTATCGTGTTGTAAAGTATTATTTAATCTTAGTTTTCCATATTTACCTTGATGCCCCAAAGCATAATTGATACGATCATAATCATCAAAACTTGTAGAGCTTCTTCCTCCAGCAGCAAGAGATTTTCCTATTCTAGAATATCTTTCTTGTCTATTGTAGTTAAAGTCTGCAGTAATTGTATTATTATCATTAGGGTTATAACTTAATTGTCCTCCAAAACTTTTTATTGTTCTTTCAGGAAAACCACTAATAATCTTATCTTCATCTCGATGAGAATATAATCCATTAAATTTAAGTCCTAACACATTTTTAATTAAAGAACCTGAAGCATTTGCGTTAACTTGATAAGTGTTTCCTGCATCAGAATTAGTTGTAATCATAGCATCCGTAGCTAAAGAGCCTCTCCATCCAGTATTAGAAGTCTTTTTAGTGATAATGTTAATTACACCTCCCATGGCGTCAGAACCATATAAAGTAGACATTGGTCCTTTTACGACTTCTATTCTTTCAATAGCTTCTACTGGAGGCATTAGCCCTTGTTCTAAACCTGGACCGTCAGAATTTGGACGAATTGCTCTTGTATTAGCTCTCTTTCCATCAATTAAAATTAATGTATATCCAGCATCTGCTCCACGAATAGAAATATCACTAGATCCACCACCACCAGTAATAAATACACCTGGAATATCTTGTAAAACATCTGTAATGTCACGGTATGCTCTTTTCTTTATTTCTGATTGTGGAATAACAGATATTGTTGCTGGCGCATCTTTAACATTTTGACGGTAACCACTTCCTGTTACAACCACTTCGTCAATTTCTATTTTAGAAACCGAATCATTTTTTTCTTGTGCATTTAAGTTAGATATAGATATCATACCAATTGCAGATAAGATGATTGTATTTCTTAACATGTGTTAATTTTATTTAGAATTAATTAAAATAATTTTTTAATGCCACAAAACTAGATGTTAAAGAAGTTATAATAAAGATGAAATTTGGAGTTATTTCGATGAATAAAGTTGTAAATTTATTATATCAAGACAAGAAAAATCTTGTTTATAACATCATTGAATATTGTATCTTTACATTATGATAAGAGCACAAAATATTGTCAAAAAATTTGAAGATTTAGAAGTTTTAAAGAATGTTTCTTTGTCTATTACAGAAAAGGAAATTGTATCTATTGTAGGGGCTTCTGGAGCAGGAAAAACAACTTTACTTCAAATTTTAGGTACTTTAGAGAAAAGTACTGAACCTAAAAAATATAATACTCAAATATCAATTGCTGGGCAAGATATTACGAAACTGAATGATCGTGAACTATCTAAATTTCGTAATGATAATATTGGTTTTATTTTTCAGTTTCATCAATTATTACCAGAGTTTAATGCATTAGAAAATATCTGTATTCCAGCATTTATTAAAAAAACAAAAAAGTCTGAAGCAGAAAAACGTGCAAAAGAATTAATGTCTTATCTTGGTTTGTCTAATCGTTTAACGCACAAGCCTAATCAACTTTCGGGTGGGGAACAACAGCGTGTGGCAGTTGCACGAGCTCTAATAAATAATCCTAAAATTGTTTTTGCTGATGAACCATCTGGAAATTTGGATTCTAAAAATGCGGAGGAATTACATGACTTATTTTTTAAATTAAGAAGTGAGTTTGATCAAACATTTGTTATTGTTACTCATAATGAAGAGCTAGCGGATATGACTGATAGAAAGTTAGTAATGGCAGATGGTTTATTTGTAACAGATTTATGATGAATAAACAAGAATTGAAGGCTTTTTTGGACGAAAAGTATACACAATACAATACATTAGAATTTATTGATAGTGACCCTGTTCAGATTCCACATCGATATAACTTGAAAGAAGATAAAGAAATTGCAGGTTTCTTAGCTGCTACAATTTCATGGGGTAATCGTAAGATGATTATTAATAATTCGAATAAAATGATGCAATTAATGGGGGATTCTCCCTATGATTTCGTTATGAATTTCTCTTCTAATGATTTAAATAAATTAGATGGCTTTGTTCACAGAACATTTAATGCTGAAGATTTAAAATACTTTATGACATCACTCCGAAATATTTATAAAAATCATGGAGGATTAGAAGTTGTTTTTGCAAAGTATCAATCGGTTGATTCTATTCAAGGCGCAATATCCGAATTTAAAAAAGTGTTTTTCGAGTTAGAACATTTACAACGAACTACAAAACATATCTCAGACCCGTTGAATAATTCTGCGGCTAAAAGAATAAATATGATGCTTCGCTGGTTTTGCAGACATGATAATAATGGTGTTGATTTAGGTATTTGGGATTCTGTGCCAACCTCAATACTTTCTTGTCCTTTAGATGTACATTCTGGTAATGTAGCACGAAAACTTGGTATACTTACTCGTAAACAAAATGATGCTAAGGCATTAAAAGAATTAGATACTAAATTAAGAGAATTAGATCCAAATGATCCTGTGAAATACGATTTTGCATTATTCGGATTGGGTGTATTTGAAGGTTTTTAAACCCTTGGAATTGTTTTCCAAAACCAACGAGCTGGAAGTCCATATAAAGCCAAAGCAAAATAATAAATAGCTCCTAAACAAATTGCGGTTTGTGGTTCGTCTAAAAATATTCCTCCATGTGTTTTGGCTTCATCATAACCAATTCTTGTTAAGTTTTCATCATTTAAACCAAATTCTGGAACGATAGAAGAACCAATAGCTACAACAATTAGTAAAAAGAAATAAGTAATTGCAGCATAAGCGGAACGCAAAATTTGTTGAGATCTAATATCTTCATTCACATTAAAAAAAGCAAATCTCATGCGATTAAAAACTGCAATAAGATAAATGTATGCAACAATGTTATCTCCTCCAATAATACTATTAAATGCCCAAGCAAATAATCCGTAAGCAGGCACAAAAATAAGCAAAGAGATTTTACGTGGCATAACAGCCATAAAAACTCCAGAATGTATCATAATAAATTCAAACCCCATTAAACCTGCCATTTGGAAAATTCTATTTGGATCTACTAGATGGGGAGAAAACCATACACTGAAATATTGATAGGACATAAATCCCATCATTATAATATCTACAAAGACAAAGCTAGGTTCTATTTTTTCTATGATAGATGAATTCTTTTTATGCTTTGCCATACATTCTTGTTTTTATTGAAGCTATGCTTTTACATTTTTTAAAAATGGTTTTGCTAAATAAATTATTCTTGCAAAAGATCTTAAAGTAAAGTTATGAATATCTTTTATAGTTTCTTGATAAGGTTTATTATATTTTGATGAAAAAATAAGATAACCCACTAAGTTTCTGAAAACTACTTTTGGATATTGCCATTTTTTATTAGCGTAAACATTAATAAATGTTTTAAAATTTTCTGCTAAACCAAAAGCATTTTGATCAGAATAGTAGGTGTTAGATAAAGAAATTGAATCACCATCATCTCGTATATAATTTCTTAAAGGATCATTTATACAATAATGATTTCCAAAAGTATCAAAATAGTACTGATAAACACCTTCGGGTATAAAGCCTTTGTGTTTGTATTTTTCTAAATCTATAGGAATCTTTTTATAAATTTCAGTTGTTGATAATCCCCATTTATCTCCTTTTACTTGGTATTTGTACCTCATATCAAAGATACTCATTGATGTTTCCGAATCAGGGAATTTATTGCCATCAATGTGGCCATTTTCATCTTTGGCTAACACAGAAACAAAGGCAGTGTTTTTTGGAGCTTTATTCCAATAATTTATTAGTTTTTCAAAAGAGTCGTCGTCAAAAGAATCATCAGAATCCCCTAAAATAAAAAATTTTCCTTTTGCTAATTCTACACCTTTAAAGACTGTAACAAATTTGTGATTATTTTCTTGTTTGTAATATCGAATATTAAAATCTGAATTCTCAATAAAACTATCTACAACCTCTTTTGTATTATCTGTTGATCCGTCATCAATAATAATCCATTCAAAATCTCTAAAAGTCTGTTTATTTAAAGCTTCATAAACTCTGTGTAAAGTATGCGCTCTGTTGTATGTTGGTGTAAAAAAGCTAATTAAAGGGTTCATTTCAAAAGTTTAGTTTTGTTCATTCAAAAGTAGAGAAAAAAAATAAGCAAAAATTAGTTTTACATTATTCATCTAATATTTTTTGGTATAAATTTGCGCCAAATTTGTAAGAATTTTACTGTTATTTTATTTTTTTAGAATAACAGTTATTCGGAAAAAAAGGGTGGTTTTTAGTGTAAAGGTTTTTTTAAAATTAACATTTTTGATGTTTAAGTTACTTTTTTAAAACATTATATTTATGAATCTAAACACTAAATAAAAATTGAATTATGGTAAAAATACTTGTAGGAGAAGAGTATAGACAAATAAATTTAAAAGGAGATTTACGCAATAACTATGCGATATCTAATTTTGGAAACTTAGTTAGTTATACAAGTAACATAGAAGAGAATGGAAAATTACTAAAAGGTAGCTATGTTAATGGTTATAGAATTCTACGATATAGTTATAGGGACGAAAATGGTGAAAAAAAATATTCGCAAAATTTGATATATCATTTAGTCGCAGAGCAATTTTTACCTCCACCAACACAAGATCAAACCTATTTATTACACGTTAATCATGTAAAAGATTACGATCATGTTGATAATTTAAAATGGGCAACAAAAGATGAATTTCGAGATCACTTTATGAGTAGTCCATTGTACGAAGAGGGAAAGAAAAAGTCAAGAGAAACTAGACAAAAAATGGATGGAACAAAATTGACAACAACGGATGTTATTAGAATTAAAAAAATGATAGCTAATCCGAATCGTAAAACAAGATTAAAGTTAATAGCAAAACAATTTGGAATTAGTGAAATGCAATTATACCGTATAAAATCTGGAGAGAATTGGGGTCATTTAAAAATTGATTAAAAAGTATCTTCTAAAAAAAAGAGCCAATAAACAAAAAGTTTATTGGCTCTTTTATTTCTTAATGTGTTAGTATATTTAAAAATATAAAAATCGAATAACAATTTTTTGAAGAGGTTATTTGGTTGTAATTTTATCAAAATTTTAAAAAAATGAAAGAGTTAAATGTTATTCAATATATCGAAAGAAAACCAATTGTAACTACAGATAAAACCCCTTTATTTGTTTTAATACATGGTTATGGAAGTAACGAGGAAGATTTATTTTCGTTTTCAAATGATCTGCCAGAAAATGCGCACATAATAAGTGTAAGAGCATTGCATAATACACAGTTTGGAGGTTTTGCATGGTATGATATTAATTTTGTTGATAATGAAAAATGGACAGATGTTGAACAAGCAATAGAATCTAGAGATAAATTAGTGAAGTTTATAGATGCAATTATTATCCAAGAAGATTTAGATGGCGATAATGTAACATTAATGGGCTTTAGTCAAGGCGCAATTTTAAGTTATGCAATCTCATTAAACTATCCAGGAAAAATAAAAAATGTAGCAATTTTAAGTGGTTATCCAGAGTCCAAAATTATTGCAGATTTTAATCAAAATGCAAATTTTTCTCATCTTAACTTTTTTGTTTCACATGGTACAGAAGATGTGGTATTGCCGATAGATTTAGGGAAAATGGGAGAGGAGTTTTTGAATTCTCTGAATATTAAATTTGAATACCATGAGTACAGAAGTGGACATGGTATTGTTCCTCAAAATTATTTTGATTTAATGGCTTGGATTAAAAATTTTTCAGTTTAAATATATTTTACTTCTATGGCGTCTCCATGATATTCTTTGAAGGACGCGTCATAGAATTCTACATTTGTATAGCGATATAACAATTCTGTTAATTCTTTTTTTAATACACCTTTTCCATATCCATGAATAAGGACTAATCTTACTTGGCTTTCAAACATTGCACGTTCAATTTCATTACGAGCAACATCTAATTGCGTCTGAATAATTTCTGCATTATCCATTTCTCGCCAATTATCAACCAAGTTTTCTATATGTAAATCAATCTCTCTTGTTAAATAAGGGTGTCGATGAGATTTACGAAACGTTTTGAATTTTGGTTTAGAAAACTCTTTAATTTGTTCATCTCTATACTCATCATAATCAATATCAATATCTTTTATTAGTTCATCAATATGATATTTATATTCAAAATCAAAGTCATCATTAAAATAAACAAAATCACCTTTTAGTTTTGTTATTTTACCAGCAATTTGATCATCTATTACTTTTACTTTTGTTCCTATTTTGAACATTGAATATTATTTTCTACAAATTTAATAATTATTTTACGAGATTTTATTTTCTCTGTACTTCAATTCTCAATCATTATTGTATTTTTGTTTTCACTAACTAACCAAGCGAACAATTATCTATGAATGATCTGCAAAATAAAAATATATTATTAATATATTATGATTTAAGTCTTCCTGGTGGAGTTACAAGAGTTCTTATAAATTTAGCTAATGAATTAATTACTGAGGGGTATAAAGTTACTATCTTAGTATTAGTTAATAAAGACAATAGCTATTATGCTATAGATGAAAGAATTACTATAAAATGTATAGATACTTATGATTATTGGACGTTTACTAAACTAATTGTTGGTTTAGATAAATATTTTGGTAACTTCCCTTTTAAAAATAGTCTACGATATTATATTTACGATTTTGGTCAGTGGAGATTACTCAATAAATGGTTAAATAAAAATCATAAAAATTATGATACTATTATTTCAAGTTGGTATAAACTTTCTTCTCAATTAGCTATTAATAAAAATGTTAATTATAAAACGATAGCTTGGGAGCATACAAATTTTGAGATTGGAGGACTATTATGGAATAAAATATTAAGAAGATTTTATAATAATTTACAAAAAGTGATTTGTATTAATACCCCTTCAAAAAAATATTATGAAGATAAAGGATTAAAAGTCGAAAAAATTAGCAATATTATTGGCTCTCCTTTTGAATCAAATAATAGTTCAAATTTAGAATCTAAGCAGAATACTTTAATCTATGTAGGAAGACTAGATAATGATAAAAATGTAGATGAAATTTTAGATATACTAAATGAAATCGATTTCAAAAATTTCAAGTTTAAAATTATTGGTGATGGTCCTAATAGAGCAGAGTTAGAACAAAAAGTAAACTCAATTGAATATTTAAATAATAAAATTGAATTTTTAGGAAGTAAAAATTCATTAGAAATTTTTGAAGAGTTAAATAAGAGTAAAGTGTTTTTGTTTACATCTAAAGTAGAGGGATTACCTACTGTGTTAATTGAAGCAATGATGTGTGGTAATGCAATAATTTCTTACGATTGTAATTATGGACCTTCAGATATTGTAAATGAAAGTAATGGTTTTTTAATACCTATGCATAATAAACAAAATTTCATTTCAGAATTACAATATTTAATTGACAATCCTGAGAAACTAGAAAACTTATGTAAAACAAGTTTTGAAAATTCAAAAAACTGGAATAAAACAGAAATAATAAAACTATGGAAAAAAACTTTGAACCCTTCATTAGTATAATAGTTCCTGTTTATAATTCAGAATTGTATTTAGATAAATGTATACAATCTATAATCAACCAATCTTATATTAAATTTGAATTAATCTTAGTCAATGATGGTTCAAAAGATAATTCGTTATCAATTCTTAAAAAATATGAAACATTAGACCAAAGAATAATTTTATTTGATCAAGAAAATAAAGGTGTTAGCGTAGCTAGAAATAAAGGAATAGATATTTCAAAAGGAGAGTTTATTTGTTTTGTAGATTCAGATGATTATATAGACTCTAATTATTTATCAACTTTTGTTACTAATTATAAGAATAGAGATATATTAATTATTCAGAAACCTCCAATGAGTGAAGTATTAAAGGAGTGTTTTGAGTCAGGAATATTATCTTTAAATGATGAAATTCAACAAGAAAAATTAATTATAAATAATAATTTACTTTATAACGGATCTCCATTTAATAAGTTTTTCGAAACGTCTATTATTAAATTAAATAATATATATTTTTTACCTAATATTACTTATGGAGAAGATTTAATATTTTTTCTTAATTATTTGAAATTCGTAAGTAAAATACATTATTTAGATTATTCTGGTTATCATTATAGTATTAATAGTGATTCTGCATCAAGTAAAAATCATTCGTTTGAAACATATTTTGAAGTTTTTAATAACATAGAAAATTTCAAAAATGAATTAAAAATAAAAAATAAATTAGTTACTCGATATATATACAATCTACAATGGGACTTTATTCAATCAATGATAGATAAATCTCTTTTAAATCTTAGTTTAAAAGAGAAAAAAGAAAAACTATTAATAATATCTAATGCCTTAACCCTAAAATTCTTATTAAATGTTGATTCCAAAAAGCGAAAAATCCTATTTTTATCGCTTAAAGCAAAATTATTTAATGTAGTTTTATATTTAACAAACAACCTAAAATGAAAAACTATCTAAAATTAATACGTGTTAGCCAATGGGTAAAAAACTTTTTTGTTTTTATTCCCATATTTTTCTCAGGTAATTTTTTTAATACCAATTTATTAATAGAATCCTTTTTCGGATTTTTAATCTTTTCATTCGTTGCAAGTAGTATTTACATTATCAATGATTATGTAGATATTGAAAAAGATCAAAAGCATCCAGAAAAGAAAAATAGACCATTAGCAAGTGGAATAATTGCAAAAAAAAATGCACTAATATTATTTTTTGCATTAATTGTAATTACAACCATATTAATATTTCTATTTGGAAATTTCAAAGTAGGAATAATTGTTGGAGTTTATTTTTTGATGAACTTAGCTTACTCTTTCAAATTAAAACAAATCGCAATATTAGATGTAATGATTATTGCTTTTGGTTTTTTGTTAAGAGTTATGGTTGGGGGATATATGACAGGCATTGTTGTAACAGATTGGACTATTCTTTTAGTTTTTGATTTGGCTTTAATTCTTGCATTAGGGAAACGAAGAGGTGAATTAGTAAACTCTGAATTAGAAGGAGTGACAAGAAAATCTTTAGATGGTTACAATCTTAATTTTCTTAATTCAGCTTTAGTCATAACATGTACAGTTGCAGTAATTTGTTACTTAATGTTTATCCTTTCACCAGAAACACAGCTAAAGTTTCATCACTATATTATTTACACATTTGTTTTTGTTTTTGCAGCTCTTATGCGCTATTTACAACAAACATTTGTTTATTTTAAGACTGAATCTCCAACAAAATTAATATTTAAAGATTTATTTTTACAAATATTAATTCTTTTTTGGGGTGCAAGTTATTTATTGTTGATTTATTTTAAATAATGGAAAATAAAAAATTAACCTCAGTTGCTAATTGGGGACTTTATCCTACCATAAAAGCAAATGTTGTTTCGCCAACTACTATATTAGAATTTCAAGAAGCCATTTTATCTAATAACGAAATTATAGCAAGAGGAAATGGAAGATGTTATGGGGATGCTTCTTTGCAAAACACAATTATTTCAACTTCGAAATGGAATAAGTTTTTAGATTTTGATAGAGAAAATGGAATTATTGAAATTGAAGCTGGTGTAAGATTAGATGAAGTTTTAGAAACTTCTATCCCAGCAGGTTTTTTTATTGCTGTAACACCAGGTACAAAATTTATAACGGTTGGTGGTGCAATTTCTTCTGATATTCATGGTAAAAATCATCACATTGATGGGTGTTTCTCTGATCATTTAATCCATTTTGATTTAATGATAGAAACAGGAGATGTGATTCGTTGTTCTCGAAACGAAAATGTAAATTTATTTTGGGCTACAGTAGGAGGAATGGGATTAACAGGAATTATCCTCTCAGCTCGTTTTATGCTAAAAAAAATAGAAACAGCTTATATTAGAAATGAAGCGATTCAGGCAAAAAACTTAGATGAAATTTTTGATTTATTCGAATCTTCTGAGTCATGGACATATAATGTTGCTTGGCTAGATTGTTTACAGAAAGGAGGAAGTTTAGGGAAATCAATTATGTTACGAGGAGAACATGCAACATTCAATGAATTACCTGAAAAATTAAAGAAGAATCCATTACAAGTAAAAAAGAAATTAAACTTAAACATTCCATTTTTCTTTCCAAATTTTGCATTAAATACATTATCAATTAAAATATTTAATTGGTTATATTTTAATAAACAAGGAAAAAAACATCTAAAAAATTATGTGGATTATGAAACATTCTTTTATCCATTAGATGCTGTACACAATTGGAATAGAATTTATGGTAAAAAAGGTTTTATACAATATCAATTCGTTATTCCAAAAGAACATGGTAAGGAAGGAATGCGTAAAATATTAGAAAAAATTGCATCAAGTGGGAATGGCTCTTTTTTAGTTGTATTAAAATTGTTTGGAGAAAGCAATCCACAGGCTTATAATTCTTTTCCAATGAAAGGTTATACACTTGCTTTAGATTTTAAAGTAAATGATAAGTTGGAGCAATTAATTAATCAATTAGATGAGGTAGTTATGCAATATGGAGGACGCATTTATAGAACAAAAGATTCTATGTCAAATCCTGCATTAACTAATTATTTACAAAATATTGATTCTAATAAATTTGAATCAATGCAAAATGAACGTATCAATAGATTTAAAAAATAATGATAATAGTAGGATCTAATTCTGATGTAGCGGTTGCTTTCGTCGAAAAAATTTTAAAAGAAGGAGAACGTTTTCCTATGGTTTATTTGTTAACTTCTAACGAAAGTAAAACAAAAAAATTAGCACAACACTTTTTTGCTAAATATGGTCAACAGTCTGAGGTTATTAATTTTGATTTAACTCAAGAAAATAGTTTTGATAAACTAAACCATATTGATTCCGAATTGCTTTTTTGCGCTGCTGGTGTTTTAGGAAAAAATACAGACGAAGGTTTGTATGATGACTGGAATACGCAGAGAATTGTAGAAGTAAATTATTCAAAATTAATTGTTTTGATGAATTATTTTGCTCAAAAATTTGAAGCAAAAGGAAAAGGAACAATAATAGGATTATCTTCTGTAGCAGGAGAAAGAGGAAGACAAAGTAATTTTATTTATGGTTCAGCCAAAGCAGGTTTTACAGCTTATTTAGCTGGATTAAGAAACTATCTATATCATAAAAAAGTTCATGTTATGACAGTTATTCCAGGTTTTATGGATACACAAATGACAGCAGATATAGAAACTCCTAAACCATTAACAGCACAACCAGATCAAGCGGCAACTATTATATTTAAAGCTTATAAAAAGAAAAAAAATGTTGTGTATGTTACGTTTTTATGGTGGGGAATAATGATGATTATCCGAAATATTCCAGAGTTTGTATTTAAGAAATTAAAAATGTAATGAATAGAAAATTATATTTATTTGATTTTGATGGAACATTAACAAAAAAAGATACATTATTTGATTTTTTAAAGTTTTCTTTTGCTGATACTTATAAGAGTAATTATCTCTTATTTATACCTTTATTTTTGTGTGCTAAATTAAAACTTGTAGATGGAGGGAAAGTAAAAGAGAAATTTATTTCTAAATTCATGAAAGGCTTATCTTCTAGTGAAATTGATTTATTAGCTCAAAATTATTTTGATGATAACTTTTCAACCTTAATTCATCCTAAAGCAGACGATTATATAAAGTCTATTAATAATTACCATGATAAATTTATTGTTTCAGCTTCTGTTGATTTCTGGATAAAACCTTTTGCAGAATATTATGGGATGGGGCTTATTTCTACGCAAGCTCAATTCGATGAAAAAAATATTTTTACAGGAAGATTTGCTTCTAAAAATTGTAATTATCAAGAGAAAAAAAATAGGATTGAAAAAGAAATAGATTTAACTTTTTACGATGAAATATTAGCTTTTGGAGATACAAAGGGAGATGAAGCAATGTTTTTAATATCAACAAAAAGTCATTATAGAGGGTTTAATTAATTAAATAACAGTATTTTATATTTTTATATTATAGATTTGTACTTATTAACTTAAATAAGTATTTATATGAAATTAAATTTAAAAATTTTTATTTTACTCTTTTTGTCCTGCTGGTTATCGTTGCAGGCAACTAATCAAAAAATTATAACAAGTTTTGAGTCTACTAAAATTTTAGGAACGATAGAGCAAGTTGCTCAAAAAATTAATGAAAAAGGAGTTGTAGAAGTAAAAGGTGAATTTTATAAACCAATAACTTCTTCAAATTTGAAATTAACGATTAAATATAAAAACGAGAATAATATTTGGATTGATGGCTGGTGTAAAGAATTCAAATCCAATGAAATTTATAACAAAAATCTTAATGCAAAATTAGAATTACCAGCTAAATCTTCATCCATACCTTATGAATTGAAAATAGAAGTTACTGCTTCTCAATTAGATGATTTAAACGAAGTTTATTGGAATAAGAGTATTAAACATTACAAGGAAGGAACTTATAATATTGAATTTGTTACAAAACCAAAAGTAGAAATTGACCCTAATAAATACTCAATTTTACTTACGCCTAATACGCTCAACACAATAAAATATGATAAAGAAGGAAAGTTATTAGCTTTAGAAGATAGAGCAAAAACAGTTCCATATTTTAGAAAGTATTATAATGAAATGTTATTAAGTAATGCCGATGCTGAATTGAAAAATGATGGACTGAATAACTACATTTCTGTAAAAAGAAAGAGTAACGACGATACGAATGATTTTTTAATTTCTACGAAAGATTATATATATGAAGGTTCAGAAACAGATCAATATGTATATCCTTACCACGATCCTGTTTTTATTTATGCAGGTAAATTTCCAAGTGAGGGTTTTCAAATTTTTTATGCTAGATATGGAGATTTAGATAGTGGATCTTCATTGTATGATTTTACAAATCCTAATAATCTAAAAGGAAGAATTTTTAATGTCTATAATAACTATAATCAAAAATTGTCTGATATTTTTAAACCAGGCGAGCCTATAGTTTTAGTAGCAAGTACTTTAACAGGAACTAGAATTTACAAAAAAGATGGAACATTTTTTCATTTAACTGGTCATACTAATTTCAATCCTACTTCTATTTATTCAGGTTTTCCAGATATGTATTATTCAAATGGAGTAGTTGAAAAAAGAGGGCCAGGTAATGAGCGTTTTTATTTTAAAATGGATAAAAATTCAGAATTTTCTTTCTATGGGATGGGTGCTATAGGAAATTATGAAGTATTGACAGGGCATAGACCTATGTCTGATGTTGAAAAAGATATTAAAGAATTTATAGATTATACAGGTATTTTTGAAGAAAAGAGTGCTTGTGAAAGTAATTTACTAATTACTATACATGAAGAAAATATTGATGCAAATATTTTAGCAGCTCCTAATAGTTATATTTATGATATTAATTTATCAAAATCGAATAATTATGGAGGAATTTACATACCAATTAAAAAAGCGTATGATGTTTGGAAAGATACGAATGGTTTTATAAAAGAGACTATTCCGAATGGGAAGCAAAGTGTATCTATTGTTTGGCAAGATAAAGAAGATTTAGTTAATTCTCTTACTGTAGAAGGTAGTGGAGAGGAAGCTAAATTAAAAGTAGAAATAAACCCAACTAAAGGTAAAGGAAATGCTGTTTTAGCTTTACATATAGGAGAAAATGGTAATGATTCGGATCCAATTTATTGGAGTTGGCATGTGTGGATAACTGATGATCCTACAGTTGATGCTTTAACTTATGTAAATAATGCTGATGATAGGATGAGAAATACTTTTATGGATCGTAATTTAGGTGCTTTAAATGATTCATTTTTTGGTAATAATTGGCATAAATCTGGAGGATTAATGTATCAATGGGGAAGAAAAGATCCAGTGCCAATAATATTCTATAAAGATAGTTCTGAATCAGACTTTTTTACTAAGGATGGAAGAATACATGATATAAATAGTTTTTCAAAATTACTTATTGATAGACCTTATGACAGAATTGAAGATAATCTTCTTTATTCTATAAAAAACCCTCTGAAATTTATACAAAGAAAAGAGAAATTAGGATCTTGGTTTGCATCATTAGATAATAATATGAAAGTTGAAGATTCAGAAAATTACGATTTATGGGGAGATAATAATAAAGGAATTGTAAGGAATGAAAGTTTTGAAAAACAGGTAAAATCACCTTATGATCCATGTCCTGCTGGATGGAGAGTTCCATCATTTGCTCATTCAGAGTCAAGTATTCCGAATTTTTCACCATGGGGATCAAGACATAATTATAGTTTTGATGAAGATCCAAATTATAATATGAACGAGTCAAGTACTCGTTATCCAAGTGTTAAATTTTATCCTGGAATTGGAGTCGATTTTAGAGAAGGAGTTGATAATTATAATTTAGGTCACTTTCCTTTAACTGGTGCTTATAAAAAATTAGCTGATGGAACCACTTCTTTTCAAGATGCGTCTTCAGAATTAACTTTATGGTCGGCGACTACTAATAGCTATGTTCAAGGAAGGTTTTTACATGTAGTTAATGATCCTCATAATGGTAGTGGAAAATATATTATTAATACTTCTCAAAATACTAATACTTCAGAAGGATTAGCAGTTAGATGTTCTAAAGATGAAGTAACAAATTTGAATTTTCCTACAGAATATTTTGTGTCAAATTCAATAAAAAGAGATTACAAGGATGGTATAAATAACCCTAATTCATATATCTTATATAATAAAAAAGATTTATCTATTCCTGTAAATAAAGCCTACTCGGTATATAATCAAGAGTTAACTGATAGAGATTGGATTCCAACTGGCGTTCATACAGCGAATGTTCATTGGACGACAAATCCTAATCTTATAAAATCTTTGAATACTACATCAAGTGATGAGAGTGGAAAAATAAATATAGAATTAAATGATAATCAATATGGTAATGCAATAGTATCATTACATATTGGAAATAAAGGAAATTCTGATGATGATGTTTTTTGGAGTTGGCACATTTGGGTACCACAAGATAATCCAGAAGAAGCTTCAGTGGAGTATATAACAGATAACTCCAATAGAAAATCAAGTTTTAAAGAATTTGATACGCAAACTGGTTTTCCTCCAATAAAATCAGAGTTTATGAGAATGTCTTTAGGATCAATTAAAAACTTTGATACTAATCAAAATTATGTGTCAAGACAAGGATATGGTTTAATGTATCAATGGGGAAGAAAAGATCCTCTTCCATCTTTTCATACTGCTGGATGGGGAGAAATTTATCCAATTTTTGTAGGGAAAAATAATAAAAATCAAATTACTTATGAAAGAATTGAAGTTAATTATGAGCCAAGCGAATTTAAAGATGAATATGTAGGTAGAGGATACCAAATTATTAATAAACAAAATGAACTTATTGATACTAAAGATGTTTTAAGTTTTTCAGTTAAAAACCCTCTTAGTATTATGCTTAATAATGAAACTGCAGGATCAGATTGGCTAACAAATCAAATTGCATATAAGTCTGATAGGTGGGGACATGCTACAAGTAAGTCAATTTATGATCCATGTCCAGAAGGGTGGAGAGTACCCGATTTTAGTTTTAATACAGTATTTGGTTCTCCTTGGGTAAAATCTGAATTGAAGCATGATATTCCAGAGCTTGGTTTTGATAGATGGACTGTATTAACAGATTATAATTTATACGATATTAATTATTCTGGATTTTTAGCATACAGTAGATTCTTTTCTTACTTTTATAACAGTCACAATTATAACTTAGGATTTAATGTTCCAGCTCAAGGATATAAAGGTTTAAGTGCTAATATGAGTATTGGTTTATTTGAAAGTGATATAGAATCTAGAATTTGGTCTTCTCTAATATCTAATTCAAGAAACCCGATCTTAAGAGGTAGAGCTTATTCATTAGCTACAAGTAGATATGCAGGTATACATGATCCTTCTTTTAACGAAAGATTAAATAATGCTCAGAATATAGTTTGTTCAAAAGATACTCCAAAATTTACAAAGGAATATTTTGAAAATTTAAATAATCAAAAAAGTAGATTTAAAAAAATATCAAGATTACAAAAAAATAATCTGATAGAAGATGTATGGATATATCCTAATCCTGTAGAGAATGTTTTAAGAATAAATATTAATGAGCCTACTAATTTTAGAATTTATGAACTTTCAGGACAAAAAGTTCAAGAAGGGACATTCTATAAAGGTAAAGTTAATGTATCTCAACTTAGAGCAGGATTATATATTCTTGTCTTAGAAAATGGAAAAACATTTAAAGTTTTGAAAAAATAAACTAAACCCCTAAAAACTGAATAAATAAAAAGTCTAAAATATTAATATTTTAGACTTTTTATTTATTCAGTTTTTTTAAATGAACTATATTTACTAGGCTTAACAATAAATTTATTATTTCTGTTTTAGAATAAAATATTTTGTAGAATACTAATATTGAACTTAATTTTATTAAGGTATAATTTAATAGATAATGATAAAATTTGCCTTTAGAAGAATATAATTATCAAGATAAAAAAGATTAGAAATAGAAATTGATTTAACATTTTATAATGAAATTTTATCTTGTGATTATAAAAATAGGAATAAAGTAATATTTTCTTTATCTATAAAAAAATATTATAAAGAATTTAATTAACTATATTTGTCTAGACCTAACTTAACTAACACTAAATGGAAAACTCTATCGATAAGAGAAAGATTTTTATTGCCTCAATTTTTATTATTGCACTTAAGTCTATTTTCTTTTTTACCAAACATATACAAGAAGATGCATTAATAACATGGCGAGTTGCTCGCAATATTATAGAGTTTGGTGTCTATGGTTATAATGGAGCAGAAAAAATATCTGCCTCAACAACACATTTATATGTCTTTGTAGGAGTTCTCTTTCAAACACTCTTTGGCGAAGGAAACTTCATTTATCCGTTATTAATTTTTAATACAATTTCACTCACAATAGGAATTTATTGGTTAGGTAAACTGTTATTTAATTCATCTATAAAAATTATTTTTTTTATACTTTTTGTTAGTTTTCTACCTCCAGCAATAAAAATGTCAATTCTGGGAATGGAATTCGCTATTTTGTTCTTTTTCTATATTGCTTTAATTAAATTCGGATTTGTAGAAAGAAAAAAGTGGGCATTTATAGTATTTCCAATATTAATTTTGTGGACTCGTATAGATACTTCAATCTTTTTGGGATTATTATTTATTTATGATGTTATCCAGAATCGTAAATGGAATACAGCTTTAATGATTGGAGGAATGTTAGCTGTATTATCAACAGTAGCATTTAATTGGTTCTACTTCGGAGAAATAGTAAATAATACAATTACTTCAAAAAAGAATAATTATCCTAGTGCAGATTTTGTAGAAAGAATAAATCAGTTTACATATTTTGGACCTAATTATTTCGGAATAATAAAATTTCCAACTTCACTTTACAATTTTTCAACAATTATATTATTGCTAATTTCTTTAGGGTGTTTAGTATTATTGAAAAATAAATTAAAAGATAATCGCAATAAAGTGATTACTTTATTATTCTTATATGGATTTTTTAAAACAATAATTTTTGGTTTTGCTAATTCTTGGTTTGATTGGTACTATTGGATTCCTCAAATCTTTCTATTTCTACCTATTATTGTATTTGTACTAGACTTAGAAAAATTTAAACAAGCTTCTATTGCTTATTTTATAATAATTTTTATTCCATTTACAGCTTATCAAGCTGTACATTCTATTGCAACTGGTCATGGAGAGTGGAATCATGCACGTAAAATAGGATTGTATTTAGATTCTATAGAGCCAGATAAAAACAAATATATATTTTTAGAACCAGCAGGTTATATTCCATATTTTTCTAAATTAAAAGTAATTGATTATGTTGGTTTAGTTGATAAAAGATTAACAGAAGAAAATATTGTGAAGAATGGAATAGAAGTAGGGTTTTCTAATTTAATTAATAAAGCTAAACCAGATTATATATTAGAGGATTATAAACCTATGTTTCAAGGGAAATTAAAAGATAAAACAATATATGATGATTATGAATTAATTAAAGAATTCAAAATATCAAATGTTGCTGAATCTGATAATTCTATTTTGGATAAAATATATAAATTTAAACCTTCAGGAAGAGATTTTTATTTGTATAAACGTAAATCAACGGCGAAGTAATGACTGCTAAAAAGAAAATATTAATCAGAATAGGCTCACTTCGTCACGGAGGAGCAGAAAAAGTATTGATTACTTTTCTTAAAAACCTATCGTCAAAAAAATACGAAATCGACTTATTGTTGAACTTGTATTCAGGTAAGTATTTAAAAGATGTCCCATCTTGGGTTAATATTTATTATTTGAATAAAGGTGAAATGATTACAACTAATCGATTACAAGACATTCCTCAGAAAGCTTTTAGAGTAATATATCAATCTATTTTAAGAAAATTCCCTAAATTACTTTATCGTTACATTTTACCTAATAAGAAATATGATATAGAATTTGCAGCGATTGATGGAATTGCAGATGAAATTTTAAATTCACCAATAAAATCATCAAAAAAAATAGTTTGGATACACTCAGATATATTTAGTCAAACAAAATACACTACTCAAGATTTAAGAAAGTTTTTTTTGTTTGATAAAATATTAGTTATATCAGATAAAATAATGAATTCTTTTCAATCAATTTCAACAACAGAAGTAGATAAAAATAAGATTGTTAAGATTTATAATCCTATTGATGCAGATGAAATAAGAAATTTATCTAAAGAGAATTTAGATTTAGAAAAATCGAAAGAAAAAATATTTCTAAGTGTAGGAACTATATATCCTGCAAAAGGATTCGATCGTTTACTGAGAGCTCATAAAAGATTACTCGTTGAAGGATTTCAGCATGAAATATGGATCGTTGGTGATGGATATGATTTTCCTGCCATAAAAAAACTTGTTGACGAATTAAATATATCTAATACCGCTAAATTAATTGGGTTTAAGGAAAATCCTTATCCCTATTTTTTACAAGCAGATTATTATATACTTTCATCTCGTTATGAAGGTTATCCAACCGTTCTATTTGAAGCAATGGTTTTAAATAAACCAATAATTGCTACAGATGTGTCTGGTGTTAAAGAGATGCTGAATAATGGAGAATTGGGTTATATTATCCAAAACGAAGAACAAGCAATTTATGATGGAATGAAATATTTTATAGAGAATCCAGAAGTATCAATAAAATATGAACAGATAATTCAATCTAAATCATTACCATTTGAATTGGAAAAGGCAGTTAAATCAATAGAACATTATTTTATAGATTAAGGATGAAAACAATAATTCAGAAAGATTTTTATAGACAATTTGGGTATTGGACAAATTATCCTTTACTAAAAGGATTTTTTAGCCCTGGTTTTCGTTTTGTTTATTGTTTAAGAAAAGCACAACAATATTCTATAAAGCATCCATTAGGAATATTTTATAGATTATTATTGAGAAGATATTCTATAAAATATGGTTATCAAATATCTGCAAAAACAAAAATAGATGCAGGTCTTTATTTAGGACATTGGGGAACAGTAGTTGTTAACCCAGAAGTTACAATAGGTAAAAATTGTAATCTTGCACATGGTGTAACATTAGGACAAACAAATAGAGGAAAAACAAAAGGATTTCCAATAATAAAAGATAATGTTTGGATAGGAACAAATGCTGTTGTAGTTGGAGGAGTTACAATTGGTAACAATGTTTTAATAGCTCCTAATAGTTATGTAACACAAGATGTACCAGATAATTCTGTTGTAATGGGAAATCCAATGCAGATAATTCCAAAAGATAATGCAACAGAAGATTATATAAATAATAAAGTTGATTGATTATGAATTATTCAATTTCTATAATAGTTCCTGTTTACAATACAGAAAAATATTTATCTAAATGTTTAGATTCTATTATTAATCAAACGTTAGAAAATATAGAGATCATTGTTGTTAACGATGGTTCTAAAGATAATTCACAACAAATTATAGATGAGTATTGCTCTAAAGATATAAGAATAAAATCTATCATTAAGGAAAATGGAGGATTAAGTGATGCTCGTAATATCGGTATAGATCATGTAAAAGGAGAATATATTGCATTTATAGATTCTGATGATTATATAGATCTAAACATGATGGAAGAGTTATATAAAAGAGCTATAGATTACCAAGCAGAAATTGTTTTGTGTGATTTAGTAAAAGTAGATGAAAATGGTAATGAATTTAGAGATTTACCACAATCACCTCAATTACCAGATAAAATTATTTTAGAGAATGATTTTTCGCTTTTTGGTGAAATGAGTTGTTTTGCTTGTAATAAAATTTTTAAGAAATCGTTATTTGAAAAACATCGATTTCGAAAAGGGATTCATTTTGAGGATATTGAATTAATTCCAAAATTAGTTTTGGATGCACATATTGTAGCAAAAATTAATCAACCATTTTATAAATATTTCGAACGACAAGATTCAATTACAAAAACACATACCAAAAAAGGATTGGATATGTTTTTAGCTATCGAAGAAGTAACAAATTATTTTTTACAAAGTAATTATTCTGAAAATATTGAACAGTTAAAACGTTTTCAAATTATACAAGGTTATTACTCTTATTTAGCTTATGTAGCTTTTGTAAGAGATAAACAACTTAAAAAGCATATGTTACACACTCTTAGAAAATTTTTAACCAAGCATAACATTTCTAAAAAACAAGTTAGAAACTATAAACGGTTTGAAAAAAACTATTTAAATTCATTGTCATTAAAGAAAAGAATATTTTATGTTCTGGCAAATAAAAATCTTAAACTATTGAATCTAATATAAAATTACGTGAGTTTAATTTATTATATAATATTTTGTTTACTTATTATTTTTTCATTTCTAGAATTTTTTAATGATCAAAAGATTGATAGAAATATTTTTATAGCAATTAGTATATTAATGGCTTTAGTTGCTGGACTAGCTTCTGCAATTAGTCCAGACTGGTTAGCTTATTTCGAGACCTATTATTATAGTTTACGTATAAACTGGGATGAGATAGAATATTGGAGTGAAATGTCAGGAATGGAGGGAGGCTATCTACGCTTAAATAAACTTTTTGTTTTGTTTGGCTTTGGTTTTGGAATGTTAACCCTTTTCATTGCTTCATTATCATTATATTTAAAAACAAAAACCTTTTATAAATATGGAGGTTTTCCATTTCTAGTTTTATTTATTTACGCAATGCCAAATTATTTATTCGAAGAGCATATACATATTAGGCAAGGTTTGGCTAATGCTTTTGCAATATATTCAATTCGTTATGTAATAGATAGGCAGTTGATTAAATTTTTATTATGTATTGTAATTGGTTTTCAGTTTCATGAATCTATAATTGTGTTTGTTCTTGCTTATTGGATTGCTCCAATGAAATTTAATGAGAAAGTTATTGGTTGGTTGGTTGTATTTTCAATTGTTGGGTTCTATACAGGATTAAATTCAATTATTGAATTGATTATGCAATTTATGCCCATTGGTCAAGATAAATTTGAAGATTATCAAACCGATCTTTACAATTCTGATGGTTTTGCAGTAGGGGATTTTATAAAAATAATATCTGTAATGTCTATTATAGTTTATAATAAATATGCAAGTCATGATCTTCTATACTGTTATTTCAGAAACTTGTTTATTATGGGAGTTTTATTATTCTTTTTCCTAGGAAAAGGAATATTTGGAATCAGATTACCTGGCTTTTATCTTGTTTTTTTAGGATTAACATTAGGAAGAATGTTGTATGTTTTTGACGGAGATCAGTTTAAAAAGAGTTTTGTTTATTTTAGTTTTGTTTTATATACAGTTATTCTTATTTTTTGGTTTCAATTGAAGCAAGGTAATAATTCAGGTTTTAATCGTTATAAAACTATTTTTAGTAATGAATCGCCTTACGGATTATGGATTTAGTATCAATTATAACACCTTGCTATAATTCGGAGCGATTTATAGCAGAAACATATCAGTCAATATTTAATCAGACTTTTAAAAATTGGGAATGGATTATCGTAGATGATTGTTCTAAAGATAACTCTGTTAAAATAATTCAATCTTTTAACGATGAGAGGGTTAAATTAGTTGTCCAAAGTAATAATCAAGGAGCTGCTGTAGCAAGAAATAAAGCACTAGATATTGCAAAAGGAAAGTATATCACATTTATTGATAGTGACGATTTGTGGTTGCCTAATTTTTTGGAAACGACAGTAAGATATTTACAGAAAAACAAAGAGAATTTAGTTTACACAAGTTATAAAAGAGTTGACGAAAATTTAAATTTTGCGTTAGAAGATTTTATTGCAATAGATAAAATTAACCGTAACAGAATTTTATATAATTGTCCAATACCCATGCTAACTTCTGTTTATAACGCATCAGAAATAGGAATAGTTAAGTTTCCCGATGTTGAATTAAGAGAAGATCATGCAATGTGGATAGATTTATTAGAGAGAACTGAATACGCAAGGGCTATTAAAGAATCCCTTGCAATTTATAGAATGAGAGAAAATTCTGTTTCTAGAAACAAATGGAATATAGCTATAAAACAATACAATGTTTATAGAAAATATTTGAAAATGGATACAATTAAATCGTCTTATTATACTTTTTTTTGGGCATTAAATGGATTAAAAAAATATGGAAAATTTTAAACTTTTAGATTACTTCTATAATTTTGGTGATGTTTCTCCATTATTTATAAATATTTTAGGAGCATTTTTTACAGCATTAATTATAACATTGGTTTCAATTCCTAAAATTATAAGAATTTCTTATAAAAAAGGGCTTATGGATGTTCCTGGAGAAAGGAGTTCGCATACCAATAAAATCCCAACTCTTGGAGGAGTAGCGCTTTTCTTTGGAATTGTAGTCTCAACCTCAATTTTTGCAACAGATTTAGGGGTTAATTATTCATTTTTTCTGTCTGCAATTACAATTTTATTTTTTATAGGTTTAATGGATGATTTATTAGTTGTAGCACCAGATAAAAAGCTTTATGGACAACTAATGAGTATAGTTTTAATTATTTTTGGATCAGGTATAATGATTAACTCATTCTTAGGCTTATTTAGTGTGTATGAAATACCTTATTTAATTGGTGTTATATTAACCATATTTGTTTTTGTAACACTTATTAATGCATATAACTTAATAGATGGAATAGACGGGTTAGCTTCTGGTGTAGGTATTATAATTAGTTTATGCTTTGTATATATATTTTATAGAATTTTTGATTACGGAATTGGTATTTTAGCGATTAGTACAACGGCTGTTCTTTTAGGGTTTTTAAGATATAATTTATCTAGAGAGTTTAAGATATTTATGGGAGATACAGGCTCTATGGTGATAGGGTTTATCTTAACATTTATGGCGGTAAGATTTCTCTATATTAGCGAATCATCAAATTTAGGTTTAACAACAGCACCAGCACTACTATTATTTATTTTTGTGATACCTATTTTAGATACAATATCAGTATTTACAATCAGAATACTTAATAAACGTAGTCCATTTTCAGCAGATAAGAATCATATTCATCATCAGTTTTTAAAATTGGGATTTACTCATATCCAAACATCTATTATTTTAATGTTTATTAACATTTTTTTTGTAATAGTCGGGTATTATTTTAGAAATATTGAAATTAATAAACTATTTTTGATATTCATAGTATTATCAATTATTTTCTTGGTTACTTTAAGATTTATAGTAGTAAGAAAGTTAAATAAAAAAGCAACATAACTATATCTATACAATGCGTTTAAAATCAACTTTGACTAAATCATTTTTTATACTGATTATTCTTAATCTATTTTCCTGTATATCTCTAAAAGATGTGCAATTAATTCAACCAGATCAAAATCTTCAACTTGATGGAAATGGCAAAATTGCATACCAAAAACCAGAATACTTTATTCAGAAAGATGATGAGATTTTAATAAAAGTTTCTTCAGCTTCTAACTCCTCAATGGGAATTTTGAGTGATTTCATTTCTTCAGGAAATGCTGTTCAAGGAGCAGGAGTTCTTGTAAGAAAAGACGGAGCTATAGAGCTACCTCGAATCGGCAAAATACAGCTAGAAGGTTTAACAATTGAACAAGCCAGAAAGAAGGTTCAAGATGAATTCTATAAGATTTATGAAGAAAAAGGAACATATATAGATGTCAATTTAGCTAGCATAGACTATACAATAGTTGGTGAGGCAGGACAAGGAGTTTTTACTGCTCCTAAACGAAGTTTAACATTACTTGATGCTTTTGCCCAATCAGGAACAAATAATATTTATGCTGATCTTAAACATGTTCGTATCATAAGAACTACTTCAGAAGGTACAAAACAAGTATACGTAGATCTTACAAAAGAAACAGTTATGAATTCCGAATATTATTGGGTTCAGAATAATGATATAATTGTTGTAAATGCTCGTAAACAAAAAGTTTGGGGAGTAGGTCTTAATCCTTTGAGTGTTATTACTACAATTACAGGAGCTATTACTGCTGTTTTTGCCGCTATATTTATTTTTAAAGGGAGATTATAGTACTTATGGAAAATAAACCAAAAGATCAACAAAATAAGAAAAAGAAATCTGATTTTATTGATATAGAAAGACTGATTCCAAGATTACTTAATGCTTGGCCTCTTTATATTTTATCCATTTTAATTGCGCTTTGTATTGCATATTATTTAAATAATTGGAAGTTAAATAAAATTTATTCAGCTAGTACAACTTTTAAGATAAAAGATAATAATTCGTCTAATAACAGTTCACTTGCATCTAACTCAATTAACTTTATTTGGGGAGGAAATGCAAATAAAATTGATGGATTAAGTTATACTTTAACATCAAGAATACATAATGAAAAAGTTGTTAAAAAATCTGAATCTTATATTTATTACTTTGAACAAGGAAGATTAAAAAAATCTAATATTTATAGATTAGATGCTCCATTTCATGTTAATATTGATACATTACACAACCAAGTTTCTAATGTTGAAATAAAAATAAAACCAAAAGATAATAATTCGTTTTATTTTGAAGTTGAAAATAAAAATGGAACACTTTATCAATTTACTAAAGATAGTATTTTAAGAGCTACTGAAATTAACTTACCAAAAGTAGGTTACTATAATAGATGGCTTGTAGGAACTAATTATAAAATGCTAATAAAAAAATCTAATGTTCCTTTTTCTGAAAATGAATTTTCTTTTAAATTGGTTTCAGTTCAAGAAGCAACAAATAGAGCAATACAAAATTTTATTGTTACAAATCCTTCCAAGATATCAAGTATAATAAGTGTTTCTAAAAATGCTGAAAGTTTAAATGAAGCAGTTGATTTATTAAATACTTCTATTAAGGTTTTAATTGATAATGAATTATCTGAAAAGAATTTATCAGCTTTTCAAACAAGAAAATATTTACAAGATAGGATTACTGTTGTAAAACATAAATTAGATAGTGCCACAGATAATTTACAGAATTTACAAAAAGAAACAGGAGTTTATAATTTTGATACTAAGAAGTCTGAGTTATTAACTAGTCTAACAAGTCTTGATAAAGAAAGAATTGCAGTAGAGGAAAAAATTAATGCTTTACATCGTTTAATGCCTAAAAAATCTAGCAGTGTAGATAATCTAATTGCATTAAACATAGCTGGTTTAGATGTTTCATATTTCATGTCTAATGTAGATCAAATTGAAACATTTGAGAATCAAAGAACTCAAATGTTGAAAGTCTATAAACCAGAATCAGATGAAATTAAAGAAATTGAAAAACAAATAGCAAAGAGAAGAAATAATATAGCAACAGTTGTAAATGCTCACTTGCAGAAATTAAATACAGATTTATCAATGATTAACTCTAAATTGTCTCAGGCAGAATTTAGAGCAAGGAATTTACCTTATGAAGAGATAGAATTTGTTGAAGCAAATAGAGGTTTTGAATTAAATAGTGATTTATATTCTACATTAATCAATCAGTTAAATACAACAGATTTATCATTAGCATCTATTGTTTCTGATATTACAATTATAGATCCTGCAAAAAATCAAAACCAAAGTTCAATTTATCCAAATCCAAAAAGAAACTATTTGATAGCGCTAGCAATAGGATTTTTAATTCCTGTTGTTTATATGATTATTAAAGAATTATTAGATTTTAAATTAAGAGTATTAAAAGATATTACTTCTCGTACTAATATTCCAATTGTTGGATTGGTAGGGCCTTTAGCAGGTAATTCACCATTAATTGTAATTAATAATCCAAAGTCAAGTATTTCAGAATCATTCAGATCTATTCGATCTAATCTCAAATATTTATATAGAAATCCATCAACTAGCGAAAATAATAAAACCATTTTGGTCACATCTTTTATTGGAGGAGAAGGAAAGACATTTAATGCGATGAACATTGCAAGTTCTATAGGTTCTATGGATAATAAATCTGTTTTAATAGGATTAGATTTACGTAAACCAAAAATATTTGATGATTTTAATATTACGAATAAAGTAGGTGTTACAGATTATGTTGCCGGAGATTTAGAATTAGATAAAATTACACAGCATACAATTTTACCAAATTTAGATGTTATTACTGCAGGACCAATTCCTCCTAATCCATCTGAGTTAATTTTGAGTAAAAGAATGGATCAATTATTTGAAGAATTAAAAGAAAAATACGAGTATATTATTATTGATTCTCCACCAATTGGTCTTGTAACCGATTCTTACGATTTAATGCGTTTTGCTGATTGTACATTATATGTAACACGTTATAATTATTCTGAAAAGAACTTTATAAATGCCATATCTAATAAGTACGAAGAAGGAGAAGTTTCTAACATTGGTATCATATTTAATGATTTCCAAATTAAAACAGGCTATGGCTACGGTTATGGCTACGGTTATGGCTACGGTTATGGCTACGGTTATGGCTATGGTTATTTTTCAGAAGATGAAGGCTTTGATAATTCATCTTATGGGAAATTAAAACGTTTATTCGGTAGAATTAAAGACAAATTCTTTTAATGATTTTTAAAAACATATTTGATTATATTTTAGCATTAATCCTACTTATATTTTTAGTAGGATTAATTGTTTTATTAATTATAATATGTTCATTTGATACAAAACAATTCGGAATATTTGTTCAAATTAGAGTTGGTAAAAATGCTAAGTTGTTTAAAATTTATAAATTAAGAACAATGAAAGGTGTTTCAAAATCTAACATTACAACATCAAAAGATCATAATATAACCCCTTTCGGAAAGTTTCTTAGAAAATATAAATTAGATGAACTTCCTCAATTATTTAATATAATAAAAGGTGAAATGAGTTTTGTTGGTCCTAGACCAGATGTTATTGGTTATGCAGATAAATTGATTGGTGAGGATAGAGTTATTTTAAGTGTAAAACCAGGAATTACGGGACCAGCTCAAATAAAATATAAAACTGAAGAACAATTGCTAGCAGGAGTAGAAGATCCGGTACGTTATAATGATGAAGTTTTATGGAAAGATAAGGTTTTAATTAATGTGAAATATGTAAAGGAGTGGACATTCAAAAAAGATATGACTTACCTATTATATACAGTATTCAAATAAAAAATGCTTCTAAATTTTAGAAGCATTTTTTATTTTTATTCAACTATTATTAATTAAAATCTTGTTTTAATAATTCAGTTTTCTTTAATAATTTTTCATGAACATCTGAATATTCATTTACATTGTTAATTTCAGAATTTACAGAGAAGTAATATTTAATTTTTGGTTCTGTTCCAGAAGGACGACACGCAACTTTACTACCATCCTCTGTATAGAAAATTAATACGTTAGATTTTGGTATATCAATAGCAGTCTCTTCTCCAGTGATTAAATTTTTATCAATTGACGATTGGAAATCTTTTACACGAATAACTTTAGAACCAGCTAATTCTTTTGGTGAATTAGTTCTAAACTCAACCATCATTTTAGCAATTAATTCAGCACCTTCTTTTCCAGGTTTTACAATGTTTATTAAATCTTCTTGATATGCTTTTCCTAGTTCTACATAAATCTCAATTAATTTATTGTATAAAGAACTTCCTTTCGCTTTTTGTACAGCAGCAATTTCAGAAACTAATAAAGCTGTAGTTACAGAATCTTTATCACGAATAAAATCACCAACCATAAAACCAAAAGATTCTTCACCACCACCGATAAAAGTTTCTTTACCTTCAAATTGACGAATCATATCAGCAATCCATTTAAATCCAGTTAAACCAACTTTACAGTTTATGCCAAATTTTGCAGCTATATCATAAAAAATATCAGAAGTAACAATTGTAGATCCAATAAATTCTTTTCCATTTAATTTACCAGCTTCTTGCCATTTTTCTAATAAATAATAAGCTAAAACAGTATTCATTTGATTACCGTTTAATAAAACAATTTCTCCTTCATTGTTACGAGTCGCAACACCAACACGGTCAGCATCAGGATCAGTACCAATAACAACGTCAGCTCCTATTTCATTTGCTAAAGCAACAGCCATTGTTAATGCTTCTGGTTCTTCTGGATTTGGAGACTTTACAGTAGGGAAATCCCCACTTGGAATAGCTTGTTCAGGAACTTGATGAACTTGAGTAAATCCAGCTTTTTCGAATGCTTTAGGAGTTATAACAACTGAAGTTCCATGTATAGAAGTAAACACAATTTTGATGTCCTCTTTTCCTTCTTTGGTAAAACTTCCGTTTGTTACACAAGCATCAATAAAAGCATCATCAATTTCTTTTCCGATAATTGATATTAATTTATCATTACCAGAAAATTTAATATCATCAATTTTTACATTATTTACTTCGTTAATAATTTCACCATCTTGTGGTGGTACAATTTGTGCACCATCATTCCAGTAAACTTTATATCCGTTATAAACAGGTGGGTTATGAGAAGCTGTTAAAACAATTCCTGCATCACAACCTAAATGACGAACTGTAAAAGATAATTCTGGTGTAGGACGAAAAGATTCGAATAAGTAAACTTTTATTCCATTTGCAGTTAATACATCTGCAACTAATTTTGCAAACGTGTCAGAATTATGACGAACATCGTATGCAATAGCAACAGATTTTTCTTTATTAGGATATGTAGCATTAATATAATTAGCTAAGCCTTGTGTTGCAGCTCCTAAAGTATATTTATTCAATCTATTTGTTCCAACTCCCATTATTCCACGCATTCCTCCTGTACCAAACTCTAGGTTTTTGTAAAAAGAATCGTCTAATTCTATAGGATTATTATCAATTAAATCTTGTACAGCATTTCTTGTTTCTATATCATAAGAATCAGAAAGCCATAATTTAGCATTTTCTAAACTTGAACTCATTCTTGTTTTTATTTTTTTAGTACTTGTGCTCGGTCAGAAATTTTAGTATCCTTATTTGGATCTCCTAAAAAATTAACAATAGAATTTCCTTTTGCATAACCATATAATGTTTGACGAGCATTGATATCTAACATAGCATTATCATCAGTTGTGAAATTAGCTTCGTTAACTTCGTATTTAAATAAATTTAATTTTGCTTCTCCGTAAGCTTTAATTTTCATTGTAGCAGCAGTCCCTTCTAACATAATATTTGTCTGGTTATCTGCTTGTAAACTAAAATTATTTGTAATTAAAAAGGTCTGATTTATTCTTGCTTGATCTTTTACAGTCAAGTCTAATCTATCAACGTTTAAAGTTCCAGAAGTTGTTAAAGAAGTTTGTTTGTTTACGTTTAATTTTTCTAAATCTCTTGTTATATAAACGTAAACATCATAAGCACTGTACTGATTTACATTGCTTTTTTCTTTAATTTTTAATGAATTATCTTTTGCTTCAACTTCAAGATTATCAATTAAATTTTGATGAGAGTCTACTTTTATACCAGTTTTATTTCCAGGAACCATAATTACATTACAATTACAAGAAATAGATAAGTCTTTAATTGTGTTTGCAGTAAACTCTTTTTCTGCTGTTGCTGCACCTTCGCCATCAATAGTGGAAGTACAAGATGTTAAAAGAAAAGTAAATAACCCAAATAAAAATATTTTTTTCATAGCAGTTGATTTATAGATTTTTAGTTTAAATTTAATTCTTTTTGAACTAGATATAATTGTTTTTCTTGATTATTTCTAACAATTAATTCACCCAAAAACCCCGCCAAAAATAATTGCGTACCTAGAATCATAAACACTAAAGAAATATAGAAGTAAGGACTGTCTGTAATTAATTTTGCTGGAGAATTTGTAACATAAACTTTTATCAACTTTTCTATACCAATATAAAAAGAAGACATAAAACCAAGGATAAACATTAATGTTCCTAATAATCCAAAAATATGCATTGGTTTATTTCCAAATCGAGAAGCAAAGAAAAGAGTTATCAAGTCTAAGAATCCATTTACAAAGCGGTTTGCTCCAAATTTAGAGACACCATATTTTCGAGCTTGATGTTTTACTTTTTTCTCATAAATACGAGAGTAACCTGCATTTTTAGCTAAAACAGGAATATAACGGTGCATATCTCCATAGAGCTCTATATTTTGAGTTACTTCCCAACGATAAGCTTTTAAACCACAATTAAAATCGTGTAATTTAACGCCAGAAGTTTTACGTGCAACACCATTAAATAACTTAGAAGGTAAGTTTTTGGTTAGTCTATTATCTTGACGATTTTCTTTCCAACCCGATATAATATCAGCTTTTTTGTTTTTTAACATGTTGTATAAAGATGGAATTTCTTCTGGAAAGTCTTGTAAATCGGCATCCATTGTAATTACTACATCTCCTTTTACTTGTTTAAAAGCAGCACTAAGAGCAGGAGATTTTCCATAATTTTTACGGAATTTAATTCCTTTAACTTCAGGATTAAAATTTCCGATGTATTCTATAATTTGCCAAGAATCATCTGTACTTCCATCATCTACGAAGATTACTTCGAATGAGAAATCATTTTGTTCACACACTTTTTTAATTCTGTAGAATAATTCTTCTAAAGAATCTTGCTCGTTCAATAAAGGAACAACAACTGATATATCCATATGTTAAAAAACACGTTTTTTTAAGAATTGCGAAAATAATGCCGCGATAGCAATGTAGAAAGATAAGAAAATAGAAAATAAACCAAAAAAGTTTTTTGTTGTAAACAAATTTAGTGTTTTATAATCATCAGAATTTCTAAATGTTTCAATATCTTTTGCAGTTTTAGGATCAGACATATTCGCTGTAAAAGTATCTAATAATCCTTGTTTTAAACTATCCTGAGCCCATTCTCCATAGGTATTAAAAAACACAAAAATAACAATCAAACTCATTATTCCAGCGAAGAATATTGTATAAAAACCAGTCTTAAATCCTTCCTTAAATGTCATTAAACCTTCCCCATACTCACCTGTTTCAGGGTTGTTTTGACGAATTTTGGCTTTCGCTTTTGATAAATTTAAAATTGTAATAAAACAGTAAATTGCATACAATGGTAAAATTATAAAACAGCAAATCATAAAGCTGTAGATGTAATAATCTTGTACAGTTACGCTTCCATTTGTTGAAAAATATAAATAAAGTGCAAAAAATAACCCTAATGTTATTGTTGTAAGCACCAAAGAATTCTTAAAAATCTTATTAAAACTTATCATGGCGCAAATATAAATATATCTGAGTATTCTTTGTTTATTATATTAATGATTTAAAAGTGATTTTTAATATAAAATTTAAAAAATATTTTTTCATTTAATATTCTCATAATGAAATTATAATACTCAAAACATCCATGTTCAAAGAAAAAGTTTTATAAAAATGCTTTTATTTTTATAAAACTTTTCTACCTTTGCAGAAGGCAAGTCCTACACAACCAGCTCCTGTTTAATCCTCCAGGACGGGAACGTAGCAAAGGTATACGGTTGTAGCGGTGTGATGTAGGTCGCTTGCCTATTTTTATTTCTTAATAATTCCCCTTCAACTTTTTTTACCCGATTATTTATTTGTAAATTTGCATCCATTGATTTAAACAATTCAATGGAAACAAACACAACACCAAAGTACATTTTCGTTACCGGAGGAGTAACATCATCGTTAGGAAAAGGAATTGTAGCATCTTCTTTAGGAATGCTACTAGAAGCAAGAGGGTATAGAGTTACTATACAAAAATTAGATCCGTATATTAATGTAGATCCAGGAACATTAAATCCTTATGAGCATGGTGAATGTTACGTAACGGAAGACGGAGCAGAGACCGATTTAGATTTAGGACATTATGAGCGTTTTTTGAACCGCGCTACATCTCGTGCTAATTCTGTTACTACAGGTCGAATTTATCAAACAGTTATAGAAAAAGAACGTCGTGGAGACTATTTAGGAAAAACAGTACAGGTTGTTCCTCATATCACAAACGAAATAAAACGTCGTATCAAATTATTAGGTAATACTGGTGATTATGATATTATTATTACAGAAATTGGTGGAACTGTTGGAGATATAGAATCACTTCCTTATATAGAAACTATTCGTCAGCTTACATGGGAATTAGGAGAAGATAATTCATTAGTTATTCATTTAACATTAGTTCCTTATTTAGCTGCGTCTGGTGAGTTAAAAACAAAACCAACGCAACATTCAGTTCGTACTTTAATGGAAAGTGGAATTCAAGCAAATGTTTTAGTGACTAGAACTGAGCATCATTTACCAAAAGAAGTTAAAGCTAAATTGGCTCAATTCTGTAATGTGAAAAAAGAAAATGTAATAGAATGTATGGATGCTAGTACAATTTACGAAGTACCATTTTTATTACATGAACAAAATTTTGACGAAGTTGTTTTAAAAGGCTTAGCTTTGCCAACTGATCAGGAACCAAATTTTACAGTTTGGAAAAAATTCTTGGACAATCATAAAAATCCTAAAAACGAAATAGAAATTGCTTTAGTTGGTAAATATGTTTCGTTACACGATTCTTATAAATCAATTACAGAGGCATTTACACATGCAGCTGCAACTTGTGAAACAAACGTAAAAGTTCGTTGGGTATATTCTGGAGACATTACAGAAGATAATATAGGAGAACAATTAAAAGGAGTTTCAGGAGTTTTAATTGCACCAGGTTTCGGAGATCGTGGAATTTTAGGTAAAATAATAGCTGCTAATTATGCAAGAAGAAATAATATTCCAACATTAGGAATTTGTTTAGGAATGCAAATTATGGCGATAGAATTTGCGCGTAATGTATTAGGTTACGAAAAGGCAGATTCTGCAGAAATGGATTTAACATCTCCACATCCAGTAATTAGTTTGATGGAAGATCAAAAAGATGTATCGGATAAAGGAGGGACTATGCGTCTAGGAAATTGGAAATGTAGATTATCAAAAGATTCAAGAATAGAGAAAGTTTACAACTCAACAGATATCTTAGAACGCCATAGACACAGATATGAATTTAACAATGATTATGAAGTTGAATTTATAGAAAACGGATTTATGCCAGTTGGTAAAAATCCAGAAACAGAATTAGTAGAAATTTTAGAACATAAACAACACCCATATTATATAGGTGTACAATTCCATCCGGAATATAAGAGTACAGTTGCTTCGCCACATCCTTTATTTATAAGTTTTATCGAAGCGGCTTTATTAAGTAATCAAAATGATTTAATGCATGCAACAAGAGAAAAAATTTGATTTTAATCAAACAATTGGTTTTATTTTAATAGCAGTTCTTTTTGGAGTATTCTATTTTCTAAACAAACCCTCAGAAGAACAATTAGAGGAGCAGAAGAAAGAATTAGTTCAGAAACAAGAGCAAGCTAAGAAGCAAGAACAAGTAAGTAAAACTACTTCACAAAATCTTTTTCAACAGGTAGATCCTACTCAAGCAAAAGAAGTTGAAGTAAGTAATGATAAACTTAAAGTAAAATTTTCACCAAAAGGAGCTCAAATTTCTGATGTAGAAGTTATTGGTTATGATGCTTACAGTGAGAAAAAAGATGGACACAAAGATCCTTTACATTTAGTAAAAGACGGATCTAGTAAGTTCAATTTATCATTCAAAACAAAACAAGGAACAGTTCTTAATGTTTCGGATTTAGTATTTGTTCCACAAGTACAAAAAAATGCCGATAATACAATTGTTACATTTACAGCGAATGCTCAAAATAGCCAAATTCAATATATTTATACTTTAGGGAAATCTTATGGGATAGATTTCGAGATTAAAACAACTGGTTTATCAAATATAACATCAGAAAGTAAAGTAGATTTAGCTTGGACAATGGACGGGTTTAGTACCGAAAAAGGGAAAGATCAAGAAAAATATTGGTCACATACATATTTTCAATTTAAAGGAAACAAGGATATCGAATACGAATTATTTGGAGCTGATAAATGGGAAGAACAAGAAGCAATTTCTTGGGTAGCTAATAAACAACAATTCTTTGCTACAGTTTTATCTAATGACGAAGGTTTCAAATCTACAGACGGTGGTTCTGTTAATTCTGAAAAAGATGATTTAACTTACAGCAAACACTATCATTTAAACTCTAAAATAGATTTAAAGAATAGTGAGATCAACTCAAAATTCACTTGGGATTTTATTCCATTGGATTATAAAATGTTGAAAGATTACAACGACAAAGGTTTCCAAAATTTAATTGACTTCGGTTGGGGATTATTTGGATGGTTAAATAAATATTTTTTCCTAAATGTATTCAAATGGTTAGCTTCTGTTGGAATAGAATATGGTTGGGTAATTTTCTTAATGACAATCGTTGTAAAATTAATTTTATCTCCAATTATGTACAAACAAAACCGTCAATCTGCATTGATGAAAGTTGTTCGTCCAGAATTAAATGAGATTAACGAAAAGTATAAAGATTCTAAAGATGCAATGAAAAAGCAACAAGAAACGATGGCTATTTATCGTAATGCAGGAATCAATCCTTTAGCGGGGTGTTTACCAGCATTATTACAAATTCCAATTTTCTATGCTTTATTCCGTTTCTTTCCAAACTTAATAGATTTAAGAGGAGTTCCGTTTTGGTTCGTAGACGACTTAACAGCTTTTGATGATATAATTTCTTTACCAGAATGGGTTCCATTTTTAAATGGTCACTTAAGTGTATTTGCATTATTATATATCGTAGCTATGATGATTTATTTTAAGGTTTCTGGTTCTATGGATAATTTCCAAATGCCACAACAAGAAGGGATGCCTAATATGCAATTCATGAAATATATGATGTATGTAATGCCAGTTTTCTTCTTTGTTTTCCTTAATAATTATGCATCTGGTTTATCTTGGTATTATTTAGTATCCAATACAATTAATATCTTCATTGTTCTATACATTAAGAAGTTTATGATTAATGAAGAAAAAATTCATCAAATTATTAGTGATAATAAAGCTAAACCTAAAAAGCAGGGTAAATTTGCATCACGCATGCAAGATATGATGAGACAAGCACAAGAAATGCAAGATCAACAACAGAAAAATAAAAAGAAATAATTTATATTTTCAACTTATAAATAAAAAATCCGATAATGATAATTATCGGATTTTTTATTTAATAAAGACATTGTTAAATTTTATATATAATTAATTGATTTTTAATTGTTTATTTTTTATAAATATTTTTTTAGTGTACTATATACACTTTTTATTAATAAATAGTTTGAAATTTATTATAATAGGATTATTATTGTCTTAAATTAATAAATAATATGGAAAATAATTATTCAATTAAAGATACTACAGCTAATCCTGGACCATTAGGATTGTACGGTTTTGCTATGACAACAATTTTGCTAAACATTCATAATGCAGGTTTTTTTCCTGTGAATAGTATGATAATGGGAATGGGAGTATTCTTCGGTGGAGGAGCTCAGTTTATAGCTGGTACTATGGAATGGAAAAAAGGAAATGATTTCGGAGGAATTGCATTTATGTCTTACGGAGCTTTTTGGTTAACATTAGTTTTTACATGGATTGCACCATTATTTGGAGTAGAAAAACCAGATGGAAACGCTATGGGATGCTATTTAGCAATTTGGGGATTATTCACATTTGTTAATTTTCTACAAACATTAAAAGGAAACTTAGTTGGTAAATTATTATTTTCATCTCTAGCTTTATTATTTTTCTTGCTTGCAGCAGGTAATTTTACGGGTAAAGAAGAAATTCTTCATTTTGCCGGATGGGTTGGAATAATCTGCGGTTTTATAGCCTTTTACGAAGCCTCAGCAATTATGATTAATAAAAAATACGAGAAAACGATTTTACCATTATAAAATATTTTCAGATAATTATATTAAGACAAGCTTCATTTTATAAATTAAAATGAAGCTTTTTTATTGATTATTTATTTTGTTTTGAGCGACTAAGCGGGCTTTCCACTTTATCTTTTGTTCGCTAGTACGCTCCACAAAAGGATGCCGCTTCAATCCCTGTCGCATTCTAAAATTAAGAAGTTAATTTTATTTAAAGTCTAATATCTCAAATCTAGAATCTGTAAATAAAATAGAAATAAAACTAAAGGATAAATTTTTCAATTTTGTAGATTTGTATCACTATAAAAAAATAAATTTTATGTCCTTAATCAAATCAATTTCGGGTTTTCGTGGAACAATTGGAGGAAAACCAGGAGATAATCTAACACCTATAGATGCAGTTAAATTTGCAGCAGCTTATGGAACTTGGTTAAAAAATCAATCAAATCAATCAGAATACAAAGTAATTATTGGTAGAGATGCTCGCATTTCTGGACAAATGATTTCTCAATTAGTTTGTTCAACTTTACAAGGATTGGGAATAAATGTTGTCGACTTAGGTTTATCTACAACACCAACTGTAGAAGTAATGGTAACACATTTAAATGCAGACGGAGGAATTATTTTAACAGCTTCTCATAATCCAAAAGAATGGAATGCATTAAAATTACTTAATGCAAAAGGAGAGTTTGTTTCTTCGGAAGACGGAGCACAAATATTATCTTTTGTAGATAAAGATGAATATATTTTTGCAGAAGTAGATCATTTAGGTACATATGAGACATTTGATGACGGAATAGATTTACATATAGACAAAATATTAGCATTACCATTAGTAGATGCAGAGGCTATTAAGAAAAAGAATTTTAAAGTAGCAATTGATGCAGTAAACTCAACTGGAGGAATTGCAATTCCAAAATTATTAGAACGTTTAGGAGTTACTTATTACGGAATGTATTGTGAGCCGAATGGACAATTTCCTCATAATCCAGAACCATTAAAAGAGCACTTAGGTGATATCTGTAAAAAAGTTATCGAAGAAGGTGCTGATTTTGGTGTTGTTGTAGATCCAGATGTTGATCGTTTAGCGATTATAGACGAAAAAGGAGAAATGTTTGGAGAAGAATATACATTGGTTGCAATAGCAGATTATGTATTATCTAAGACACCATCTGCAACAGTTTCTAACTTATCATCTTCTCGTGCATTACGTGATGTTACAGAAAGATACAACCAAAATTACTCACCATCTGCTGTTGGAGAAGTAAATGTTGTTGTTGAAATGAAAAACGTTAATGCAAAAATTGGAGGAGAAGGCAATGGAGGAATTATTTATCCAGAATTACATTATGGAAGAGATTCTTTAGTTGGTATTGCCTTATTTTTAACACAATTAGCGGAGCAAGATATTACGGTTTCAGAATTAAGAAAAACGTATCCAGCTTATTATATGGCAAAAAAGAAAATAGAATTAACGCCAGAAATTAATGTAGACGAATTGTTAGTTAAAATACAAGAAGTTTATAAAAACGAACAAATCAATACGGTTGACGGAGTAAAAATTGATTTTCCGACTGAATGGGTTCATTTACGTAAATCAAATACAGAACCTATTATTCGTATTTATACTGAAAGTACTTCAGAAGAGAATGCTAATAAATTAGCTGATAAAATGATAGAAAGTATTAAAAATATTATCTAAAAATAAATTTTTAGAACTGTTTAATAAATGTGCAAAACTCTAACATTTTGTTAGGGATTTTGCACATTTTATTTTGTAATTTAGTACTAATATATGGAAGAGGATTTTTTTAATAATGAATTGATTGAAGGTTTTGAGCAAATGCTAGATAACCGAGAATCTAAATATTATGATTCTGAAGATTTGGTTGAAATCATTGAATTTTATATCGAAGTTAACGATAGCGAATATGCAAAGCGTGCGCTAGAGTTTGCTGAGAAGATGCATCCAGATAATTTAGATATCAAAATAAAAAGAATAGAATATCTTTTATTTACTGAGAATTTAAAAGGTGCAGGAAAGCTAATTCAAGAATTAAGTGACATTGCAGCAAAAGAAATAGATTATTTATTAGTACAAGCTCGTTTTTGGGGATTGAAAAATATGCCAAAAAAAGCTATTCGTTTTTATGAACAAGCTTTACAGATAGATGATGAAGAAACAGATTTTATTTGTAATTGTATAGGAAACGAATATCTAAATTTAGACGAAGTACATTCTGCTATCGTAGCATTTAAACGTGCATTAAAATTTAATCCAGAAAATGATTATTCTTTCTACTCAATCATTCAATCTTATGAAGAAATTCATGACAAAGATGATTGTATAGAATTTTTAAAAGAATACATAGAAGAAAATCCTTATTCAGAAACAGCTTGGCTACAATTAGGATTATTACATAACAATAAGAAACAATTTCATGAAGCAATTGATGCATTTGATTTTGTTATTGCAATTAATCCAACAAGTATTGCAGCACAAACAAATAAAGCTCATTCTTTAGAAGAATTAGGGCAATTAAACGCTGCTATAGAAGTATTAGAAGAAACATTGGAATTTGATGATTCTCCTGCTTCAACTCATTTAAAAATTGGAGAACTTTTTGAAAAATTAGAAAAACCTCAAAAGGCATTAAGAGCTTATCATTTATCTATAAAAGAAGATCCACAGTTGGACAAAGCTTGGGCAAAAACGGCTTCTTTGTACGATAAAATAGCTAACTATGATGAGGCAGAATATTATATTAATAGAGCAATAGAATTAGATAATACAAATCCAGATTATTACAGTAATGTGATTTATTATTATCTAAAACAAATGAAATTTGAAGAAGCTATTAAAAACTTGGAAAAATTAGTTGAATTAAAACCACTAGTTTTTAACACATGGTATGCTTATGTAGAAACTTTAATTGCTATAGGAGAGTACGATCAAGCATTAGCAGTTTTAATAGGTGGAGCTTTAAAAAATTTCAATCGAGCAGAGTTTTTCTATCAATTAAGTAATATTTATTATCAAACGAATGAAGATAAACTAGGTGATGAAGCTTTAGTAAATGCATTGAGTTTAGATAGGAGTTTAAAGGATGAAATGTTAGAAAATTATCCCATCTTAAAAGAAAAAATAAAACTAGTTAATTAAACCAAAACCTCAAAGAAACTAATTCTTTGAGGTTTATTTTTTACAAAAAGTTAATTTAAAAAATTGGCATAAAAAATGTACTTTTATTAGCGAATAATATACTATGAATCTAGTTGCACATCAATATTTATCATTCGGAGAAAAAGGAATTCAAATAGGAAATTTACTTGGAGAAATTGTAAAAGGAAATCAATATGAGAATTTTTCTGAAGATGTAAAAACTGGAATTTTACTACACAGAACAATAGATACTTTTACAGATGAGCATGAAGTAGTTAAAAGAAGCTCTAGTTATTTTTATGAATCACAGCATAAATATTCTCCAATTGTAATAGATGTTATTTTCGATTATTTTCTAATTAAACATTGGGATAAATTCTATCCAAAATCGTTTGAAGATTTTAAAAAGAGTTGTTATTCATTGTTTGAAAAAGAATATGATAATTTTCCTAAAAAACTTCAAGAAACGATTTATTATTTATTAAAATACGATTGGTTTAAAAACTATTCAACGATAGATGGAGTTCAAAAAACATTAAAAGGAATTGGTAATCGATCAAAATTTGAAAATAATCTTCATCAAGTTATTCCAGAGTTTGAAAAGAATTATAAAAAATTAGAACAAGATTTTTTAGAATTTTTTCCTCAATTAATTAATTGCTGCCAAAATTATTTAGGAATTACTTCCGATCTTAAAAAATCATTTTAGGATATGAATTTAATTTATTAGTTTAGGGCTGTAAACAAACAGAGGACGTAATGGATTTAACTTTTAATAAAAGAGAAGATCACAATAAATTATTGTTGTCTAAACTAAAAAATAAGCTAAAAGAGGTTTATTTAGGAGGAGGACAAAAACGTATTGATTCACTTCACGCAAAAGGAAAATTAACAGCAAGAGAAAGAATAGATTATCTTTTAGATGACAAACCAAGTATAGAAATTGGTGCGTTAACGGGAGATGAGATGTACAAAGAACACGGAGGTTGCCCCTCTGGAGGTGTTGTTGTTAAAATAGGTTATATTTCTGGAAAACAATGTATTGTTGTCGCAAATGATGCAACTGTAAAAGCAGGAGCTTGGTTTCCTATTACAGGGAAAAAGAATTTGCGTGCACAAGAAATAGCAATGGAAAATAAGATTCCAATTATTTATTTAGTAGATAGTGCAGGAGTTTATTTACCATTACAAGATGAAATTTTTCCAGATAAAGAAAACTTTGGAAGAATTTTTCGTAACAATGCAATAATGTCTTCTATGGGAATTACACAGATTTCTGCTGTAATGGGAAGTTGTGTTGCTGGTGGAGCTTATTTACCAATTATGAGCGATGAAGCAATGATTGTAGATAAAACTGGTTCTATTTTCTTAGCAGGAAGTTATTTAGTAAAAGCTGCTATTGGAGAGGATATTGATAATGAAACATTAGGAGGTGCAACAACACATTGCGAAATTTCTGGTGTAACAGATTATAAAGCGAAAGATGATAAAGATGCTTTAGATAGAATAAAATCTATTGTAGGTAAAATTGGTGATTTTGAAAAAGCTGGATTTAATCGAGTAGAAGCAAAGAAACCTGCTTTAGATGAGAAAGAAATTTATGGTATTTTACCTGTTTCTCGTGCTGAGCAATATGATATGTACGACATTATTAACAGAATTGTTGATAACTCTGAGTTAGATGAATACAAACCAGATTATGGTCAGTCAATAATTTGTACGTATGCACGTATAGATGGTTGGGCAGTTGGTATTGTTGCTAACCAAAGAAAAATTGTAAAATCTAAAAAAGACGGGATGCAATTTGGTGGCGTTATATATTCTGATTCTGCTGATAAAGCAACACGATTTATTGCGAATTGTAATCAAAAGAAAATTCCATTGGTTTTCTTACAGGATGTTACTGGCTTTATGGTTGGTTCTAAATCTGAACATGGAGGAATTATAAAAGATGGAGCAAAAATGGTGAATGCCGTATCTAACTCTGTTGTTCCAAAATTTACAATTATTGTAGGAAATTCTTATGGAGCAGGTAACTATGCAATGTGTGGAAAAGCCTATGATCCACGATTAATTGCTGCTTGGCCATCTGCACAATTAGCAGTAATGGGAGGAGAACAAGCTGCAAAAGTTCTTTTACAAATAAAAGAGGCTACTTTAAAAGCACAAGGTGTTGAAGTTGATGAAACAAAGAAACAAGAATTGTTATCAGAGATTACAAATCAATACAACGAACAAACAAGTCCCTATTATGCAGCGTCAAGATTGTGGACAGATGGAATTATTGATCCTTTAGATACACGTAAATGGATTTCTATGGGAATTGAAGCTGCTAACAATTCACCAATAGAAAAACAGTTTAACTTAGGTGTTATTCAAGTTTAAAAATTAGTTTTTTATAATATATAAGGCTATCTTTCCAATGTTAGATAGCCTTTTTTTAATTCAAAATATAGTTTATGTTTAAGAAATTAAGTTTAATTTTTACACTCTTATTATCTTCAATAGTTGTTAATGGACAAACATCATTTAAGATAGAAAGTTTCGAAACTTCCTTAGTTACCAAAAAAATGTTATACGATTGGTATGGAAAATGGGATAATATTGCACAAACTGATGATGATTCTACAGCTCTTGTTTGGACAAATAGAAAAGTGATAAATGAAGCGAATGAAACTTTCACGTTAATAGCTTCTAGTTCCGAAAGTGAAGAAGGGTTATATGGTAGTGTTATTGTTTTAACAAGTAAAAGTCAAGATGCTTTGGCTTTTGATTCTCCATTTAAGGAATATTTAAATGAGTTTTTGAAAACAATATCTAGGAAAAAGAGCAATAGTAAACGTTTCTTCAGAGAATATCAGAAAATTAAATAAGATTAGATTAAAAATAGAAAAGCTACAATTTATTGTGGCTTTTCTATTTTTAATTAATTTCTTGTTCAAATTATTTTCGACTATATTCTAAAAGATCTTCAATGGATTGTACATGTTCAGATGAAACCTTTTTTCCATTTTTATACATCTCAATTAAAAAAGACTTATCTGATTTTTCTTGAATAAATAGACCAGATTGTTTTTCGCCTTTATCATTATAATCAGAATAAGTAACGATATCTTTTTCTTTAAAAGGAAAATTAAAATAATTTTCTTCTGAATCATATCCCGTTTTTCTCATTACAAAATTCTCAATTCCTTGTAAAACTACATGTAATGTATTTTTTTTGTTATCAATTTTTGTAGGTATAGCACCTAGAATTTTAAACATGAAATCACTTTCAGGTTTAATATCATCTTCAAATTGAGGAGGAATGAAATGGTACTTTTTTAATTTATTATTTTCAAGATAATAAATTGTGACTGAATTTGGACTTCCTTCTTTTATTGTATTAGTATTTGAGTTGGAATAGATCAATTTATCTTTTTCGTATAAACCTGCTTGTAAATCATCTTTTTTCCCCGCTTTTATTCGAATTGTAAAAGGAGATTGTAATTCAGATACGATAATTTCATTATTTTTTGATGCAAACGAAATTCTATTAAAATAGTGCATCGCAAAAAGATTGACATCAAATTTAATAAGCTGTTTGTTCTTATAATCCTCTTTTATAATAGCAGTATTACCAATCATTTTAAAAAGACTTCCATCTGAGATTTTACCATTAATAAAACTTGATTTTATATCAAACATATAATGTTGATAATTATCTATTTTCTCTAGAAAATCATAAGAATATTGAGTTGTTAATTGTCCATTTTTATAAAAATCTACTAGAGGAAAATCACTAATTAAAGAATCATTTAAAAAATATCCTTCATAAGGTTGTTGGTTTTTAAATTTTCCTTGATAAAACTCTTGCTCATTATCTTTTATAGAAAAATTATAGTAATCGATACTCGCAAGTTTACCATCAATATATTTTTCTTTTCTTTTTATCTCATTTGAATAATCCGAAGAATATATTTTTTCGACTATTTTACCATTTGCGTAAACATTCTTTACATCTTTATCAGAAACAACTCCATTAACGATATGGTTGTTTTTATAAATACTCTCATTAATTAGTTTTCCGTCTTTATATTGTTTTCTAAACCCTTCTCGGACTCCATTTTTCATTTCATACTCTTCGATAAGATCATCATAATAATTCATGAAAACTTTTTGAGAACCATTTTGAACCCCATTTTCATAATGAAGTAATTCAATATTATAATCCTTCTCTGTAAGGAAGAAACCATTCCAAGGTGTTCCATTTTTATAGTCTCCTTTATAAATAATTTTATTGTTATCGAGATTTTTTACGGTTTCTTGATTTATTTTTACTCCATTTTTTAATTCAAAAGTCAATAAATTTTGACCGATATTTTTTTCAAATTCTCCATCCCAAGGTTGATCATTTTTATATAAACTCTTTCTTTTTGTAAGAAGATTATTTTTTTCGATTAATTCTCCATCAACATACTTTTCAATAGTCTTTAATTGACCATCTATTGTGTAGAATTTAGATTCGACTAATTGGCTATTTCTATATATTTTTTCGTTATTAATATTTCTAGCAAAACCGTTTGTAGTGTAATAGCTTAATTCAGTATAATTACTAGGTAAATCACTTTTTGAAAGATCTAAAGATAAAAGCAACTTTTCGTTTTTGTCCCAAACAATTTTCCTTAATTTTTTATGAACATTATATTCATCTATACCATAAACTGTTTCTTCAGCCTTTTTACCATTTTCCCAATAAATAATAGTTTTATAAGCTTCTGTTAATTTTGGCTCTTCAGCATTTTGCCCATATATCATAGGAGGAGGTACTACAATACTAATAGGAGGATTCACTACGGTATCAGGAGTAGAATCTATATAATAATTATCTCGTAAGCTCTTGGCAAAAATACCTTTATAATCTTTGTTATTATCAATAGTTCCAGTATATAAAGGTTTGTTTTTATAGAAAACTTCTATCTTATTTTTTTCACCATCTTTATTATAATTCACTTTTTTCCAAATCGTATTATTATTAAAATAATAGATTAGCTCTTTAGTTGTTGTTTTATTATAATACTGTACTTCACTTTCATCTAAACCATTTTTATCATACCAGAAAATATCACCAACGTAGGAATTTTCATTATTTTCATCTAATAAATATCCTTGCATTTGGAGTGTTCCATTTTTATAGAAATCTCTTAATAAAAATAAATTTCCTAACTTTTTTAATGGAAGAGGTCTATAAAAGCTATGATTATCTTTTGTAGTTATTTCCCAATTTTTATCAAAATAAATTGTGTCTTGCGCTTTTATAATAATAGAACTTAATAAAAGTAGTGAGATTGTTATACTATTCTTCATAAAGAGATATTTAATGAAAACTCAATTTTTTAATACGAATTATTTATCATTTACAGAAAGAGAAAACGGACGACTTTCTGGTTGTATTCCTCTTGTTTTATTTGGAGTTTTAGACATGTCAAAATTCAATTTAGCACCTTTTAATAATTCCGAATGTTTAAAATAATTTAATTGGTATTGCTTTTTATTATATTTAATACCATTTACATAAACATTTTCTGCACTATTATTTTTTGTGTCAATTTCGATGCTTTTTCCGTTCTCTAGCTTAACAGTTGCTTTTTTGAATAATGGAGAGCCTATAACATATTCATCTGTTCCTGGACAAACAGGATAAAATCCTAAAGCAGAAAATACATACCAAGCAGATGTCTGTCCATTATCTTCGTCGCCACAATAACCATCTGGTGTGGCAGAATATAGTTTGTTCATTACTTCTCTCGTCCAATATTGTGTTTTCCATGGTTGCCCAGCATAATTGTATAAATAAATCATGTGCTGTATGGGCTGATTTCCATGTGCATATTGTCCCATATTCATAATTTGCATTTCTCTAATCTCATGTATAACTTGACCATAATAGGAGTCGTCAAATAATGGAGGTTGAATAAATACACTGTCTAATTTTTCTACAAATTTTTCTTTTCCACCCATTAAATCAATTAAGCCTTGCACATCATGAAAAACACTCCATGTGTAATGCCAACTGTTTCCTTCTGTAAAAGCATCTCCCCATTTTAAAGGATTAAAAGGTTTCTGAAATTGACCATCTTTGTTTTTACCTCGCATAAAACCAGTTGATGGATCAAATAAATTTTTATAATTTAAAGCTCGTTTTTTATATAAATCTGTTTCTTGTTTTGGTTTCCCTAAAGCTTTTCCTAATTGATAAATAGTAAAATCATCATAAGCATATTCTAATGTGCGTGCAGCATTTTCGTTAATTTCTACATCATAAGGAACGTAACCTAATTTGTTGTAATATTCTACACCTTTTCGACCAACAGCACTCATTGGTCCTTCATTGTTCGCACCATGAATTAAAGCCTCGTATAATTTTTCTATATCATATCCACGTAATCCTTTTATGTGCGCATCTGCCACAACAGAAGCAGAATTATTTCCTATCATAATATCGGCATAACCAGGGCTGCTCCATTCAGGTAAAAAACCACCTTCTTTATAAGAATTAACCAACCCTTCTTGCATTTCAACATTAATAGAAGGATAAACTAAATTAAGAAATGGGTATAAAGCTCTAAACGTGTCCCAGAAACCTGTCCCACCAAAAAGATAGCCAGGTAAAACTTTACCGTTGTATGGACTGTAGTGAACTGTTTCTCCTTTTTGATTGATCTCGTATAATTTGTTAGGAAAAAATAATGTGCGATATAGTGTAGAATAAAATGTTTTCATTTCATCTATATTATCAGATTCTATGGCAATTCTACCTAGCTTTTCATTCCAAATTTTTCGTCCATTATTGGCTACTTCATCAAATGTATTGTTACCTAATTCTTTTAAATTTAATTTTGCTTGATCGTAACTGATAAAAGAAGAAGCAACTTTAGCTATAATTGGTTTCGATTTATTTTGTTTTCCGAAGCTAACAACAATTCCAGCATGATTACTTAATGTTTCATTTTTATTAATTTCTTTTCCATCATCAAAAACATGAACATCTTTTATTTTTTCATCAAATTGTATGACAAAATAATTTTTGAAGTTGATTAGTTTTCCTCTTGCATAGCGAGTGGAATAACCTAGGATTTGATTAGTTTCTGGTACGTATTGAATAAAAGATCCTTTATCAAAAGCATCAATTACAACATTTGCTTGCTCAGTCTTATTGTATGTAAATTTAAAAATAGCAGCTCTTTCTGTAGGAGCTATTTCCGATACCACATCATAATCAGCTAAATAAACAGAATAGTAATATGGTTTTACAGTTTCTGTTTTATGAGAGAACCAACTGGCACGTTTTTCTTCATCAAAAATAATTTTCCCAGTTGTAGGTAAAAGTGAGAATTGACCATAATCATTCATCCATGGCGAAGGTTGATGGGTTTGTTTTAAACCTCTAATTTTATCTGCAGAATACTGATATTGCCAACCATTTCCATTTTTATTGGTTTGTGGTGTCCATAAATTCATTCCCCAAGGTAGACCAATTGCTGGATAAGTATTTCCGTTAGATAATTCGTATTTAGAATCAGTTCCCATTAATGGATTTACCAAATCTACTGGATCTATCTCTCTATTATTGAGTAATGTTTTTTGTGAAAAACATAATGTGGAAGAAATTATTACCGTTAAAAGTGGTAAATAGAATCGTGAAGGAGCAAAAATTGTTCTCATGTTTTGTGTGTGTTGATTATAAAAATATTAATTTTTAATGATTGAAACAAGAAGAACTTTGAATTGTGAGTGATAAAAGCTAGCTCACAATTTTCAGTTTCATTATATTCTTAGTACTTATTTAAAGAACTACTTTTTATTAATTTAGAATGTCCTTCTGAGCCTGTCGAAGAATAGTAAAGAATTTTATAAGAATGTTTCGACAAGCTCAACATGACAGATTGTAGTAAAAACAAGATTATAATTGAAAATTATAGAATAAAATAATTAGTTGTAACAACTATAACCTATAAAACAAAACCTCTTTATTAAGAAACAAAGAGGTTTTATAAAATAATTATATTTTTAAAATTAATGTGCTTCGTACCAATTATTACCAATACCAACTTCTGCAATTAATGGAACTTCCATTTGCATTGCAGCTTCCATAGTTGTTTTAATTAATTCAGAAACTTTTTCAACTTCATCTTTAGGTGCATCAAAAATTAATTCATCATGCACTTGTAAGATCATTTTAGTTTGATAATTTTTCTTTAATTCTTTTTGAATTTGAATCATAGCAATTTTTACAATATCAGCAGCAGTTCCTTGTATAGGTGCATTAACAGCATTTCTTTCTGCATGAGAACGTACAACAGCATTACGAGAATTAATATCCTTTAAATAACGTCTTCTTCCCATTAATGTTTCTACAAAACCTTTATCGCGAGCAATATCAACTTGTTTTTCTATATAGGCTTTTAATGTTGGATACGTTTCATAGTATGCATCAATTAAAATTTTTGCTTCTTTACGAGAAATATTAGCTTGGTCTGCTAAACCAAAAGCTGAAACACCATATATAATTCCGAAATTAACGGTTTTGGCCTGACTTCTTTGTTCGCGTGTTACATCTTCTAAAGCAACATTAAAAACCTTTGCTGCTGTAGCTGCGTGGATATCTTCTCCTTTTGTAAAAGCTTCTACCATTGCAGGATCTTGAGACATTTGTGCAATCAACCTTAATTCTATTTGCGAATAATCGGCAGAAATTAAAACGTGATTTTCATCTCTCGCAACAAATGCTTTACGAATCTGTTGTCCTGCTTCTGAACGAATTGGAATGTTTTGTAAATTAGGATTAACAGAAGATAAACGACCTGTTGCTGCAACTGTTTGTGCATAAGTTGTATGCAGGCGATTAGTTTTTTTATTAACTAAACTAGGAAGTGCATCTATGTATGTTGATTTTAATTTTTGTAATTGTCTATATTCTAAAATATCATTAATGATAACATGCTTATCTCTTAATTTTGATAAAATTTCTTCTCCTGTAGCATATTGTCCTGTTTTGGTTTTCTTTGCTTTAGGATCTAATTGCAATTTATCAAATAAAATATCACCTAATTGTTTCGGAGAATTAAGATTAAATTCTTCACCAGCATCTTGATGAATTTTTGTTTCTAACTCTCGTAATTTTGCTTCGTGTTTTACAGAAAGCTCTTTTAAGAATGGAATATCAAGATTAACACCTTCAATTTCCATATCAGCTAAAACTTGCATTAATGGCATTTCAAGGTCTGTAAATAATTTGTACGTATTTGCACTAATTAATTCTGGCTCGAAAAGATTTTTTAATTGATGTGTAATATCAGAATCCTCAACCCCGTATTCTGTTTGTTCTGCTAAAGGAACATCACGGAAATTTTTCTGATTTTTACCTTTTTTACCAATTAAACTTTCTATTGAAATGGGTTGATATTGCAGATAAGTTTCTGATAAAACATCCATATTATGACGCATATCTGGATTAATCAGATAATGAGCAATCATGGTATCAAAATTATTTCCTTTTAAAATGATGTCATATTTAGCTAAAACCTTGATATCATATTTTAAATTTTGACCAATTTTAGAAATCGTTTCATTTTCGAAAAAAGGAGAAAATTCTTGAATAATTTTTTTAGTTTCTTCAAAATCTGTTGGAAATGGAATATAATAACCTTTTCCTTTTTCCCAAGAAAAAGAAATACCAACTAATTCTGCTTCTAAAGCATCTAAAGAAGTTGTTTCTGTATCAAAAGTAACTTCTTTTTGATTGAGAATATTTTTTAATAATAAAGCTCTTGCTTTTTCACTATCAATTAATTGATAAAAATGATTTGTAGTAGAAATATCTGTAAATATACTATTCTGAGGAATAATATCTTCATCAGAAGTAAAATCGAACAAGCTTTGTTGAGCTGTAGAACTTGTTGAGGTTTGACTTGCAGCAGAAATTTCTTCCTGTGCTTCTTTAATAATTCCAGAAGCATCTAAACCATAAATTTTATAAACAGTTTCTAACATTCTACGAAATTCTAATTCCGTAAAAAGTTCCGTCACTTTTTCTATATCTGGAGGACAAACGGTTAAATCTTCTTCATCAAAATTTACAGGAGCATCAGTAATGATGGTCGCTAATTTTTTTGATAGAATTCCTAATTCTTTGTTTTGTTCAATTTTTTCTTTCGCTTTACCTTTTAGTTTATCAGTATTTTCTAATAAAGCCTCTAAAGAACCAAATTCTTTAATGTATTTACTTGCTGTTTTTGCTCCAACACCTGGTAAACCAGGAATATTATCTACAGCGTCACCCATCATACCAAGATAATCTATTACTTGAATTGGATCATCAATTTCAAATTTTTCTTTTACCTCTTCAATTCCCCAAATTTCTACACCTTTTCCATTTGCAGCAGGACGGTACATTTTTATTTTGTCTGTAACTAATTGTGCAAAATCTTTATCAGGTGTCACCATATAAGTTGTGTAACCTTCTTTTTCAGCTTTTTTAGCCAAAGTTCCAATTACATCATCAGCTTCATAACCTTCAGCAAAAAGAACGGGAATTTTTAATGCTCTTAAAATATCCTGAATAAAAGGAACTCCAGATCTAATTGCTTCTGGTGTTTCATCTCTATTGGCTTTATACTCTGCATAATCTACTGTACGAACAGTTGCTTGTCCTACATCAAAAACTACAGCTAAATGTGTTGGTTGTTCTCTTCTAATTACATCAAAAAGAGAATTTGCAAATCCCATGATTGCTGAGGTATTAAATCCTTTCGAATTAATACGAGGATTTTTGATGAATGCATAATAACCTCTAAAGATTAGTGCGTAAGCATCTAGTAAAAAAAGTCTTTTATCTTCTGATTGATTCATTCTGTTGGTTTTAATTATTACGTTTTACGTAATTTTTAATTGATGAACGTAGAACGTGTAGTTTACTACGTAAAACTATAAGTTAATATTCTGGAGCAAGCTCAATTTTTAATCCATTCATCTCTTCAGATAAATGCAATTGACAACCAAGACGCGAATTATCTTTTACATTAAAAGCCTCGGCTAACATTGCATCTTCATCTGGATTCATTTCTGGTAAATCTGTTTCTGGTGTTAAAATATAACACTGACATGATGCACACATTGCCATTCCTCCACAAACACCAATAGTTCCTTCTGGTGCTAATTCGTATGCACGAACAAGCTCCATAATATTCATGTTCATATCTGTTGGTGCATCTACTTCGTGAGAAACACCTTCTCTATCTATAATCGTAATTTTAATGTCTGACATAATAGTTTGTTCAACTTTTACAAAAATACGGATTGTTTGTGGTCTAAAAAAGAATATATGAAGCCTTAAATTAAACTTTTGTAAAAAATGTTATTAATCTAAAATATCAAATGATTTTTTGATTAAATTTATGGAAATTAACATTATTATACCTTGTTGAATAAATTAAGATATATTCTACTGTTCTGTTCTATTGCTAGTTTTGGACAGAATATTTTGTCATTTAGTAATGATCAATACAGTGGAATTAACGGAGCAATTTTTTCACCAACCACACCTTATTTTAATCCCAATAAATGGGATGTAAACATTGTATCCGAAGATGTTATGTTTCGGAATAACTATGGTTATATTTCAGATCAATCTGTTCTAGGACTTTTAAAAGGAGATATAAAAACAGCTAATCATCGAAGAGGAATACGAGGCGATTCCGAATCGAATGTGTTAGACTTTTATACCGATCATTTTATTTCTTATTATGGTGAAAATGATGTAATGGGACCTTCTTTTTCTTTTAAGCAAAAAATAAAAGATCAAACTTTTAGACTAGGTTTTTTTACAAGATTACGAACACAAAGCTCTGTAAAGGATTTTGATAATTACATGCGCTACGCTAATCAGGAAATTATAGAACCAAGAGAATATGCTTTTCAACCAGTTAAAGTGAATTTAATGAATTGGGGAGAAATAGGGCTTAATCTTTCTACAAATCTATATACAACCAATACACAAGAGTTGATTGTTGGTGCTAATATTAAATACTTAATAGGGTTAGATGGAGCTGTTATCAATAGTAAAAATCAAATAAAGCTGGAAGCAGATACGATTTCAAATCCTGGTCGAGTAGATATTTATGCGAGCAATTATAATATAGATGCTTCTTACGCGACAAATTATGATTTTGATGGAGATAAATATTCTTTAAAAAGTAAAGGGAATGGTTTTGCCCTAGATTTGGGAATAGCTTTAGTAAATAGCCGTTTAAACGATGAATTGTACGATTTTAAACTGAGCGCAAATATTATGGATATTGGTTATGTTAATTTTAAGGGAGAAAATCATCAATTATACAATCCTTCTCAACGTGTACAAATACAGAACAATCCAACTTTTGATAACACAGATTTTGAAAGTCTTAGTCAGTACATGAAATTATTGAGTAACGAGGTTTATGGTGATGAAAATGAATCTTTAAAAGGGAATAAATTTACAATAGGCTTACCTACAAGTTTAAATATTAATATGAGTAAAAAGGTAAGAGATAATCATTATTGGAATGTTAACTGGATACAAAGAACACCTATTTTTGAGAATAGCTTAAAACGTATTAATGTTTTACAAACGTCTTATGCAATACAAAAAGATGGTTTTGCTATTGCACCTTCTGTTTCTTTATATGATTATGAGAATATAACATTTGGAGGTTATATTCGTATAGGACCATTAATTTTAGGAAGTGATAATGCTTTACCATTCGTATTTAAACAAAAGAAATTGAGTGCAGGTAATTTTTATTTTGGTATAAAGCTTTATCCGTTTTGGGATAGCGAAGCAAAAAGAAGAAATAGAGAACCTTGTTATTGTGATTAATAGTATAGAATAAGAAAATCCCTCATCTAAATTTAGGTGAGGGATTTTATATTATTTAATTATAAAAGAATTTAATCAATAGCTTTTACAACTGCTTTTTCTGCTTCTTTACGTGTTCCATCAAATCCATCAACACCAGAAACTGTAGTATATTTTAAAACAAATTTCTTTCCAGGATTCATTCTGTTATAAACAGATTGACACATTAATGTAGCTTCGTGAAAACCACATAAAATTAATTTTAATTTACCAGGATAAGTATTAACATCCCCAATAGCATAAATTCCTTCTATGTTTGTTTGGTAATCTAAAGCGTTATTAACTTTAATTGCGTTTTTCTCAATTTCTAATCCCCAATTTGCAATAGGACCTAATTTTGGAGAAAGACCAAATAATGGAATAAAATAATCTGTATCGATGTCAAAAGTTTCACCTTCTCTTTCAATTGCTAATCCTTCTATATGATTTTTACCAATTATACCGACAATCTCGGCAGGAGTAATTAGGTTAATTTTACCTAATTTTTTAAGTTCAATAACTTTGTCAACAGAATCTAAAGCTCCACGAAATTCATTTCTTCTGTGTACTAAAGTAACTTCCGAAGCAACTTCCGATAAAAAGATAGACCAATCTAAAGCAGAATCTCCACCCCCAGCAATTACAATTTTTTTATCACGGAATAACTCAGGATTTTTAACAAAATACTCAACACCTTTTTCTTCGTAACGTTCTATATTTTCTATAACTGGTTTACGAGGTTCAAAAGATCCTAACCCTCCAGCAATTGCAACAGAATTTCCATGAATTTGTGTTCCTTTATTTGTTGTTACAATAAAAGTTCCATCCTCTTGTTTATCAATTGTAGTAGCTTGTTCATTTAATGTAAAACCTGGTTCAAATTGTTTAATTTGTTCCATTAAATTATCAATTAATTCACCAGCTCCAACAGAAGGATAGCCAGGAATGTCAAAAATAGGTTTTTTAGGATAAAGCTCTGTTAATTGTCCTCCTGGTTGAGGTAAGGCATCAATAATATGACATCTTAATTTTAGTAAACCTGCTTCGAAAACGGCAAAAAGTCCAGTTGGACCAGCTCCGATTATAATTATATCTGTTTGAATCATTTGTTGTAATATTATTTAGAATCTAACTAAATTGAGTGCAAATTTAATGAATTTGAATTGATTAATTGCTGATTATCATCAGAAGAATGTAAAATTTATTGAAAATAAAAAAGACAAATTCAATTTCTGAATTTGTCTTGATTTTTGTAGCGAAGAGCAGAATCGAACTGCCGACCTCAGGGTTATGAATCCTGCGCTCTAACCATCTGAGCTACCTCGCCTTGTTTTTGGTGGTGCAAATATAAGAGGTTATTTTCGATTAAAACAAATCTTTTTATAAAAAAATAATATAAAAATGATAGTGTTTATGCTAAATAATTGAGATTCATAAAATATAAGTCTAATATTTTTTTAAAATTATTTTATAAAAACAAAACCCCATTATAAAAATGAGGTTTTTTGATATAATTTTTATTTTAAATATGATTCAATAGGTTTAATAGCAATTTCTACTACTTCATCATCAAATTTAGTGTATATGATATTTCTAGCAGATTTTTTAAAATTCTCGAATGATTGCTTATTATTAGATAATTGTATTTTTTTTAATTCTAATAATAGCAAAGGAGATAAGCTATCCAATATTGGACGAACTTCAGTTGCAAGATTAATGGTCGGATCAAAGGGAGGTTGTGCTTCTTTTTCCCATTTTTCATATAATTGCACTTGAACTTTTTTTCCAGCTTCAAATTGTGCTTGAAAAAAATCTCGAGCAAAATGTTTGTCTAGTCCCATCTTTGATGCACTAGCCTCAACACTATCTAAGATTGTTTTTTCTCTAATAGGATCGTTAATAGGTGTTTTTGTATTCCATTTACTTTTTGCTACTAAAGGAGCAACTTCTAATCGCGTATTTATAAGCTGAAGCAATACTTTGTTATTCTCCTCTTTTATGGGAGCATCAATACAGCCTAATGTTAACGACAATAGACCTACAAGAGAGATAAGGGATTTTTTTTTAATCATATTGGTAGTAGGTTAGAGAGTAATATTTTAGTCTTTTCTATATTGCAACAATTCCTTTTATGTGTGGATGAGCTTCATAGTTTATTAACTCAAAATCTTCAAATTTAAAATCAAAAATATCCTTTACATTCGGATTTATTTTCATTGTAGGTAAAGGAAAAGGTTCGCGCGTTAGTTGTAATTCTACTTGCTCAAAATGATTCTTATAAATATGAGCATCTCCAAAAGTGTGGATAAAATCACCAACTTGTAAATCGCAAACTTGTGCAACCATCATTTGTAATAAAGCGTAAGAAGCTATATTAAAAGGAACACCTAAGAAAATATCTGCACTTCGTTGATAAAGTTGTAGTGATAACTTCCCATCATTTACATAAAATTGAAAAAAAGCATGACAAGGAGCTAGTGCCATTTGATCTAATTCTCCTACATTCCATGCGGAAACAATAATTCTTCTAGAATCTGGATTATTTTTTATTTGATCAATAGCAACTTTTATCTGATCGATAGTTTCACCGTTTTGTTTTCCCCAAGAACGCCATTGATGTCCATAAACAGGTCCTAAATTTCCATTTTCATCGGCCCATTCATTCCAAATTCTAACATCATTTTCTGTTAAATAGTCAATGTTTGTATCACCTTTCAAGAACCATAATAATTCGTAAATAATAGATTTTAAATGTAATTTTTTAGTTGTAACCAAAGGAAAACCTTCCGACAAATCAAAACGCATTTGATAACCAAAAATACTTTTTGTTCCTGTTCCTGTTCTGTCCTCTTTAAAAGCGCCTTCGGCTAATACTTTTTTACATAAATCGTGATACTGTTGCATTTTGGAGTATATTTAACTCCTCAAATTTAGTGAATTTTTTTAGAATGAAAATCAGTTTAATTCTTACAATTTTAGTTGTTTTTATGTTTATTTCTTCTCGTAGTAAATCTGGTTTTGGAAGAAAAATAACAGAACATTTCTATTTTCAAACCTTTTTTAATATTGTGTTAATCACTGTTTTTGTCTCAAAAATTATTCACATTAGACTAAATTTAATTTCACTTATATCGTTAATTATATTAGGCTCGCTTTTATATTTAAGTTTACCAAAGTATTTAATTCGGTTAAAAAATAAATTTAATCAATAAATTATTCGTTTTATTGAGTTAGAATACTTTAGAATTATATAAATACCTTATCTTTGCAGCTATGAAAAACGAAGCAGGAATTTTTGGTTTAAGACCAGTAATAGAAGCGATTGAAGCAGGAAAGACAATCGATAAAATTTTTATTCAAAAAGGTTTACAAGGAGAAACTTTCTCAGAATTGAGAAAATTAGTAACTGAATACGAAATTCCTGTAAGTTATGTTCCTTTAGAAAAACTGAATCGTTTTACTGGAAAAAATCACCAAGGAGTTTATGCATTTATTTCTCCTATAGAGTTTGATTCTATTGAAAATGTTTTACCACAAATTTGGGAAAAGGGAAAAACACCATTTATTTTAATCTTAGATCGTATATCGGATGTAAGAAACTTTGGTGCAATTGCTCGTACAGCAGAATGTGTTGGTGTTGACGCTATTATTATTCCAGCTAAAGGTTCTGCTTCTATGAATGCAGATGCAATAAAAACATCTACAGGAGCTTTATATAATATCCCTGTTTGTAAGGAAGGGAATTTAGTTAATGTTATAAAATATTTACAATCTGCTGGAATTTCAGTTTTTAGTGCTTCAGAAAAATCAGCTGAATTTATTTACGATGCAGATTTCTCTGTACCTACAGCTATTGTTATGGGAAGTGAAGAAGATGGAGTTTCGGATTCTATTTTGAAAATCTCAGATAAAATTATTAAATTGCCTATGACTGGACAAACAGCATCATTAAATGTTTCTGTTGCTTGTGGAGCAATTATGTACGAAGCTGTTAGACAAAGAATAAACCAAGATTTATTTTAACCATAAAATACAACAACTACTATGACATATTCTACGATTATTGGAGTTTTATTGATTGCAATAAGTGCAACAATTTATTATTTTACAAGTCTTGATGTTTCGAGGTTGTTTTCTAACAAAGAATTTTTAGTAGGAATAACTGGAGGAGCAGGAATTGGATTTATTTTTGGTGGTTTTTTAGGATGGCTTTATAAGTATAAAGCAGAAAATAAAGCAAATGCTAAAATTGCTGAAGAGGAAAAAAGAAAAATTGCTGAACAAAGAGCACAAGAATTAGCAGCGAAAGAGCAAGCTAAGTTAGATGCGGAACAATTTAAAAATGAATCTGGGTTATAATCTCAGTTATTATAATTTAAAAAGAGAGGAAAATTAATTTTCCTCTCTTTTTTTATGTTGTAATTCTTGATAATAAAAACAAGGAATTAATATTAAAACAAAAATTGGTTGAATTAGGAATCTTCTCACATAAAAAAAGATTAACTCTCCAGAAGAAAATTTTGTTGAAATAAGGTAATTATATAATGGTAAAAGAATAATAAAACTTACAATTAAAACTAAAATAGAAAATCTTACATAATTTCTATTCCAGTAAATAAACCAAATAATTAAAACAGTTAACAAAGTATTGATAGCAAAACGAAGCATTGTGCTTGCGTTAAATTTAGCAATATCTATTTCAGGAAAAGTAAAATGTCCTAAGGAACGAAAGTAATTAATGAAAGGATCATAAAATAAAGAATCCTCATATTTTCTTACTAAAATTAATCCTATAATTAGTAAGAAAGCAATTGTGTAACGAATATATTTATTAGGCATTTTTCTTTGTTTGTTTAATTACAAAAAATCTAACCCAAATAATCCATAAAATAACAATTGTTCCATAAATAATGGCAGGGAATAAGTAATCATGTGCTATTTTACCATACTCTTCATAATGATACCTAAAAATATAGTTTAACATTATAATACGAGAAATATTCATGACAAATAATGTTATTAATCCTCCTAAAATAAATAATAAAGTATGTTTTAGATTGGTATAAAAAGCAATAATAAACGATACAAAAATAATAACAACAGAGATGGCATTACAACCTTCATTTACAATTGATGCAACTTGTCCGTCTAGAACTAATCTCATCCATGGTCTAGTAATAGAAATGTTGGAATAAGAAACATGACCGAATAGATTTAAAAAATATGCAGATGTGTCAGAGGTGAACTTCGTTATAGGATCTGGATTATTGAATGGGAGATATTGATCTAAATATAATTTATACAATAAACTTAGAACAATGTATGTTCCTAAAAATCTAGCAAGAAATAGGATTAAAGGTTTAAATTCTTTCATATAGGTTAAAATATTATAACAAATATAAATCAAAAACATCATCTTTTTGATTAAGTTGTGATTAATCAATAAATTTGCTTTTTATTTAATAAATAGAACAAATGCAAAATTTACATAAACGCGTTGATGTAATTATTGATAGCGCAATTTCTTCGGAAGAAAAACTTCAAAAAATATGTCAATTATTAAGTGATGAAATATCATATTATAATTGGGTAGGTTTTTACTTTAAGAATGGAGATAAAAACGAATTAAAATTGGGACCATATGTTGGTGCAGAAACGGATCATATAATTATTCCTTACGGGAAAGGTATTTGTGGTCAAGTGGCTGAATCTAACGAAACATTTGTTGTACCAGATGTTTATGCACAAGATAACTATTTAGCTTGTTCTATAGAGACAAAAGCAGAAATAGTAGTTCCAATTTTTAAAGATGGAGAGAATGTTGGACAGATAGATATAGACTCTCATACAATAGACCCTTTCACTAGTGATGACATTAACTTGTTAGATTACATTTGCGAACGTGTTTCTGAAATCATTTAATAGATGGTAGAATTAATTTTAAAATATTTTCCAGACCTTACAGAGAAACAAATAGATCAATTTTCTAGAGTAGGTGATTTGTATAAAGAATGGAATGATCAGATAAACGTAGTATCTCGAAAGGATATAGATGAAATTTATGTAAATCACATTTTGCATTCTTTGGCAATTGCAAAAGTAATGGAATTCGCAGATGGTTCTCATGTCCTTGATGTAGGAACAGGAGGAGGATTACCAGGTATTCCGTTAGCGATTCTATTTCCAAATGTTCAGTTTCATTTAGTAGATTCTATCGGTAAAAAAATAAAAGTTGTGCAAGGTGTTGCAGATGGTTTAGGTTTAACAAATGTAAAAGCTGAACAGAAGAGAGCAGAAGAGTTAAAAGATAAATACGATTTTGTTGTTTCTAGAGCTGTAACAGCGATGCCACGATTCGCTGAATGGATAAGAGGTAAATTTAAGAAAGAAGCTATTAACCCATTTCCAAATGGTTTATTATACCTAAAAGGAGGAGATTTAACGGAAGAATTAGCTGATTTCCCTAATGCAGTTTTATTTGATATTCAGAATTTTTTCGAAGAAGATTTCTTTGAAACTAAGAAAGTAGTTTACTTAGAGAAAAAAGATATTTAGATAATAAATTTCTATATGAATATAAAACTGGAACTTAATAAGTAAGTTCCAGTTTTTTTTATTTCAAATAATTTAATTACAAGGTCTTATAGTTCAGTTTTTCTGATGATAAAATATGATTTTTCTTATACTTTAAGTTCTTTTTAACGAGGTTTTCTCATTAAAAATCATTATATTTGTTTGTTTAAAAAAGTTAGAAATATATATGAGTAATAATACATATACGGCGGATAATATCCAAGCGTTAGAAGGAATGGAGCACGTTCGTCTTCGTCCTTCGATGTATATTGGAGACGTCGGAGTTAGAGGATTACACCACTTAGTTTACGAAGTTGTTGATAACTCTATTGATGAAGCTTTAGCAGGATATTGTGATACAATTAAAGTAACAATTCTAGAAGGAAATTCTATTCGTGTAGAAGATAATGGACGAGGAATTCCTGTAGATTTACATAAAAAAGAAGGTAAATCTGCATTAGAGGTTGTAATGACTAAAATTGGAGCAGGAGGTAAATTTGATAAAGATACTTATAAAGTATCTGGAGGTTTGCATGGTGTTGGAGTTTCTTGTGTTAATGCTCTTTCTAACCACTTATCTGCAGAAGTATTTAAGAATGGTAAAAAATATATTCAAGAATATTCTAAAGGGAAACCTTTATATGATGTAAAAGAAATTGGTACTACAGATAAAAATGGTACTACAGTTACTTTTACACCAGATGATACTATTTTTCAAGAAGTACAAACATATAATTACAATACATTAGCGAATCGTTTACGTGAATTATCTTTCTTAAACAAAGGAATTAATATCACATTAATTGACGAGCGTGAAAAAGATGCTGATGGTAATTTTGTTTCTGAAACTTTTCATTCTGAAGAAGGTTTAAAAGAATTTGTTGAGTTTATTGATGGTAGTCGTGAGGCTATTATGGATAAAGTAATCTTTATGGAAGGAGAACGTGATAATATTCCAGTAGAGGTTGCTATGCGATACAATACATCTTATAATGAGAATGTACACTCGTACGTAAATAATATTAATACACATGAAGGAGGAACTCACTTATCTGGTTTTCGCCGTGCATTAACACGTACATTAAAAAAATATGCCGAAGAAAACTTTAATCTTGCAAAAGAAAAAGTAGAAATTGTTGGTGATGATTTCCGTGAAGGTTTAACAGCTGTAATTTCTGTTAAAGTTATGGAGCCTCAATTCGAAGGGCAAACAAAAACAAAATTAGGAAACTCGGAAGTTTCTCCTGCGGTTGATAAAATTGTGGCAGAAATGTTAACTAATTTCTTAGAAGAGAATCCTAATGAAGCAAAACAAATTGTTGATAAAGTAATTTTAGCAGCAAAAGCTCGTCAGGCAGCTAAGAAAGCTAGAGAAATGGTACAACGTAAGAATCCAATGGGAGGAAGCGGTTTACCAGGAAAATTAGCTGACTGTTCTTCTCGTAAACCAGAGGAATCTGAATTATTCCTTGTCGAGGGAGATTCTGCCGGAGGTACAGCAAAACAAGGTCGTGATCGTCATTTTCAAGCTATTCTACCATTGCGTGGTAAGATTTTAAATGTTGAGAAGGCGATGGCACATAAAGTATTAGATAATGAAGAGATTAAAAATATCTATACTGCTTTAGGTGTAACAATTGGTACTGAAGAAGATTCTAAAGCGTTAAATATAACAAAATTACGTTACCATAAAGTTGTAATTATGACCGATGCTGATGTCGATGGTTCTCACATTTCGACATTAATCTTAACATTCTTCTTCCGTTATATGAAAGAATTGATAGAGCAAGGACATATTTATATTGCAACTCCACCTTTATATTTAATTAAAAAGGGAGCAAAAGCAGAATATGCTTGGAATGATAAAGATCGTGAACGTTTAACAAACGAATTTTCTACAGACGGTTCTGGAAAAGGAGTTACTATTCAACGATACAAAGGTCTTGGAGAAATGAACGCAGAACAATTATGGGATACAACACTTAACCCAGAGTTTAGAACATTACGTAAAGTAACAATAGATAATGCTACAGAAGCAGATCGTGTGTTCTCTATGTTAATGGGAGATGATGTACCACCTCGTCGTGAGTTTATTGAACAAAATGCACATTACGCAAAAATTGATGTTTAATAAAAAACTTCATTTTTACTAATAATATGAAAAGGCTGTCTAATTTTAGACAGCCTTTTTCTTTTAAAAATAATAGTATTTAGTTAGGTTTTTGAATGATATTTTAATTTATCATTCGGCAATAATAAGTGTTGTTGGAACATTAGAAATCCAAATACTTTTAGTTTCTATAAGATTTCTCCAGCTTTCAATACTAACAATCATTAAATCCATTTCGTCTAAAAATTCTTTATCTAAAGATTGTTTATACAAAAGACTAATATGATTTGGAGCGATGTTTTCTATACTTCTAATAATTTCTTTTACCTCTGAATGCTTTTTTGTATATCCACTAACATCTACAATAATTATTTGAGCTTCGTTATTTGATATTAATCGTTGTGCATATTTTAATAAATCAGCATCATTATTACCAAAAAGAGGAAGAAAAACTTTTTCAACTTTATTAATATTCTTTTCTAAAACGATTCCGACAGGGATATTTGTTTTATTTAGTAACTGTTTAGTTCGTTCATCAAAAGCAGAATGATCAAACATATTCTCTCTACCTTTTACTTGTTCTATTAAGATATCAGGATCAATTATTTTTGTAGTAAAACCTAATATGTTTCCTAAGAATGAACCAGAGTAAATAGAATTTCTTACACTTGTTAACATTAAATCGTAATCACCTTTCTGAGCAACATCTATAGTTTCTTGAATTGTATCAGTAGAAACCTTAAACATTGTTGTAACGTTTTGTTGTAAGTTTTCTGCTTCTTCAATTAATGGAGCAAAAAATTTACCTTCTCTCTCTTCTAAAGCATGATGTTCTATATCAGAACTTTTTACAACATGCATTCCTGTAATTAAAGAATTTTCGTTATCTTTTTTTATAAAAGCATTTGCAATTCTTAATAAAGCTTTCCCTTTATCTGGGCTATTGAAATTAAGTAAAATCTTATATTTTGGTTGAGAATTAATATCGATAATTTGGTCATCACTTTTGTGTTTAAAAACCTTGTCAATAAAATCAATCAATGGTCCTGTCATAAATGTGGTAACCAAAGCCATAATTACTAACATAGCGAATATTTCAGCATCTAGAACACCTAAATCATATCCAATGTTTAGAACAATTAATTCCATTAAACCTCTAGTATTCATTAAGGCACCAATAACTAAACTTTCTCTCCAGTTCTGTCCAACGAATTTAGCAGCTAATGCACTACCAACAAATTTTCCTGTTACAGCAACTAATATGATAAGACCTGTTATTTTCCATAAATATGGATCATTTAATAAACCTATTTCGGTTCTTAAACCAGTATAAACAAAGAATAAAGGTAATAATACAACAACAGCAATATCTTCAACTTTTTCTATGAAAATATTTCTGAATTTCATATTGTCAGGCATAATAGCTCCAGCCATAAATGCACCAAATAATGCGTGTATTCCAATTACTTCTGTAGCATATGAAGAAAGAATTAGTACCAGAAAGAAAATGGCAATAATAGGTCTTGTAATAGTTGATTTTGTAGGGTAAATTGTAGAAATTCTATGTAAAAATGGTCGTACTATTTTTATCATGAATAATACATAAGCTACTGCTAATAAAATAACATAAAGTGCACTTCCGAAGTCTCCTGCTTTTACAATTGCAATTACAACAGCAAGTATACACCAAGCTGTAATGTCATCTGCAGCAGCACAAGTAATTGCTATGGTACCTAATTTAGTTTTATGTATTCCACGTTCTTGCACAATTCTAGCTAATACAGGGAATGCTGTAACACTCATAGATATTCCTGTAAATAATGCAAAAGATAAAAATGGAGCATTTGTTGGAGCAAATTCTTGGTAAATAAAGTAAGCTAATCCCATTCCTAAAGCGAAAGGAAATATGATACTAGCATGACTTATAACTACAGCTTCATGCGCTTTGTTTTTAAGAATTTTTAAATCCAGTTCCATTCCAATGGTATACATAAAGAATATTAAACCTATTTGACTTAAAAATTGAATGTTTCCTAGAGATTCTTTTGGAAATAATGTAGAAGATATTTCAGGGAAATACATTCCAAGTAATGATGGGCCTAAAACAATTCCGGCAATCATTTCTCCAATTACTGCTGGTTGACCAATTTTATTAGACATCCAACCAAATAATCTGGCAGCAAGAATAATTGTAACAATTTGTGCCAATAATATTGCCAAAGGATGTTTTAGATTAAATATCATAGAGTTGATAAAATCTGTCCATTGGCTATTGTTAGATTGAGCATGTTGTACATTACGTCCCGTTTCTAATGTTACACCATATTGAGAAATAAAGTAAATTAAAACAGCAAAAAAACCAATTACTGCGACATAAAATAGAGTATTCTTATACTTTTTCATGTTGATATATTTTTGTACAAAACTGTGAAAAAATTAGAAAAGAAAATAACCTTTTTTAGAATTATGTAACAAGTTGGGTTTATTTTGTAATCAAACCGAAATTCTCGAAATAAAACTCGATTTGTAAACCTCACTTAATACTAAATTTAGTTCTTTTCCTTCTCGTGAATTAATATTTAAAGTGATACTATCATTGTTATAATATTTTATACGGTAAATGTTGATTATCTCTCTTTTATTTACTCGAATAAAATCTTTTGTAGGAAGAATATCTAGTAAGTTATCTAAGGTAATATTTTTTAAAGTTAGTTCTGATAAATCTTCATAAACAACAATTTTATCTCTACTTTCAATAGGAGAGGTTTTAATGTAGGTAATTTGATTAAAATGTAATAGAATTTTACCTTTGTCTGAATTTAATTGAATAAAATTATTTTTTGTTTCAGAATTAAAATCTAAATGTTTTTTTATTTTGTTAATAGCTTGTGCTAATCGCTCTTTTTTTATTGGTTTCTGAATGTAATCTATTGCATCTAAATCAAAAGCATCTATTGCATATTCTTTATACGCTGTAGAGAAAATAAACGGTTTAAATTTTAATAAATTGGCAACTTGTAAACCATTAATTTTTGGCATTTCTATATCTAGAATGCAAAAATCAAATTCAAGTTGATCTAAATCATTAATAAATAATTCTGGATCAACATAAGCTTTTACAACTTCTATTTCATCTATTTGTTCGCATAGCATTTTTAGATATTTTAAACCTAAAATCTCGTCATCAACGAGAATGCATTTTAGTGTAGAACTCATGTAAATTAATTGAAAGATTAGCAGTAAAAATATCTTGCTCGATTGTTTTTGAAAGTGAAAAATGATCTGTGTAAATCATTTTTAATCGATGTTCTAATGATTGACTTCCATGTCCACCAGTTTCTTTTTTTAAGTTATTTTTCTGAGAAATTTTATTGATAACTTTCAGAGAAAAAGTTTGATTATTTAATTCTATACTTATTTTTATAAATGAACTAGATTGTTGAAAATCTGTATGTTTAAAAGCATTTTCTATAAAATCTATGCAAATAAGTGGTGCAATAATTTTTTCTTGAAAATAATTAGATTGTTCATCTATTTTTATTTTTATCTGGAAATCAAATAATGGAGAAACTTTTACTTTATTAATTTCTATAAAATCTTTAGTAAACTCTATTTCATCTTTTACAGTAGAGAAATTTCCTTTACTTTCATACAAAATATAGTCTAAAACACTCGAAAGTTTATCTATTGTATAATAAGTTTGATAAGCATTGGATTGTATAGAATTTAAAATATTTTTAAATAAATGCGGGTTTAATTTTGCTTCGTATGTTTCTAATTTTAATTCATCTACTTTGGTTGATAAATTGTCTAAACGTTGTGTATGTTTTACATTTAATTTTTCTTCTGATCTTAACGAAGAGATTAAATATATAATCATGATAATTAAAAAAAACATGACAGCTAAAATCAAATAAAGTAGTATTGAGGGAATTTCAATCATTTAATTAATAAATATTTAATCAAAGTTAATCTTTTTTTGAAATATTTTACTAGGTGCAATATTTTGTATAGTAAATTAAAAATTAGTAATACTTGATTAAGATAAGTATAATTAATTAACTTATTATATTTATTGTTTATTTTTCTAAAGTTTTGGTTTATAATTAATAATGAGTTAATTTAGATAAAACTAAAAATGTTTAATTAATCTAAAATTTTATGAAAAAAATTTACTTATTAAGTATACTTTTTTTATCTGCGAGTATTTTTGCGCAAGTAGGAATAGGTACAATAACCCCTGGTAGTACTTTGGATGTACAAGGATCAGTACAAACAAAATTAAGAAGAGTAGTAGCAAATAGCTCTATTTTAAATGATGATCAAATCTTATTGGGAGTAGCAACCAGCGAAATAACACTTACATTACCCGATTTAACAAATAGTGGGCAAGGAAGAAAATATACAGTAAAGAATATAAATAGCTCTGGTGGGACAAATTTAAAAGTCGTTTCAACAGGTAATTTAATTAATATTAGTGTTGGAGGAGGTTCTGTGAATGAAGTATCTATTAAGCCAGGAGAATCAATAGAAATTGTTCGTATAGATAATGCAACAGGAGTTTTATGGCATGTTATTAATTATAAAAGTGGTTCAGAAACACTAGGAGATAACAATATTTATACAACGGATGGAACATTAACAGCTAATAGAACTGTTAATTTATCCAATAGAACAATTTCATTTAAAGGAACTTCACCTGAATTATTTTCTATAGAAAGATCTTCTACTTCAGCAACTACTCCATCTTATGTAGCTCTAAAAAAGAATAATTCTAGCGATCCAGCTATAAACGGAGCTGTAGTTAGTGGTATGACATTAGGATCATTATCCTTTTCTGGAAACTCAGGTTCTGGCTATGTAGGAGATGTTTTATCTGGAAGAACATCAATAACTTCAACTGCTACAGAAAATTTTACTCCCACAGCTGGAGGATCAAATCTACAATTAAGTACTGTTCCTAACGGAACAATTGTAAAACAAGTAAGAATGACAATTACTGATCAAGGAAATGTAGGAATTGGTAATCAAAGTCCTACTACAAAGCTTGATATTAATAATGGAACTGTAAATGGTGCTATAAAAATAGCAGATGGAACACAAGGAGAAAATAAAGTATTAACTTCTGATGCTAATGGTGTTGGTACGTGGCAAAACACTAGTGTTACAAATATCACTGGTACCACTCCTAGTAGTGATTTTGTTTTTGGTGCAGCTGCAGATAAATATATGGGAGCTCAGATTACACTAACTGAAGGGAAATGGTTTATTTTTCTAGGTTTACTTGTGAATGGTGCAACGGCCGCGAATACTCGTTATGCAGCGAGATTTTCTCTTTCTAGTTCTCAAACCACAAATGTTACAACAGGTTTCTCTTTTATTAATAATAACCGATTTATACTTACTCAAGCATCTAATGGTAGTGCAGGAGCTATGACTTATGGTATGTTTGCTAATGGAATTGTTAGAGTTGATGTTACATCTCCTTCTCTAACATTATATTTATGGGATGTAAACACTAGAGGTTTTGGTACTGTAAACAGTACTTTATTAGTAACTAGTAATGGTGAAAATTATTTATTTGCAATAAAAGCCAGTTAAAAATAAGATACAAGTTTAAGTCTTTTAGATTTACTTTGAAAAGTATAAACAATCATTAGTAAATAAGAAATTAACAAAAAAAGGCTGTTTTCCAAAAAGAAACAGCCTTCATATTATTGTATTAAAAAGTGTGTAATTCTAAGCGTAATATTTAGCTTTTAATTCTTTTACTTTAGCATCATCTAAGAATTCATCATACGTCATGTAACGATCGATAATTCCATTTGGAGTTAACTCGATAATACGATTACAAGTTGTTTGAATTAATTCGTGGTCATGAGATGCCATTAAAACAGTCCCTTTAAAGTTAGTTAAAGAGTTATTTAAAGCAGTAATAGATTCTAAATCTAAGTGACCTGTTGGCTCGTCTAATAATAATACGTTTGCACGTAATAACATCATGCGAGAGAACATACAACGCATTTTTTCTCCTCCAGATAAAACAGAAGATTTTTTAAGTGCTTCATCTCCAGAGAATAACATTTTCCCTAAGAAACCACGCATAAATTCTTCGTGACGTTCTTCATCAGACTCTGTGTATTGACGTAACCAATCTACAAGATTAATATCTTCTTTAAAGAAATCTGTATTATCTAATGGTAAATATGCTTGTGTAGTTGTAATTCCCCAAGTAAAATCTCCAGCATCTGGTTGAGCTTTTCCAGCTAAAATTTCTAAAAACTGAGTAACAGCTTTAGAGTTTTTAGAGAAAATACCAATCTTATCTCCTTTTTTAAGGTTGATTGTAGCATCTTTAAATAAAACTTCGCCATCAACAGAAGCAGCTAAATCATTTACTTCTAAGATTTGATCTCCAGCTTCACGAGATTGTTCCCAAATAATAGCAGGGTAACGACGAGAAGAAGGTTTAATATCTTCAATATTTAACTTTTCGATCATTTTCTTACGAGAAGTTGTTTGCTTCGCTTTTGCAACGTTAGAAGAGAAACGAGCAATAAAATCTTGTAATTCCTTTTTCTTTTCTTCTGCTTTTTTGTTTTGCTGTGCACGTTGTTTTGCAGCTAACTGAGAAGATTCGTACCAAAAAGTATAGTTACCAGAATATAGATTTAATTTAGAGAAATCTAAATCACAGATATGTGTACAAACAGCGTCTAAGAAGTGACGGTCGTGAGATACAACAATTACTGTGTTTTCAAAATTACCTAAGAAATCCTCTAACCATTGAATTGTATTAACGTCCAATTCATTGGTAGGCTCATCTAAGATTAACACGTCAGGATTTCCAAATAAAGCTTGCGCAATCAAAATACGAACTTTTGCTTTATTATCTAAATCTCCCATTAATGTATAATGCATATCCGAATCAATTCCTACATTAGATAATAATGTAGCAGCATCAGATTCTGCATTCCATCCGTTCATTTCTTCATATACAACGCCTAATTCTCCTGCTTTGATACCATCTTCTTCAGAAAAATCTTCTTTAGCATATAAAGAATCCATACGTTCTTTGATCTCGTATAATACTTTATTTCCGCGTAATACAGTATCTAAAACTGTAAATTCGTCATATTTAAAGTGATTCTGTTCTAGGACAGACATACGTTTTCCTTTTTCTAAACTTACTTGCCCAGATGTAGGATCAATTTCGCCTGATAATATTTTTAAGAAAGTAGATTTTCCTGCTCCATTGGCACCAATTATTCCATAACAGTTGCCATTTGTAAATTTTATATTAACTTCGTCGAAAAGTACACGCTTTCCGAATTGAAGCGATAAATTAGAAACATTTAACATAATTTTTGGTATGATGTTTGTTTTTTTTAAGACTTTCAGCAAAGGTACAAATATAAATTGGAATAAAATAAAGTGCAAAAAGAAGTAACCATAAAGAATAAGCGAGCTAGATTTGAATATGAATTATTAGATTCTTATGATGCTGGTATCCAATTGTTCGGAACTGAAATTAAGTCAATACGAATGGGGAAAGCTTCTATAACAGAAAGTTTTTGCCAAATGAAAAATGGAGAACTCTATATAGTTAATATGTTTATAGACGAATATGATTGGGGAACACATTTTAATCACAAAACAAGAAGAGACAGAAAACTTTTGTTACAAAAAACAGAATTACGCAAATTAGAGCGTAAGACGAAAGAAACTGGTTTAACAATTGTAGCTACTACATTATACATAAACAATAATGGATTGGCAAAGTTGAAGATCTATTTAGCAAAAGGAAAGAAACTTTTTGATAAAAGAAACACAATAAAAGGAAAAGATTTAAAAAGAGATTTGGATAGAATGATAAAGAATTCTTAAATTTGTCTTATTATTGTATTAAATTAAATATATTTAAAACGCTAAATATTTGATAATGAAAAAGTTTAATCTATTATTGTCTGCAGTAGTATTATTCCTAGCGGGTAATTCTTTTGTAGATGCTCAGAATTCTAAGAATCCTTGGGCAATTACAGTTGGTGCTCACGCAGTAGACCACAATTCAATTACTGGACCTTTCAACCAGTATTTTAAAACTGAAAATTGGGATATCGTTCCTCCTTTATCTAAATTATCTGTAATTCGTAACTTAAACAGATCTTTTGATGTTGATTTAACTGCTTCTGTTGGAGAAGTTGATAACAACAGATTAAGAGTTAAAGACGAATTATTTATTAATGCAGGTTTAGGTTTACGTTATAAATTAGCTAACGGCTACATTTTAGACGAAAATTCTTGGTTTGATCCTTACGTACGTGTTGGTGCAGGTTACCATAGATACGATTACACAGGATTAGCATTCCCATTAACTGCTTACTACGGTAACGGAGACGGAAATGAAACTTATCAATTAACTGAAGCAGAAAACTTAGAGAAAAACCACTTTGTAGCTTCTTTAGGAGCTGGGGTTAACTTTTGGTTTACTAAAAACTTCGGTTTAAACATTGCTTCTGATTATAACTGGTTACCAGCTTATGGAGGAAATAACTATTTTGATTTCTTCCAACATTCTGTAGGAGTTACTTTCCGTTTCGGAAAACAAGATAGAGATAATGATGGTATTCCTGATGATGAAGATGCTTGTCCAGATACTCCAGGTATCGCTACAGGTGATCCAGCTACAAACGGATGTCCTGATACAGATGGAGACGGAATCTTTGATAAAGACGATGCTTGTCCAGACGTTCCAGGTTTACCAGAATTCCAAGGTTGTCCTGATACTGATGGAGATGGTGTTCCAGATAAAGATGATGCTTGTCCAGACGTTGCAGGACCAGTTGAAAACAATGGATGTCCTTGGCCAGATACAGATAATGACGGAATCTTAGATAAAGATGATGCTTGTCCAGAAGTTCCAGGTTTACCAGAATTCCAAGGTTGTCCTGATACAGATGGAGATGGTATCCAAGATAGCGAAGATCAATGTCCTACAGTTCCAGGTCCAAAAGAAAACAATGGTTGTCCATGGACTGAAGTTCACGTAGCTAAGAGATTATCTTCTATCTTATTTGAGTACAACTCAGATAAAATTGTTCCTTCTTCTTACGAAGATGTACGTGTAGCAGCTCAAATCTTAAACTCTAACGATTTAAAAGAGAAATCTTTCTACATTGATGGTCATGCTGATCAAAGAGGTAAAGATGCTTACAACAAAACATTATCATTAAAACGTGCTCAAGCATTAGTTAACGTTTTAGTTGAAAGAGGTGGAGTTGATAAAGCTCGTTTAACTGCTCGTGGTTTAGGTAAAACTCAGTTATTATGTACTGAAGCAACAGAAGAATGTTACCAAAGAAATAGACGTGTTGAGGTATTACCAAGAACGGCTGTTGTAACAGAAACTAAAGTTGTAAAACCAGCTACAAAAAAGAAATAACTAAATAATATTATATCTTAATAAATAAGAGGGTCGGATTTTTCCGATCCTCTTTTTTGTTTATATTACTTTTATGTTTTTTAATAATTATCTTAACAGCCTACTATAAAAAAACTACGATAAACCTTCTATAGCACTAAAACTTGATCAAATGATTGTTATTCATACTCATTTAATATTTTTATCTATCATAAATAAATTAACATTTATTTAACTAAATAATTCATTAAAATTTATTATATAAATAATAAATTAGCGCTCTCATAATCAAAGAGATGATTATGCTAAAACCCAACCAAAGAAACTTTTAAAAAACCTATGAATTTATTTTTCACTTTCTAGAATACCTAAACCAATTTCAATAAATATAATTTATCACTGTAAGGTGAATTAACATGCTATTTTGTAATTATAGTGTGAATGATATTTTATTGATTTTTTTATATAAAAAATATAAAAACAACATACCAATGAAAATGAAATTAAGTTTACTACCTTTTTTAATTCCCTTATTTGTTAATGCGCAAGTTGGGATTAATACACATCCTCATAACACAGCTGCTTTAGATATGTCAGCCTCTAAAAAAGGAGTGTTATTATCTAGAATAGCTTTGTTAAGTGTTACTGATAAGGCTACAATAGTTAATCCGAAAGAAGGGCTATTAATTTATAATATAACTAATGGTAACGGATTAGAGCCAGGTTATTATTTCTGGAATAGTAATAAATGGGAACCTCTTAACAATTATGAAAATGAAGTTCATGAAGATACTTCTACTGGAGTTTATTCATCAAAGTTAGGTTATAATCCATCAGGAAAATCTTCAGAAGTACCCACAACATTTACTCTAGATGGAATTGTAGCAACTAAAAATGGAACGTGCAAAAGTTTTAAACATGATTATCCTGAGGCAATTCCTCATTATTATTGTGGATATAATTTAAGTAAAAGTGTTGATTGGGAGACTGCTTTCAAAATGGCTCAATATCTTAAAGGATATTTACCAGTAATTACAAGTGTAAATGAGTGGAATTACATAAAATCAAATTCAATAAATACAGGTGGTAATGTTAAAAACAATATTTGGATAGGTTATAATGTTATTACTAATCCCGGAAATTCTGCTGAATTTATGTGGATTACCGGAGAGCAATCTATGATTAATTGGTCTAATTTATCAACTCTACAGGATGATTATGCAACACAATCAGATACTTCCTCTAAAAATTGTGTGAATATTAGTGCTGAGTCAATTAATACTAATAGACAATGGTATAGAAGCAATTGTAATAGTACATCTTCTAGTAATGGTGCTCAATTTAACTATTTATTAATCGAGTTAAATAATTAAAAGATGAAAAATCTAAAAACTATAATTTTATTGTTGTTAGCAATATTTTCTAATGCTCAGATATATGTAAATGTAGTAGCTGGTAGTGAAGTTGGATCTGCAGATTTACAATTAGATTCAAAGAATCAAGGGATTGGGATGCCTATTGTTAATTTAGTTTCTGGGACTGATTTTGCTCCCATAAAAGAATTACCAAAAGATGGTCTATTAGTTTATAATAACAATGTGACAGACGATTTACAAGTTGGTTATTATTACTGGAGAAATTTACCATCTCCACATTGGGAAAAAGCAGGAGGAGAAGTTGCTAGAAATACCATTATTCAAAATATTAATGAAACAGTTTTAGGGTATAAACCTTCAGGTAAGGCTGTTGATGCACCTAATACACTTGATATTAATGGAACAAATTATACTAAAACTAGATGTGTGAAATGGGAAGTTACTAATAGTGGAAATGGACATAGTTATTGCGGTTATAAATCGAATAATAGTAGAACTTTTAAATACGCGTATGATGCAGCAAAGTCTTTAGGAGGTTATATTGTGACAATTGTTTCTAATGCAGAATGGAATTTTGTAAAGAGTAACGTAATTAATGATGGATTATTTAAAGGTGGGGATAATTTAGTAGATGATATGTACTTAGGTTATGTGTCAGTTGCTAGTCCTGGTAATAAGAGAAAATATATTTGGATAACAGACGAAACATGGGATAGTAACTGGGGGAATAATTCATCAACTCAGTCATTTTTTGCAACTACACCTTTAAGTGGTCAAATGTCATATCAAAATCCAGAACCTTCTACGTCAAATTATTCAAGATGTTCTTATATACCAAGTGTTTCAGTAAACTCTAATAGAGAATGGTATACAGGAAATTGTGATTCAGGAAGAAGAAATTTAATTATAGAATTTAATCAATAATCTTATGAAAAATATATACAAATTAACCTTAATAATTATTGTTATTTTTTCTGTAAATGTTAATTCTCAAATAGGAATTGGTACTGCCGTTCCAAACTCATCAACACTTGTAGATGTAGTTTCAAATGATAAAGGTTTTCTTGGTCCACAAATTCCTTTGTTAAGTAGAACAGATAAAACAACAATTCCAAATCCAGTAAATGGATTATTAGTCTATAATACGACAACATTAAATGGAAATGAAAATACAGTTTTAACTCCTGGTTATTATTATTGGAAAGATACTAGTTGGCAAAAATTTGTTACAAAAGTTAATGGAAATGTAACAACAAATGGAGTTATTAAAGATTATTTGGGTTATACAGCAGATGGAATTCATAACACAACAGATGTAAGAGTAGATGGAGTCGCTTATACTGGAATAGGTTGTAAGCAATGGACACAGGCTGAAGGTGGAAATGGACATTGGTATTGTGCATATTCTCATGGTAATATAAGTTGGCAAAATGCATTTAATTTAGGAAAAAGTAAGAAAGGTTATTTGGTTACAATTCTTTCTACAGATGAGTGGAAATGGGTTAGGAGAAACTTAGTTGATCAAACAACAGGTTATAATTTAAGAGAAAATATTTGGATAGGTTATAATAAAGTTGATTTTAAAGGAAATCCTACTGAGTTTGTTTGGATTACTGGAGAAAAATCAAAATACCTTTGGACAAATACACCGGAAACAGATAGTTTTTTTAATGGTGGTGAACCAAATAATTTTAATGGAGAAGAAGGTTGTACACATATTTTAGGAATTGGTACTCATTCTGAAAGATTATGGAATGATTTAAGATGTGATGGAACGAATAATTATGGAGGTTCATTTAATAGAACTATTATAGAGTTCAATCAATAAAAAATATTTTTTGTTTGAATAATCATTCAAAATAAAAGGTTTTCCAAGAATGGAAAACTTTTTATTTTTTCTTGAAAATTAAAAGAATAATAATTCCAGCAGTTAGAATTGACATTAAGTAACCAATCCATGCTAATAGAGGCATATCTAAAATCATTGGTCGAACAGAAGTGTTTGCTAGCATACTCGCTCCAATTCCAAATGTTAAGGTAAGAATAGCTAAAACAATTTTATTAATACTATCTTTCGTTAACTTTTTAATACTTTCAATTTCGTCAACCTTAAAATTTAAAGCGAGCTGATCGTTGTTTATTTTTTCAATTAATTTTAAGGTATCTTCAGGTAAATCATTCAGAATATCTTGAACATCTTTAAAATTATTCAACATTTTTTTTCCTACATATTTCGGATAAAGTTTTTGCCTAGCTAATTTCACAGCATAAGGTTGCATAGAGCGCTGAATGTTTAAGTCTGCATCTAATTGTTGTCCGATTCCTTCTATTAAAGCAATTCCTCTTAATAATAAGTAAACATATTCTGGTAATAGAATATGATTTTTATGAAGTATTTTATTAAATTTTCTAATAATTATTTGTACCTCAATAGTGTCTATCGTGTTGTATTCCAGGTAGTCAAAAACATCAGCGATATCACGTTCTAGTTGCTTTTCATTTTCGATGTAATGTTTTAAAGCCATCTTTTTTAATGAACGAACAATCCTTTTAGGGTTTTTAAGACCAAAATCAATTACAACATTTTCTAAATCCTGTTTCTCATTAATAGTTAAAGTTCCCATAGAACCAAAATCAATGAAAACTATTTGTCCATTTTTTTGAATAAAAATATTTCCAGGATGAGGATCTGCATGAAAAAAACCATCATCTAAAATTTGTTTTAAATAAATATCAAATCCCTTTTTTACAATATCTTTTGGGTTGAGACCTAATGCTTCTAATTGTTCAACATCATTTACTTTATACCCATCAATAAACTCCATACAAAGGAAATTATTATTAGAATATTCACTGTATGTTTTTGGAACATAAACGTCTTTACTATTCTTAAAATTACTTCTAAATCGTTCTATATTTTGTAATTCATTGTTTAATGAAAGCTCTTTTAATATTGCATTTTCGAACGATTTTTCTATTTCAGAAATAAATAGTTTTTGAAGGTTTTCATATTTATTTTCTAAAAAACGAACAATATCTCTAATTAAAGCTAAATCAGATTCGATGATTTGTTGAATATTAGATCGTTTTACTTTAAAAATAACATGTTCTCCATTTAATAAAGTTGCACGATAAACCTGTGAAATACTGGCAGCAGCAAAAGGTTCTTTTTCTATAAAAGAAAAATGTTCGTCTGGTTCTATTCCAAATTGATTGCGAATTTTTTCGTAAATATCTATTTCTTCAGCTGGAACATCGTCTTGTAGTTTTTTTAATTCTTCGATAAGAGGTTCTGGAACTAAATCTTTTCGATTACTTAATAGTTGACCAAATTTAATATAAGTAGGACCTAATTCTTCTAATGCTAATCTAAATCGTTGATTAAAATTTGAATTAAATAATTCATTATCCTGATCTTGATGAATAAAATTGTTTCCACGAGATATAATTTCTTCAAATCCATACTTGGAAAGAATTCTGACAATTTTAGAGAATCGTTTTAGCTTTTTTAAATTATCCATTACATCTACTATTAATTAATGTACCGAAGTTAGAAATAAATTATAGAGTATTTTTATAATAAATTGTTTAATTTCTTTTAGTTAAAGTAAAAAATCTGTTAAATGATAAAAATTATTTCATATATTTGCAGTCGCTAAAATGGTACGGAAATCAAGCGATAAACTATTAAGTTAAACATCTCTCGGTCATTTATTTACATTTTTATGATTTCTAAATAAATAAGATTGAGATACAAATTTTTAGATTATGTCTGAAGAAAAAAAACAAGAGGAGGTACAAGAAGTTGTAGTTAATACTCCTGTAGTAGATGCGTCTGCTAACGAAAATGTAGCACCAGAATCATTTGATTGGGAATCTTTCGAATCAGGATTAAATGAAGAAGATCGTAAAGAAAAAGCTGAATTAGAGCAAATGTACGACACTACTTTAGAAGACTTACATGAAAATGAAGTTTTCAAAGGACAAGTTGTACGTATTACAGATAAAGAAGCTATCGTTGATATCAACTTCAAATCAGAAGGTGTTATTTCATTAAACGAATTCCGTTACAACTCAGATTTAAAAGTTGGGGATATCGTTGAAGTAATGGTTGATCAACGTGAAGATAAAAACGGACAATTAATCTTATCTCATAAAAAAGCTCGTACATTAAACGCTTGGGATGCTGTTAATAAAGCACATGATTCTCAAGAAATCGTTAATGGTTACATCAAAGCTCGTACTAAAGGAGGTATGATTGTTGACGTATTTGGAATCGAAGCTTTCTTACCAGGTTCTCAAATTGATGTTAAGCCAATCCGTGATTACGAACAATTCGTAGGAAAAACTATGGAATTCAAAGTTGTTAAAATCAACCCAGAATTTAAAAACGTAGTAGTTTCTCACAAAGCGTTAATCGAGGCTGATATTGAAGTTCAGAAGAAAGAAATCGTTGCTCAATTAGAGAAAGGACAAGTATTAGAAGGAGAAGTTAAAAATATTACTTCTTACGGTGTATTCGTAGACTTAGGAGGTGTTGATGGATTAATCCACATTACTGACTTATCTTGGTCTCGTATCAACCACCCATCTGAAATCTTAGAAGATGGACAAAAAATCAACGTTGTAATCTTAGATTTCGACGAAGATAAATCTCGTATACAATTAGGTATTAAACAATTAGAAGCTCATCCATGGGATGCTTTAGATGCTGATATTAAAGTTGGTGATAAAGTTAAAGGAAAAGTTGTTGTTTTAGCTGACTACGGTGCATTCGTTGAGGTTGCTCCAGGTGTAGAAGGTTTAATCCACGTTTCTGAAATGTCATGGTCTACTCACTTACGTTCTGCTCAAGATTTCGTAAAAGTAGGTGATGAAGTTGAAGCAGTTGTTTTAACTTTAGATAGAGAAGAAAGAAAAATGTCTTTAGGTATTAAACAATTAACGCCAGATCCTTGGACAGATATTACAACTAAATACCCAGTAGGTTCTACTCACAAAGGTAAAGTTCGTAACTTCACTAACTTCGGTGTTTTCGTAGAATTAGAAGAAGGAGTTGATGGATTAATTTACATCTCTGACTTATCTTGGACTAAGAAAATCAAACACCCATCAGAATTCTGTGCAGTTGATGATGTATTAGATGTTGTTGTTTTAGAATTAGACGTTGAAGCTCGTCGTTTATCTTTAGGACACAAACAATTAACTGAAAATCCTTGGGATAAATACGAAGACAAATATGCTGTAGGAACAACTCATACAGGTGTTGCTGTTGACGTATTTGATAAAGGTGCTACAATCCAATTCGAAGATGCTGACGTTGAAGCTTTCGCTCCAGCTCGTACATTAGAGAAAGAAGATGGATCTCGTATCAAGAAAGCTGATGAAACAACTTTCAAAGTAATCGAGTTTAACAAAGAATTCCGTCGTGTAGTAGTTTCTCATACAGCAACTTTCCGTGAGGAAGAAGTTAAAGCTGAGAAATCATCTAACAACAATAATTCTAACTCTAACACAATCGAAACTTCTACTTTAGGAGATATCGATAGTTTAGCAGAATTAAAAAAGAAAATGGAAGAAGGAGGAAACTAATTCTCTAACCGAAATTTTTTAAGATAATAAAGCTGTCCTATTTTTTAGGGCAGCTTTTTTTGTATTAGAATGATACAGTCTTTTACATATTACCTTGTTTCATTCATAAAATAGTAAACAGCAGAGTTGTTTAATATTTCTATTGAGTATTTTTATGAAAAAGTTTATCTTTAAAACCAAATTGAAAAGTAAAAGGAATTTGATTACCTTTTATTAAAGCAATTAATAATTTGTTTAGTGCAAATTGCAAAACACAAACTGAAAAACAAGATGAAACTTTTATTGGTCGAAGACCATCAAGAATTAGCAGATAACATACTTCATTTTTTAAAACAAGAAAATTATGTTTGCGAGTGGGCTTCTAGTTTAGCTCAAGCAAAAGATATTCTTTCTATGTTTGAGTATGATTGTGTTCTACTTGATATGACTTTACCAGATGGAATGGGCTTAACATTATTACATTACATTAAACAACTTTATCCATCTACACAAGTAATTATTATATCTGCTCAGAATTCTTTAGATTATAAAATTATTGGGTTAGATAGTGGAGCAGATGATTATATTACAAAACCATTTCCGCTACCAGAATTACATTCGCGTATAAAAGCTGTCGCTAGAAGAAGTAATAAAGAAACTAATAGTGACTTATTAGTTTACAATGAGATTGTTATAGATATGCAATCTATGGAATGTAAGGTAAGTGAGAATATTCTTAATTTAACAAAAAAAGAACTTAACTTGTTAATCTATTTTATTAATAATAAAAATAGAGTCTTATCTCGACAAGCAATTGCAATTCATCTTTGGGGAGATTATACCTATAATCTTGATAATGTAGATTTTATTTACCAACACTTAAAAAATCTTCGTCGTAAAATTTCCGAAGCTGGAGGAACAGATTATGTACAAACTGTTTATGGTTTAGGTTATAAATGGACAGATAGCTAATGCGTTTAAGTAAAAAAATAACACAATATCTTATTGCTGTCGTTTTTTGTTCAATGGCATTTGGTTTTTTTGTTTTTTATTTTGCGATAGAACGAGCAACAACACAATCTGCAATTGGAAAATTAGAACACTTAAACAGTATAATAGAAAAGAAACTTTCTAAAGAATCAATAAATATAATAGAGTCTTCACATAAAAATGTGAAAATTAGAATTCTAGATAAATCAAAGTATGACTTAACAGAAGAAGTCATTAGACAAGGAAATTATGAATGGGATAATGATTTACAAACAATGGTTAATCATGTGTCAGTTGTAACTTATCCTTATATAGATAATGTACATTATCAGATAGAAAGTAAAATTAGCTTAACAATTATAGACGATAAATATTTTACTGGAATTTTAATGGTTATCGCATGGATTTTTGTATTCGTAATTATTACCATTATATTTTTTGGAGAATTAATTTCTAGAAATCTTTATACATCTTTCTATTATTTGATTGATAGGATGAAGCATTTTGATTTAAAAGAAAAGCAAGAACTGCAAATTGTTCATTCTAATATTAATGAGCTTAATCAACTTAACGAACTTTTTGTTAAAACATCTCAACAATCTATAGAGCATTATAATGCCTTAAAAGAATTTTCTCAAAATCTTTCGCATGAGCTGCAAACGCCAATGGCAAATATGAAAGCAAAAATAGAATTGATGTTGAATGATGAATTATCCGAAGATCAAATAAAATCTTTAAGTGGAATGTACGATGACTTGAATAGAGTTTCTGCAATTAACCGCTCGTTAATTTTATTAATGAGTTTAGAGTATCATGAAATATCCGAAGATCAACTTAATTTATCTGAATTAATTGAAGAAATTATTACTGAACATGAAGATTTGATGTTAATGAATGGTGTAGAGTTGACGTTGAAATTGATTCCGAATGTCTATATTAAGATGAATACATTGTTAGCACATACTGTTTTTAATAACCTGATTAGTAATGCAAATAGGCACAATTATCCGAACGGTAAAATTGAAATTGAATTAACAGAATCAAAATTTATCATTAAAAATACAGGACGTCAACAAGAGTTTACAAATAAAACTATTTTTCAACGATTTAATAAAAGTAAGTATAATCCAGAATCAATTGGTCTTGGATTGGCTTTAGTGAAAAAGATTTTAGATATTTATAATTATCAAATTAATTATAAATACAATTCCGAAGAGCATCAATTCACAATTAATTTAAAGTAAAAATCTGTTGAAATAAAATTTCAAACTTTCTTCAATAAAACTTCAAATTTTCTTCAAACTTCATTTGTTACTTAGTGGTGTATTAAATACACAAATAAATCAAATAGCACATTAGAATAAATGAAACTAAAAATCTTATTAACTACATTCGTTTTTTCGGGCTTCTTATTTGCTCAAGATTCCATTAATGTAATCGAAGAAAAAATTGAAGAACCTAAGCAAGGACCAAAGTTTAAAACATCTTTAGGAGAGATTAAGTTAAATCTTGATGAATCTGGAGATAAAAATATAAAATTCGGTTTATCTAGTCAAATCTGGTTAAGAAGTATAGATCATAATCCAGGAACATTGGTAAATGGTCTTCCACAAACTTCGTCATACGATGCAAGTTTACGCCGAATGAGAATTTCTATTTCTGCACAATTATCTAATTACTATTCTATTGTGATGCAATTAGGTATTAATAATCAATCTTTTATAAGTGGAGGTGGAACGGGAACTGGCGCTAATGGTCAAGGGAAAAAACCTCAAATATTTTTTATGGATGCTTACAATGAGTTAGCAATTATTCCAAGAAAAGATGAAATTACAAAAAAAGAAAATAAACACCATTTATACATAGGTGCTGGTTTACATGGTTGGGCAGGAGTTAGTAGAATGACAAATGCAAGTACAACAAAATTGTTAACAGCAGATTTACCAGTTTTTAATTTTCCGAATATCGAAGTTTCTGATCAATTTTCGAGACAATTTGGTGTTTTTGTTCACGGAGAATATGATAAATTTAATTATCGAGTAGCCGTTAATAAACCATTTGCTACGAATAGAAATCCAGAAGTAGGACAAATAGTAGATAATAATCAATCAGGTAAATTATCTTATGCAGCTTATGGTATGTATCAATTTTTTGATAAAGAAAATACAGCAACATCATTTTTTGCAGGAACATATTTAGGTTCTAAAAAAGTATTTAATATTGGTGCAGGTTTTTATTCTAATAATGATGCCACATTATCTCAACCAACAGAAGGTGTTTTTAAATCGCATAATGAATTTATTTTTGGAACGGATGCTTTTTTAGATATGCCAATTGGACGAAAAGCTAGAGAAATGTCAATCAGTCTTTACTCTGTATTCTATCGTTATAATTTTGGACCAAATTATTTAAGAACAACAGGATTATTAAATCCAGGAACAGCAGATCCAAATTTTACAGGAACTAAAGCTTTAGAAGGATTTGGTAATGCAAGATTTCTTTTAGGGACAGGAAATATATGGTATTCACAAGCAGGTTTTGTTTTACCGAAATTTAGTGATAAAGTAAAAGTACAACCGTTTTTTGCTTATGCTTTAAAAGATCTTGAGGCATTAAATGAAAAAGGAAACTATTTTGATGTAGGGGCTAACTTATTCATATTAGCTCAAAATGCTAAAGTCGCTTATCAATATTCATCTCGACCTTTATATACACAAGATACAAAAGAAGTTTTTACAAAAAAAGGAGAACACTTAATAACATTACAAATCGCATTTTAAAAAAAATAAATCATAAAAAGATAATATTAAACACATGAATACTCAAGAAAATATAACAACAGACTTAACTGTAAAAGATCGTGTAAAAGCGATTGTAGGTGGATCTATAGGTAACCTTGTAGAATGGTATGATTGGTATGCCTACGCGGCTTTTGCCATTTACTTTTCATCATCATTTTTTCCAGCTGGGGATCAAACGGCACAGTTATTAAATACAGCAGGAATTTTTGCAGTAGGTTTCTTAATGCGCCCAGTAGGGGGATGGTTATTTGGAACAATAGCAGATAAAATTGGTCGAAAAAGAGCTATGACATTATCTGTATTATTAATGTCTTTCGGATCTTTATTAATTGCATTAACGCCAAGTTATGAAACAATAGGAGTTTTAGCACCAGCACTTTTATTAATAGCACGTTTGTTACAAGGATTAAGTGTAGGAGGAGAGTATGGTGTTTCTGCGACTTATTTATCAGAAATGGCTACAGCAGACAAACGTGGATTTTACTCGTCTTTTCAATATGTTACACTAATTGGAGGGCAGTTAATTGCATTAGGAATCTTATTAATTTTGCAAAAGTTACTTTTAACAGAAGATCAATTACTTTCTTGGGGATGGAGAATACCATTTGTTATAGGTGCAATTTTATCAGTAATAGCATTGTATTTAAGAAAAAATCTTCATGAAACGGAAGCATTCGAAAAAAATAACGATTCAGTTTCTGCAGAGAAGAAAGAAAATAATGGTAGTATGAGACAATTATTAAAATATCCAAAATCTATTTTAACAGTTGTTGGACTTACGATGGGAGGAACATTAGCTTTCTATACGTATACAACTTATATGCAAAAATTCTTAGTGAATACGGTAAATTTAACAAAAGAAGAATCAACATTAATCTCATTTTTATCATTATTTATTTTTGCAGCTTTACAGCCAGCTTTCGGTTTATTATCAGATAAAATTGGACGTCGACCATTATTATTAGGTTTTGGTATTTTAGGAACTTTATTTACTGTACCATTACTTACAGGTTTAAGTCATGCAACTTCTATGTGGGCTGCCTTTGCTTATTTAATGGTTGCATTAATTATCGTTTCTGGTTACACATCTATTAATGCAGTTGTAAAAGCAGAAATGTTTCCAGCTAATATTCGTGCATTAGGAGTAGGATTACCTTATGCTTTAACAGTAAGTATTTTCGGAGGATCAGCAGAGTATATAGCTTTATTCTTAAAACAACAAGGTTTAGAAACATACTATTACTGGTACATAACAGGATGTATCGCTTTTTCTTTGGTTGTTTATTTCTTTATGAAAGACACAAAAGAAAATTCTATGTTGAACAACGATTAAAATCAAAATGTAATTTTTGATTAGTTTTTTATATTGTAAGTAATAAGGCTTTCCATTTTTGGAAAGCCTTATTTTTGTGTGTGTGAATAATGATTAGTTTTTGAGTTTTTAATTTGAATTTAATTATGCTTGTAAAAAGATTGTCAGAATAACATACATTATTTGATAAATATTTTGAATATTATTCAAAATATTTATAATTTTGCACTCGAAATGGAGAAGATAGAATTTAATTTAGATGCTACTGATTTAAAAATCATGCGATTAATGCAAGATAATGCACGTATTAACAATGCAGATATCGCAAGAGAATTAGGAATGGCACCTTCAGGAATATTAGAACGAGTAAAAAAACTTGAAAATAAACAAGTTATTTTGGCTTATCATGCTAAAATAAATCCTATAGCAATTGGTCAAAAATTGTTATCCTTTATTTTTATTAAAACAACGGATATTATTGGAGACGAAACTGTAGGTAAATTACTTGCTGAAATTCCAGAAGTTTTAGAAGTTCATGATATTGCTGGAGAAGACGGTTATTTAATAAAAGTAAGAACAACAGATAACCAAGGATTGGTAGAGTTAATGAGACAATCTCTAAGTAAGATAGATGGAATAACTTCTACAAGAACAACAATTGTTTTACAAACGATTAAAGAGGAACAAAACATCGTTATACCAACGATAGAATAAAAAAATAAAGAATTAGAATGAAAGGAAATCAACCAAATAAATGGTTAGTAATATTTGCATATTTCGTAGTTTATGTTGTTTGGGGGTCTACATACTTTTTTATAGACAAGGCTTTACATGGGTTTAGCCCATTTATTTTAGGATCATTCCGTTTTATTGCTGCAAGTACCATTTTAATGGGATTTTGTAAAATAAAAGGATATAAACTATGGAATAAAGACGTAATAAAACAGTGTATGTTTACTGGATTTATGTTACTTTTTATTGATATGGCTGGTATTATCTGGTCTGAACAATTTTTACCTAGTGGGATTGTTGCAATTATGGCGGCATCTGCTGCGATTTGGTTTGTGGTGTTAGATAAACCGAAATGGAAACAAAATTTTTCTAGCTTACCAACTATTTTAGGTTTAGTGTTTGGTTTTTTAGGTGTATTAATGTTGTTTTATGAACAAACATCAACTGCACATATTGATCCTGATCAGCAATTTTTGAATATGATTGGATTGATTGTTTTGGTTTTTTGTTCTATTGCTTGGACATTGGGATCTCTTTATTCAAAATATGTAGCAGATAAACAAAAGAAAGAAATAGTTAAGTCTAAAGAGGATTTGCATATCATGGTAAAAACGGCTTGGCAAATGATAACTGCAGGTGTATTATTTAACCTTGTTGCTATTTTTAACGGTGAATATGCAAGATTTAATTTCTCAAATGTAGCAACGCAAGATTGGTTATCGATGGCTTATTTAATTACATTTGGTTCAATATTAGCTTTCGGATCTTATGTTTGGTTATTACAAGTTCGTCCAGCGTTAGAAGTATCAACTTATGCTTATGTTAACCCAATAGTAGCAGTTGCATTAAGTTATTTCTTTACAGATGATATAGTAACTGACTTACAAATTTATGGATTGATTGTTATTCTTTTCAGTGTTTTGTTAATGAATTGGAGTTTATATAAGAATACAAAACTAATTCAGAAACTTATAAATTTAACGAATGTTAAGCGTTATACTAACGCACATTAAATATTATGATTGATTAAATGAGAGAAGGCTGTTTCATGTAATTGTGAAATAGCCTTTTTTGTGTATATTAATTTTATCAAAACATTCTAGAAATCTAATTTTCAATATTAAATATTTTTTTAATGACTTGATAATTAGTTTAAAAACCAATTTAAATAAAATAAATGACCATAAGTGTTTAATATTGTTTATTATAAGATTACTTGAATAATTTAGCTTTGAAGTATATAAGTAAGTAATTACTAAAAATTGATTAAATTAAAAGGCTACTACACATAATTGTGGAGTAGCCTTTTTGTAATTTAAACTTACTTGGAATTTTTTTTATAAAATCTTAAAAGTTAGATTAATAATCTTTCAATTTCAGACAGGTTTATTAAAATATTAAATAATCTTAAATGTTTAATATTATTTATTTAAATATCCTTTGTATACTTTTGTTGAAGGGTGATGGAAGATTAATTTCATATTAATTGTAATGGCTGTTTCACAAAATTGTGGAATGGCCATTTTTTATAAAATATATTTCTATCTCCTCTTTAATTTAATATTGAGTGTTTTTAATAATAATAAAGATTTTTAGACATTTAAAAATTAAAATCTTTTAATAAGCTTACATATCGTTCTATACCATGTTCTATTTCTGATAAATAAATATATTCATCTGGTGTATGAGAACGAGCTGAATCTCCAGGTCCCATTTTTACAGTATCAAAATTCATCATAGCCTGATCCGACATTGTAGGAGAACCATAAGTAGAACAACCTAATTCTATTCCTTTTTGTACAATTGGATGATCTTCTGAAATGCGAGAAGAATTTAATCGTAATGAACGAGCTTTAACTACAGCTTTAGGTAAATTTTTAATGATAATATCAACCAATTCTTGATTAGAATATAATTCGTTTACACGACAATCTACAACTAAATTACATTCATCTGGAACTACATTATGTTGTTTACCAGCTTCTATTTGTGTCACAGTCATTTTTACTGGACCTAACATATCCGAAACTCTATCAAATTCGTAAGTTTTAAACCAGTTCATAATCTCAATAGCTTCATAAATAGCATTTACACCTTCATTTCTAGCTGCGTGTCCTGTTTTTCCTTTTGCAGTAACATCTAAAACAACTAAACCACGTTCAGCAATAGCCATATCCATTTGGGTAGGTTCACCAACAATTCCTAAATCTATTTTAGGTAAACTAGGTAAAATACTTGCTACATTTAACTCTCCAGAACTTTCTTCTTCAGCAGTTATGGCAACAATTAAATTATAAGGTAAATCTTCATTTAAGAAATTAACATAAGTTGCTAATAAACTAACTGCAGAAGCTCCAGCATCATTACTTCCTAATCCAACTAATTTATCACCTTCTATAGTAGCTTTTAAAGGATCATAAGTCCAAGAAGAGCCAAACTTAACCGTATCATGATGAGAATTTAATAAAATTGTTTTTTTATTTTCATCAAAATTAGGATGAATACTCCATACATTATTATTCTGACGATGAGCTGTTGCTCCATGTTCAGTTAAAAAATTGAAAATAATATCCGCAGTTTTATCTTCTTCACTCGAAAAAGATTGTGTTTCGATTAATTGACATAATAAATCGACAGCTTTCTTTTTTAGAACAGCTAATTCTAGCATAAAATAGTTTTAATGTCTGAGTTAATGTTTCGTGCGTGAACTAAGCATACGTTTTTAACGCCTGCATTAATCACATTGAATGAATTATCCAACTTAGGGATCATTCCTTCAAAAATTACACCTTCTTCCTTTAATTGCAAATATAAAGTTTCGTTAATTTCTGGTATTAAAGTTTCGTCATTATTTACATCACGTAAAACACCAATTTTATCAAAAACAAAATTTAATTCAACATCATTTTGTTTAGACATAGCTACAGCAATTGTAGAAGCAATTGTATCAGCATTTGTATTAAAAAGTTGACCATTTCCATCATGCGTAATTGCACAAACTACAGGAGTAATATTGTTATCTATTAACAATTGAAATAGATCTTTATTCACACTTTTATTATCTAAATCACCAACAAAACCATAATCTATAGATTTTACTGGTCGCTTTTTTCCTTTTATAGCATTTCCATCTGCACCAGATAATCCTAAAGCATTACAACTGAATTTTTGTAATTTAGAAACAATCAATTTATTAATATTTCCTGCGTATAAACCTGTTACAACATCCAAAGTAGGTTTGTCGGTAATTCGTCTTCCATCAATCATTTTAGGTTCTATTCCTAATTGATTTAATAGCTTAGAAGCGCCTTTACCACCGCCATGAATTAATATTTTTGGTCCGTCGATTGTAGCGAAAGTTTTTAAGAACTGTTCTAGTTCCATTTCGTTATCGATAATTCCACCGCCTATCTTAATAATTTTCAACATGTTAATAAATATGTAAATTTTGTTTGTTTTTTTTGGTTTGACAAAAATAAAGTATTTAACTTTGCATCTCAGTATAATAACTGAATATCTTATTGATTAATGGAAGAAATTATTGAAATTATTCTTCTCAAATGTGAGGATCGCTTTTTAAAGGAAAGCAAACTTAACCTTTCTCATAATCTTTTTTTGTGTGATGAAGATAATTCATCTTTTTATCATTCTTTTTTATTAATCAACTCTCCCTTAAATTATGTATGTTAGAATAGCAAACGCAGATGATGCCAAGTACACAGAATTACTGTGCGAATGGTACGAAGAATCCGCTCGTATGAGAAAAACGGGCATTGCTAAACGAAATCCTGTTTACTTAGAACGCAAAATGCGCAACGGAAATGCAGTGATAGCTTTTGATGATGAAGATCAATTAGCAGGTTTTAGCTATATAGAAACTTACGAAGAAGAAAAATTCGTAGTTAACTCAGGATTAATTGTTCGAACAGATTTAAGGAGTTCTGGAATTGGACGAGAAATAAAACACGCTGTTTTTGAATTGTCACGAACAAAATTTCCTAAATCTAAAATTTTTAGTATTACAACTTCATTAGCTGTAATGAGAATGAATACAAAATTAGGCTATATGCCAGTTACTTTTTCTGAATTAACACAATCTGATGAGTTTTGGAACGGATGTAAAAGTTGTAAAAATTATCACATCTTAATGGAGAATGATCGTGAACGATGCATTTGTACAGGTTTGGTATATGATAACTTTAATGATGAGTATGCAAAGAAGAATGAAGAAAATAAAGATGAAAATAATAATGAATAAATATACGAATTAAGGTTTTTTTTTGTCTAAAACGAGTATATTTGCATAAATTTTCGAATAAATATTCAATATGAGTAATAAAAAATACAGATTCCAAGTTATAAAAGACCTTATAACAGATCAAGAAATTAGTAATCAAGATGAATTACTGAAAAAATTAATTGATTTAGAAATCTCAGTTACTCAAGCAACTTTATCGAGAGATTTACGCGAATTGAAAGTTTCAAAAGTTCCTAATAATTCAGGACAATACATTTATCAACTTACAGAAAGTACAGCGCCAGCTACAATTGTTACACATAACGATAAAATGACCTTAACATTTTCTCAGAATATGGGTGTAATAAAAACAAAGCCTGGTTATGCAAACAGAATTGCATTTGAAATTGATAACACCTATTTTAAAACAATTTTGGGTACAATTGCAGGAGATGATACAGTATTAATTATCATGAAAGAAGAATGTAGCCGCGAAGAGGTTATTAATGAAATTAGAAGAATTATTCCTAATATAAACAAATAGAAACAAACAACAATGAGCAACAAAGCAGTTTTAGCTTACAGTGGAGGTTTAGATACTTCTTATTGTTTAGTCAACTTAACAAAAGATCAAGGAATGGAAGTACACACAGTAATTGTAAATACTGGTGGATTTTCTGAAGAAGAATTAAAAGAAATCGAAACTCGTGCATACGAATTAGGTTCTTCAAAACACGTAACTATAGACATTACAGATAAATATTATAATGATTGTGTTCGTTATTTAATTTATGGTAATATCTTAAAAAATAACACTTATCCATTATCTGTAAGTGCAGAACGTATGTTTCAGTCTATTGCAATTGCTCAATATGCAAAAGATGTAGAAGCAGAATACATTGTACACGGATCTACTGGAGCAGGTAACGATCAAATTCGTTTTGATGTAGCTTTTGCTGTAATTTCTCCAAACTCAAAAATTATTACACCAATTCGTGACGAAAAATTATCTCGTCAACAAGAAGTAGAATACTTACAAGCGAATGGAGTAAGTTATTCTTGGGAAAAAGCAAAATACTCTATTAATAGAGGAATTTGGGGAACATCAGTTGGTGGAGTAGAAACATTAACATCAAATGAAGCCTTACCTGAAGATGCATATCCAACTCAATTATCAAGAACTGAACCATCTGTAATTGAGATAGAATTTGAAAAAGGTATTCCAACTGCTTTAGATGGGGAAAAATTATCTCCAGTAGCTTTAATACAAAAATTAAACGAAATAGGAGGAGAATATGCAATTGGTAGAGACATTCATGTCGGAGATACAATTTTAGGAATTAAAGGTCGTGTAGGATTTGAAGCTCCTGCTGCTTACCTTTTAATTAAAGCTCACCACTTATTAGAAAAACATACATTAACAAGATGGCAATTGTTGCACAAAGATTCATTATCTAACTGGTATGGAACATTGTTGCACGAAGCACAATATCTAGATCCTGTAATGCGTGACGTAGAGGCATTCTTAGAATCTTCTCAGAATCGTGTAACAGGAAAAGTTAAGGTACAATTAAATCCTTATCATTTTTCTATGATTGGAATTGAATCACCTTATGATATGATGCAATCTAAAGTTGCTACTTATGGAGAAGAAAATGAGGCTTGGGATAGTAGAGATGCGAGAGGTTTCATCAAAATATTCGGTAATCAATTAAAGATTGTTCATAGTTTCGACTAATTGATTCATTAAAGTGGGTTCATTAAATTGAATCCACTTTATTTCAATAATAAAAAGAATAAACACGCACAAAAAAATATAAATGACAAATAAAATTAATGTAAGCATTGTTGGTGGTGCTGGCTACACAGCAGGAGAACTACTTAGGATATTGATTCATCATCCTAACGTTACAATCTCGTCTGTGTACAGTACATCAAATGCAGGTAATCCAGTTACCAAAATACACGACGATTTGTTAGGTGAGACAGACATCATATTTTCGGATAAAATAGACGAAAATGCTGATGTCGTTTTTTTATGCTTAGGTCATGGTAAGTCGGCAGATTTTTTAAAGAATAACCAATATTCTACAAAAACAAAAGTGATTGATTTAAGTAATGATTTTCGTTTAAATGCGGATCGTGTATTTCAAGATAGAACATTCGTTTATGGTTTACCAGAAGTGAATAGAGAGGAGATTAAAGAAGCAAATAATATTGCAAATCCAGGTTGTTTTGCAACAGCAATTCAATTAGCCTTATTACCATTGGCTGCAAAAAATGAAATCAAAAATGATATTCATATCAATGCGGTAACTGGTTCTACTGGTGCTGGACAAAGTTTATCTGCCTCAACACACTTTAGCTGGAGAAATAACAATGTTTCGTTTTACAAAGAATTTTCTCATCAGCACGAAGGAGAAATTTATCAAACGATAAATCAATTGGAAGAAGACTTTAATAATAAAGTTTATTTCTTACCAATGCGTGGAGATTTTGCTCGCGGAATTTTAGCTGGTGTTTATGTAAAATCAGATTTATCAGAAGAAGAAGCAAAACAAATCTTTAATGAGTATTACCAAAATGAACCATTTACTCATGTTTCTGATGCACCAATTGCCTTGAAACAAGTTGTAAATACAAACAAATGTTTATTACATGTTCAGAAACAAGATGATGTTCTTTTAATCACATCGATTATAGATAATTTAACAAAAGGTGCTTCTGGACAAGCAGTAGAAAACATGAATTTGATGCTTGGTTGGGAAGAAAATCTTGGACTTAATTTGAAAACGGTGGCTTTTTAAAAAAGTAATGAGTAAAGTAATAAGATATATAATCATTTTAACTGTAAGTATTTTAATTAATTCTTGTGGTACATACCAATTGAATAGAACAAAAGAATTTACAAAATTAAATTCTTCAACAGATTTAAATGCTGAATACGTAGCTTATTCTATACCAACTAAAAAACAAGAAAATCCAACTTCTGTATTTCCATTATTTAATATTCAATCATTATCAGATATTAATTATTTTAAAGTAAATCTTTTAGATTCTAAGAGCATTAAAATAGAATATTTTGATTATAAAGAAAATGCAAATAAAGAATTGGTATTTGAAGGAAAATTGAAAAAGAAATTCTTTGAAATTTACTTTGAAAAAAAACAATTAATTATTCCCTTAATAGTAAGTAACATTGATATTAATCGCTTAAGAATAGGAAAAGATAAAAATGATAATTTAGTATTAATGAATTTTTACGAAAATTCAGGCAATTTATTAATAATAGGAGCTGGGTACAGCAGAGAAACTCCTTATTTATTCAAAAAGTCTAATCAATTTGATGATTTTAAGCCTTTTAATAAAAATAATAAATGGGGATATAAAGACTCTAATGATAATATAGTTATTGAAACAAAATATGATTATGCAAGTTTTTTCTATAACAATTTAGCAATTGTGCAAAAGAATGGAAAATATGGATTGATAGACAAAGAAGGCAATCAATTAGTAGATTTTGAATATGATAATTTAGAATTAAAATTTGCTTCTGAACAAACATATTATCTTGTAACATTAAATGATAAAAAAGGAGTTTTAAATCTTGAAGGTAAGCTTGTAATTCCTATAAATTATGATGCAATAAGATCTAATACTAAAGATATATTTAATTTAAAAATTGGTAATAAACATGGTTTTGCTTCTTTAGGAAATTTTATCATACCAGCAATATATTCTCGTGAATTTTATTTATCAAGAGGCGATAGATTTATAAAAGTTGAACGAGACGGTAAAAGATTTTTTCTAGATAATGAAGGCTATGAATACGAGTCTGATAATGTAGAACCTATAAAACTAGGTTTTTTAACAATGAATGAATTAGAAGCACCAATTTTATCAACCAAGAGAAAGCCTGAATTAATCGAACAAAACATAAAATAATTTACAAAATACAAGCATAACTTAAAACGTATCACGTAAAAAAGAAAAAAAATGAAACTATTCGACGTATATCCATTAATGAATGTAACTCCGGTAAAAGCTAAAGATTGTATTCTTTGGGACGAAAACGGAAAAGAATATTTAGACCTTTATGGAGGTCATGCAGTGATTTCGATTGGTCACTCGCATCCACATTATGTAGAAAAAATTACAGAACAAGTAAATAATATAGGATTCTATTCTAATTCAGTACAAATTCCAATTCAACAAGAATTAGCAGAGAAATTAGGAAAGTTATCTGGATATGAAGATTACACATTATTTTTAATCAACTCTGGAGCAGAAGCAAATGAGAATGCTGTAAAATTAGCATCTTTTCATACAGGGAAAGACCGAGTAATAGCTTTTAATGGAGCTTTTCACGGGAGAACTTCAGGAACAGTTGCTTTAACAGATAATCCAAAAATTGTAGCACCATTTAATGCACATCATAAAGTATCTTTTGTAGATTATAATATTGATGAAGTAAAAGAGGTAATTGCAGGAGGAGATGTTGCAGCGGTAATTTATGAACCTATTCAAGGAGTTGGAGGTATTATTTTACCATCAGATGAATTTATACAAGAACTAAGAAAAGTTTGTACAGAAAACGGAGTAGTTCTAATAGCAGACGAAATACAATGTGGTTACGGTCGTTCTGGAAAATTCTTTGCTCATCAACATTCTAATATCAAAGCAGATTTGATTACGATGGCAAAAGGAATGGGTAATGGATTTCCAATTGGAGGAGTTTTAATCTCACCAGAATTCGAAGCTTCTTATGGATTATTAGGAACAACTTTCGGAGGTAATCATTTAGCATGTGCAGCAGCATGTGCAGTATTAGATGTGATAGAAAAAGAAAACTTAGTAGAAAATGCTAAGGAAATTGGAGAATATATTGGAATCCAATTAAATAAATTTCCAAAAATAAAAGAAGTTCGTGGAAGAGGTTCTATGATAGGAATCGAATTTGATTTTCCAATAGGAGAATTAAAAAACAACTTACTAACAAAACATAACATTTTTGTAGGATATGCAGGCACAAACGTTATTCGTTTATTACCACCATTAACTATAACAAAAGCTTATGTTGATAAATTTATAAACGCATTACAAACAGAAATAAACACAATCATCAATGGATAAGAATGTAAAGATCGTCTTTCAAGACGGATTGGAAATTGAAGGTAAATCTTTTGGTGCTTACACTTCTGCTGCAGGAGAAATTGTTTTCAATACAGCAATGGTAGGTTACAATGAGAGTTTGACAGACCCTTCTTATAAGGGACAAATTATGGTTATGACTTTTCCTATCGTAGGAAATTATGGAGTTCCAGATGATAACGCTTTAGTTGATGAAATTGAAGCATGGGTAGAATCTAATAAAATTCAAGTAACAGGTTTAGTTGTTTCTTATTATTCTGATGATTATTCACATTGGAACGCTATTCAAAAATTAGGAGATTGGTTAAAAGCACACAATGTTCCTGGTGTTTATGGAGTTGATACTCGTGCAATCACAAAAAAATTACGTGAAGAAGGTTCTACATTAGCAAAAATTGAAGCAGATGAGAAAATAGACTTCTATGATCCAAACGTTATAAATTTAGTTGATGAGGTCTCTATTAAAGAAGTAAAACGCTACAATGAAGGAGCAGATACAAAAATTGTTTTAATAGATTGTGGAGTAAAAAATAACATTATTCGTTGTTTCGTAAAAAGAGGAGTTGAGGTAATTCGTGTGCCTTGGAATTACGATTATTCAACATTAGAATATGATGGATTATTTATTTCTAATGGACCTGGGGATCCAGAAATGTGCGACGTAACGATTTCAAATCTTAAACAATCTTTACAAGAAGATAAACCAATTTTCGGAATCTGTTTAGGAAATCAATTGGTGAGTTTAGCTGCTGGTGCATCTACATTTAAATTAAAATATGGTCACCGTTCTCACAATCAACCAGTACAATTGGTAGGAACTAAAAAATGTTTCATAACTTCTCAAAATCATGGTTTTGCTGTAGATGATTCTAAATTACCAGAAGGATTCAAAACATTTTTTACCAACTTAAATGATGGGACATGTGAAGGAATTCGCCACGAATCGAAACCAATTTTTACAGTGCAATTTCACCCAGAAGCAATGGGAGGACCTGTAGACACAGAGTACTTATTTGATGAGTTTATCGCAGAAGTAAAAAAATATAAAAACGCATAATCAGAATAACGATGTTAAAAGATATTAAAAAAGTATTAGTATTAGGATCAGGAGCTTTAAAGATTGGAGAAGCTGGAGAGTTCGATTATTCTGGTTCTCAAGCGTTAAAAGCTTTAAAAGAAGAAGGAATTCAAACCGTTTTAATTAATCCAAATATTGCAACGGTACAAACTTCAGAAGGAATTGCAGACGAAATTTATTTTTTACCTGTAACACCTTACTTTGTAGAAAAAGTAATAGCAAAAGAAAAACCAGACGGAATTATGGTTGCCTTTGGTGGGCAAACAGCATTAAACTGTGCGGTTGAATTAAATAAAAATAAAATCTTTGATAAATATAATGTTCGCGTTTTAGGAACACCAATTTCTGTAATTGAGTCGACTGAAGATCGTGATATTTTTATTGAGAAATTAGATCAAATCGGCGTATTAACTGCTCGTTCAGAAGCTGTAGAGACAGTTGCAGATGCAATGGAAGCTGGAAAAAGAATTGGTTTTCCATTAATTATTCGTGCAGCTTACGCTTTAGGAGGTTTAGGTTCTGGTTTCGCAAATAATGACGAAGAATTATTCGAATTAGTAGAAAAAGCATTCACATACTCTAACCAAGTTTTAGTTGAAGAATCATTAAAAGGATGGAAAGAAGTAGAATACGAAGTTGTTCGTGATGCGGAGGATAACTGTATTACAGTTTGTAATATGGAAAACTTTGATCCAATTGGAGTACATACAGGTGAGTCTATTGTTGTTGCGCCATCGCAAACATTATCAAACTCAGAATATCACAAATTACGTGAAGTAGCTATTCGTACAATTCGCCATTTAGGTGTAATTGGAGAATGTAACATTCAGTACGCTTTCGATACAGTTTCAGAAGAATACCGTGTAATCGAAGTAAATGCACGTTTATCTCGTTCATCTGCTTTAGCATCAAAAGCAACAGGTTATCCATTAGCTTTTGTTGCAGCTAAATTAGCATTAGGTTATACATTAGATGAATTAAAGAATAGTGTTACAAAAACTACTTCTGCAATGTTTGAGCCTGCATTAGATTACTGTGTGGTAAAATTACCTCGTTGGGATTTAAATAAATTTTACGGAGTTCGTAGAAATATTGGTTCTGCAATGAAATCTGTAGGTGAAGTAATGGCTGTTGGACGTTCTTTTGAAGAAGCAATTCAGAAAGGAGTTCGTATGTTAGACATCGGACACAGAGGATTTGTTGCAAATGGATTTAAAATTCCAGAAGGAGAATCATTAGATACTTGGTTATCAGAGCCAAATGATGAGCGTTTATATGCCGTTACAGAGGCTTTCAAAGCAGGATATTCTATTGAGAAAATTCATGACTTAACAAAAATTGATTTATGGTTCTTACAACGTTTAGAGCGTATTTTTAATACATCTAAAGAGTTTGAAGCTTTAGAAAGATTTGAACAAGTAGATGCTGAATTAATTGGAAGATCTAAGAAATTAGGTTTTTCAGATCAACAAATAGCTGTATTAGTTAAGGGAGAAAATGGAGTTCATAGAAACGAATTAACTGTTCGTGAATTACGTAAAAACTTCGGAATAAAACCAGTTATCAAACAAATTGATACATTGGCAGCAGAGTTCCCTGCGCAAACAAATTACTTGTATACAACATATCACGGAACAGAAAACGATTTAACACCAGAAACAGAAAAATCAGTTTGTATTTTAGGTTCAGGAGTTTATCGTATTGGTTCTTCAGTAGAGTTTGACTGGTGTGGTGTAAATGCAGCGCAAACAGCAGCTAAAAATGGTTACAAAACAATCATTATTAACTATAATCCAGAAACGGTTTCTACAGATTATGATACTTCGGATAGATTATATTTCGAAGAATTATCATTTGAGCGTGTAATGGATATTTTAGAATTTGAGAATCCACACGGAACAATTATTTCGACAGGAGGACAAATTCCGAATAACTTAGCAATGAAGTTATACGATCAACAAATTCCAATTTTAGGAACATCTCCTTTAAAAATTGATGATGCTGAAAATCGTCATAAATTCTCTGAAATTTTAGATGAATTAGGAATAGATCAACCACGTTGGAAAGAGCTTTCTTCATTAGAGGCAATTCATAAGTTTGTGGAAGAAGTTAGTTTCCCAGTTCTTATTCGTCCATCGTACGTACTTTCTGGTGCTGCAATGAATGTAGTATCTAATCCACATGAATTAGATGCTTTCTTAAAATTAGCAAAAGAAGTTTCACCAGATTATCCAGTAGTAGTTTCAGAGTTTGTACAAGGAGCAAAAGAAATCGAATTAGATGCAGTTTGTCAAAATGGAGAAATTGTAGATTATGCAGTTTCAGAACACGTAGAGTTTGCGGGAGTTCACTCAGGAGATGCAACAATGTATTATCCACCACAAAAAGTGTACATCGAAACAATTCGTCAAATGAGAAAAGTGGCTGCTAAAATTGCAAAGAAATTTGAAATTAGTGGACCAATGAATATTCAGTTTTTATCTAAGAACAATACAGTTCGTGTTATCGAAACAAATATTCGTGCTTCTCGTTCTTTCCCATTTGTATCAAAAGTTTCTGGAAATAATTTAATAGAAAAAGCTACAAAAGTTCTTTTAGGAATAGAAGTAGAAAAAGGAAATTCTGAAATCGTTTACGATTTAGATTATGTAGGTGTAAAAGCATCTCAATTCTCATTTACTCGTTTACAAGGAGCAGATCCAGTTTTATCGGTAGATATGTCTTCTACAGGAGAAGTTGGTTGTATTGGGGATACAGCGGAAGAAGCGTTATTAAAATCGATGTTATCTGTTGGATATAAAATTCCAGAAAAAACAGTATTGATTTCTGGTGGACCAATTGCTTCTAAAGTTGCTTTATTAGAACCAGCGAAACAATTAATTGCAAAAGGTTATAAAATCTATGCAACAGAAGGAACACACAAATTTTTTACAGAAAATGATGTGTATTCTACATTAGTTTACTGGCCAAGTGATAACAAAGAGCCAAATGTAAAAACATACTTACACGATCATAAATTTGATATGGTAATCAACATTCCAAAAAACTTAACAAAAGCGGAATTAGACAACGATTATCAAATTCGTCGTACAGCAGTAGATTTTAATATTCCATTGATTACAAATGCACGTTTAGCTTCGGCTTTCATCAACGCATTTACTAAATTATCTATCGATGATTTAAAAATCAAAACTTGGAATGAATATAGAAATAAATAGAAGTTAAATTCTAGATATTAGTAGTTAAAAAGCCTCGCATTGCGAGGCTTTTTAATTTTTTACTATAAAATTTTTCTTTGAGAAAACTCAAAATAATATCATTTTCTCTTAATAAAAATATAAGTAAATATTGCTGCTATTACAAATGCCATACATGCAATTATACTAATATAATTTCTCTCTTTGTTTTTTAATTCTTCAATGTGATTATTTAAATTATCAATTTTCATCAAAGATTTAAACATATCATAATCGGTTAAATAGTCAATGTCTATTTCTATTTCGTTGTTCTTAGTTTTAAACAAATCTATTTGTAATTTTTTTAAAGAATCTAATTCAATTTTATCAATAGATTTTAAATTATTTGTTCTTGTACAATAATTGGTGGATGTACCAATTATGTTTTTATAACCATAAACTAAATAAGTTTCGTTTAACTTGAAATAACTTCCACAACCTCCAAACATATAGTATAAGGGAGTGTATATCGTTGTGTAGTATTTTCGATTCTTATCTTTATTAAATCTTGTTTTTTTGAATTCTGTTTTAATTTCGAATGTAAATGCAAACACTGTATTTGAATTGAAGTCATATTTTGTTGAATCTACAGAAATAACTTTACCAATAAATATAGCATCGGAATTATCAAAACTTTCTTTGATTGAAGATATGTTACATGAGCAAGCAAAACTATAAGTTGATATTAATATTAGAAATAGTAGAAAATTTTTAGTCATATTATGTGTTTTTACTAAAATACAATTTTATAAGTAGTAATTCATTTTTTCTGTCTAAGTTCTCGATACATTTTTCCTTGAAAAACACTCGAACTGACAGAAAGTAAACTCGCTTTAGAGATGGATTAATCCGTCATTTCGAGTGAAATTCGTTCAGAATTTTGTATCGAGAAATAAGTAAGGATTTACTAAATCTCTAAATGAATTAAAATTTCTTTTTTGATAAGTTAGGCAAGTGTTCAAAATGATCTTGTATCAATGCTAATTTTTTACTTCGTGACCACTTTTTTATTTGTTTTTCCTTCTCAATCGCAATTTCAATATTATTAAAAGATGTAAAAAATACTAATTTTAATGGTTTTCGATTAAAGGTATATGATTTGTAATCATTATTATCTTGATGTTCAATAAATCTTTTAAAAACATCATTTGTAACTCCAACATAAAATGATTTATCAGAACATTCAATTATATATACATAATAAATTTTCATATTTTAATGTACGAATAATCTATCACCTTTAATAAAAACTTTGAAGAGGGAATTTTCTAAATAACACAAAAAAATCCATTCGAAAGAATGGATTTTTATATTTTTATCGAGATGATGTTTAATTAAAATTCAGCAAAAAAAGCAGTTACTTGTTCAACACCATTTTCGTCAAGAGAATTTAATAATTCAGTTTTAATGGCTTCAACTTCTTTCTTTTTGGCTTTCTTTAAGATAGATTTAGAAATATCTAAAAAGTTTTCAATATTTTCTAATCCACGAGAGCTCAAGAATTTTTCATCAGTTTTTTTCAGTTTAGCATAAACTTGAGCTAACATTGTACATTGTTCTAAAGCTAAAGCATATTCTTCTATCGTTTCTAACGTAATCATATAATGCAACATCAATTGTACAGATGGCATATTACGTTGGTGTCCATGTTTTGTATACTTATCTAAGGCAATGCTAAATGCTTCTTTACTTCTTTCTAAATTTTTATTTAAAGTAGAAGAAATAACGACATTAAACCAATCGTCTGAATTGTTAGAATTTTCGGCTAATTCGAAAAATGCAGTTTCAGCCTTTTCAAAATCTTGTAAACTATAATAAGATAAAGCTATTAATTTCTTCGCATCATATAATTGTTTAGGATCTTTAGCATCTAATAAACCTTCACAAACTTTTATACACATCTCGAAATTATTTTGACCAAATAAATCACGTGCTGTATTTAAAATAGAATGTGTTGCGTTTTTTTCGTAAGCTTCCTCATACATTAATTGACGAGCTTTTAAAACATCTTCGTATGTGATATAATCGTAATTGATTTTCATTTTATCTCTTTGCGTTAATTTTTACTAAATTAATTAAATATTGAATAAATGATTAATTTATTTCTCGTTTTTTAATAAATGTTTTACAACTGTTTCGGCTGCATATAAACCAAACAATCCTGGCATCCAAGAATTAGTTCCGTAAAAGGATTTTTTATAGTTTTTTCCGTCTGTTAATTTTAACGAGGACTCGTCTGTTTCTTCTGTAGAAAAAACAGCTTTAATCCCTTTATCAATCTTTTCTTTTTTTAGACGTTTACGAATTTGTTTAGCTAATGGACAAACCTCTGTTTTACTAATGTCTTTTACAAAGACTTTAGAAGCAGACATTTTTCCACCTGCACCCATGTTACTAACAATCTTAACTTTCTTACGCTTAGAAGCAATAATTAAGTTTATTTTTGGTGTAACAGAATCGATACAATCCATTATATAATCAAATTCTTTGGTAACTATCTCTAATGTACGTTCTGGTGATAAAAACTCATTAATACGTGTTAGTTGTAATTCTGGGTTAATATCCATTAATCGATCTCCTACTACATCAACTTTATGCATCCCTATTGTGGAATGTAATGCTGGTAATTGTCGGTTAATATTTGTTATATCTACAGTATCTCCATCTACAATGGTTATTTTTCCTACGCCAGCACGAGCAATAAACTCTGCTGCAAATGATCCAACTCCTCCTAAGCCTACAATTAAAACATGCGAATTTTTAAGTTTTTCTAAACCTTCTTCCTTGAATAATAATTCAGCTCTTTCTTGCCAAACTGCCATTTAAATATTTTTTATGATGATTGAACTTCATAACCAAAAATTGTTTTCCAATTTTCTGCTTGTTGAAGTTGTAATTCTTTGATTGTTATCTTTCTTAGATGAGCTGCAAAAGTATAAATTTCTTCAATAGAAATATCACTTGCATCATTTTCTAAGAAAAATTGATTGTTAGAAAGATTTGCAAATGTAATTTGTAAATTTTTATTAACAAGAAGATTTTTACCAAATGAAAGAAAACAATTTTGCGAAAGAATTTGTTGTGCTAATTGTTCATTTTTATTAAATCCATGAAAGATAAATGGAAGATTAATTTTTAATTCTTTTCGAATTTGTAAAATTTCTTGGTAAGCACGTACCGAATGTATAATTACAGGAAGTTGATATTCTTCTGCTATTTTTAATTGTCGTTTAAAAACAGTTTTTTGCAATTCGAAATCTGTTTCGCATAATTTATCTAAACCAATTTCTCCGATTGCTAAGCAATTATTTTTTGTAATTTTTTGCAAGATAATTTCAATATCTTCTTCTAAAGTTGATGCTTTGATATAAGCAGGGTGTAAACCGATAGAAAATGTTTTTGCATCACTATTCCAATCAGAAGGAAACTGATTGTATAAATCAACACTATTCTTTTGTTGAGATAAATTATGTGTATGAACATTAAGAAACATAGCTCAAATTTAATCTTTTAAAATTAATGTTCGAATAAAGATGTATTTAATATATTTTATCTAATTTTATTAGCTCTTAAGCTGTTCGGGTATTTTATTTTAGAATAGTTTTAGATAATTTAAACTTAAACCTTATTTATGTACCTATTTAATAAATTACTGAGTAAAGTATCAACTAAAAACGTTGTATTTATACTAATTTTTCATCTTTTCTGTTGTTTACTTTTTTCTCAATTTGGATTCCTTTTTGGATTTTCAATCTCAAAATTATATTATCCTCTGTCTATTCTGATATCAATACTTGTTTTTAGAACTAATATTTCTTCTATCTTATTTAGTTTATTAATTATTGGGTTTAGTATATTACTATCTTTCTATATTTTTGATTTTTCTGCAGATGGTCAGGGGTATCATCAGGAAACTATGATTCAAATTAAAAATGGTTGGATTCCTAATGATACTCCATCACTTTCTAGAATAATGAAAGTTTGGATAGATCATTATCCAAAAGGAGCGGAAACAATTCAAGCTTGTATCTATTATTTTTTTGGAAGAATAGAGATAGCTAAGTCAACAAATATAATTCTTCTTGTTAGTTCATTCTTATTGACTAAAAAAGTACTGACTTACTTTAATCTTAATGCTAAGCTAAGTTGGATTTATTCTTTTTTAATAGCTTTTAATCCTGTTGTAATTTCTCAAGTTTTTACATTTTACATTGATGGGATTGGTTATTCTTTTTTAATTTGTTTTATAGCAGTGTTTTATCTTTATCTTAAAACAAAGGAAAATATTTATATATGGTTGATGTTATCAATACTTACTGTAGCTTGTAGTTTAAAGTTTACATCAATACCTATTTTTGGAACAATAGTTTTTACTACACTGCTTATAATGTTAATAATTAGAAAATTCTATTTAATAAAGCGGTTAATAATTCCAATGTGCTTAGTTCCTGTTTTATTAATTGTTTGTAATTATAGTCCGTATATAACAACTTTTAAAGAAGGAAAAGCATTATTTTATCCTTTGAGAGGAGATGATGCAATTGATTTTATAGTAAGATATGTTCCAAATGGTTTTATTAGTGAAAATAATAGAATAGAGAAACTTGCTTTTACATTGTTTTCAAAAACAGGATCTTTTGATGAGAGCAACATGGATTATAAAATACCATTTAGTGTTTCTATGAAAGAGTTAAATCGTTTGAGCGATTCAGATATTGGGTTAGGAGGATTTGGTATTTTTTATGGAGGATTTTTATTAGTTTTAATCTTGTTTTTTATTCTTAATAAAAACAAATTAAAAAGTTTTAATCAGGAACAAAAGTTACTTTTATTATCAATAATACCTATTTTATTCTCTGTTTTAATTATCTCAGAACCATGGTGGGTGAGATATATTCCACAATTTTATCTTATACCTTTATTTTTATTATTAATACTAGAACTTAATAATAAAAAAATTAATGGACTTTCAGTTTTAAAAGGAATTTTATTTGCTAATATCTTTTTGTTTATTGGAGCAATTTTAGTGTTGAATATTTATAATTCTGAGAAAACTTATTACATTTTAAATACTCTTAAAAACTTTAAAAAAGAGGTGAAAATTGATGCAAAAGATTTTCCTAGTAATTTAAATAGATTAGAAGAGTATGATATTAGTTACAAGGAAATCGAGATTCCTTATGGTTATGAACCTATTATAAGATTTCAACCAAGAGGTTCTGTAATGATTGATGATAGCACAGAGAAATCAGAGAAGAATTTTGTTTATGAATTATTGAATCGTTTTTTTTATAAAATTGATTAGGAATGAACATTTACTCCTAATAGATTTCTAAAAAAAAATAATCTGATTAAATATATTTCAATTTTAATATTTCTCCGAAATTTGATGCGTTCAAAAAAAGGAATAAAATTTGGAAAAAAGAGTGTATGAATGATTTAACTGCTGATAGAAAAATATCAAAATTTTTACCTTGGCTTGGAGCTATGGCAATTTTTATGCAAGCATTAGATGGAACAATCTTAAATACATCTTTACCAACAATAGCAAAAGAATTAGGAAAGTCACCTTTAGAAATACAATCTATAATAGTTTCATATACATTAACAGTTGCCTTATTAATTCCACTTAGTGGATGGCTTTCTGATAAATATGGGACGAAGAAAATTTTTCAATTAGCAATTTTTATTTTTACGTTAGGTTCAACATTTTGTGCATTTGCAACAACTTTACCTTTTTTAGTTATCTCTAGGATTATTCAAGCAATTGGAGGATCAATGATGGTTCCGGTTATTCGCTTAGCAATTCTTTATGCTTATCCCAAAAAAGAATTATTAAAAGTAATCAACTTTATTACAATACCTGGCTTAATAGGACCTTTGCTTGGTCCAAGTTTAGGAGGTGTTTTAGTTGAAACATTATCTTGGCACTGGATTTTTTTAGTAAATATACCTTTCGGAATTTTAGCATTATGGATAACAACTTTTGCAATGCCGAATTTTAAACATCCCGTTTTTAAATTTGACATAAAAGGTTTGCTTCTTTTTAGTGGAGCAATTACAGTTTTTACATTGGTAATGGAATTAACATCATCAAACGTAATTGGACTCACAACTATTCTTTCATTACTATTATTAGCTGTTATTCTTGGAGCAATTTATGTTGTTTATTCAAAAAAGAAACAGCATCCTTTAATAGATTTAAAATTGTTAAATATTAGGACTTTAAAAATTGGTATAATTGGAAATCTTATAACAAGACTTGGAATAGGTGGTATGCCTTTTCTTATCCCATTATTATTACAAGTAGGTTATGGTTACACAGCAACAGTAGCAGGTTTAATAATGATTCCAGCAGCAGCAAGTAATATTGTAGCAAAATCTTTTGTTGTACCAATTGTAAGTAAATTCGGATATAGAAATACATTAATTGCTAATACAATTTTATTAGGGTTAATTATCTGTATGTTCTTTTTCCTACAATCTACATCACCAATTTATTACATTGTTCCTTTAATGATTTTGAATGGATTTTTTAGTTCTATTCAATTTACTGCAATGAATACTTTGGCTTTAGCAGATTTAAATGAAGATACATCTAGTGAAGGGAATAGTTTATTATCTGTTACACAACAATTGTCGTTAACATTTGGAATTTCAGTATCAGCACTTATTTTAGGTTTTTACAGACAATTAGAGTTTATTACAAAAGGAGTTGAGGTACAAGCTTTCAGATATTCTTTTCTAACAATGGGAGTGATGACAATATTATCTACTTTTATATTTGTTCAGTTAAAAAATGCAGATGGACAACAGATGTCGAGAACTAAAGTTGATTAATTTCTGAAATTATATATAGTAAAAAAGTCCTTCTCTTAGAGAAGGACTTTTTTATGTGATTTATTTTTTAATAATTTTCTTTATTTGAACTTCGTTGTTGGTATTTATTTTTAGGATATAATTTCCAGGTTTTAGATGTGCTAAACTTGTATTATAATTTTTACTATTTACAGTTTTATATAAAACTCTTTCTCCTGCGATAGAATATATTTCTATAAATTTTATTTCTGTTGGAGATTTTACAGTTAAATTATCTTGTATAGGATTAGGATAAATAGTAATGTTATTTTTCTTTAAATCATTTATAGAAAGTGTTTCCTTGTCATTACAAGTTGTAATAATATTAGATTCAGGGAATTTTGATTGCATACTTTCAACCTGTCCATCATTTACACAAATGGTATTAATTCGGAATTTAATTAATTGGTTTAAATCTATATTTTCGATATTATTATTTCTAATATTTAGTAAATTCATGTCAATATTATTACTATAGAAAAATATATTTTTTAGACTTTTATTCTTATACAAATCTAAAGAGTCAAACTGATGTGTTGAAAACCTGATAGCATTAAGCTTAGGGTTGTTTGCTATTAAAAAAGTTGTGTTTTTATTACGATTATTATAAAATTCTCTGGGTCCAGAAGTATTCATTGAAAGACTCTCTATTTTGTCATTATTATTCAATTCAAAATTTTCTAATTTAGCACTTATGTAATTTAGTTCTAGTTTTTCTAGTGATGGATTATTATTAATTTTTAGAGATTTTAAATTTGTTTCTAGATTGCTATCCATAGAACTATTATTTATTATTTTTATGGTTGATAGATGATTAAAATTGCTTAAATCTAACGATGTAAAGTGATAGACAGTATTTGTTAAATCAACCTCTTCTAATAAAGGATTTTTTGAAAAGTCAATGGAATCAAATTTTTGGTTGAAAGCAATAAATTTCTTTAGTTTTGGTAATCCATTTAAGTTGACAGATTTTGTTTTACCTAAGTAAACATAATTAGGACTAGGACTATTGTGCCCGTAATATATATTTCTATTATAGTAAGCTATGTCTAACTCTTCTAAATTAATTAATCCATCATTTGAAAAATCAACGTCAGTCATATTTAAACCAATAATTCTTTTAAGATTATTATTCCCCTCTAAATTTAAAAAACCTATTTTTTGTCTAGGAGACGAATTGAAATCATCACGTAAAAAAAGTATTTCTTCTAAATTAAGATTATTAGCTAAATCTAAATGTAATTCATTTCCAAGATTAGGACTTATCGTAACACTTTTTAGAGTTGGTATATTGTTTATTAAAAGTTTATTTAAAGAAAAAGAAGCACCAACTTTTTCAATTTTAATAGATTTTATAGGAGTATTTACTATTGTTAATTCTGAAGTGAAATTGCGTAATAGTAGATCACTTGGAATTACATTAGGGCAATTTATAAAGCTAAAACGATTTTTAATAATACTTGGACCAGCATCAATATATACATCTTTAAGATCTGTGATTGCTGTACAGTTTTCGAAAATTACAGTTCTATCAGTAAAAACTGCTGGTGTATTCATGAAAAATTTTAATTTTTTTAACTTATCATTATCCTTAAAATGTAAATTGACAGATTTTGTATCGTAAACATAAATTTCTTCGAGATTTTTAAATAATAATAAATCAATAATATCTTCTGGCAAATGTTCGTTGTAATACTCTTCATTAACTTGAGAAAAAATGTTAGATGGATCTTCGTATTTAAAATTAGGATCTTGTCTTATATTTAGAATTTTTATTCGATTAGCTTCCTCTAAACTAATTTCACCATCATTATTCTCATCAATTGTAATTGAGTTGTTATTTTCATCAATTGCAATACTATTTGTTGAATTAGATGTTAATAATAACTTTTTAAATTTAGCATCAGAGAAATTTAAATTTTGAGCAGATAAGCAAGTACATCCTAAAATGTAGAATAGGAAAGTAAAGGTATTTTTCATACGCATAAGAATTTAGTTAAAAACAAAAGTATTATATAAATACATGATTATTAAAAGAAATAAATGAAAGTTTACGAATTAATAATATACACATCATAAAAAAGTCCTTCTCATACGACAAGGACTTTTTTATGTGATAATATTTTTGTTATTTATTTTTTAATAAATCACGAATTTCAATTAATAATTGCTCTTGTGTTGGTCCTGCTGGAGCAGCTTCTTCTTTCGGAGCTTCTTTCTTTAATTTATTAATTCCTTTTATCATTAAGAATAATGCAAAAGCGACAACAGTAAAAGAAATAGTTGCAGCTAAGAAACTACCGTATTTTATGGCTGTCCCAGGTATTACTAATGATGCTAAATCTTCTGCATTAATAGCTTTTAAAGCTGGACTTAGAAGTGCAGGAGTAATAAGATCTTCTACTAAAGAAGTTACAATTTTCCCAAAGGCACCACCAATAACAACACCGACAGCTAAGTCAACAACATTGCCTTTTACAGCAAACTCTTTAAATTCTTTAAAAAATCCCATAAGTCTTAATTTTTATCCAAAGTTTAATAATAATATATCGCGAAAACAAATAAACTAGATATTTGTTTTAAAACATTTAAGTTGACGATAAAGTTATCATTTTATCTTTAAAATACAAATTGTCTTTTTAGGGATTGGTTATATTTTATCAAAAAAAATGCTTTATTTTTATTAATAAAAATAAAGCATTTTACCGTTTATAGTGTATTTTTTTCTTTTAGTATATCACGAATTTCGGTTAATAATTCTTCTTGTGATGGGCCTGTTGGATTATCATCATCTTTAAGAGCGTCTTTTTGTATAGTATTAACTCCCTTAACAATTAAAAACAATGAAAAGGCAACAATAATAAATGAAATGGCTGCAGCTAGGAAACTACCATATTTTATAGCAGTTCCTGGTATTACTAATGATGCTAAATTTTCTGCATTAATAGCTTTTAATGCAGGTGTAAGAAGAGTAGGTGTAATAATGTCTTCTACTAAAGAAGTTACAATTTTAGTGAATGCAGCACCAATCACAACACCAATAGCTAAATCAATAACATTGCCTTTAATGGCAAATTCTTTAAATTCATCAAAAATTTTCATAAGTTTTGGTTTTAGGTTTTTAGAAATTTATATTAATCTAGTTAGGCTCTATTTCTGGTCTCTTTTTAGATGAAATAAACAAGTACAAACCAATAAGCATAAAAGGAATGCTTAAAACTTGTCCATTATTTAATCCAATATTCAAAGTTTGGGCAACAGCCTCTTCACCTTGATTTTCTTTAAAGAATTCAACAATAAACCTAATTAGAAATAATAAAAATAAGAAAATTCCTAATAACGCACCAAAATATTTTCGGTTATCTGTTCTATGATATAAATAAAGCATTATAATTCCTAGGATAACATATCCTATTGCTTCGTAAATTTGTGCTGGATGTCTTGCAACAATTTCTCCATAACCAGAGCTTTGTTGATAAAATTTTACTGCCCAAGGTAAGTCAGAAGCTTTGCCAACAATCTCAGAATTATAAAAATTTCCAATGCGAACTGCAGCTCCCCCAAATGGAACAACAACAGCCATTCTATCAAGTAGCCACAAAACATTACGGCGTTGTAAATATTTTCGTGTAAATAAATAAGATGTTATAATAACACCTAAAGCAGCGCCATGACTTGCTAAACCACTAAAACCTACAAATTCGTAGTTTTGTAATAACCCAAAAAAAGCAGATTCTCCTGGAGCATATTGTACAGGTAAGAAAACTTCTATTGGTCTTTCTATAAAAGCAGATGGATCATAAAATAAATATTCTCCTAATCTTGCTCCAACAATTGCACCAATAAATGTGTATAAAAATAAAGGATCTAATAATTCCTTTTTTTGATTTTCTTTTTTAAAGATGTTAGACATCAAATACCAGCCTACAATGAAGGCTACTATCCAACATAAACTATAAATATGCACTTTGAAACCAGCTACTTCAAATAAATAAGATTGAGGGTTCCAGTCGATAAACGAAATAAAATTAATCATAGATTTTTCTTTTTAGGTACAGGGTCATATCCATGTCCTCCCCAAGGATGACAACGTACAATTCTTTTTGTTCCAAGCCATAAACCTTTCAATAAACCATGTTCTTTTAAGGCATCAATCATATATGATGAGCAAGTTGGTTGATATCTACAATTACTTCCTAACCAAGGTGAAATTGCTAATTGATAAAAACGAACAAGTAAAATAAATGGTTTTATTAAAATGTTATTCATTGAGCAAAGTTAATTATTCGAATGAATATTACATTATCTAACTTGGATAGTTTCTAAATAATGTAATATATATTATTTCTTAATGTAAGAAGCTGGATCTAACGCTTTGTAAGACCAACCTTGTAAAAATTCTAATACAACTTTCGGGTCATGACCTTGTGTTTCTTTACTTTCTAGGTAAGCAGAATTTTGTGTGTGTATAACTTCTCCTTTACCATTTAATATAACAAATACTGGAAAACCGAAACGTTCCGGATGTTTTAGAGAAGCTAATGTTTCTTCGTTCTTATTTTTTGGAGAATAATTTACGTGGACAATTTCATAATTATTAGCTAAGTAATCTTTTATTTCTTGGTTTTCTTTTGTCAATTTATCAAACATCATACACCATGCACACCAATTACCTCCAATTTGTAATAAAACATGTTTTTTATCTGTAGATGCTTTTTTAACAGCATTAGCAATATCAATTTTTGGATTTGCTTCTTCGTTATAAATTTTTGGTTTATCTGCTTGTTGACCAAATGTAAAGCTTAATGATAAAAGCATTAAGCTAAAAAAGATTGATAATTTTTTCATTTTAAAATCTAAATATTCCTTCGAATTTACAATAAAAAATATTTTTTTAAGTATTTATAAGACTATAAAATGAATCTAATTTTTTCTGAATTAAATTTATCTCTCTTTTTTTCTCTGAAGAGTTTAATTGAGAAATTAAATTAATAGAAAATTTAGATTCAAATTCTAATCTATCCAATTCTATTTCGTAAAAATTTATTTGATGGTGAATTTGCGTGAAATAATAATTAATCAGTTCTGTATAAATTAATTTTAATTCAGGATTTAGTTTCATAAAAGAAATAAAATCTTGCACTTCAATCAAAAATTCAATCATTTGTTTATTGATTTCAATCTGTTTGTCTTTCAATTCAATCTTTTCTAAATAATTAGTAGATTGAATAATTTTATTCCCTAAAAGCTGATGTTTTCTCGTTAAAACTAAAGCGAATTCTAATGCTTCTTTCATCTTATAACATTTATATTAACAAAGTAAAAAAATGATAAAGCCAAAATATGTCGTCGAAAAAACTCTCAAGGTTTGATAAAACTTTTACCTAACTTTGAGTTCTAAATTGATTATCATGAATGCACCTCTAGCGGAAAGAATGCGTCCCAAATCGCTTGAAGAATACATTAATCAAAAGCATTTGGTGGGAGAAAATGGTCCTATAAAAATGATGCTTAAGCATAATATGATAGCTTCAATGATATTTTGGGGACCTCCAGGAACTGGTAAAACTACTTTAGCTCAATTAATTTCTGAATTAACGGATAGACCTTTTTATACATTAAGTGCAATAAATTCTGGAGTTAAGGAAGTAAGAGAAGTTATAGAAAAAGCTAAAAGTCAGAATTTATTTTCTGGAACAAAAAATCCTATTTTATTTATTGATGAAATTCATCGTTTTAATAAGTCTCAGCAAGATAGTTTATTGGGTGCTGTTGAAACGGGATTAGTTACTTTAATTGGTGCTACAACAGAAAATCCAAGTTTTGAGGTTGTTCCAGCATTACTTTCTCGTGCACAAGTTTATGTTTTAAAGCATTTAGAAAAAGAAGATTTAGAAGATTTAATTAGAAAAGCAATAGGAAAAGATGAAGTTTTATCTAAATTAAATATTCAGTTAGATGAGACAAATACTTTATTACGATATTCTGGTGGTGATGCAAGAAAATTATTGAATGGTTTAGAATTAGTTGTAAACAGTTTTTCATCAACAGATAAAATTATTATTAATGATGAAGTTGTTCACGAAAGAATTCAACAAAATCTTGCTCGCTACGATAAAACAGGAGAACAACATTACGATATTATTTCTGCATTTATAAAATCTATTCGTGGTTCAGATCCTAATGGAGCAGTCTATTGGTTAGCTAGAATGATAGAAGGAGGAGAGGATTTAAAATTTATAGCACGAAGATTGCTTATTTCTGCATCGGAGGATATTGGTAATGCAAACCCGACAGCAATAATTATGGCAAACAATACTTTTCAAGCGGTATCTGTTATAGGTTATCCAGAATCTCGAATTTTGCTTAGTCAGTGTGCTATTTATTTAGCAAATTCGCCTAAAAGTAATGCAACTTATTTAGCAATAGGAAAAGCGCAGCAAATGGTTAAACAAACAGGTGATTTATCTGTTCCATTGCATTTACGTAATGCACCAACAAAGTTGATGAAAGATTTGGATTATGGTAAAGAATATAAATATTCACATGATTTTCCAGGTAATTTTGCTGAACAAGAGTTTTTACCAGACGAAATTTCAGGAACTGTGTTTTATGATCCAGGTAATAATAAACGGGAGCAACAAGATAAACAGTCTCTAAATCAAAAATGGAAAGGGAAATATGGTTATTAAAAAAAATCCCAATTGTAATATGTACAATTGAGATTTTAAGTTTGGTAGTTTAGGTAAAAAATGATTTAAATATATGTAATATTTAGGTTGGTTAGTGCCTTTAATCAATTCACGTGCCAAAAAGGATTTTAATGAAAAAAGTTTAAAAATATTTTAAAAAATAGTATGAAACAGATACAAATTATAAATGGACCTAATTTAAATTTATTAGGGGTTAGAGAACCAGAAATATATGGTACGCAAACTTTTGAAGATTTTTTTAGAACTTTACAACGTCAATTTTCTGATATATCTTTACATTATTATCAATCTAATCACGAAGGAGATATTATTGATAAATTACATGAGATTGGATTTAAATATGATGGTGTAATTTTAAATGCAGGAGCTTATACACATTATTCTTATGCGATTGCAGATGCTATAAAAGCAATTAAAACAAAAGTCGTGGAGGTGCATATATCAGACATATATGTAAGAGAAGATTTTCGTAAAAATAGTGTAACAGGAGAAGGGTGTTTAAAAATTATCTCAGGAAAAGGTTTACCAGGATATACAGAAGCTGTAGAGCTTTTTGTAAAATAAAATTACAATAATTAAAAAACTATAAATATGAATAAGATTATTTTTGGATTGGTTATCGGTTTATCTGTTATTAGTTGTAATACTAAGCCAGATAAAGATGATGAAACATTGAAAAAGCAAACAATGGAAGCTTGTGAAAATGCTGCAATACAACCTAATATGACAGATGGTCAAAAGACAGCATTAAAATCTTATTGTAGTTGTTCTACTGATAAAATGATTGGTGAGTTTTCTTACGTTGAGATGATGCAAATGAATGAGCCTACACCAGAATTAAAAAGTAGACTGGAAAAATTAATTGCTCCATGTATAAAAGAATTAGAGGTTAAGATGGATGAATTAAAATAATGAACGATTAAGATCTAAAAAAAATAAAAGCGATGTAATCATGATTACATCGCTTTTATTTTTTAATAAGGTTTAAAACGATCTTTTAATTGTTCATTTAAACTATCAATGTAACCTGTTATTTCTAATTTTCCAATTTTACTTGTTGAAGAACTTGTAAAAATCTTAGGTAATTCTTCCCAAGTTTTTAATAATATTGTTTTGTAATTGTTCAAGTTTTTCTGCATTTGAGTACTTGTTAACTTATCAAGTTTAGTAAATACAATAGAAAATGGAATTTGTTTATTTCCTAACCATTCCATGAACTGCAAATCAATTTTTTGTGGCTCATGTCGAGAGTCAATTAATAAAAAGACATTTACTAAATTTTCTCTAAATTCAATATAGTCATAAATCATTTTATTAAATCCACCACGAACACCTTTAGGTGCTTTTGCAAAACCATAACCAGGTAAATCTGCCAAATACCACACATCATCCATTTCAAATGTGTTAATTAATTGTGTTTTTCCTGGAGTTGCAGAAGTTTTAGCTAAAGACTTTTTGTCTGCAATCATATTGATTAATGAAGATTTACCAACATTTGATCTTCCAATAAACGCGTATTCTGGTTTATGTGGAGGAGGGCAATCCTTGTATTTCTGTGAACTTTTTATAAATTCAGCTTTCTTTATCATATTATGCTTTTACGGTAGAATCAAGTTGTTTTTCGATTAACCATTTATGTAAAATTTCATTAAATAATTCAGGATGTTCCATCATAGGAGCATGACCGCATTCATCTATCCAATAAAGAGATGCTTCTGGTAATTCTTGTTCAAATTCAATTGCTACCTCTGGCGGAGTCACGTTATCTTGTTTTCCCCAAATTAGACATACAGGAATTTTAATATCCTTTAAATCATTTTTCATGTTAGATTTCATTGCATCACGAGCAATGTATAAAGTCTTAATAGCTTTATTTCTATCATTCACTGTACTAAAAACATCGTCAACAATTTCTTTAGTTGCAACATTGGGATCAAAAAATACTTCACGCGTTTTACGTTCCACATATTCGTAATCACCTCGTTTAGGATATGTTTCTCCAAATGATTTTTCATAAAGACCAGAGCTTCCTGTAAGACATAGAGCCTTTACATATTCTGGATGTCTGTGGCTAATTACTAAACCAATATGTCCGCCAAGAGAATTTCCGACTAAAATAGCAGGTTCTTTAACAATAACATCAATAAAATTAGCTACATGTTTCGCTATGTTCTTGATGTTTGTATTAATAACTGATAAAGAATATAAAGGTAATTCAGGTGCAAAAACTTTGTATCCTCTCTGAGTATAAAAATTTGTAAGAGCACTAAAATTACTAAGTTCACCCATTAATCCGTGAAGTAAAACGATTGGTTGCCCTTCACCTTCTTCTATATAAGAGAACTTATCTTTCTTTTTTAATCTAAAAAACATTTACTCGATATTAAGTCGACAAATTTAACTATTAATTACGGTTTATATGTACTAATCTAAAAAAAAACTTTAATAGACGATTGTTATCAATCATTTTACAACTGCTATATAAATAAAATTTTTGATCTTGAGAGGTGTGTTTTAATTATTAATTACTTAACTCATTGATAATAAAAATTAAATTGTTAATAAATAATTAAACAAAAGTGGTAAAAAATGGTATTTAGTGGTAATATTTTTTTATTTTTGAAAAAAATCTATCGTGAATTCATTAATTGGTACATATGAGTGTAAGGTAGACACAAAAGGAAGGCTCCCAATTCCAGCGGGTTTGAAAAAACAATTAGCTGATTATTTGGAAGACGGTTTTGTGTTGAAACGCTCTGTGTTTCAGAATTGTTTAGAGCTTCACCCGATGAAAGAATGGGATAAAGTGATGAATGATTTGAATAAATTGAACCGATTTGTGAAAAAAAACAATGATTTTATTCGAATTTTTACGGCAGGTTTAAAACTTGTTGATATTGATTCTAACGGAAGGGTTCAGATATCAAAAGATTTAGTGAAGTTTGCAAATATTAATAAAGATGTAGTATTAAATTCTTCAGTAAATATGATTGAGATTTGGGACAAAGATAAATACGAAGAGGTAATCAATGTAGAAGATTTCGATTTTGCTACGCTGGCTGAAGATGTAATGGGAAAAATAGGAGAAGATGAGTAGTTATCACAATCCAGTTTTATTAAATGAAAGTGTCGATGCATTAATAATTAATGAATCGGGAATATATATAGATTGTACATTCGGGGGAGGAGGACACTCTCGCGAAATACTAAATCGTTTAGATGAGAATGGAAAATTATTTTCATTTGATCAAGATGTTGATGCAATTCGTAATAAAATTGATGACAATAGATTTGAATTAGTTGAACAGAATTTTCGCTTTCTTAAAAATAATTTAAGAATTAGAGGTATTAAACAAGTTGATGGGGTTTTAGGAGATTTAGGAGTTTCTTCTCATCAGTTCGATACGCCAGAAAGAGGTTTTTCAACTCGATTTGATGGAGAGTTAGATATGAGAATGAATCAAAATGCAAAACTTTCTGCAAAAACAATTATTAATGAATACGAAGAAGAGGATTTAGCGCGTATTTTTTATGATTTTGGAGAGTTACAAGGTTCATATCGTTTAGCGAGAGAAGTTATAAAAGCTAGAGCTGATAAGTCAATTGAGACAATTGATGAACTGAAGCAAATATTTTCATTTATTCCTAAAATGAAAGAAAATAAGTTTTTCGCACAAATGTTTCAGGCTTTAAGAATTGAAGTGAATGATGAAATGGCAGCATTAAAAGATATGCTTTCTCAATGTACTGATGTTATTAAGCCAGGAGGACGCTTGGTGATTATATCTTATCATTCTTTAGAAGATCGCCTAACAAAACGATTCATGAAAAATGGAATGTTTGAAGGTGAACCAGAAAGAGATGTTTTTGGTAATTGGTCAGCACCATTTAAACCATTACAATCAAAAGTTATTATTCCAACACAGGAAGAAATAAACGAGAATCCAAGAGCGCGTAGTGCTAAAATGAGAATAGCTGTTAGGAACGAAGATTAATAGTAGATGGCGAAAAAGAAAAAAATATTACCAGAGAAGAAAACATTTTCAGGATTGTTAAGAGGAGAGTTTTTAATAAAAACAGGGTCTGAACAAAACTGGAAATTTATGCTGTATTTGGTAGGATTGGCTTTCTTAAGTATTTCTAGTTCGCATTTAGTAGATCAAAAAGTAGTTCGTATAGCAGAGTTACAAGATAAAGTTGAGGATTTAAAATCTCAATATACAGATAAGCATCGCAATTTAATGCGTATGCAATTAGAAACAGAAATATTAGACCGTACAGCAGTGTACGGATTAAAAATACCAGATAAACAACCTTATTATATAGTGAACAAGGTATATGACAACGTCAACGAAAAATAAAAACAACATGGTCATCAGAGGATGGGTTTTTGCCGGAGCGCTTGCGATTTGGGCAATATTCATTGTTGTTTTTATGTTCCGAATAAATATAATAGAAGGTGTTGAATTAGAGAAGTTTGCAGAAAAAAATAATTTCAGATTAGATACTGTTGCAGCAGAAAGAGGTAATCTTTATGCTTCCAATGGAGCTTTAATGGCTACAACTGTTACAAAACATAATGTATTCGTTGATTTAACAGTTATTAAAGATGAATTATTTAAAACAGAAATGCATGGTCTTGCCGATTCTTTAGGTAAGATGTTTTCAAAATCCCCATCGTACTTTTACGATAAATTTTCTACAGAACGTAAAAAGAAGAATCGTTACATGATGCTTGTAAAAGATTTAGATTACGAGCAATATCAACGTATAAAAACTTTTCCAATCTTTAAAAGAGGTCAAAATAAAGGAGGTTTCATTCATGAAACAGAATCTAAAAGAGAGTTAATTGTTCAAGATATAGGAATCCGTACAATTGGTTATGATGATCGTAGAGGTAAAGTTGGTTTAGAAGGAGCTTATTCTGATTTACTTAGTGGTACTGAAGGTCGTCGTTGGGAGCAATTTATGGGACGTGGTAAATGGAAACCAATGAAAAGTTGGGAGCAAGAACCACAAGCTGGCTCATCGGTTTATACAACCATTGATGCCGATTTACAAATGGTATCTTATGATGCATTATATAAACAACTTTCAGAATTTGAAGCAGAACATGGTTCTGTTGTTATAATGGAAGTTAAAACAGGAAAAGTAAGAGCTATTGTTAATCTTTCTCGTAAGAAAGATGGAACTTATATAGATGATTATAACTACGCAGTTGGAGAGGCGGCAGAACCAGGATCTACTTTCAAAACAGTTTCGTTATTAGCTGCAATGGATGATGGATTTATTAATAAGAATTCAACAGTTGAAACAGGTAACGGAAGCTATAAATTTTATGGTAGAACAATTACAGATACGCATGGTTATGGAACACTAACTGTAGATGGAGTTGTTAAAAAATCTTCAAATATTGGAACTGCTAAAATAATTAATAAATATTATGGCGAGAGTCCTAAGAAATTCTTTAAAAAAATGGATGAATGGCATATGACATCTCCATTAGGTATTGATATTTTAGGAGAAGGTAAGCCAATTATGCACCGTCCAGATAGTAAAGTTTGGAGTAATATTACGCTTCCTGTAATGGGATATGGTTATGGTCTGCAATTGACACCAATACAAATTGTTACTTTTTATAATGCGGTCGCAAATAATGGTAAAATGTTGAAGCCATTGTTTATGGATAAAATAACAAAAAAAGGAGAAGCAGATGTGAATTTTAAACCAGTTGTTTTGGTTGAACAATTAACATCATTAGAAAATATAAAACAAATGCAAGAAATGCTGCGAGGAGCAGTAGAACAAGGAACTGGAAGAATTATCAGTAACAGTAATTATGATATCGCTGGTAAAACAGGGACAGCACGTGTTGATTACTGGAAAAAAGAAGGGAAAGGAATGCAATACCGTGCGTCCTTTGCAGGATATTTTCCAGCTAAAGATCCAAAATATTCTTGTATTGTAGTGGTTCATAAACCAAATACATCAAAAGGATTTTATGGAGGTAGTGTAACAGCACCAGTTTTTAAGAAAATTGCAGATTGGATTTACTCAAAAACTCCAATTCCTTTACCTCATAATTTAGTAAAGAAAAATGTAGTTAAAGAATTTAAAAAAGAAAATAAAGTAATAGTAGATCAATCTAAAAATATAATACCAAATGTTGCAGGATATGTTGGTTATGACGCTATACAGTCGTTAGAAAATTTAGGATTGAATGTACAATATACAGGATTTGGTAGGGTTTTAAAACAATCTATACCTGCGGGAACAAAGTTTAAGAAAGGTGAAAAAATCTATTTAATATTAGAAGGATGAAAAGTTTAGTTGACTTGCTATATAAAGTATCCATCTTAGAAATTATTAACACGACTAAAATTGAAGTTAATAACATTCAGTTTGATTCGAGAAAAATAGAAAAAGATGATGTTTTTGTCGCTGTAAAAGGAGTTACAGTTGATGGTCATCAGTATGTAGAGAAGGCAGTTTCGTTAGGTGCAAAAGTAATTGTTTGTGAAGTTTTACCAACAGAAATAGTAGAAGGGATAACTTATGTAAAAGTAGAAGATTCTACAATTGCATTAGGAATTTTAGCTTCTAACTATTATGATAACCCCACAAAAGATTTAAAATTAGTTGGTGTTACAGGAACAAATGGAAAAACAACAACAACAACTTTGCTATACGAATTGTTTACAAAATTGGGATATGCTTGTGCATTGGTTTCTACAATAAAAATTGTTATAGACGGAGAGGTGATTCCATCAACACATACAACACCAGATATTTTAACATTAAATAAAATGTTTCGTGAAGCTGTAAATCGTGGTTGTGATTATGCTTTTATGGAAGTTTCATCTCATGGGATACATCAAAATAGAATTGCAGGGTTGCATTTCGAAGTAGCAGGTTTTACCAATATTACACACGATCATTTAGATTATCATAAAACATTTGCAAATTATATTGCTGCAAAAAAGAAGTTCTTTGATGATTTACCAAAAACGTCAACAGCTATTTCTAATGCTGATGATAAAAATGGTAAAGTAATGCTTCAGAATACAAATGCAACAAAGAAAATGTATGCTTTGAAAACTGATGCAGATTTTAAAGGTAGAATCATTGAGCATCAGTTTGATGGAATGCAATTAGAATTTAATAATAAAGAGTTTTGGACAAGTTTAATAGGACAGTTCAATGCTTCAAATTTATTATTAGTTTTTGGTATAGCATCTGTTTTAGAACAAGATGAAATAGAAGTTTTAAAAGCATTAAGTACATTAGGAAATGTAGATGGACGTTTTCAGAGTTTTAAAACAGAATCTGGTATTGTTATTATTGTTGATTATGCTCATACACCTGATGCTTTAGAAAATGTTTTACGAACAATCGAAGCTATACGAACAAGAAACGAAAAGTTAATAACTGTAGTTGGTTGTGGTGGAGATAGAGATAAAACGAAGCGTCCAGAAATGGCTGATATCGCAAGTGAAAAATCAAATCTAGCAATTTTTACTTCTGATAATCCAAGAACAGAGGATGCAGAAGAAATTCTTCGTGATATGGAAGTTGGTGTAAAAGCTCAATTTTATAACCGAACATTAAAAATTACAGATCGTAAAGAAGCTATAAAAACAGCCATTAAAATGGCAGAACCTAAAGATATTATTTTGATTGCTGGGAAAGGGCACGAAACATATCAAGAAATTAACGGAGTGAGAACACATTTTTCTGATGTAGAAATTGCAACAGAATTAAGCAAAATCTTAAACAAATAGAGGATGTTATACTATTTATTTGATTATTTACAAAATTTACATTTTCCTGGAGCTAGAATGTTCCAGTATACATCTTTTCGCTCAGCAATGGCGATTCTATTAGCAATGTTTATCAGTTTGTTTTTTGGAAAAAGAATTATCAATTTCTTAAGAAAAAAACAAATGGGTGAAATTGTTCGTGATTTAGGTTTAAAAGGGCAAATAGAAAAAGCTGGAACACCTACAATGGGTGGGTTAATAATTATTTTAGCAACCTTAGTTCCTACAATTTTATTTGCTCGTCTAGATAATATTTATATTATAATTCTATTAATTTCTACTCTTTGGTTAGGAGCAATAGGTTTTTTAGATGATTATATAAAAGTATTTAAAAAGAATAAAGAAGGATTAAAAGGTAAGTTTAAGATTTTAGGACAATTAGGATTAGGAATTGTCGTAGGATTAATGCTTTTCTTTAGTCCAACAGTTACTGTTAAACACCAAGAGAATAGAGTGAAAATAAATTCTTCAACAGAATTTAGACCAGTTACATTTGGTGAAGAAGAGAAAACATTGGATACAACTATGCCTTTTGTTAAAGGTAATGAATTTAACTATTCGGATATATTATTTTGGATGGATGCATCTGAAAGACCAGTTTGGGCTGTTGCTGCGATTTTTGTTTTTGCCGTAATTTTTATCATTACAGCAGTATCAAATGGAGCGAATTTAACAGACGGAATAGATGGTTTAGCCGCAGGTAGTTCTGCTGTAATAATGGGAGCAATTGCGCTGTTTATTTTTGTGTCTGGAAATATCATGTTTGCAGATTATTTAAATATCATGTTTATTCCTCGTTCAGAAGAAGTACTTATTTTTTGTGGTGCTTTTTTAGGAGGTTTAATAGGGTTTATTTGGTACAATACTTATCCTGCTCAAGTTTTTATGGGAGATACAGGAAGTTTGACAATTGGAGGAGTAATCGCTGTTTTGGCAATTATTGTTCGTAAAGAATTATTGTTACCAATTTTATGTGGAATATTCTTTTGTGAGAGTTTATCTGTTATGTTACAGGTATCTTACTTTAAATATACAAAGAAGAAGTATGGAGAAGGGCGTAGAATATTTTTAATGTCTCCGTTACATCACCATTTTCAGAAATTAGGATACCATGAAAGTAAAATTGTTGTAAGAGCAATTATCATGGGAATTGTTTTAGCTGTAGTAAGTATCATCACACTTAAAATTAGATAAAATGAAAAGAATAGTCGTTTTAGGAGGTGGTGAAAGCGGTGTAGGAACAGCTATTCTTGCAAAGAAAGAAAACTTTGATGTTTTTCTTTCTGATATGGGAATTATAAAAGATAATTATAAAAAACTTTTAGAAGAATACGGGATTGCTTATGAAGAAGGTCAGCATACAGAGGATTTAATTCTTAATGCAGACGAAGTAATGAAAAGTCCAGGTATTTCGAAAAAAGCAGCGCTAATTCAGAAAATCGAAACAAAAGGAATTTCGATTGTATCTGAAATTGAATTTGCGTCTCGATATACAGATGCAAAAATTATTGCAATAACAGGATCAAATGGAAAGACAACAACAACAAGTTTGATGTTTCATATCCTAAAGCAAGCTGGATTAAATGTAGGATTAGGTGGAAACATTGGTAAAAGTTTTGCAAAATCTGTTGCTGAAGATAACTACGATTTTTATGTATTAGAGATTAGTAGTTTTCAGTTAGATGATATCAAAACTAATTTTAAACCTTATGTAGCTATTTTATTAAACATTACACCAGATCATTTAGATCAATACAATTATCAATTTGATTTGTATGCGAAATCTAAATTCAGAATAACTGAAAACCAAGATAAGAACGATTATTTTATCTACAATTTAGACGATCCAAAAATAATGGAGATGATAAAGGGGATTGATATTCGTGCAAGTCTAAAACCGTTCACAATGATGGATGCAACGAATGAAGCATACGCGAACAACGAATTATTTCGCGTAAATGATTCGAATGGTGATTTTACAATATTAGTAAACGAATTAGGATTGATAGGAAAGCATAATGTTTCTAATTCTTTAGCCGCAGCAGTTGCTGCTAAAATTATTGATATTAATAATGAGGATCTAAAGAAAAGTTTATCAGATTTTAAATCTGTAGAACATCGTTTAGAACCAGTTTTAACTATTGGAGGAATAGATTTTATTAACGACTCTAAAGCAACAAATGTTAATGCAACGTATTTTGCATTAGAAAGTATGACAAAACCAGTTGTATGGATTGTTGGAGGAGTTGATAAAGGAAACGATTATAACGAAGTCTTATCTTTTGTAAAAAAGAAAGTAAAAGCAATTGTTTGTTTGGGGAAAGATAATTCTAAGTTAATAGAGTTTTTTACCCCATATGTTGATACGATTATCGAAACAAATAATATGGAAGATTGCGTAACTAAATCTTATGACTTAGCAGAAAAAGGAGAAACAGTTTTATTATCTCCTGCTTGTGCAAGTTTTGATTTGTTTAAGAGTTACGAGGATCGAGGAGATCAGTTTAAAAAAAATGTAAGAAAATTATAATTACGAGTGATGTCAACTATAGTTCAAAAATATTTTAAAGGAGATAAACCTCTTTGGGCTTTCATCTTATTGTTAGCACTATTTTCGTTCTTGCCTGTTTATTCAGCAAGTTCTAACTTAGTGTATACTGTAGGTTCTGGAACTATTTTTGGGCATTTAGCAAAACATGCGGTAATACTTCTTATAGGTTTATTTATTATTTATGGTTTACAACGTGTAGATTATCGTTGGTTTGGCTTACTGGCATTGAGTGCTGTTGTTGTTCTTGCTATCGTTTTGTTAATTACAATGATTCAAGGACAGACCATTGGTGGAGCAAATGCTTCTCGTTGGTTAACAATTCCAGGTACAGGAATCGGAATACAGCCTTCCATGATAGCATCTCAAGCGTTGTTGATTTATATAGCTCGTTATTTAACGAAGAATAGAGATAAAGAATACACGTGGAAAAATATAGCACTTCCGTTACTATTGCCAATTTTGGTAATCGTTGGATTGATTTTTCCATCTAACGGATCAACTGCTTTAATGTTAGCAGGAATGTGTGGAATACTTTTAATTATAGGAGGTTTTCCTTTAAAATATTTACTTTCTATTGCTGGAGTTGGAGTTCTTTTCGGAGGTGTTTTTATTTGGGTAGCATTAAAGCAACCAGATCTAATTTCTAATTCACGTGTACATACGTGGATGTCTCGTATAGAAAAATTTAACGATGATTCTGGTTTAGAAAGTTATCAAGTTTTACATGCAAAAGCAGCAATTGCAAGAGGTTTAAATGAAATGGCTGGACCAGGTAAAAGTGTTTTTAAACAAACATTACCTCAATCTTCGTCAGATTTTATTTTTGCAATTATTGTTGAAGAATACGGAGCAATCGGAGCTATATTATTGATTGGTATATTTTTACTAATTCTGATTAGAATTTGTATCATCGCTTCGAAAATACATACAATTTTTGGTACGTTACTTGTATTTGCAGTTGGCTTGCCAATTATTATTCAATCTATGGTAAATATGGCTGTTGCTGTAAATTTAATTCCTGTAACAGGACAACCGTTACCAATGATTAGTTATGGAGGAACATCCATTTGGATGACTTGTATATCATTTGGAATTATTTTGAGTGTTAGTACACAAATAAAGTCACAAGAAGAGTTAGAACAAGATAGAAAATTATTAAGTGAAGAATACATCGAAGACATCGCCTAGAGTTTTAATTAGCGGCGGAGGAACAGGTGGACATATATATCCAGCCATTGCAATTGCAGACGAAATAAAACGTCGTTTGCCAGATGCTCAAATTTTGTTCGTAGGAGCAGAAGGAAGAATGGAAATGGAAAAAGTTCCAAAAGTTGGTTATCAAATAAAAGGATTACCAATTTCTGGGTTTGATAGAAGTAATATGAAAGCGAATTTAAAATTCCCTTTCAAATTGATAAAAAGTTTAAATCTAGCAAAGAAAATTTATAAAGAATTTAAGCCAGATTTAGCAATTGGTACAGGTGGTTATGCCAGTGGACCAATGTTATGGATCGCAGGAAAGAATAATGTTCCAGTAATTTTACAAGAACAAAACTCTTTTCCAGGTGTTACCAATAAAATTTTGAAGAATAAAGCGAAGGCAATTTGTACAGCTTACGAGTCTATTTCGCAATTTCCACAAGAAAAGATCCATTACACAGGAAATCCTATTCGTGGAGAGATATTTCAGAATTTACCAACAAAAGCAGAAGCAATAGCTGTTTTTGGATTAGATCCCGAAAAACCAACTGTATTATCTGTTGGAGGTTCTCAAGGATCAAGAGCAATAAATAATGCTTGGTTAGAAAACTTAGAGGAATTTGTTGCAAGTGGCGTTCAGTTAATTTGGCAAACAGGAAAGTTAGATTATCAGAAGATAAAAGAATTGGTCGGAAATAAATATCCATCTATTCATGTTACAGAGTTTATTTATAATATGAAAGATGCTTATGCAGCTTCAGATTGTATTGTTTCTCGCGCAGGAGCAATGGCAATTTCTGAATTATCTATAATTGGAAAACCAACAATTTTACTTCCGTTACCAACAGCAGCCGAAGATCATCAAACTAAAAATGCACAAGCATTAGTAGAAAAAGATGCAGCAATTTTAGTAAAAGATGCAGAAGCAAAGCAACAATTAGTTAAGCAAGTAATTGCTTTATCTAATGATGAAGAGTTAAAACAAAAATTATCTCAGAATATTATGCAATTAGGGAAGCCTAATGCAACAAAAGAGATTGTTGATATAGTACTGAATTTATTATAATGAATATTTTAGATAAGACATATTACTATTTTATCGGAGCAGGAGGAATCGGAATGAGTGCTTTGGAGCGTTTTTTTCTTTCATTAGGGAAAAATGTAGGAGGTTACGATAAAACACCAACGGAACTTACTGCAGAATTAATTGCAGAAGGAGTTGATATTCATTTTGAAGATAACATAGAATTAATTCCAGAAGGAATTAATCAAGATAATACGTTGGTGATTTATACACCAGCAATACCTAAAGATCATACAGAGCTAAATTATTTTTTAGTGAATGATTTTAAGGTAATGAAGCGTTCTGAGGTTTTAGGAGAAATTACAAAGCATACCTACAATATTGGTGTTGCAGGTACTCATGGTAAAACTACAACATCATCAATTTTAGGACACATCCTTAAAGTTACGAATGTAGAAGCAACAGCTTTTTTAGGAGGAATTGCAGAAAATTATGATTCGAATATCATCATAAATGGTTCTAAATACACGGTTGCAGAAGCAGATGAATTTGATCGTTCTTTTTTACGTTTATCTCCAAAATTAGCTATTATAACATCTGATGATGCAGATCATTTAGATATTTATGGAGAAAGAGAGGAAGTGAAAAAGTCTTTTCAAGAGTTTGCAGCGATTGTAGAAGAAAAATTGTTTGTTCACAAAACGCTCAATTTTGAAAATGCTATAACGTATGGTGTAGATTTAGACGCAGATTATGATGCTAACAATGTTAGAATTATTGATGGACATTATGTATTTGATGTTAAAACACCAAATGGTTCTTTGAAAGATGTAGGAATTTTATTACCAGGACACCATAACATGGAAAATGCGGTGGCAGCTTTAGCTGTAGCAGATTACATGGGTGTTCCGCATGATAAAATAAAAGAAGCCTTATCTACTTTTATTGGAGTTAAAAGACGTTTTAATCGTTTCGAAATAAATGGAAAAATTTATATTGACGATTATGCTCATCATCCTACAGAATTAAATGCTGCAATACGTTCTGTAAGAGAATTATATCCAGGTAAAAAAGTGTTAGGAGTATTTCAACCTCACCTTTTTACAAGAACAAGAGATTTTGCTGATGAGTTTGCAGAAAGCTTATCAGAGTTAGATAGTTTGATTTTGTTAGATATTTACCCTGCCAGAGAATTACCAATAGAGGGAATTACCTCAAAATGGTTGCTTGAAAAGGTGAATTTACAAGAAAAAGTAGTATCTTCATTAGAAGATAGTTTAACATACATTAAAAGAAAAGATTTTGATGTAATAATTACATTGGGAGCTGGTAATATTGATACAATTGTTAAACCGATAAAAGAGTGGTTAGGTGAAGCGTAAATTGAAAATCATAAAAGTGATTTTTGGAGTTGTCTTGCTAATAGGATTAATTAGTTTTACGACAATTCGTAATGCCACACGCCCAATAAAGAAGATAAATGTTGCATTTATTCAGCCTGTTGATAACTATTTTATAGACGATCAAACCATAAGAGAATTAGCGAACAGAAATGGAGGTGATATTTTAAAACAGACAATTAGCGAAGTTAATGTTAAAGATATTGAACAAAAAGTAAGCGAAAGTCCTTTTGTAGATTCTGTACAAGTAAGTAAAAGTATTGATGGATCTATTGATTTAGAAATAAAAGCGAATACAGCAGTAGCTAGAGTAAAGCCAGTAAATGGGCAACAATTTTACATTACAAGTAAAGGAAAAAAGATGCCAATGTCTAAAATTAGTTCGGCAAATGTAATTCTAGTTTACGGTGATGTAAAACCAAATGAGTACGAATATTTAAGTGAATTTGTGCAAGCTTTGAAAGAAGATGATTTATTAAAAAATCATATCATCGCTATTCAAAAAGTAGGTTTACGTTCATTTAATTTAATTGTAAATAAAGGAAATTATTATATAGAGCTAGGAACTCTAAACAATTTTAAAAAGAAGTTGAATAATCTGGTTTTATTTTATAATCAATACATAGATTATATAGGAACTGAAGATTATGAGAAATTGAGCTTGAAATATGTGAATCAAGTTGTAGCAACCAAACGTGTAAAAAATGGAGAACAATAGTAAGATTGCAGTTGGCTTAGATATAGGGACTACGAAAATAGTAGCACTTGTCGGAAGAAAAAATGAAAATGGAAAAATAGAAATTCTTGGATACGGAAAAGCAAAAAGCTTAGGTGTTCATAGAGGTGTTGTAAATAATATTACACAAACAATTAATTCTATAAAAGAAGCAATAGAGAAAGCTGAAAGAAATTCTGGCGTAAAAATTACAGACGTTACAGTAGGTATTGCAGGACAACATATTCGTAGTTTACAACATAGTGATTACATTACACGTGCTAATTCAGAAGATGTGATTGATGATAACGATTTAAAATTGTTAACAAATCAGGTCTATAAATTAGTAATGTTGCCAGGTGAAGAAATTATTCATGTTCTCCCACAAGAATTTAAAGTAGATAACGAAGGAGAAATTCGCGAACCTATCGGAATGTATGGAAGTAGATTAGAAGCTAACTTTCATGTTGTTGTAGGACAAGTTTCTTCTATTAGAAATATCGCACGTTGTGTAAAAGCATCAGGCTTACGTTTGGCTAGTATTACATTAGAACCAATTGCATCGTCTAGTGCAGCACTTAGTGAAGAAGAAAAAGAAGCTGGTGTAGCATTAATAGATATAGGTGGTGGTACAACAGATATTGCTATTTTTAAAGATAATATTATTAGACATACATCGGTTATTCCTTTTGGAGGTAATGTAATAACAGAAGATATAAAAATCGGATGTTCAATAATCGGTAAACAAGCAGAAGCATTAAAAGAAAAATTTGGTTCTGCGTGGCCAGGAGAAAATAAAGAAACAGAAATTGTATCTATACCAGGTTTAAAAGGTAGAGAAGCAAAAGAGATTTCTCTTAAGAGATTATCACAAATAATTCACGCTCGTGTACAAGAAATTCTAGAGCAAGTGTATCTAGAATTAAAAAATTACGGGTGCGAAGATCAAAATAAAAAGCTAATTGCTGGTATAGTTTTAACTGGTGGAGGATCAAAATTAAAGCACATTCGTCAACTAACTGAATATGTTACGGGAATGGATGTACGTATTGGGTACTCTAACGAACATATAGTTGGTGCAAAAGCTGAAGAAATTAGTGGACCGGAATATGCAACATCGGTAGGATTATTGATGAAAGGTTTAGAAGAATTGGAAGCTAATTATCAGCACGAGATTTTCGAGAAACCAGTTATCAATAACTTAAATACACAAGAAGAATTAGAAATAGGGATTTATACTCCTAGAACAGAAACTACAAAACAAATACAACCAGTAGAAATTGTAGCAGAAAAAGAGGTAGTGAAACCAAAAAGAGAAGAGTTAGTTGATGATTTACTTGACCAAGAAATTGGAGAAAAAGTACAAAGTAAAACTAAACCAGAAAAGAAAAGTTTCTTTTCTAAATGGACGGATAAATTTATCCAAATGATTAACGAAACAGAATAAAATAAGAATAACTAATATAAATTACGAACCAATTAATAAGAAGAATATGAGTGATATGTTAACAGGAGATATTGTGTTCAACTTACCAAAAAGTCGATCTCAAGCAATCAAAGTGATTGGTGTTGGAGGTGGTGGTAGTAATGCTGTAAACTACATGTTCGAACAAGGAATCGCAGGTGTAGAATTTGTGATTTGTAATACAGATTCACAAGCATTATCAAATAGCCCAGTCCCGACTAGAATACAATTAGGACAAGCAATTACAGAAGGTTTAGGAGCAGGAGCAAATCCTGAAGTAGGAGAGCAATCTGCCATTGAAAGTATGGATGATGTGAAAGCTGTTTTAGACGAAGGTACTAAAATGGTCTTCATTACTGCTGGAATGGGAGGTGGTACTGGAACAGGTGCAGCACCAGTTATTGCAGGTATAGCAAAAGACATGGATATCTTAACAGTAGGTATTGTAACAGCGCCATTCTTTTTCGAAGGAAGAATGAGGTTGGAACAAGCTGAAAAAGGTATCGAGAAGCTAAGAAAAAATGTAGATTCATTAATTGTTATCAACAATGATAAATTACGTGAATTATATGGAAACTTAGGTTTTAAAAATGGATTTTCTAAAGCCGATGAGGTTTTAACTACAGCTGCAAAAGGTATTGCAGAAGTTATTACACAACACTATGCAATGAATATCGATTTACGTGATGCGCGTACAGTTCTTAAAAATTCTGGAACAGCAATCATGGGATCGGCAAGAGCAGAAGGAGAAAATAAAGCAAAAGATGCAATATCTTCTGCATTAGATTCACCATTATTAAACAATAATAAAATTACAGGTGCTCGTAATGTATTGTTATTAATTTTATCTGGTAATAATGAAATTACAATGGATGAAATTGGTATCATCAATGATTATATTCAGCAAGAAGCTGGTAATAGTGCAAACATTATTATGGGTATTGGTGAAGATTTAGAATTAGGAGATGCAATTTCTGTTACTGTAGTTGCAACTGGTTTCCCAACAGAAGATCAGGCATATACAGGAAGAGAAGAGCAAAAGATAGTTCATACTTTAGAAGAGGATCAACCAATAAACAAAACATTGTCTATTGAACAACCATTTGTTAATAGAGTAAAACCAATGACATTAGATTTTGGTCGTTCTAACGCAAATGCAAATAATGTTGTGCCTGAAGTTCCTCAACAACAAAATCAAAAACCAGAGGAACCAAGAAACTCATATAACCAAACGGATATTAATCAAAGTTTTAATCAGCAATCTTACAATAGTACGCCAGATCAAACTTTTGAAGAAAATAATACTCCAAAACGTTATGTTTTAGATGAATTAGATGATGAACCAGTTCAAGAGAGACGTTCTTATGATGATTTTGAACCTCGATTAAAATCAGATTTCAATCAATCATACCAAGAACCATCAAATAATGCTTCATCAAATAATAATCAAGGATTTAATTCATATTCAAATCCTGTAGCATCAGAATCATCAAATTATCCTCAGAATAATTATAATGCTTATCAAGCACCAAAAAATGAAGGATATAACAATGTAGAGCCAATTCAAACAAATCAAAATGTTTCGAATGCTGTTGAGCCAACAATTTATCAAACAGAAGTTGCAGTTGATCCATTTAGTCAACCAATTCAACAATCTAATGATGCTGAATTAAATAGTGTTATAGAGGAAAGAAGAAATCGTTTAAAACAATTTAATTTTAAATTTAATAATACGATGACAAATTCTCAAGTAGATGAATACGAAGCTATCCCTGCTTACAAGCGTCAAGGATTGAATTTATCAGATAGAAATGATAATCAATCTTCGGATTTTTCGGTTGGAACAAATCGTAATAACGAAACACAAATTCGTCCAAATAATTTTCTACATGATAATGTAGATTAATAAAGGTCACTCGTAAAAAATATTCTTATTATAGAAAAGGTTCATTGCTTTTGCGATGAGCCTTTTTTTGTCTTAAATTTGTTATCTAAAATATAGAACATGAATTTAGAAACTCAAATAATGGGGCAATTAAAAGAAGCTATGAAAGCTAAAAATACAATTGCCTTAGAAGCTTTAAGAGCTGTTAAGTCTGAATTATTATTAGCAAAAACTTCTGGATCTAATGGTGAATTGTCACAAGATCAAGAGATTGCGCTATTACAAAAGTTAGTAAAACAACGTAAAGAAGCTGCTGAGCAATTTAATGCAAATGCACGTCCAGAATTAGCAGAAAAAGAATTAGCACAAGCTGAGGTGATTCAACAATTCTTACCAGCTCAATTATCAGATGAAGAATTAACAACTGCAATTCAAGAAATAGTAGCAGAAGTTGGTGCAACATCTCCTAAAGATATGGGAAAAGTTATGGGAGCAGCCTCTTCTAAGTTAGCTGGAAAAGCTGAAGGAAAAGCAATTTCTGCAAAAGTTAAAGATATTTTAGCTGGATTATAATCAATTATATTATATCTAATTTTAAAAAAAGGTAAAGTTTTATAAACTTTACCTTTTTTATTTTGAATAATCGTAATATTTATGTAATTTGACAATGATATTAATTGATTGATAATCAGTGTTTTATTAGTTAAAACCGTTTAATTGTTAAAAAAATTAATAAATCAATGTTATTTTAACAATTTTTTAACAAACTCTTCAAGAGTACTAAAACTGCTAAGTATAGAAGATTATTTAATTGTAAATTACTCTATTAGAATAATTCTAAATAACAAGTAACTATCTGCCCTAAATTTGCAAAGTAATCAGAAAATCTAAAGGATGACGAAAAACATTATAGCTTTAATAGCGATGTTAATGATTTTTCCAATAGCAAATGCTGATGGTAAAATTTTTAAAGACTCTGGTATTAGCAGCTCAAACTCTGTGCCAGATTCAGCAAAAAGGTTTAGTAAAGATTTTGATAATGATACAATCTTAAAGAAAGATACATTATCAATTGAAGATGAAAAGTTAGTTGGAGAACTTATCGAGAATAGTGCTCGAAAAATCTCAACTGGAGTTGTCTCTTGGTATGGAGACAAATTCCACGGACGCAAGACAGCTAGTGGTGAAAAGTATGATAAACATGAACTAACAGCTGCCCATAAGTCTTTACCATTTGGTACTAAAGTAAAAGTTACGAATATCAGAAATGGTAAATCTGTAGTTGTAGAAATCAACGACAGAGGTCCATATGCTAAATCTAGAGTTTTAGACTTAAGTCAAGCAGCATTCAGCGAAATTGGACACACTGGTACAGGTGTGATGCAAGTTGAGTATGAAATTATCAAAAGCGAAGACGGAAAGAACTAAGATGTTCAGAAAAAACAAAAAAAGGCTGCTCTATATGGAACAGCCTTTTTGTATGTTATACTATCTGGTTTTCGTATTAATTAGAATAAAAATGATGTCTTAATTCACCTTTTAAATTAGCCTCGTATTGTTTTCTAAATTCGTCTCTATTTAAATTCTGCCCTAATAAGTAGATTGCTTTTGTTATTGCTGCTTCCATAGTTAAATCAAAACTAGAGATTGCACCCATTTCTAATAATGCATCACTTGTTGCATATCTTCCTATTTCTACCATTCCGCCAGCACATTGTGTATTGATGATAAGATGTATTCCTTTATCCACTTTTTCTTTTAATAAATTGATAAACCACAGATCTGTAAATATATTTCCTGTTCCGAATGCTTCAATAATAAATGCTTTCATTGTAGGAGCATTTAAAACACTTTCAATAAATGAACGATTCATACCAGGAAAAATTTTTAAAACTCCAACATCTGCATTTAAATTTTTATTGATGGATAATGTTTTAGAAGACTCTTTTTTTAGTAATAAATCTTCTCTTACTTCTAAATGAACGCCTGATACACCTATTTTTGGATAATTTGGAGATTCGAAAGCATCAAAGTTTTCAGCATTAATTTTTGTAGCTCTATTTGCTCTAAATAATTTATATTCAAAGTAAATACAAACTTCATTAATAATAGGACGATTATCTTTTTGTAAAGAAGCTAATTGTATAGAAGTTATAAGGTTTTCTTTTGCATCTGTACGTAAATCACCAATCGGTAATTGAGACCCTGTGAAAATAATAGGTTTGTCTAAATTATCAATCATAAAACTTAATGCCGAAGCAGTGTAAGCCATAGTATCCGTTCCGTGTAAAACAACAAAACCATTATAATCATTGTAATTTTTTTCGATTGTTTCTGCAATATTAACCCAATATTCAGGTTTCATATCGGAAGAATCTATCGGGATCTCAAAACTATAATAATCAAAAGAACAATCTAATAAATTTAATTCAGGAATTTGTTTTAAAAGATTATCAAAATTAAATGGTTTAAGAGATTGATCTCCATAATCTTTTGCCATTCCAATAGTTCCTCCTGTATAAATTAATAAGATTTTTGTTTGCATTGTTTTGATTAAATTTTAGGATAAAAATAACCAATAAAAAAAATCTGTACAAGAGCTTTTATAAACTCTTATATTTTATTACATTGTTGTGGATTTAATAAGAGAATATAGAGCGATGAAAAATATATTATTAGCCACTATAGTTTTGTCTTCTTTTGCGAATGCACAAGTAGAGGAAGGTTTGTTTGAAGTAGAGTATGAGTTGAATGGTCAAGATCTTAAATCATTTGCATTTACTACAGAAAACTGTCAACCAGCTACAATTTATAAGTCTTGGGAAAATTGGGTTTCTAATAAAGAAGGCTCTTCTAGTTTTCTAAAAAAGCATGAAGCAAGTAATATTCAATTTAAAAATTCGCAAGATGTTTATAAATCTATAATTAGCGTAGTTGAAGAAGAGAATGGAAAAACAACAATTATTAATACGTTGACAGATCAAAACGGAATGACATTTAATCAAAATTCATTAGAATTTGATAAAATTTATAACAGTTTACACAGTTTATCTGTACAAACAAAACAAGCGTGTGTAAGAAACGAATTAAAATTAGCCAACGAAGGTTTAATACGTTTAACAAAAGATAATGCAGATGCACAAATGAAAAAAGGAGCATCTATAAAATCTTATCTTAAAGATAGTAATTCGTTGTTAAAATTAGAAAGTCAAAAACAAGAATTAACGGATAAATTAGATTTAGTTACGAATCAATTAGAACGAACTGCTGATGATAAGTCTGTAGATAAACTAATGAAAAAGAAATTGAAAATTGAGAATAGTTTAAATTCAATAGAAAGTAAAGTAAACAATTTAAATACTAAGATTCAATTAGCAGAAGAAAATGATAAAATTTTAGATACTAAGATTTCTCAATTATCATTACAAATTCAACAACAAAGAAAGAATAATGATAGCCTAAAAAAGAAGTATAATTCTATAGTGGAATAGCTTTTAATAAATTAATATTTATTTTCTAAAATAGCCATTTATCTCTCTAACTTTTAGTTTATTGGTTTTGTAGCACGGTTTTTGAATATTTTTAGGTTCAATAAAAAATAATAACATATATTCGTATAACTGAAATAAAAAAATAATTATGAAAGTTTCAATTTTACCAGTAGCGGTAATCGCTGCTTCGACATTATTTAGCTGTGTTAGTCAAAAGAAATATGATGAATTACAGACTAAATTTAATTCTACGTATTCTGAGAATCAAGGATGTCAAACAGAATTAGCTGTAACAAAAGCTAAATTAGCAAATTTTGAAAACAACCAAGGTCAGTTCGAGAGTACAGTTCAAAGCGAAAGAAATCAAATTAAAGCTTTACAAGAACAATTAAAAAACTGTATCAACGGTGGTTCTAAAAATGTATCTGAGTTAGTAAAAGAAATTAATGAGTCTAATAAATATATTAAACATTTGGTTAATGCGAAAAGCAAATCAGATAGTTTAAATATGGTTTTAACTAACAACTTAACTCGTTCTTTATCTAGTAGCGAAGCGCAAGATGTAGATGTGAAAGTATTAAAAGGAGTAGTATATATTTCTTTAGCTGATAACATGTTATACAAATCTGGTAGCTATGAAATTTCTCCAGCAGCAGGAGAAACATTAAGTAAAATTGCGAAAATTATTAATGATTATAAAGATTACGATGTATTAATTGAAGGTAACACAGATAATGTGCCAATTTCTAAACCAAACATCCGTAATAACTGGGATTTATCTGCTTTAAGAGCTTCTTCAGTTGTACAATCTTTACAAAATCAATATGGAGTTAATCCTAAGCGTATGACAGCAGGTGGTCGTGGAGAATACAATCCATTAACTACAAATGGAACAGCAGATGGAAAATCAGCAAACCGTCGTACACAAATCATTATCTTACCTAAATTAGATCAATTTATGGATTTAATTGGGCAAGCACCAAAAAGCTAATTTAATAAAACATCAGTTTTATATACAAAGGAGTACTGCTAAGTGCTCCTTTTTTCGTACCTTTTCGGGAAATTTTTAATCAACATAATGGAACTATATTATTCTTTTTCTGCCCTAATTGTACTTGCGGCAATATTTTCTTATGCAAACCTGCGGTTTTTGAAACTTCCTGGAACAATCGGAATCATGATTATTGCGATGTTAGTATCGGTGATTATTCGTGTTGTAGGTAGTGTTTTCTTTCCTAGCGTTAGTAGTGAGTTTTTACAACTTTTTAATAGTTTAGATTTTAATGAAATATTAATGGGGGCGATGTTAAACTTTCTGCTTTTTGCAGGAGCTTTACACGTAAACATTTCCGATCTTAAAAACCTTCGTTGGACAATTGGTACTTACGCAACTATCTCAGTCGTTATATCTGCCTTTATAATAGCTTCAATTTTACATTATATAGCGCCATTCTTTGGTATAGAGATACCATATATTTATTGTTTATTATTCGGAACATTAATATCACCAACAGATCCTATTGTAGTTTTAGGAATTTTAAAACAAGCAAAGGTTCCTAAATTAATAGAAACTAAAATTACTGGTGAATCATTATTTAATGATGGTGTTGCCGTAGTAATGTTTGCGGTTGTTTTACAAGTTGCTACTAATACCAATTTTGAAGTCTCTTGGCAATCTATTTCTTTATTATTTTTAGAAGAAGCAGGAGGAGGAGTTTTACTAGGCCTTCTATTAGGTTTCTCTGCTTCTAAAGCTTTAAAGAAAATAGACGATTATAAAGTATCTGCATTAATTACTTTATCTATTGTAATGGGTGGATTCTTAATTGCAAAAGAGTTACATGTTTCTAGTCCTTTAGCAATGGTTATTGCAGGTTTAATAATTGGTAATTATGGGCAAAAAGTTGCGATGTCTGAAACAACAAAAGATTATTTAAATAAATTTTGGGAGTTGATAGATGAGATTATGAACGCCGTTTTATTCTTATTTATCGGATTCGAATTATTACTAATAGACGATATTTTTAGACAAATTTTATTAGGAGTTGTTACTATTTTTGTGGTTTTATTAGCTCGTTGTTTATCTATCGTAATTCCAGCCAGAACAATTCTACGAAGAAGCACATTCTCTAGAGGATCTCTTATCATGCTAGTTTGGGGAGGTATTAGAGGTGGAGTTTCTATTGCTTTGGTATTATCAATGCCAAATTCAGAGTGGAAAGAATTGCTGTTAGAAATTACCTACATCGTCGTTTTATTTTCTATTGTTGTACAAGGTTTAACTGTAGGTAAAGTAGCGAAACGTGTTTTAAAAGAAGAATCAGAAGAAGCAAAAGCTGAAGAGGTTGAGGAATACATGAATTCAAGTAAATTGTAGAGTGTCTTTTTTAAGATTCTTAAAATGTATAAAGCAGTTATCATAAACGATAGCTGCTTTTTTTTATATAAATAAAAAAAGCTCCAAAATTTGGAGCTTTTAAAGAATATTTAGAAGACTATGTAGTCTTTAATTTCATTAATAAAATGTTTCCTTTATATAGATATAACTCTTTTCCTGCAATTTCATATCGGTTAACATTCTTAAGAACGGATAGAAAATCTTGCTCAGCTTTTAAATTAGGACAAGCCATTTTTGTTTCAGAAAAATTTCCAAAACTAATAGTTCCGTTTGTCTTCGCGATTGTTGCATTAAAGTTGTTACACCCAGAAAATCCACTAACTTTTGAAGCATTTTCATCTATAACGATAGATATATTTTTATCATATAATCCTTTTACAGTATTATTGTCGTCAACCAAAAACCATTCTTGATTAGAAATAGAAACTTCTGGTTTAGCTTTAAGTTTAGCTGTATTAGTATTTGTAGAACATGATGTTGCTACAAAAGTTGCTAAAAGTGTTGCGCAAAAAATAGTTGAAATCTTCATAATTAAAAATATTTTATCTTAATTCAGCACTAAATTTATCTTGATACAATTTAATTAATTTATTCATTAATTGATCAATTTCTTGATCACTTAATGTTTTATTTTCATCTTGTATAACAAAACTCAACGCGTATGATTTTTTACCAGCTGGTAACTTATCTCCTTCGTAAACATCAAATAAATTTACACCTTTCAACAAGTTAGATTTTACTTCTTTTGTTGCTTTGTATAAATCCTCATATTTTACAGTAGAATCTAGTAATAAAGCCAAATCGCGACGAGAACCTGGGAATTTAGAAATCTCTTTATATTTAAGATCGTTCTTATTTGCTAATTTAACAATAGTTTCCCAATCTAATTGAGCAAAGAATGTATCTTGGTTTACACCTATTGCTTTAGCTAGCTTTTTACTAATAATTCCTAGTTTTCCTAAAGATTTATTTCCAGAAATAAACTCTATCCCGTCTAAGAAGTTATCATCTTTTGCCGCTAACTCATCCGTTACATGAATATTTAATCTAACAAAAATTTGTTTTACTAAACCTTTCAAATCACTAAAAGATGCTTTACGAATATTTCCTGTCCAAGATTCGTTATTAAAGTTTCCAGAAAGAACAATTCCTAGGCATTTCTTCTCTTCGTATACTTCGTTTAATTTACGGTAAATTTTACCAAATTCAAATAGTTTAACATCCGTATTTCTTCTGTTAACGTTGAATGCAACATTTTCTAATAAACCATTTAACAATGTACGACGCATAACTGCTAAATCAGCAGAAAGTGGATTTAACATTGCAACGCTTTCTCCTTCTGGATAAAAGAAAATATCTTGATATTCTCTTTTAGTTAAAGAGTTGTTCATTGCTTCATTAAATCCAAAAGAAGTTAATTGACGAGCAATAAAATCTTCAATTTTATCTGGACTAACTTTTTGATTTGGAATATATGAGAAAGAAAATTTAGAAGGGATTTCGATATTATCGTATCCATAAATTCTTAATATATCTTCTATTAAATCAACGTCACGTTGTACATCAACTCTATATGCCGGAACTTCTAAATCTAAAACACCATCATTTTCAGATAATATTTTAATTTCTAAGTTTTCTAAAATAGATTTAATTTTATCTTCAGCGATTTCTACTCCTAATAATTCAATAACCTTTTTTAAACGTAATTTTACATTAAAGTTCTGAATAGGATTAGGGTAAACATCTTCGATATTTGAAGCAATTTCAGCATCAGCAATTTCTACCAACATTAAAACAGCTTTTTTCAAAGCATCTACTGTAGTATTAGGATCTATTCCTCTTTCAAAGCGGAAAGACGCATCAGTATTTAAAGCATGTGTTTTTGCACCTTTACGAATTGTTACAGGTTCAAAATAAGCAGCTTCTAAAAAAATATTAGTAGTTGCATCTGAAACACCAGAATATTGACCTCCGAAAACTCCTGCGATACACATTGGTTTATTTTCGTCACAAATCATTAATTCGTGTCCTTTTAACTCTCTTTCAACACCATCTAATGTTGTGAATTTTGTTCCTCCTGCTAATTTCTGAACGATAACTTTATTTCCTTCAATTTTATCAGCATCAAAAACATGTAAAGGTTGTCCCAAATCATGTAAAATATAATTTGTAATATCTACCACATTATTAATAGGAGATAAACCAATTACTTTTAAACGATTCTTTAACCAATCTGGAGATTCTTTAACTTTAATATTTTTTAAATAAACCCCAGCATATCTTGGTGCAGCTTCTGTATCTTTTACTTCTATAGAGATAGGATTTTTTCCGAAATCTGAAGTTGGATAATCAGAAACATCGTAATTTTTGAATGTAGCATCAGTATTACGTGTTTTTAGGGCTGCATATAAATCTCTAGCAACACCAAAATGAGACATTGCATCTGCACGGTTTGGCGTTAAACCAATTTCTATTTCGTGATCTATTTCATCGTTTCCGAAAAGTTGAGAAGCAGGAGTACCTGGTTTTAAATCATCAGATAAAACTAAAATTCCAGAATGGTCAGTTCCAATTCCTAATTCAACTTCCGAGCAAATCATTCCGAAAGATTCCTCTCCACGAATTTTTGCTTTTTTTATTTTAAATTCTCCTTCTGTAGAAGGTAATATAGTACCAACAGTAGCAACAGGAACATTTTGTCCTTCTGCTACATTAGGAGCACCACAAACAATTTGTGTTTCTTTGCCGTCTCCTAAATCTATTTTAGTAACTTTTAATTTATCAGCATTTGGATGTGGAACAGCTGATAATACTTTACCAACTAGAACTGTGTCTAAATACTTTTTAGCTCCACCTATTTGCTCTACACCTTCAACTTCTAATCCTGTACTTGTTAAAGTTGCAGAAATTTCTTCAAGAGAAATATTTGTATCAATATAGGTTTTTAGCCAGTTATATGAAATTTTCATTTTATTTTATAATAAGTAGATGTATTCTGTTATTAATTATGCATTTAGCATAACAGGCATTACTAACATTAAGATTTCTTCACCTTCTTCTAAACCGTCAACTGGTTTTATAATTCCAGCACGATTTGGTTCAGACATTTCTAATGTTATTTCTTCTGATTGTAAGTTATTCAACATTTCTATTAAAAAACGAGAATTGAAACCGATTTGTAAATCTGTTCCATTGTAATCACAAGGAAGTCTTTCTTCTGCCTTATTTGCAAAATCGATATCTTCTGCAGAAATTGTTAATGAATTTCCAACTAATTTCAATCGAGCTTGATTAGTTGTTTTGTTAGAGAAAATAGCGACACGTTTTAATGAAGTTAAAAATAAATTTCTATTAATTGTTAAAACATTTGGATTTTCTTTAGGTATTACAGCCTCATAATTAGGGTATTTTCCATCAATTAAACGACATGTTAAAACGATATTTTGAAAAGAAAAACGTGTATTTGTATTGTTATATTCAATTGTTACATCGTCATTATTTCCTCCTAAAATATTCTTAAGTAAGTTAAGAGGTTTTTTAGGCATAATATATTCCGCAGTCTGTAAATCTTCTAATCCATTGCGAGTATACTTTACTAAACGATGTGCATCTGTTGCTACAAATCTAAAAACATCTGCATTTGCTTGGAAGAAAACTCCTGTCATTATTGGACGTAATTCGTCATTTCCTGTTGCAAAAATTGTTTTTACAATCGCTTCAGATAAAACATTTGCACCAATAGTTGTAGAACTTGCATCTTCAATATCTGGTGTTTGTGGATATTCATTGGCATCTTCAAATGCTAATTGATAATTTCCTTGTTCCGAAACAATTTCCAATGTATTTCCTTCTTTTTGTATAAAAGTAAGTGGTTGTGCTGGAAAAGTTTTTAAGGTATCTGTTAAGATTTTAGATGGAATTGCAATTTTTCCATTATCGTTAGATTCAACTTCTAAAGTTGTTGAAATTGTAGTTTCTAAATCAGAACCAGTAATTGTTAACTGATTTCCATCCAATTCAAATAAAAAATTATCAAGAATTGGTAATGTGTTGTTAGAGTTAATTACTCCACCTATTAAGTTAACATTTTTTAATAACGTGTTGCTCGATACAATAAATTTCATATGAAGAATATTTCCTTAAAATATCTAACAAATGTATAAAATAATCAAGTAAAAATGCAGAAACTTATAGATTAAATATATTATGATGTGGTTTGTTATTGAAAATCAACTATAAACGATTTTTGTCTTTATTTCATGATTTAACAAATTCTTATTTTACAAAGAAGTTTAACAGACTTAAATTTGTATTGAATAAACAGTTTGTTGTAAACAAAATTTTGGTCAGATATTTGTCGTACTATATTTCTAAAATAACATTTATGAAAATTGAATTAAAATTAAACGGTAAGAATGGTGTTTTTGAACTGCTTAATGATGATGATAATGCAGTAGGGGAATTAACCTTTATGTTAAAGGACGAACAAATGATTATTAATCATACAGGAGTTAATCCAGAATTAAGAGGGCAGGGTTTAGCAGAGAAGTTAGTTTTAGAAGCTGTAAATTACGCCAGAAAAGAAAATTTAAAAATTATCCCATTTTGTAGTTATGTAAGTGTTTACATAGGTAAACATCCAGAAGTACAAGATGTAATATAGAAAATTATGAATTTAGAAAAAGTTTTTGAGCACAATCAAGAGTGGATTAATATGCGTTTAAATCAAAACGAAGCATATTTTGATAATTTATCATCTGGTCAAACTCCAGAAGTATTATACATTGGTTGTTCAGACAGTCGTGTTACAGCTGAAGAGTTATTAGGAGCAGAACCAGGAGAAGTATTTGTACATAGAAATATTGCAAATATGGTTGTTGGAATTGATCTTAATACAACATCAGTTTTAAATTATGCTGTAGATCATTTAAAAGTAAAGCATATTATTGTTTGTGGACATTATAATTGTGGTGGTATTAAGGCTGCAATGGTTCCGAAAGACTTAGGAATTATGAATCCTTGGTTAAGAAATATACGTGATGTTTACCGTTTACATTCAGATGAGTTAAATGCTATTGAAAATGAAGGAATGCGTTACAATCGTTTAGTAGAACTTAATGTGCAAGAACAATGTGTAAATGTTGTTAAAAATCCTTTTGTACAACGTGCAATGGAAAATGGATTAGAAGTTCATGGTTGGGTTTTCGATTTATTCACAGGAAAATTAATTGATCTAAAATTAGATTTTGATTCTATTTTAGAAAACATAAAAGAAATTTATGATATAAATGAATAGTTATTAGATTTTTAATAACCTCAAAATTTATATGTATTTAAAATTTATATCACAATAAACATCAGTTTGTTGTGATATTTTTTTATATTGTATTTATTAAAAAAAAATGTGAAAAATTGTATTGTTATAATTCAATAATTAACATTTTTTAAGGCACAATATTTGTTTTTTTTAATTACATATAAAAATATCGATGATCAAGAGCAAATTGGTAAAAAGAGCAAGTGTTATATTGCTTAGTATTATTGGAATACTTTTTATTTTAAGTTTTTACATAACTTATTTTTTAAATAGTCGCTTACCCAAAATCATAGCAGAAAAAAATGACACAGCTTATAATTTAAGTTATGAAAATTTAAATTTCTCTATTTTCAATTCCTCTTTATCATTAAAAAATGTAGAAGTTTCTCCTAAAGATTCAACTTCAATTAATGATTCTATAAAGTTTACTGGAAAAGTAAATGAAATTAATATTGTTGGAATAAATTTTATAAAGCTAATTGTAGAAAAAGAAGTTTCTGCTTATTCAATTAATATTAATGATCCTCTAGTTAATTATTATCTTAAAGACACAAAAGATTCTATAAAAGAAAAGAAACGTGATATTAAGGTTGGGGATCGTTTTAATGTATCTAATTTAAATATCAATAATGGAGAATTTAATTTGTATTCTCCCGCTGGGAAAAGACATTTAGCTAATGTTTCTAATTTCGATATCAATTTTAAAGGAGTTCGCTTTAATGAAAGAACGGTCAATAAAAAAATCCCATTTGGTTATTCTGATTTTGAAATAAAGTTAGATTCTATGTTCTTTGTAATTAAGGATAAGCAAATTTTAAGAGCTAAAAAGGTAAAATTAAACATGGATACTTTCGAGTTAGAAAAATTTACCATGAAACCTTTAAAAATTAACGGGAAACTATATGTTCCAAATGATTCCGAAGCAGATTTATTAGACATAGAATCGCCCTATTTGTCACTTACAAAAATGGATTGGGGATTTACAAATGAAGATAAATTGTTTTTTGAAACAGATTTAATTCAGTTTAAAAAACCACGAATTACAATTATTACTGCAAAACCTGCCAATAAAACAGAAACAAAAAAAATACAGTTAAAAACTGATGATGCAGATTTAATAAACATTAAAAAGTTTAAGATTGATAATGGAAAAATAAAAGCATTATTTTCTAATGCGAGAACGGTAAAATACGCTGTTAATAATGTAGACTTATCCATAGAAGGAATTCGTATGAACGAGTTAACGCGCACAAATGAAATTCCGATTGATTATAAAACCTTTCGATTAAAATTAGATTCGATGTATTACAGATTGAATGAGATGCATATTTTAACGGCTTCTGATTTTGATTTAACTGAAAAGAAAGTTGTATTGAAGAACTTTAGAATGAAACCTTTTATTTCAAAAAATCAGTTCAATAATCAATACACAAAATCGAATACTTTATTAGATGTTGAAGCACCACTTCTTACCTTAAATAATAACAGTTGGGGAAAAAGAAATGGTGAATTTTATTTTCATACAAATTCAATTAAGTTAGATAAGGTTGATGTGAAAATTATTGATCAGAAGAATAAACAATCAATTGTAGAAAAAGAAATAAAGAATAAATTTTTAATCAATTTCAATTTAGTGGTTGATACTATTCAGGTGAAACATTCTCACTTTTTAGCAGATAAGAAATTTGATTTTAATAATGTAGATTTAACGATTTTAGGTTTAGTAAATGTTTATGGAAAGAAATTATATGCAAAAGATATGATTCTTAAAAATCCAGAATTTACAATACATGAAAATGCTGAATCGGAAAATAAATCAGTTAAAAAAGAAAAGAGAGATTTTAATGATTTTATAGAAGTAAATAATATTCGATTAGTAAACGGAAATTTATCAATGATTCCTTATCAGGCGAAGAAACCAAATTTATCTGTGAAAAATATAGATTTTATTCTTCAGAAATTAAAGATAAATCCTACAATATTAAACGAAAATGTTCCATTTCATTACGAATCAATTTATCTAAAATCGTCTGGATTAGATTATGATTTAGGAAAAGTATATCAATTAAACACATCAGATTTTTATTATAAAAATGGAAATTTTGTATTGAATAAATTAAAATTTATTCCAAAAATTAGTAGAAAAGAATATACCGCATCACTAAAAAAACAAGCCGATTTATTTAATGTAACAGTTAATCAAATAGCTATAAATGATATAAAATGGGGATTTTTACCGAATAAGAAACTCTTTTTCAAAAGTAATCTTGTGAAATTAAATGAAGCAGATGCCGTAATCTATAGAAGCCTTGTGCCACCGAATGATTTAAGTAAAAAGACATTGTTTTCAGAGAAATTAAGAAATCTAAAATTTGGTTTAGAAGTAAAACGTGTAGTTCTTGTTAATTCTAAATTGGCTTATGCCGAAGAAACAGAAAAAAGTGTTGGAGCAGGAACTTTATCTTTCACTAAAGTAAATACAACTGTTTACAATGTTAATTCGGGTTATCAGAAAAAAACATTACCAGATGTTGTTGTAGATTGGAATTCAGAATTTATGACTGGAGATTTAAAAACAAAATGGACTTTTAATCCGATGAATACTTCTGAGAAATTTAATATAAAAGGTTCCATAGAAAACCTTACAGCTAAAAATCTTGATCCTTTTTTAAAGCCTTATTTAAAAGTTTCTGCTGAAGGAGATTTAAATAAGATCCTATTTAATTTTAACGGAAATGATATTGATGCTAGTGGAGATTTCGGAATTTATTACAATAACTTAAAAGTAAATGTTTTAAGAGAAGACGGAACGAAAAGAAAATTTTTATCTGCAATAGGAAATGCAGCGGTTAAAAAAGATTCTAGAGGAGAAGTAAAAAACGAGAAAGTAGAGAATGTCGTACGAAAACAAGACAAATCATTTTTTAATTTCTTTTTAGCTTGTATCTTAGATGGGCTTAAAAAAGCATTACTAATTATTTAAAAGAAATGAAAAGAACAGTTTTTATCACTGGAGCTACATCTGGAATTGGAATGGCTACAGCAAAAAGTTTGGCCTCAAATTATCGTTTAATTTTATGTGGAAGACGTCAAGAACGTTTAGATAAACTTCAGCAAGAATTAAGTCAATTTACGGAAGTTAAAACGATTCAGTTTGATGTGAGGGATAAGCAAACTGTTTTTAATGCAATTGATAATCTTGAGGAAGATTGGAAAATAATAGATGTTTTGATTAATAATGCTGGAAATGCGCATGGATTAGCGCCTTTTGATGTTGCAGATTTAGAAGATCTTGAAGCAATGATTGATATTAATGTAAAAGGATTAATTTATGTTTCGAAAGCAATTATTCCACTATTAAAAAAATCCACTAATGCACATATTGTAAATATTTCATCTATTGCAGGAAAAGAAGTTTATGCAAATGGTACAACTTATTGTGCTTCTAAAGCTGCAGTTGAATCTTTGAGTAAAGGGATGCGTTTTGATTTATTACCTTATGGTATAAAAGTTTCTAATGTTGCTCCAGGAGCGGTTGAAACAGAATTTTCTTTGGTACGTTTTAAAGGAGATGAAAGTCTTGCAGGAAATGTATATAATGGATTTCAGCCTTTAGTAGCAGAAGATATTGCAAATGCTATACAGTATTTGTTAGATCAGCCAGAACATGTACAGATTGCTGATGTTACAGTTTTTCCCAAAGCACAAGCGAGCGGAACGACTATTTTTAGACAATAAATCCAATTTTATTACATAAAAAAACTGAGCATTTGCTCAGTTTTTTTATGTGTTTATCAAAAATTAATTTTATTGAAAAATTAAACAATGTTTTTCTCAAAACAAACGCTACTTTCCACGTGTTCATATTGACCATAGTTTCTAATTTTTTTGTAATTAGATTTCTCATAAAGTGCAATAGCTTCTGGTTGTTTTAAACCAGTTTCTAAAATACATTTGTCATAACCTAATTCCGATGCCCAAATTTCTAATTCTTTTAGAACCCTAGTTGCTCCTCCTTTACCTCTATAATTCTCTTTTACGTACATTCTCTTTACTTCTATAATATGATCTGCATAATGTTTTATTGCTCCACAACCAATAGGTTGATTGTTAAGATAGGCAACAACAACATGCTGAATTAAATCGATTTTATTATACTGAGCAAAGAAATCATGTTCTTCTCCATCTCTTATTTTTAAATCTAAATCTAATTCCTTTACCAAGCTTGTAAAATGGATATTTGTAGAATCTGTACGTTTTAAAATTATCATTATGTCATATTATTGTAAACTAATTATCTCAAATCTAATGAAAAAAACGTTTAAATTCTATTTTGTTCCGTTGTTTTTCTAATTTCTTTTACATCTTTTAATTTTTGATTCCCAAAATTGTATTTTAAGTTAATTAGAAAGTATTGTGTGTCGCGATAATCTTTGAAGTATTGATTTTGATTTGCATAGCGTGTAGAGATCGTATTACGGTCAGTTCTAAAAATATCATTAAACGTTAATCCTATTTCAAATTTCTTGTTATTAAATTTTTTATTAATAATAGTATATAGGTTTTGTGAAGAGCTAATATTAAAAGAACCTTGTATCGCTTTAGAATTGTATCTATATCCAACAAAAACATTAAAGGTTTTAGCTTTATCTATGTCGAGTTCAGTATTAAGATTTAAATGATAAAAGAAAACATCGTTTTTATAAAGCTGATTTTCTACTTCATCAGTTTTTCCAAAATAATAGTTTTGGTTGTATTCTCCCATTGCAAATACATTCACTTTCCACCACGTTTTTAAACTGATACTTTTAGATAAATTAGCTCCTAATGCTTCTCCATTTTTAATATTTGTAAAATTATAAACCACAATATTATCTGCATTATTTTGATAAGAGATTTCCATTGCAGGATCTTTTTCGTAACGATAATAAGCTTCAAAATTCCAATCATTAACAGTGTAGGACAAACTTAAATTGTGAATAATTGTAGATTTTAAATTTGCATCTCCTTGGAAGTATGCATATAAATTATAATACGATTTAGATGGATTAAGAAAACTATAATCTGGTCTATCGATTCGTTTTCCATAATTAAAACCTAACTGTTGCTTATCACTAAAAGAATAGGTAAGATAAGCAGTAGGAAATATATCTGTTCTTATTCTCTTATTATTACTTAATGGATTATTAGATGAGGTATTAATCCATGTAGATTCTGTTCTTAAACCAGCCTTTGCTTCCCATTTATTCCATTTGTAATTTCCAGAAACATAAAAAGCAAGAATCTGTTCTTTGTAATTAAAAAGATTACTTTTTTCAGGTTGATAAACAATTTCGTTATCTATTCTTTCATAAAATTGTAATGAATTATCATTTAATACATGACTGTATTTTGTACCACTTTCTAATCCATAATTATCAGTATTAAATGAATAATCAACTTGAGTTGAATATAATTTTACATCTTGTATATTATTCGTTCTAAACTCGTTTTCATTAAAAGGTTGATCTTTAAAATTTAGTTGCGTTAAAACCCCTTGATTTTCTTTGTAATGACTTAAACTAAAATTGTTGGTCCAAGTAAAATTATGTTTGCCAATTTTCTTATCATAAATTAAATAAGAATTAAAACGATTTGTGTATTCGTGACGATTATTTTGTGTAAGATAATTAGATTCTATTGTATTAGTATCGATGTTATAAATACTTGTAGGAACTTTATAATTTCCAATAGACGCAGGATTGTTAGATCCATTAAGACCAAATTGAATATTTTGTAAACTGTCTATAGAATATTGTGAAGCAAAATTGTAAATATGCTGCTCTTTAGCAACAGTTCTACGAATCATATCACTTTCCCATTTTGTTCTTTGTTGTTCGTAGGTTACAACATCTAAATTTTTTCGAATGTATTTTCCATTTACAAAATAATAACTTCCGGTTAGTTGCCATTTGTTTTTATTGTAGGTTTGCGATGTTCCTAACATTCCTTTAGAATAAATAGATTGATGGTAGCGCGCATACAACATTCCTTTGTATCCTGTAAGTGTATTATTCTTCATTTTTATATTGATAATAGCACTTCCAGATGCCTCATATTTTGCAGGAGGATTAGTAATTACTTCTACAGCAGAAACAGCAGAACCTTCGGTGTTTTCTAATAATTGTTTTAACTGATCTTGTGTCATCAATGTTCGTTTATCATTAATTGTGACTAAAATCTGTGTATTACCACGAACACTTAATTGGTCATCTTTTGCTAAAACATTCGGCGTGTTTTTTACGATATCCCATGCACTAAGATTCTGCAGAGGAGTATTTTCAACATTAAATTCTAGTCGATCAATCTTTCTTTTTAACATCGGTTTTTGACCAGAAATAGATACTTCTTTTAAATCAATTGTTTGATCTTTTGCTAAACTAATTTCAATACTATTCTTATTGCTATTAGACTCAAAAAGTTGTTCAAATGGTAGAAAACCATATTCTTTTATGTATACTGTAAATGTATCTGCTTGATTAAGATCAAACATGAAATTTCCATTTTCATCAGATTCTAAGTTGAAGTTTTCTTTCTTACTTGTTTCAATTTCAACAGAAATTGTAGAAAGAGGTTGCTGTTCATTATTTACAATTTTTCCTGTAATTGTTTGTGATAAAACAAAATTTGGAAGAAGAAATAGAAAATAAATAAAATTTTTCATGGGTTGTATATTTTCAACAAATCTCATTTATATCTGTATTAGAATCGGTTAATGAACGGTTAACGATGAGTTAATGTGCTATTTGTCTTGAAAAACATAGTATTTTTGAGTATGAAACTTCTAAAAAAATATTATTCATGTCTGTTTGCAATTGTTTTGCTAATCTTAATTGCATTGCAAGCCTATTATATCTATAATTCGTATAGGTTAATAGAAAGAGATTTAATTCTCTCATCTCGAGAAATAGCAACAAAAGTTATGAATGATATGGATGAGAAAAATGATATTAACAATGATAAACTACTTGCTTATTTTAAACGCTTAAATCACGAAAAGAATAAACAAATTAGCGAATTACAAGTTATTCAAAACAAAGCAAATTTTACAAATTCGCAATATAGAGAAGTTGTAGATTCTTTAATTAATTTTTACAATGCTCAACATGGTTTTGAAATAGCCATTCGCTCCGAAGTCTATTCTGTTTATGATGAAATTAATAAGAAAGAATTAATCATTCCAAATCAATCATTTATATTTTATGAATCTAAGCGAAAGATTGTTCATCCTATGAATATTAACGAAAGTGTTTGGGCAACAGATGATTTGAATACAGAGAAAGATGATAAACTTGGAACAGAAAAGTCAGAAAGACACAAGTATAAGATAAAAGCTAAAATAGACTTCGAATTATTGAATCTAAAATTTTTACTTATAAAAAAGATAACTCCACTTATTTTAATAAGTTTATTAATAGTTGGTCTAATTATCTATTTATACTGGAAAAGTTTAAAAAACCTTACAAAACAAGAAGAAAAAAATAAGCAATTGCATTTAACAATAGATTCTATTGCACACGAATTAAATACACCAATTACAACCTTAAAATTTGCATCACAGAATATTAAAGATTTCGAAACAAAACAAGTTATTAAAAGACAAATTAATCGGTTAGAAAATACGATAGAAACCATTCTAATAAAAGATAATAAGAACGATGTTTTGTTGGATGAATTATCCATGATAAAAGTAATTGAAGATTTAAAAAATCAATATGCTAACATTCGTATTTTATCAACAATTAATTTCGAATATAATCACCTATTGAGTCAGTATGATTTTGAACAAATCGTAAAAAACATGATTGAAAATTCTGTGAAATATGGCGCAGCGAATTGTCATTTAAATTTTAATTTTAATCGAAAAATAAAATTAACTTTTACAGATGATGGAATTGGAATTCCAGTAAAAGATATTCCACATGTTTTTGATAAATATTATCGTGTTGATAGAACAATTAATCAACACATTAATGGACTAGGAGTGGGATTGTACATTATAAAAACTATTGTAGAGAACTACAACGGAAAAATAACATTACAAAATAATACAGAAAAAGGAGTTGAATTTAAAATTGAGTTGCCAAATGAAAACTAAACTTATTTTAGTAGAAGACGATTTAGATTTGGGAATGGTTTTAAAACAATATCTCGAATTTTCTGATTTTGAAGTTATTTGGTTTAATCATCCACAAGATTTTCTATCAAATTTGAATCATTTAAAAACGGCTGAATTAGTAATATTAGATGTTATGATGCCAGAAATAGATGGATTTACTTTGGCTAAACAATTAAAAGATTTAACGTCAATTCCTTATTTATTTCTTACAGCAAAAGGACAAAGTTTTGACAGAATATTAGGCCTTAAAATAGGAGCTGATGATTATATTACAAAACCTTGCGATCCAGAAGAATTGTTGTTGAGAATAAAAAATATATTAAAAAGAAATCAATCTTTTTCAGATATAATAATTCAAATTGGAAATTATAGTTTTAATAGAAGTCAATTAACTCTTCAATATAAAGATGAGGTTTTTCAATTAACAGAAAAGGAGACAGAATTGTTGTATTATTTTATTCAACATAATCATCAATTGGTTTCTAGAAAAGAAATATTAGAAACTATTTGGGGTGAAAATGATTATTTTATGGGACGAAGTTTAGATGTTTTTATGACACGTTTACGAAAATATTTTATTCACGATCAACAAATAAAATTTGAATCTGTTCGTGGAGTAGGATACAAGGTCGTATTACCTTTGGAAGAGAAAGATAATTAAATGGTAAAATTCCCCTTTTTTTCTAAAGAATTAAATTCTACTTGATTTAGATCTCCTAAATCTCCATCTTTAAAAAATCTATATTCTACATTATATTCTTCTAATGTTGGTTCAAACATTCGTTTAAATCAGTTAATATCTTTCATATTCTATTTGTTTTTTCGAATTTATAATTCTTTGGCTCCGTTAGAATTTGATTGTGTGAAATAGTTATTTTTATAAAAAATGTATTTAATCGTTAATCTTTTATTTTCATCTTCAAATGATTTAAAAATATAGCATTCACATGTTTTATCTAAAAAAGAATATTTATTCTTAAATTTTTCAAAACCTATTTTATCATACTCTTTAATTAATGTATTATCAATCGAAAAAGAATTAATCATTGCAATCGTATGAAATTTTTCTTCATCAATTATTAGTTCTTTATCTATTATTTTCTGAATAAAATTTTTAAATGGATAATTTTTATATTCATCTTTATCATGTAAGTAGAATAAACTATAAATTGGAGTTTGAATTACTGAATCATTTTTTGAATAAGTATATATATATATCAGCAGATTCTATACCTAATGCTACGTATACATCCCCATTTGTTTTAGCTTTTTCATACAATTCATCAGCCGAGATTATCCGGTTTGTTAAATTATTTTTTGACTTAGTTAAAGAACATGAAAAAATAAAGGGTATTATAAAAAGACTTAATAAATTCTTCATACTATGATTTTTTATTTTTTTGAACATTAATATCTTCTGTTAATGTAGTTGTTATAATCTCTCTTGTTACAATATTTTTATCTAATAAAATAGCTACACTATAAAACAACAAAAGCCAGTATTTAGCTGGCTTTTGGTTATTTTAAAAATTAATCTTTGTTATGCCACGAGCAGGATGTGGAAACCATTCAATGAATGGCTTTGTTGATTAATTTTTCTCTTAATAACTGTGTAATTAAAAAAGTGATAATAGCTACTAGAAAGATATATCTCTGTCGTTCATATATAATAGCCCAATATACAAAGGGAGCACTTATAATAATCCATTCTAATAATAGTTTTAATCTAAGATTACTTTGGTTACGCACTATTATAATCAAATCTAAAATAGTAAGTACCAATATAAAACCTATCAAAAAAAATATTCCATAAAGAAATATAAGTATTAGAGAAGCTATAATTGCTTGAAATAAATTTCTCGAAACATTTGAGTCTAACAAGTTAAATGTCGTGGTGAATAAAAATAATACTATAAATATTCCAGTAATATTTATCCAATTTGTATATAATATTTTCATAAATTATTTTTTAAAATCACGAGCAGGATGCTAGCACTAGCTGGGAGTTATTTTATTTGTTCATCTAACCAAAAGCTTTCTTCTTGATTGTCTCTATAAAATCTATATCCTATCGGCAATGATAAAAATTTTATTATATCAAATCGCTTATCAATTATAAAATATAAATATTCAACTATTAATGTATTAACATCTCCTTTATAAGAATTTGAAGTTAAATACCATCCTGTCATATGAGATGGAGCTGAATATCTTACTCCATTAACTTCACTACCATCGTAAATATCTTTTGTTAATGCAATTTTTTGACTGAACTTAGGTATTAGAGGAGAGATTCCTTCATTTATAAGACTTGATTGTATTCTATATATTTTAGTAGCTATATCAATTCCCTCTTTGTATATGTTTTTTCCGCCCAAAACGTTTTTCAATTCATATATATCAATAAAAAATCCATTAAAAACAAATTGTAATAACCAAGAACCTAACTCAAAAGTTTCCTTATCTTTTAGAATTTTATTTTCTGTAATTATATATTTTAAAATATAATCAATAACGTAACGTATTTCTATTTCATCATATTCTCCTTTTTTAACTCTAAATTCCTTATTAATGATTGATTGAATTCCTTCTGTTATAAAAAAACTTTCTTTTTTTAATATTTTATATGTCATTCTTATTGATTTATATTACTGGTATCATACCCCTTTCTTTTTAATACTGAAGTTGTTCCTCCCTGAGAAGAGGAGCAACTTGAACAATGTGGATATAAGTTTTGAGATGTTCCTTCTGGAACTAAACTACTTACTGGTTGATGATCTGGGGTAAAATTACCTGAAGCTCTACCCGATTCAGTTACTCCACAAGTGTGACAACCTTCTGTACTTCCTATTTGATTAATAGCTTCTCTTTCTGTTGTATTGAAAACCTGACTTGTACTTCTTGCTGGTATAGAACTTCCAGCATGTGGACCTGGTTCCAAAGTGGTAGTGTTTACTGTTGGATGAACTCTTTTTGCTTCTGATGTTACTTGGTCAAATATGTTTTGAGCTACTTTACCTTTAGTTCCACTCATTGCTTTATGAGTGACAACAGCAGTAGTTCCCATAATTACTGCTGAACCAATAGCTTCAGGATTTCCTTTAGCTACAGCCTTTGCTGTTTGAACAAGTGTTTTTGCGCCACTAGTTTCATATACTGACTTTGCATATTGCTTTGCAGCAGCATTTGTTCCACCACTTTGATAAGCATTATATACTTTTTTTACTTCCCTAATACCACCAGTTACATTTGTATATGTACTAGTAGCTGTTCCTGTAACTATATTTCCAGCTGTTGACCAAGCTCCTTTTGCATATCCTCCTACAAATTTTTTAGTTTGACTCCAGCTAGGCCAAGGCCACATCCCATCAGGATCTATATAGAAAACAGGATTATTAAATGCATAATTATAAGGTGACCATCTTCGACCTTTCTCCGCTAACGGATCCACATTAAACCAACGTCCAATTGCGGGATCGTAATTACGAGCACCATAATCGTAAAGGTTAATGTCTAACTCTGTTTGTAGTTCTTTTCCGTTGTATTTATAGTTATAATTCTGATTCCCCAATTTACCACCTCCATAACCTTCGTGTTTTAGTCCAAAAGGGTAGTAATTGTTTTCTTCTAAAACAAGTAATCCTATTTCTGGTATAGGCTTAATACAGACTTCTGTAGTAATTTCTCCTATTGTTTCAGTATGACATTCTCTACTTAAGAATAAATGTTTTTGATAGCTTAAACGTACATTACCCAGATGATCGGTATAATTGTAAACATATTTAAACGCATTACCATTTGTTACATTCACATAACCTTCTGCTGTTGGAAAAAATTGTAAACTGTTGTCTTTATATTGGAATCCACCAGCATACTCAGTTTTGGTAACAGTTGTGCCATCAGTTACAATTTTTCTTAGCTTAACCCCACTTGCATCATAAAGATAATTAATCTTTCTTGAAGCATTCCAAAGAACTTCTGTAGGTAAATTTAAATCATTATAAGTTATTTTCGTAATTTCTTTGTTTAAATCTTTTATTAGATTTCCATTTAGGTCATAAGCATAGTCATTAAGAAGATCATTTAATTCTTTTCCTGAGTATTTATTTTTATCATTAAATCCTTCCTCTGTTCTATCATCAGTAACATTCAATAACTTGTTTGAATTAGTTGGATAATCATAAACCAAATTATCGATTAAAGGATTATTCGTAGTAACATTACTAAATCCATTTCTTTCAATTCCTAGAATATTTCCATTTTTATCATATCCTTTTATCTTCTCATTATAAGTATAATCATTTGAAAAATTGTTAAATGAACGCTCTGTAATATTAATGAAATTTGCAGTTAGTAATCTGTTTAAATCATCATAGCTGTATGTGTACCCCAGTTTTGTTTCACTAGGCGATGTTTTCCATTCTACCTCAGATATATTACCATTGAATAATTTACCGTTCGAATTTCTTGGTTTATTATAAGCTATTTTAAAGGAAAATAGATCTTTAAAAGGGTTTATAATTCCTTCTGTTGGCTCATCAATATTATTTATGTCTGTCATCCATCCACGAATGTTGTATTTATAATCAACATTTTGTAGTGGAGTAGAAGCATTGTTGTTTCCAACTTTCTTAGAGACTAATTGATTAATCTCGTTATACGAGTTTTGAGCAATGTACTCAACAGAACCATTGTTTATTTGATGTGTTTGTGACTTTAATAATTCATTTTCATAATAATCAAATGTTTCTTTTACTGTTACTTCTAAACTATTTAAATCATCTAGTTTATGTTTAGTTACAGTATTCAATACCTTTCCTCTAAAATCTAAAGAAGAAGCAGAGCTAGTGTATCCTTTTAAATAATTATCAGAACGAGAAGCGATTGGACGAACATATTTATTATCGTAAAACGTGTAAGATTTGTTCCAAGTAGTTGTACCTAAAACATTGGTAAATGAAGCAACTGCTAATCCTTTAGTCTTAGTATCAGTTACACCAATAACTTGTTGGTTGTCGATAGCCGAAGGAGTGGTAAGGTTTTCGTAATTGTCGTAATAATTAACGGTTTGTACAGTTAAACTACCATTAGGAAATTGAGAGTTGGTATAATAAATATTTAACTCATTATTTTTGTAGGCAGTTATGGTTCTTTCCTCGTTATTAGGTGTTCTTTTATTACTTAATGCAGACTGCATTGCACTTCTTGTTGCAGAATTTTTAAAGAAACCAGAATAAACAATACGTCCAAATTTATCGTACTTAAAGAACGTCCAACCTTTGTTAGTTGCTGTACGTTGATTGGCATCTTGTTGTAGCGTTAAACGATCTTGATTATCATAGACCATAAATTCTCTTCCTTTTCCTGGAAGTTGCTTTTCAACTAATCTATTTTTTTCATCGTATTGATATTGATAACCTAACTCTGCTAAATTAGCTGTGTAATTTCCAACTTCTATTAATTTTGGAGGTAGAACATAAGTTAAATTTCCATAAACATCATACACATAATACGTATCGTGTCTACCAGATGAGTTAATATCTCCTTTTTTGGGAATATCAATTCGTTTTAAAATTACCCTTCCTTCTTGGTCTTTAAACTCCTCAATAGGTTGTTTGTTTTCATCTGTTGTAACTGTTTTATACAATTTTTCAGCAGTATAACTTCCGTTAGCGACTAAAGTAGGAACTAGCGAAGCATTAAGAGATACATCAAAGCGGAGAACCTCGTCTGAGATATTTGACCCATAAGAAAAACCTATTTCGTGATTTGAACCTTTCTTCCACGATTCACCAGGAGCAGCTTGAGAAAGTACACGATTAAGAGGCGAATTCTCGAATGTTTTTTGAGAATAAGGAGTAGTATCACCTGTTAGATTCGAATAAAAAGAAGAACCATCTGTTTGTGAACTAATTTTATTATCTGAAGATGATATAGGAAAAGGTAAGAATTCTTTTTCTTGACGCCCAAATCCATCATATTCAAATGGTGTAATAATGGTTTTTCCAGCTGGAGAAGCAGCTACTTGTAGGGCTTGTTTTTCTCTACCTAAACCATCAAAATAAACAACCGTTTCTTTTTTCTTACTACATGGAGCATCTAAACATTCGATTGTACGTATAAAGTTTTCATTTAGAGTAGGGAATTCAGCTTCCTGACCATCAGGAATACCATTTCCATTGCTATCAATAAAAGCACGAAACGTAGAGCCTGAAGCAGATTTTACGCTGAAACCAGGCGTCATTGTAATAGATACGGGATCAGTTATTGTTGAATTCTCTGCTGTTGGAGTATTTAGAACTTTTTGAGCAAAACTAAAACCAGACCCTACAAATAGTATGAAAAATAAGTTATAAATTTTCTTCATAGAATTTAGTTTTTTGATTTTTCTAATTCACGAATCCTATCTTCTAACTTTTTATTGACTTTATTTTGTTCAATAAGATAAATAGTTAACTCTTCTATTTTTTGAAGAAGAAGATTATTCATTTCACCAACTTTAAGACCATTGTCTTTTATTTCAATCGATGATGGAATTTCTGGTAAATGATGATTTTTTTTGATGAAATATTCTACTTCTTCTAATGTTTTAAAATTATAAGAAGGTTTTAAGATAGAGTTTCCTGTATAATATTTTTGAAATACATAATCTGCAGGTACATCTAAATCTACTTTTATTTCTTTTGCGTGTATGTTACCATTTACAGTTAAAATTTCATCAGGATTATCTGTTCCAATTCCAACTCTTCCTTGAGAATTAGTTAAGATTAATTTTTGCCATTGTTCCCATTGTAAATTAGAAGGTAAAGCTTTACGATAAAAAATTCCACCTTCGTTGAAATTTAATTGATAATTCTTACCTCCAGAATCATCTGCCCATGGAGAAATTGTAATATTAGCAGAAAACACACCATTCCCAGGTACATCTAATACATGTCTATATTTAAAATCAGCTTCTATGCTTTGTTTTTTTGCATTAGGTAAATCATTTACGTCTCTAGTATCCTTAATATTTAATATTGTTGTATTTTGAGCAAAAGATATTACAGAAAATATAGTGAATGCTATAATAGTTTTGAATTTTGTTCTCATAGAATTTAGTTTTTATAGTTGTATTGAAACGTTTTTAAAACTTCCTGTTTATCGTTTCTAATTTCTTGTAAACGACCTGCTTCATCATATTTATAGAATTCTGACATACCATTTGGACCTGTAATAGTTGTCACTCCAACTAATGGTTTATACACATAAGTTGTTACCATAGCTTCTGGAATAAGTAATCTTAATGCTTTTTGTTCGTCATTTGTTAATAATCCATTTTCAAGCTTAGATAAATAAGTTCCTAATTTATTTTTTGCATCGTCATATATAATTCCTTCCAGTTTTGCAACAGGATATTGACTATTATATCCCCAAATAATGGCAACAGAAGGTCCATTTTCGGGTGTGTATTGTGTAATGTTTCCTTTAGCGTCGTAACTATTGTAAACTATTTTTCTATCGATAGTTTTATTTAAATCAATATTTTCTCCCTTTTTCTGGAAAACAGCAGATTTTTGTAAAATTCCATTAAATTCCTTGTACTGATTATGAATTTCTGATACATAAACACTTCCAACTTGTTGTTTTATGATTACAGGTTCAGCAATTCTATTTTCATTAACCAAACGCGTCATTTTAGTACTTTCAGGATAATCACTTGTTAAATCTGAAGGATATTGATACTCTGTTGTTAGTACTTCTCCTTTACTATTTTTTGTCGTTTGTTTTGTTAGCTGTAAATGATTTTCACTATCGTAATTGTAATTAATTTCTGTTGTAATAGGTTCGCTATTGTCAAAATATTCTGTTGTTGTCGTCTTAGATAAATATGATTGTTCACTAGGCGATTGAGATATTATGGGAATATGTGATCCCATTGATTGATCTATATTAAAATTATAATCATATTTACCTTCTTTTTCATTGATAGTAAATATGTATTCATTAGTTATTTTTTTTACTAAATCACTATCTTTAAAATCTGACTTTGATTTTAAAAGGTTCAATCTCCAATTAAGGATTTTAGGATAAACAGTTACATTTATTGGTAGAGAATAAATATTATAAACATATTGTGTATAGGTTTCAAGTTTATCTACGAATGAAAGTTCTAAAGGAGAATAATAATTATAGATACTTTTATTTGTAATATGATTTTTTACATCTTCTACTATCTCAGTTACATAATTATAATGTATTCCATTATAATTATTAATTCCCCTAAAATAAGAGTTTAATCTTATATAATATGATTCATCTAAATTAGGAAAATGATAACTAGTAAAAAATCCTAAATTAATTAATTCTCCTGAAGAAGAACCATTCTCTTTATTATAATTATAAGATTTTTTTAGTGCTAATTTACCATTATTATCATAATGAGTAATTGATTTTACTCTTAACCCATTAGCAAATTTATTTTTCTTTACTTCATTTTTAACTTTATTATCTATTCTAACAACTACATTTTTACGTTGAAATTGAGTTGATGAAAGGTTTTCTACTACTAAAGAGTAATTTCCCGCTTCTAAGGTTATTAAAGAATTGTCATCTGCTTCATATAATTTTTTATAAAAACCAGTTCCTGTTAAATAAACATTAGGACAATTTGTATTAGATGAAATACAAGCCCCGTCTTCTATAAATTGTTTTAATACTCTTATCTGAACTAATGATTTCTCATTTAAGATAAAATTCTCATTATACGATGATGGGAAAGAAGTATTATCACCTATTTCTGGACCTAAAACAGGTTCTGTTATAATTCTAGCAAGGCTTTTATAAATATAATCGTCTTCGTCTTCGTTATAAAGATGAATACTTCCAATATTGGAATCACCTATTTTTAAATATTCTAACAGTTCTCTTTTAACTTCATTTGGTTCTGTTTCAATTTGAATAGAACCTTTTGTGGGTAACGTAATGGAACTTAAAATTCCTGATTTTAAGAGATCTGAATTGACTCTTCTATCAGAATTATTATAGATTTTTCCTAATAAACTATATGAAGGAATTATTGTTGAATAAGTATTACTGTTATAGAATCCCCACAAATCTAACTTAAAAGATAACCTTCCTGGTAAATTTGAAGGATTGATATAATTAAAAGAATAATAATTTTCCGTTTTCTTATCATCTTTTAATAATATATTGTCTAAAAATGTACGTATTGTTGTATTATTTGTCTGATCATAAGAAGTATACTTACTCATATTAAATAAATAACTATAAGCTTCTTTACTATTTTTTAAAATAGCTATTTTATCTATTGTTTTTATTCCAGGAAAATTATTATTATCTAAGTAAGAAAAATTTACAGCAAGATTTTTGTAATGTATTTTTTTTATGATAGGTTTAAAAATAATATTTGTGGAATATATTTTATTGCTAGGAATAGGATTGTTTGGGAAATTTCCAGCTCCGGTTGTTTTTAAACCAATTGTTTTATATTCATCAGAAAATGATTGATACACGGTTCTAATATTATCATAATCAAAAGTAACGATATTGTTATTGTTTATTATTTTACTAATATACCATCCTGTTGTAAAATTATTATTATTAATTTCTCTAGATTCTGTTGTATTTCCAAAATGATACTCTGTACCATCTGTATCCACGATCTTTATGGAATTCGGTAAATCTGGATAAATTTTTAAATCTTGAAATGGATATGTAATAATCTTACGACTTTCATCTTTAAACATGAAATAACCGCTTTTACCATTAATATTAAAATAGAACTTATCTGCTTGTAAATCGTACTCTCCATTATAAGCTCTAATATAAAGATCTTTTTGATTATGAATATCTCCATTAGGGTCTTGATTAATAGGTTCATAAGGATTATATTTTGAAGCTTTATCAGCCATATTTGCCGTACTATATCCAGTTTGAGGATTGATATAACCAAATGCAAATTCATCCGGAATACCTCTTACTTCTCTTGAGATTTTTGGTATATTTAAAGACCAATCATGACCAAATTCATTTGAAAGATCACCTACTTTTACTCCATAAGAAGAATAATTCAAATTAAAATTTATATCTAAGTTTTTTAATGGAACGCTAAAAAGAGGAACACTATATGAAATTCCTCCTGTATTTAAATCAATAGGATAATCTATATTTTTAGCAAATTTTTTAAATTCAGGTGTTGTAGGAAAATTAATATTTGGTTCCTGCGCTCCCAAAAAGTTTACCATTCCTAAAAGGAATAGTAAGTATATTTTTTTCATGATTATTTTTTAATAATTTTAATAGATTCAGATTTGTTATCTGTTTTGATTTTTAAGATGTAAACACCACCAGGATAACTTCCTAAAGAAATAGGAGTAGAACGGTATTTTACATCTTTGGTTTGTAAATGTTGTCCAGCAAGATTATAAACTTCGATAGAAGAAGTAGTAAATTCTTTGTTGATAATTACATTTACAATATCTGAAGTAGGATTAGGATAAACCTCTAATGACACACGTTTTATATCGTCATCTTCTTTTCCTAATTTCACCAAATAGAAATCCGATTGTCCTTTGTTTCCTTTTGCTTGTTGCGTAGAATTTCCAAATAAAATAGTAGAACCATCACGTGTTGTGATTACTTTTTCTAAATAATTGAAACCTTTTTCACCAAACTTCTTTTCCCAAATAGAAGTTCCATTCTTATCGAATGATTTAGTGATATAGTAACTTTCAATTTCGCCTGAAGTAGCTTCTTGTAAACTTGAAATTTTATTAGCAGTTAAAAGGAAATTATCATTTACATTTTTAATTTCAGTAATCGATAAATTATTTTCAACTTTTAATTCAGTTGTATGAGTTGGTTGAAGATTTAAATCTGTTTCAATAACTTTAGAAGTTATTTTACTTCCATTTTTTTCGTTAACAGCAAACAGATAATGATTTTCTTTTTGCTGAGCAGAAATTAAATAATTTTCATTGTTTAAACTAAGACTATTTTCAGAACGAATACTTCCTTCATTGTCAATTTCAACAATCCATGTTTTATTTCCAGTTTGTTCAACCGTTTTATTTCCACTTGCAGGAGAATTAGAATTTCCTACGAGAATAAAACCATCTTTTGTTTGTAGAATAGATTTTACTTTATCATCATAAGCTCCTCCAAAAGTTTTCTCCCAAATAAGTTTTCCTTTTTTATCGAGCTTAATCATATAATAATCGTTTCCACCGAAGTTTTTACTTTTCTTTAATTCAGATGGAGTAGAATTAGAATTGGCTGCAATAAGGTAGCCACCATCTTCTGTAACTAAAACATCAGTTGGAATATCATTTCCATTTCCTCCAAAAGATTGTTGCCATTGTAACTCACCATTGGCATCAATTTTAATTATCCAAATATCTTCAGCACCTTGATTTTCGCTTGTTTTATCACCAGATTTAGTAGAAGTAGAAGCGCCAGCTAGAATGTAACCACCATCTGGAGTAGGTTTAGCCGCATACAGAAAATCTGTACCACTTCCACCAAAAGAATTTTGCCATTCTTGTTTACCATTTTCGTCCATTTTCCATAAAAAATAGTCTAAACTTCCTTGGTTATTTTTTTTGATATCACCGGTAGCATCAGAAGCTGAACTCCCAAGAATCAGGAAACCATAATCTGGAGTAGCAATGGCATTATATAAATATTCAGCATGTTCACCTCCAATAGATTTTTCCCACACCACTTCCTGAGCAGAAATAGAAATCATTAAAAAGAGAGAACAAACAGAAAGTAAAGTTTTTCTCATATATTTAGTGTAATTAATTAAAGGTGATAAAACTAAAACAAAATATTAGTTTTAAAAAAAGGAATTCCTTACTTTAATGTAAAATAATTTTATAAACAAAAAGAGCTGTTTTAGAATTCTAAAACAGCTCTTTTTTATGATATTTTTTTTGAAATTATTTCTTAAAGAAACCTCCTAACATTCCCATTACGTCAGAAGCTCCTAATTTTCCGTCACCATCTTGGTCTAGCATTTTTTCAAATCCTCCTAAGTTTATTCCTTCACCAGAAGTTGCACCTCCTAATAAATTACCTAATAAACCTTGTATTCCAGAAGAATCTGCACCTTGTGCTTGCTTTTCTTTACCCAAAAATCCCATTACAATTGGAGCAACCATTGCTAAAACTTGTGTAACCTGATTAGTACTTAAACCAGATTGTTGAGAAATAGCAGACTCAACATTTTGTTGTTTGTCACCTAAAATATGACCAAGAATACCTTGTCCATCTTGTTGATTACCTCCTTGACCTAGAAAACCAGAAAGGTTATCTAAAATACTTCCGTCGTGTTTTTCTAATGCATTTGCAATACCATCTGCATTTCCGTTTTGTGCATTTTTGTTTAATGCAGATAATAACATAGGTACAGCAGAAGTTACAGCAGTTTTGGCTTGACTTTCATCAACACCAATTTTAGAAGCAACAGATCCTATGATTTGTTGTCCAATTGAACCTGATAATAAGGAATTTAAATCCATAAGTTTTAATATGTTTACTCAAATATACTATTTTTTGAGATTAATTTTTCATAAATCTATCAAGTCCAATAAAGTATTTATATTTTTGTATATTCAATCTAGTAAATGAAACAAATAAATTTTTTCTTAGTTATAGTAATTGCGTTAATTGCATTAGTCCCAATTGTTTTACCAAGTCGTTTTGATGAAAAATTTGAACACGAATTTGATGCTCCTATAGGATTGGTTTATGATGAATTTTATAATCTTCGTCAATTTTCCAAATGGCAACAATTCACAGCTTCAGATTCTTTAACCGTTAAAAAGTTTTCTAATAAAAATGAAGACGAGGAAAATTATATGATTTGGGATTCTGAAAATGCATCTGTAGCTTCAGGAAAAATAACTGTTGATAATTTCTCAATTAATAATTTCGTTAACTACACCATTAAATATGATGGTTGGGAAAAATTAGATAGTTTGAATGTACACTTTGTACAAGAAGAAAACGGAAAAACAATTGCTAGATTAAATTACTTAAGTCAAGAAATACCTTATTTCTATCGCTATTTTTCATTCTTTAAAAATCCAAAATCTAAGTTTGAAGAATCGATGGATCATTTAAATAATCAAGTGAAAGTACGATTAGATAAAGATAAAAAAGAAGGAAAATTAAATTATGGAGAATATAGAGTTGTTGAATTTGCAACAGTTAATTTACTGGCAATAAAAAAACAATCTAAACTTTCCGAAAAAGATATTATGAGTGATATTGATAATGCCTTCGGTACAATTTATAAATCTTTAGCGAATAAAGAAGGAGGCGTTGATTTCGATTTAGGTTTCCCTTATATTTATTTCACCGATTTTAATAAAGATAAAGTAACATTTTTTGCAGGAATACAATTAATAGAAGATTTACCATTGCAAAGAGAAATGAAAAAAGTGGTTGTTCCGAAAGGGCAATATTTATTATCTCTGCATTTAGGTCCTCGTTCTAAAAGACAACAAACTGTTGATAAAATGAAGAACTATGCGAAATCTAAAAAATTACAATTATTAGATAAACAGTTAGAAGTGATGCTAAATGATCCAAAAGAAACAGATAGTGTTAAACTAAAGTCTAGAATATATATTCCGATCAAGAAATAAATTTTAAACAGACTCTTAACAAATTTTAAAGTATTATTAGCCACAGAAATGTGGCTATTTTTTGTATTTTTGCATCTTCTTACAATATAACATGGACAAAGATTTTATTGAAATTTACGGAGCGAGAGAACATAATCTAAAAAATATAGATGTGAAAATTCCTCGCAACGAACTTGTCGTAATTACAGGATTAAGTGGAAGTGGAAAATCTTCGTTGGCTTTCGATACGATATATGCGGAAGGACAACGTAGATACATTGAAACTTTTTCGGCCTATGCTCGTCAGTTTTTGGGAGGTTTAGAACGCCCAGATGTTGATAAGATAGATGGCTTATCTCCAGTAATTGCAATAGAACAAAAAACGACCAATAAAAATCCACGTTCAACGGTTGGAACAATTACAGAAATTTATGATTTTTTACGTTTATTGTATGCTCGTGCATCTACAGCTTATTCTGTAGAAACAAACGAGAAAATGGTGGCGTATACAGATGATCAAATTATAGAATTAATTCGTGCGCAATACGAAGGCAAAAAAATAGCCATTCTTTCTCCAATTGTCCGATCTCGTAAAGGTCATTACCGTGAAATATTTGTAACCTATTCTAAAAAAGGATTTTTACAAATGCGAATTGATGGCGAGTTGCAAGAAATAGCACCAGGAATGATGCTAGATCGTTATAAAACACACGACATAGAATTGTTGGTTGATAAGATGTTATTGAATGATAAAGTTGTAGACCAACGTTTACGTTCAAGTATCGATCAAGCAATGAATCAAGGAAATGGAATTACAATGATTCTGGATTATGAAACAAATGAAACACGTTTTTTCTCACGTTCATTAATGTGTGCTGCAACAGGTGTTTCTTATGCTTTACCAGAGCCTAATACATTTTCATTTAATTCACCAAAAGGAGCTTGTCCTACTTGTACAGGTTTAGGAGAAATAAAAGAAATTAATCTTGATAAATTATTTCAAGAAAAGGATAAATCATTGTTTGATAATTTAGAAGAATTATTCGAAACATTAAAAACATCTTCTCGTATAGAGAAACAATTAGAAGCAATTTTTGTGAAGTATAACTTAGATCAAAAAACGGCTTTTAAGAAATTACCTCAAGAATTAATTGATGATGTAATGAATGGATTAACAGAAACATTAAATGTTGATCTAAAATTTGCATCAGTTAAAAAAACATATAAAATAGATTTTGAAGGATTAAACGAATTTTTATCTGAAATTATGGAAGATAAAAATAATCCGTCGTCTAATGCGATTAGCAAAAAGTTCGGAAGAAAAATTGTTTGTCCATCTTGTGAAGGTAAACGTCTAAAAAAAGAATCTCTTTTCTTTAGAATTGATGATAAAAATATTGGAGAAGTTGCCGAAATGGATCTTCATTCATTACAAAAATGGATTGAGGATGCACCAATTTCAATGACAGTTAATCAACAACAAATTGCATACGAAATCTTAAAAGAGATTTACACGCGATTATCTTTTTTATTAGATGTAGGTTTAGATTATTTAAGTTTAAATCGTTCTTCTAAAACACTTTCTGGTGGAGAAGCACAACGTATTCGTTTAGCAACACAAATTGGTTCTCAGTTGGTGAATGTTTTATATATTTTAGATGAGCCAAGTATTGGTTTACACCAAAGAGATAATGTTCGATTAATTGATTCTTTGAAAAAATTACGTGATATAGGAAATTCAATCTTAGTTGTAGAACACGACAAAGACATGATTTTAGAAGCGGATTACGTAATAGATGTTGGTCCAAAAGCTGGTAAAAACGGAGGTCAAATTGTTTGGGAAGGAGAGCCTAAAAAGATGTTGAAATCTGATACATTGACGTCAAACTATTTAAATAATAAATTAAAAATAGAGATTCCGAAAGAGAGAAGAAAAGGAAATGGAAACCTTTTAAAACTTTCGGGTGCATCTGGTAATAATTTAAAAAATGTAAATCTTACAATTCCTTTAGGAGAATTAGTGGTTGTTTCTGGAGTTTCTGGAAGTGGAAAATCAACATTGATTAACGAAACACTTTATAGAATTTTAAATCATCATTTTTTCCGTGCAGAAAAGGAACCAATGCCTTATAAGAAGATAGAAGGTTTAGAACATTTAGATAAAGTAATAGAAGTTGATCAATCTCCAATTGGACGTACGCCAAGATCAAATCCTGCAACTTATACAGGAATCTTTTCTGATATTCGTTCATTATTTACAAACTTGCCAGAATCTAAAATACGAGGTTATAAACCAGGACGTTTCTCATTCAATGTAAAAGGAGGACGTTGTGAAACTTGTCAGGGAGCTGGTTTACGTGTTATAGAAATGAATTTCTTACCAGATATTCACGTAGATTGTGAAACATGTAATGGAAAAAGATTTAATAGAGAAACGCTTGAGGTTCGCTATAAGGGAAAATCTATTGCAGATGTTTTAGATATGACAGTGAATGAAGCGGTAGAGTTTTTTGAAGCAATACCAAAGATTTTCCGTTATGTAAAAATGCTACAAGACGTAGGTTTAGGATATATTACACTTGGGCAACAATCTACAACTTTAAGTGGAGGAGAAGCACAGCGTGTAAAATTGGCAACTGAATTAGCTAAAAAGCAAACTGGAAAAACAATATATATTTTAGATGAGCCTACTACAGGTTTACATTTTGAGGATGTAAATGTATTAATGAAAGTGATTAATAAAATTGTAGAGTTCGGAAATACAGTTATCATTATCGAGCATAATTTAGATGTAATTAAATTAGCAGATTATGTAATTGATATTGGTCCAGATGGAGGAAATAAAGGTGGTAAAATAGTTGCAGAAGGAACGCCAGAAGAAATTGCTAAAAACCCTAAAAGTGTTACAGGTAAATTTCTGAAAGGAGAACTTTAATTAAATTTATTTTGTTGAATAAAATCTGAAGGTGTTTTATGAATAAACTTTTTGAACACGCGATTGAAATAAGTTACATTATTAAAACCGCACAGATAACTACATTCAGCAACTGATTTTTCTTGAATTAAAAGAAAACATGCTTTTTCTATTCGATAGCGATTAACAAATTCTGTAAAAGTAATTTGTGTCGCTTTCTTGAAAAAATTACAAAATGCAGGCAATGTAAGATTCACTAATTCAGAAATATGTTGAATCTCAATTTCATTTTGATAATTATTTTCAACGTATGTAAAAATTGTTTGCAGTCTATTTTTATTCTTAGAAATAATAGTGTGTGGCATAATTTCTTTATTCAATAACTCGAAATCTTTACTTTGCGAAAGAATCAATAATATTTCTAATAATTTCAAATACCTCGGATAACCAGAACTTTCATATAAGCTTATAAGATGAGGTAGTATATCTTTTCTTGTCTTTTTTCCAAAAAGTATCCCATATTTAGAAAGCTCCATCATTTGCTGAATATCTTTAAATTCTATTAATTCACTAGCAGATGGAATTACATTGGCATTAAATTGTACAACATACTCTTCGTGAGGATTTGTAGAATTTAATCCAAAACCAGAATGTGGAACATTGGATCCTATTAAAACTAAATCACCATTTAAATAATTGCTTTTGTGGTAACCTACGTGTCTTGTACCGTTACCAGATTTTACACACACTAATTCTATTTCGGGATGATAATGGTATTCCCATGATAATTCAGCAATAGGTTGATTAACATGTAAAACTCTAAAAGAAGAATCTGAATCCTTTTTAACAATTTCATAACTAATATTCATTAAATTAATTTCAATATCAACTAATTTAATTAAAATATATTAATATAGTTCAAGTATTGATTTATAATGTTAAAATATTGTAAATCGAATAATTATAACTTGCTTAAAGAAATTGAAACATGAAAAACTACAAAATAAAGTTCACGTTATATTTAAATTATTTAGTATTTGCAATACTTCTTAATTCTGTAGGAACAATTATTCTTAAAGTTCAACAGAATTTTGATATAACTAAAACACAGGCAAGTGTTTTAGAGGGTTTTAAAGATTTACCAATTGCAATTTGTTCATTTTTAGTTGCTTCTTTTTTACCAAAAATTGGAATCAAGAAATCTATGCTAATTGCATTAGGTTTCGTATCAATTATGTGTTTTTTTATGACACAAGCCAATGAGTTTTGGTATTTCAAACTATTATTTGCTACAATAGGAGTATCATTTGCTCTAATTAAAATTTCGGTTTTTACATCAATTGGTTTAGTTACAAATACAGATAAGGAACATTCTAGTATGATGGGTTTCTTAGAAGGATTTTTTATGATAGGTGTATTATTAGGGAATCTTTTATTTAGCTTTTTTATTGATGATAATAATCCAAAATCAACCTCTTGGTTACAAGTTTATTGGATTTTAGGAGGCTTAAGTCTTCTTTCATTTATTTTCTTATTATCAACCAAATTAAACGAAAGTGAAGCTAAAACAGAAGGAAGTAACCTAATTTCTGATATAAAAAATAGTTTAAGACTCTTTAAGTTTAATAAAGTATTATTGTTTTTACTATGTACATTTTTATTTGTTTTAGTAGAACAAAGTTTCCAAACATGGACACCAACTTTTTACAAAGAAGTCCTTAAAGTTCCTACAAGTATGAGTGTGCAAGCAGGTGCAATTTTAGCAGGCGCATTTGCTTTGGGAAGATTTCTATCAGGTTTTTTTTCAAAATCATTTTCATGGATTTACATCGTCACTTTTTGTATTGTAGGTTTCGCTATAAGTATTTTATGGGTTTTACCACTTACCCACGAAAATGAAAATGTGTTGAATGCCAGCTGGCTCAATGCACCATTAGTAGTTTATCTATTTCCACTAATGGGAATATTTTTAGCACCAATATATCCAAGTATAAATTCTATAATTCTTGCATCAATCCCAAAATATTTACACAGTTCAATGTCTGGGTTAATCGTAGTTTTTTCGGCTATTGGAGGTACAATTGGGTCAATGCTTACAGGAAGTCTTTTTCAAGAATTTAGCGGACAACATGCGTTTTATTTATCCTTAATTCCGCTTGTATTATTATTAGGATCAGTTTTAATGATGAATAGAATGAACAAAAAAAATATTAATTAATGAATAAGCAATTACATTTAGAAGCAATTGAAAGTCTATTTGATGAAGTTCAAAGACAGAAAATTTTTGAGGATCAAAAAATGATGACAGATGCAATTCCTCGTTATTTAGTACAAGAAATTATGTCTAAATATGAAGAAGAAAAGACGAAAGAAACTTTTAATTTAAAAGAATTTGTTCTTCATTATTTTGATTTTCCTACAACTAATCAATCCTATCAAAAAAATGACAATCTATCAATAGAAGATCATATTGAGAAATTGTGGGATCATTTAACAAAAACATCAAAAGAAGATATTGGTACATTACTTCAATTACCAGAAGCTTACATCGTTCCAGGAGGTAGATTCAATGAGTTTTTTTATTGGGATAGCTTCTTCATTATGCTAGGATTAAAAGAATCTGGGCGAGTAGAAATGATGCGTAATATTGTAGATAATTGTGCTTATTTGATTCATAAATTTGGGTTTATTCCCAACGCAAGTAGAACATATTTCTTAAGCAGATCTCAGCCGCCATATTTTTCTTTAATGTTACAACTATTGGCTGATACAATTGATGATAAAACATTATTAGTAGAGTTATTTCCTACGCTAGAAAAGGAATATAATTTTTGGATGAAGGGAGAGCAAGAAATTGTTAATAATCAAGCTATAAATAGAGTAGTGAAGTTAGAAGACGGTACGATATTAAATAGATATTATGATGCAAAAAATCAACCTCGTCCCGAAAGTTATTGGATTGATGTAATGGATAATGAAAAATCAGATAAAAATGATTTTTACAGAAATATTCGTGCAGCTTGCGAATCTGGTTGGGATTTCTCTAGTAGATGGTTTGCAGATTCATCAAAAATAGAAACGATAGAGAAACTGAATATTCTTCCTGTAGATTTAAACTGTTTATTATGGAATACAGAAAATTTGCTTTCAGAAATAATTCAAATTATTGATAGTAAATCTCCAAAAATTAAATACTACCAAGAAAGAGCAAATAGCAGAAAAGCTGCAATTCAAAATTATTTTTGGAATGATGATACAGGAATTTATGTCGATTATAATTTTTCTAAAAAATCGCAAACATCGTCAGAACATGTAGGAATGTTATATCCATTACTTTTTAAACTAGCTGAAAATTCTCAAGCAGATAAAGTAAGAAATTTTATAGAAAACAATATTTTACATAAAGGAGGATTAGTAACAACTACAAAAGAGTCTAAGCAGCAATGGGACTTTCCGAATGCTTGGGCACCATTTCAATGGTTAGGTTATCAAGCATTTGAAGAATATAATTATAAGAAAACATCATTACAAATAGCAGAAAATTGGTGCGCTCTTGTAGAGAAAACGTATAATGAGACAGGTAAGTTAATGGAAAAATATAATGCTGTCGATTTAAATGTTTTAGCTGGAGGAGGAGAATATCCAAATCAAGATGGATTTGGTTGGACTAATGGTGTATACTTATTTCTGAAAAATAAACTAAATAGTTAAAATTAATAATTTATCAAAACCACACAAATGAATAAAAAACCATTTATTTTAGCTTTAGGAATATCTTTATTTTATTTTCAAGAGGCAAAAGCTCAAGAAATTATAAAAGACAGTATTCCTGTAACAACGGAAGAAGAAATTTTTCCTATGGATACTTTAAGGGAAGTAATTGTCACAGGAAGTGCCAATCCTAAAAGAAAAATAGAAACTAGTACAGCTGTTTCTACATTTACAGAAAAAGATATTCAAAAACAAAATCCGATAAGTACAGCAAGTTTGCTACAAAAGGTACCTGGATTTGCGGTTGAAACATCTGGAGGTGAAGTTGGAAACAATTTATTTGCCAGAGGGATTCCTTCTGCAGGTGCTTACGAATATGTGCAAGTACAAGAAGACGGAATGCCAGTTTTTGAGGACGGAGCTTTACAGTTTGCAAATGCAGATAACTTTTTTAGAATAGATGCAACTACATCAAGATTAGAAGCATTAAGAGGAGGTTCGGGATCAGTTTTTGCCTCTAATGCACCTGGTGGAATTATTAACTTTATTTCCAAAGAAGGTCAAAATAAATTTAATGGAATTACAAAGTTAGAAACGGGTAGCTATGGACTAATGCGATTTGATACTAATTTAGGAGGAGCTCTTGTTAAGGATAAACTATTCTATAACATAGGAGGTTTTTACAGAGTAGATAATGGTATTAGAAATCCTGGTTACAAAGCGAATAATGGAGGTCAGATTAAAATGAACTTAAAGTATGTATTTGATGAAGGTTTTGCTAAAGTTTATTACAAAAAGTTGAACGATAGAAACTTATTTTTATTACCAATTCCTTTATTACAAGACGGAAACAAAATTTCTGGATTCCCAGGATTTAATCCAAATTATGGAACTTACGCATCTAGAAATCTATCTAAATTGAAAATTCCACAAGCAGGAGGAGGCTTTTTTGAAAGAGATTTAGAAAATGGTGTTAATCCAAAAGTAGATGTTATTGGAGGAGAATTTAAATATAATTTAGGAGAAGGATTCACTGTTAATAATAAGATTAGATATACTAATATCAATTTAGGTTATACAGGAATTTTCCCTAGTGGTGTACCAACTTCTGCGGCAGATTTTGCAAATAATTACACAACTGCAGGAGGAGAATCTTTACCAATAGAAAATTTTCGTTACAGTTATGTAGACAATGGTCAAATAGCCAATCCAGAATATATACAAAAAGTGGGGTATTGGGCGATAGATAAAAAGATGAATAATTTTGCAAACGATTTACGATTCGATTATAAAGTTGATAAATTATCGATGTCGTTAGGTTTCTACAAATCTGTTTGGAAATCGGCTCAAAAATGGAACTGGAGTAATCTGTTAGTAGAAGTTAAAGATGACGTAAGATTATTAAATCTTGTTGATGCTTCATTAAGTCCAACAGATAACAATTATTCAAGAACATATAATGGTGTTACAGATATTTCTTGGTTAACAAGAGATTCTGAAATAAAAGGAAGTGTAAATGCATTATATTTTAATTTAGATTATCAAGTAACAGATAATTTAAATTTTAATGGAGGTATTCGTTACGATAACAATACTTACAATGGAATCGTAGATAAAGCTGGAGCAAGTCCTTCAAATTTAGATGCATCTAATATGACAGTAGATGGAGGAGCTTACAATGGAACAAATGGATTCAACACCACGTCAGCAGACAATAGCATGTTAGTTTCTGGTGGACCTTACCACTATTGGTCTTATAAAGTAGAAAAGATTTCAGGAACTCTTGCGGCTAACTACAAGTTTTCTAATTCAGATGCCGTTTTTGCAAGATATTCTCATGGGTTTAGATCACCTATAGAAGAAGCTTTTTATGATAATTACCAAGATTTAAATTCTTTAAAACCTACAGTAACTAATCAATATGAACTAGGTTACAAACATTACCAATCAAATTTTGATGTAACAGCTATTTTATTTAGTTCTAGTTTAGATGATATTCGTTTTTCTGATATTCTGTCTAACGGACAGTCGGAAAATGCTTACGGTAGTACAAAAAATTATGGATTAGAATTAGAAACTAATTTAAGATTATTTAATCGTGTTTTAGAATTAGGATTAAATGGAACAATTCAAGATCCTAAATTTAAAGAGATGAGACAAAATGGTGAAGATTTAAAAGATAATGTGGTGAGAAGAATACCAAAATTATACTTTGTCTTTTCTCCAGCTGTTAATATTACCAGAGAATGGAGAACTTATGTTAGTATGAATTATTATGGAATGAGATATGCTGACAATACAAACAAACAAGAGTTACCTTCTTTTACTGAATTTGGAGCAGGAATGTCGTATCAATTAGGTAAAGTTAGATTCGGAGTTGATGGAATTAATATCTTTAATACAATTGGATTAACAGAAGGTGACCCTAGATCTGGTGTTACTTCTGGACAAGGAATTATTATGGCGAGACCAATTTTAGGTGCTGCTGTAAGATGTTCTATAGCAATCGAATTTTAAGAATATTTACAATAAAATTTTAATAAAAAACGCTTCATTTAATGAAGCGTTTTTTTAGTTTATAGCGTAACATGTTTTTCGATGTATTCTGCTAAAATATTTTTCTGTTGAGAATTTAAATTTTTTATTTTGATAGTTAAATCACTTCTTGATAATAAAGAAAGAGTATCAAAAGGAACATATTCTACATTTAAATGATTCGATGAATCGAAGTAAATATCATTTATTATCTGTGTTTCTTTACCATTAAAATAAATGGCATTTGAAAATACTTTTGATGCAAGTGGATTTGTTGTTAAAAGCGGAACAAGATAAATATGCTCATCTTTAATATAAATATTAAAAAAATTAAAACTCGAACGACTATTTATTTTGGATATTGATGCTTTAATATATTTAAATTCAGTTGTAGCGAAATTTTTCAGTTTTTTCGAAGTAATAGTACTCAATATAAAATTGAAAATAAGAAGACAAATTACTATAGAAACAAATATTAAATACCAATCTGGTATAAGTAATGATGACATATATATTTTTATAAACACTGCAAATGTATTATTTCTGTAATATATAAAGTAACACTTTTAGAAAATTAATTAAAATATAATTCTACTTTCTCTTTCATAAACTGAAGACTCTTTACAGCTAAATCTTCGGCATTATATGTAGACTCTTGCCAAAGAGAAACTGCACTTGACATTCCTTTTACTTGTGAAGAGAAATTTTCTAAAACCAAATTACCCGAAAAATTTATTTTATTTAGAGCGATAAATAACTCGTCCCAATTTACAGTCCCTTCACCTAACATTCCTCTATTAGATTCTGTTATATGAAGATGCTTTAATTTATTATTAGCTAATAAAATAGGATCATTAAAATTATCTTCCTCAATATTCATGTGGAAAGTATCTAAATGCAAAAATAAATTATCACAATTTGTTTTACCGATTAAATCCAACACATTCTTAGTAGTATTACAAACATAAGATTCGTATCTATTAATTGGTTCTATAGCAATAGAAATTCCATATTGAGAAGCATAACTTGCTGCTTCTTGCCAAACCTCAATTATCGTATTCTTTTCCTCGTTTGTTATTGTATTTCCAGAAAAGTAACCTAAACCGCTATGTAAAACTCCTCCTAAAAAATCTGTTTCTAATTCGGCAGTGTAGTTTATTGCTTTTTTAATTAATCCTAAACTTTCTTTTGGATAAGAAGGGATGTGAGCATTTGCAGGTAAATTAAAAGAACAAACAACATCTAGGTGATACTTTTCAAGTTCTTTCTTAACCTCTTTTACTTCAAACTCATGATAGGGAGGAAGTAAAATTTCTAATAAATCAAATTGATGTTTAGCAGTTTGTTCAATGGCATATTTTCCTGCACTTAATTCCCAATTGGGCAATACCCATGATAGTAATGAACAACCAAATTTTATATTTTCCATTTGTTTAATCGTTTAATCAATTATGAATTAGATTTTGGTTTATATAATTTTAAAGCAAAAAGCAATATAACGGCATAGCATAATATAGGTAGATAATAGGAATGTGCAATATTCTTTTCGGCAATTTTACCCATTAATTGAGGAAAGATTGCACCACCAAACATTGCCATTACTAAGAAAGAGGAAGCCTGATGTACTTTATTTCCTAGGTTTTTTAATCCCAAACTAAAAATAGTTGGATACATAACACTCAAGAAAAAGTTTAATGAGATTAATGAGACAAAAGAAATCATTCCTAAATCTTGCGCAATAATCACACAAAGAATAACATTACATAATGTAAAAGCAGCTAATAAAATATTTGGTTTGATGAACTTCATCAAATAAGTTCCTACAAAACGACCAATCATCATTAATCCTAAACTTAACGAAAAATAGTAAGAAGCTGTTGTTTCAGAATACTTCATTCTTTCTACCGTGTAGTTAATGAAATAAGCCCATGTTCCAGCTTGAGCTCCAATATTAAAAAATTGAGCAATTACAGCATAAATAAAATGTTTCTGTTTGTATAAAGGAGTTTCTTTATTCGTATTTTGTACATCAGAATTCGTTTCTTCTGCATGAGGATCATTTAAATTTGGAACCTTTATAACAGAAAAAATAATGAAGTAGAAAATAATAAAAGCAGCAATGCAACTGTATAATACTTTTACAGAGTCTAAACCATTTGAAGATTCATTAAAAATAAAAAATCCTCCCAATAGCGGACCTAATATAGCACCTAGTCCATTGAAACCTTGAGCAAAGTTAACACGCTGATCGCTTGTTTTTTCATTTCCTAATGCCGCAACAAAAGGATGAGCAACTGTTTCTAAAGTTGCCAAACCAGCAGATAATATAAAGAGTGCTACTCTGAATAAGTTAAATGATAAATAATTAGATGCTGGTATAAATAGTAGTGCACCAAAAGCATATAAAGCTAATCCTAATTGTACACCATTTTTATATCCATATCTTTTTAAAAACATACCAGCTGGGATTCCCATTATAGCATAAGCGCCAAACATGGAGAATTGTACCAAACCAGATTTTGCTTTTGAAATATGTAAAACATCCTGAAAATGTTTATTCAAAACATCTCCCATTGTAATTGCAATTGCCCAAAGTAAAAATAAGCTGCATACTAGGAAAAATAGTAGAGTATATTTCTTTTCTGTTAAACCAATTCTTTCTTTATTTTCCATGAGGTATATTTTTCATATTTGTTAGTACATCATTATAATTTGTAGGATGTTTTTCTTTAAATAATTCAAATTCTTCTAATGAATATTCCGGACAAGCACCTTTGTTAGAAGTTATAAAAGCTCCTAAAGATGTAGCATACTCCATTGTTTCGAAAGGATTTTTATTGTTGATTCTCTTTGTAAGAAATCCTGCTAAAAATGAATCTCCACTTCCAACCGTATCATTTATTGTAATTTCAACTGCTGGGAATTGATAATGCTCATCTTTTTTATAATAGATAGCACCTTTACTTCCTTTAGATACAATAATTTCGTCTAGTTTAAAATAATCTTGTACATATTTAATACTATCAGCTTCGGTTGTATATTCTTTGTCGATAAATTCTAAAACCATTCTTAATTCAGCTTTATTAAACTTAGCTAAATGAGTATGGTGTAAAATATCTTTTATAACTTTTTGATCTATAAAAGGAGGACGAAGGTTAATATCGAAAACATTAAATGATGCATTTTCCATTAAAGAAAATAAAGTCTCTCTTGACACTTTGTTTCTTGTTGCTAAACTTCCAAAAACGAATGCTTTTGCTTCTTTTACAAAATGTAAATCTTTTTCTGTTAATTGAATATTGTCCCAAGCAACATTATTTACGATATCATAAATAGCATCATTATCTTCATCAAAAGTAGCGATTACAGTTCCTGTTTCATTCTCATTATCTAGTTGTAAACCTGTAGGATTTATTTTTCTGCTTGTGGTTACATCTAATAATTCTTTCCCTAGATCATCGTCTCCAATTCTACTTATCATGTGAGAATTAATTCCCATTTTAGTTAAGTTATATGAAACATTAAATGGAGCTCCGCCTATTCTTCTTCCATCAGGAAAAATATCCCAAAGAATTTCTCCAAAACAAACAATTTCTGGTGTACTTTTTATTTCTCTCATATTTAAATTATGGTTAAACGTTTAATCATTTAATTAAATAAAATTAATTTGTGCTTTCTCTTAAAATAAGTTCAGCGCAAAGTTCTTTATTCTGTATTACTTTATTTTTATTATTTATAGTTTTAATAATCATTTCTAATGCGTTTTGAGCAATTTCATCTAAAGGTTGTTTTACATAAGAAATTTCAACAGGAAATAACTCATATGCCTCAGATTCGTCAAATGCAACGACTTGCAGCTCTTCTGGAATATTTATATTTCTTTTTAATAAATATTTTAAACCAGAAAATGCTAATTTATTACTTGTAAAGAAAATAGAATCAGGTTTATTATCTCCATTAAAATATTTATCTAATCCTACATAAACATCTTTCTGAATATCATCTATCCTAACTTTTATACTTTCTACTTCTTTAATATTATTCTCTTTTATAGCTTTATAAAAACCAAAATCTCTCTCTAATAAATTACCAAGAGTTGTTTCGTAAGATACCAATAAAGGTTTTTTAGAGCCTTTTTTAATTAGTGTGTTAGTTACTTCAAAAGAAATTTCTTCATTATTAATTTTTATTCCATTTGAATTTATTCCATCCAAATTTCTATCTAAAATTATATAAGGAAACTTTACCTGATTTAACTTTAAAAAACTTTTTTCACTGTTTTCAACAGGAGCTAAAATAAGACCATCAACTTGTTGATCAATAAAGAAATTGATTAATTTATCAAACTTCTCATTATTTTCTCCAGAACTTCCTATGACAATTGTATAACCAATTTTTAGAGCTTCTTCCTCTAATATTTTCGCAATTTTACCAAAAAATGGATTCGCAATGTCAGCTACAATCAGTCCTAAAATCCTAGATTGATTGGTTTTTAAGCTTTTTGCAATTTTATTCGGTCTATAATTTAATTTTTCAGCAGCTTCTTTAATACGATTAGCCGTACTTTCGCTAATACGATTATTTGGCATCTTATTTAAAACATAAGATACAGATGCAATCGATACATTAGCTAGCTTTGCAACATCTTTAATAGAAACTTTTTTCAAAACTTTTTTATTGAACACAAAATTAAAATTATTTTTGAGTTGTACAATATACACTTATCAATATTTAATTGATAGAAATTATATTGAACTCTATAAAATTTGCTTTAAAACATACTTCAACATTAGATTAGATAAAAAATAGTGTGAATGATATTTTTGTTAATTTTTTTTGGCTGTACTTTAATTAATATTTAACGTTTAGAAATAGATTTATTGAATAATCTACTATAGTTTTGCCATGTGAAAGATAATAATTCTGTTCTTTCATAGTTTTTAATAATAAGATTATAGATTTTTGATTTCGTAAATCGTTTGAAGTTTATTTTTTTGGATTGAAATTTGTACCAACAATAACAATCAAAATTAGTAATATAAAAACAAAAGAAAAATGAGTTTATTATCGCCAGAAAGAAAGCAAAAAATTGCTGATATTTTAATTAAATTATTAGCAGATGAGCATATTTTATATTTAAAAACAAGAAATGCACATTGGAATGTTGAAGGGCCAGATTTCCAAACAATTCATGTTTATTTCGAGTCAATATACAATGAATTACAAATTGTAATTGACGATGTAGCAGAGAAAATACGTCAGAAAGATGTATATGCACCTGCAACGATGAGTGAGTATTTGCAGTTAACTCATTTATCTGAAGCAAGAAAAACTGAAAATAAAGATAGTTTAAGTTTTATTGCTGATTTGCTTCACGATTATGAAGTTATTATTGACTTTTTAACGGGAGCTGTAGTAGAAATTGAAGAGTATAAAGATATTGCAACTTCAGATTTCTTAGTTGGCTTGTTAGAGCAACATCAAAAAACTGCTTGGATGCTTAGATCGCATCTTAAATAAAGTTGAACATTATTTTACTTCATAAGTTTTTAGTGTTAATTCATATTAGTGTTAATTAGGTTGAAAGCCTTGGTTTATCCAAGGCTTCAGCTTTTTATAGAAGTTTCTTCTACTATTCAATTTCTTTTACTGCTGCATCTGGCGCATTTGTTTTAACAGAAGCTATTCCATTTTTAGCTCCAGATTCTGACTCATATGACTGACTTGTTCCAATCACTTGCCCGTTAGTAGCTTTTAAATTAAAATGCCATTTTCCAGAAGTTCCTTGTTTTAAATCGTATTTAGAATCATCTTGGGAATTTTTGCGAACAGATTCTATTCCGTTCTCGCAACTTGCTTTTTGTTTGTATCCTTCACTAGCTAAAATATTCTGACCATTTTTAGCTTTTAATCGGAAACGAAATTCTCCTGCTTTGTCCTTATAAATTTCAAACATAATAAATAGTTTTTATTAAAATTAGTTTTATTTGATTAGGTTAAATTTAATAAAAAAAATAGATACTAATTGAAAATCAATTTAATTGATGTTTATTTTAACTAAAAAAAAGCCTAAAAAATATTTTTTAGGCTTTTGTAATTATTCTATTCTAGTTAATCCTTCTAGGTTATCCTTATGAACATATAGTGGGATATGTTCTATGATTACATCGTTTTTTTCTATACCAAATGACTTCGGAATATTGAATTCTATTTTCTTTAATATGTAATAAATTTTTAAAGTAAAGAACTCTTTCATACTTAATTTTGTCTCTATTGAAGGGAATTTTTCAATTAAAACAAATTTCATATCAGGATCTTGATTATATTTTTTTAAACAAGGACTTAAATATTTTAATTTTAATTCACCATTTAGATACATATCATTAATAACTTTCTTAATGTATTGTTCTGTTTTGGGTTGTACTCGGAAACCTATATTGAAAGTTAATCGGTATATTTTTTCATCAACTATAGGAGTAATTTTATAGTTTAAAGTATAAGGTTCACTATCTCTATTTAAATTAACAAACCAATAAACATCGGCACGTTTTGGTCGTTTATTTAAAATAGATTGAATGCTATATTTTTCTACTGTTTTAACGTTTGTAGACTTCGTTAAGTAAAATAAGAATGTTGAAAATTTATTCACTGTTTTATCTTCACTTAACTCTGTTAACGTGTTTGCATAACGTCTTATCTTAACAAACTCTAGATTTCTAGAATTTAATATTTTACCATAGAAACTACAGTACATGATTACAAAGAATAACCATCCCATTAATAAAGCTAAATATCCTCCTTCAACAAACTTCACAACATTTGCAATAAAGAATGAAGTCTCAATGGATACAAAAATTCCTAGAATTAATACGATAAAGACCTTGTTGAGGTTTGTATAATAGTTGAGGTAATAGGATAATAAAAAAGTTGTCATTAACATGGTCACTGTGATTGCTAATCCGTATGCAGCTTCCATATGAGATGAATCTCTAAAATATAAAACAATAAAAACGCATCCTGCCCATAGCATAAAATTTATAGTAGGAATGTAAACTTGACTTTTATGTTCGTTTGGTTGAATAATTAATGTTCTTGGCCAGTAACCAAGGTTAATTGCTTCATTAATTAGTGTAAATGATCCTGTAATTAAGGCTTGAGATGCAATAATCGCTGCACCAGTTGCAATACAAATTCCAGGAATTAAGAACCAATCTGGCATCATTTCATAGAAAGGATTTCTACCTCCTAAAATTGGAGATTCTTGATGCATTAACCAAGCTGCTTGTCCTAAATAGTTTGTAACTAAACAAATTTTTACATAAATCCAGCTGATTCTGATATTCTTTCTTCCACAATGCCCTAAGTCAGAGTAAAGTGCTTCTGCTCCAGTTGTACAAAGAAAAACAGCACCTAATATCCAGAATCCATGCGGATAATTTGTTAAAAGATTATATGCGTAATATGGGTTTAATGCCTTTATAATTCCAGGATGGTGTACAATATGTAAAATACCTAATCCAAATAACATGGTAAACCAAAGCACCATAAAGGGACCAAAAATTTTACCAACTTTATCTGTACCAAAGCGTTGGAAAAAGAATAAAAGGGATAAGATTACAATAACAATAGGAATTGTGGGTAAATGTTCTAATCCATCTAGCATTCGAAGTCCTTCAACAGCAGAAGAAACAGATACAGGAGGTGTTATAACACCATCTGCAATTAATGCTGATGCTCCAATAATTGTTGGGATAATTAGATTTTTGCCTTTCTTTTTTATTAAAGAATAAAGAGAAAAAATACCTCCTTCACCATCATTGTCGGCTTTTAGTGTTAACCAAACGTATTTTATAGAAGTTTGAAAAAATAAAGTCCAAAAAATACAAGATACACCTCCGTAAACAATGCTTTCTTCTATCTCACGATTCTCACCAATTATCGCTTTCATTACATATAACGGACTTGTACCTATATCACCGTAAATGATTCCAAATGCGATTAATAGAGACGCGGCCGTTACTTTTTTCATCGTGTGACTCGATTCCATAAGAAGTATTTAAATTTTCTACGAATGTATGCAGATGAAAAGAGATTCAATCATCTTATTTATTTATAATCATTAAACAATATTATACATATTATTGATAGTGTAGCGATATTCTATTATTGAGGTTCCTGAAAATTTTATCTTAGCTATTTTCAATATATTATTTCGTAACACTTTCGTTAATAAGTATATTTAAAGATACAAAATTATAAAATATCAAGTTAGGATTTGTACAATACGTCTTTTATTATAATTTCTTTCCTCAGTCTATTTTATGGTTCAGCTAAGTTGTTTTACAACTGTTTTATTTATAAAAAGAGTCTTGTTTATTGTTGATAACTCTAAGTAAGACCTTAATTAAACTTATTTTTTACTATATGATTTGTGGTATTAATATTGTGTCTAATATTTTATTAATGAATTGAAATTTAATATTTAGATAAGGAAAATTTAAATTAATATTATGCTTGCATAATAAAAAAACATGTATATTTGTCATACACGCATTAAAAATATGTTAAGAGAAGATTTAACAATAGATTACTTATTACGCTCTACGTGGCTCTCTGTTCAGAAGATGTATAATGAACAAGCAGGAGTTTACGACTCTACAATGGTGTATGCATTTACCTTATTATCTATAGATCCTAAGGGAGGAACACCAAGTACATCGCTAGGTCCAAAGATGGGAATTGAACCCACAAGTTTATCTCGAACATTAAAAAATCTAGAAGAAAGAGGTTTTATAACTAGAAAGTCTAATCCAGTCGATGGAAGAAGTGTCTTAATCACATTAACCAAGGAAGGATTAAAGATGAGAGATATTTCTAAAGACTTTGTTTTGCAATTTAATGAAGCAATTAAACAACATATTGAACCAGAGAAAATGGAAATTTTCTTAGAAGTTGTATATAAAATAAACCAATTAATATCAGACAAAAAAATATTTAAAAACAATTATGAGAAGACACGTTAAACATGTAACCGTATTAGGTTCTGGGGTAATGGGTTCTGGAATTGCATGTCATTTTGCAAATATCGGAGTTCAGGTCCTAATGCTAGATATGGTTCCACGCGAGCTTACACCACAAGAGCAAGCGAAAGGATTAACTTTAGATGATAAAGTTGTTCGTAATAGAACTGCTCAATCTCATTTAGATTTTGCATTAAAAAGTAATCCATCTCCAATTTACGATAAGGCATTTGCTTCTCGTATTACTGTTGGTAATTTTGATGACGATTTAGATAAGATTAAAAACTCTGATTGGGTAATTGAGGTTATTATTGAACGTTTAGACATCAAACAATCAATGTTTGAAAAAGTTGATGCGTTAAGAAAACCAGGAACATTAATTACTTCTAATACTTCAGGTATTCCAATTCATTTAATGTCGGAAGGAAGATCAGAAGATTTTCAGAAGCATTTCTGTGGAACGCATTTCTTTAATCCACCACGTTATTTAAAGTTATTTGAAGTTATCCCAGGTCCAAAAACAGCTCCAGAAGTTGTAGATTTCTTTAAGCAATATGCTTCTTTATTTTTAGGAAAAACACCAGTTTTATGTAAAGATACTCCAGGTTTCATAGGAAACAGAATTGGTGTTTATTCTATGGCAAAGATTATGGAATTAACACAAGAGCTTGGTTTAACAATAGAAGAAGCAGATACCTTAACAGGTTCTATTTTGGGAAGACCAAAAACAGGAACATTTAAGTTAGGGGACTTAGTAGGTTTAGATACTGCTTACAATGTAACTAAAGGTTTACAACAGAATACGACAGGAGATCAAATGATTCAAGATTTAAAAGATTCTAAGTTTTTAGATTTTTTAATTGAGAATAAATTTCTTGGAGATAAAACAAAAAAAGGATTTTACTACAAAGAAGTAGATAAAGAAGGAAATACGAATCGTTTTGCTTTAAATTTAGATACGTTAGAATATCGTCCATTAGAAAGAGCAAAAGTGAACGCTGTAGAAGCGGCAAAACAAGCAGGTTCTACAAAAAATAAATTAGCAACTTTATTGAAAGATTCTGGTAAAGCAGGAGATTTAATTCGTAAACATTTTGCTTCATTATTTGCATACGTTTCTCAACGTGTTCCAGAAATTACAGACGTATTTTATCCAATAGACGATGCAATTCGTACAGGTTATGCTTGGAAATATGGACCATTTGAAACTTGGGATTATGTTGGTTTACAAAAAGGAATTGATTTAGTTGAATCTGAAGGTTTTCAAGTAGCAGATTGGGTAAAAGAATTAGCTAGTTCTGGTGCAGATTCTTTCTATAAATTAGAAGATGGTAAAAAATTATTTTACAATCAAAATTCTAAACAATTTGAGGCTATTCCAGGTCAAGATGCATTTATCATTTTAGATAACATTCGTAAAACAAATGAAATTTGGTCGAATAAAGAAGCGTCAATTCAAGATTTAGGAGACGGAATTATCAATTTAGAGTTCCGTTCTAAAATGAACTCTTTAGGAGGTGGTGTTTTACAAGGAATTAATAAAGCGATAGAACTTGCAGAAAAAGATCACAGAGGTTTAGTTATCGGTAATCAGGCAGATAATTTTTCTGTTGGTGCCAATTTAGCTATGATTATGATGATGGCTGCTGAACAAGATTGGTGGGAATTAAACATGGCAATTAAAATGTTCCAAGATACCATGATGCGTGTTCGTTATTCATCTATACCAGTAGTGGTTGCTCCTCATGGAATGTCACTTGGTGGTGGTTGTGAAATGACAATGCATGCAGATAAAGTTGTTGCAGCTGCAGAAACATATATTGGTTTAGTAGAAGTAGGTGTAGGTCTTATCCCAGGTGGAGGTGGATCGAAAGAATTTGCTTTACGTTCTGCTAAAAATATGTTGGCAGATGATGTAAAAACAAATCATTTACGTGATAACTTTATGAATATAGCTATGGCAAAAGTTGCAACTTCTGCTTATGAAGCTAAAAACATGGGAATTATTCGTGACCAAGATATTATTGTAGTAGATAAAGATCGTCAAATTGCAGAAGCAAAGAAGCATGCAATTATTATGGCAGATGCTGGCTATACACAACCAATTCCACAGAAAGTAAAAGTATTAGGACGTGAAGCACAAGGGATGTTCTATGTAGGAACGGATCAATTAGTTGCTGGTCGTTATGCTTCTGATCACGATCGTTTAATTGCGAATAAATTAGGTTATGTAATGACAGGAGGTAATTTATCTGAAGCTACAGAAGTATCAGAACAATACTTATTAGATTTAGAAAGAGAAGTCTTTTTATCATTATGTGGAGAAAGAAAAACATTAGAGCGTATTCAACACATGTTGAAAACAGGAAAACCTTTGAGAAATTAGGTTGTACAATGTAAAACGTAATATGTAAAAAGTACTGTATGCATAATTTTAAAGAGTTATTAGTTTGGCAAATGTCAATGGGATTTACAAAGAAATTTTATGAGGTTACATCAAATTTTCCTTCTAGTGAAATTTACGGGTTAACTTCTCAAATAAGAAGATCTTGTATTTCTATTCCTTCTAATATAGCAGAGGGTGCAGAAAGAAACTCAAATGCTCAATTTGCTAATTTTTTAAATATTGCATTAGGATCATCATTTGAATTAGACTGTCAGATAATATTATCAAAAGATTTAAACTTTATTCAAGAAAATATATCGGAAGAATTATTAAATGAATTAAAATACATTCAAAATATGTTGAAAAACTGACGCAAAGTTTAGTTTAAAATACTTTATACTTTTTACATCGTACATAATACTTTAAAAAAATAAAAACATGAAACAAGCATATATTGTTACAGGATATAGAACAGCTGTAGGTAAAGCACCAAAAGGAACTTTACGTTTTACTCGCCCAGATGAGTTAGCAGCAACAGTTCTTAGAAGATTAATGGAGGATTATCCAACATTAGATCCAGCACGTATCGATGATTTAATAGTAGGTTGTGCAATGCCGGAAGCGGAACAAGGACTAAACATGGCACGTTTAATCTCATTAATGGGATTAAGCACAGATAAAGTTCCTGGAGTTACCGTAAATCGTTACTGTGCATCAGGTTCAGAAGCTATAGCCTTAGCTGCAGCAAAAATTAGAACAGGAATGGCAGAATGTATAATTGCAGGAGGAGCAGAGTCTATGTCATATATTCCAATGGGTGGTTATAAACCTATTCCAGAAACCAATATGGCAAAAGACAATCCAGACTATTACTGGGGAATGGGATTAACTGCAGAAGCAGTAGCCAATGAATATAAAGTTTCGAGAGAAGATCAAGATAAATTTGCATTCAATTCACATCAAAAAGCATTAAAAGCTTTAGCGGAAGGTAAGTTTGATTCTCAAATAGTTCCTGTTGAGGTAGATTATAACTTTTTGGATGAAAAAGAGAAAATTCAAACCAAAAAAATAACATTCAAACAAGACGAAGGTCCACGTCGAGATACATCATTAGAAGGTTTAGCAAAATTACGTCCAGTATTTGCACAAGGAGGATCTGTTACAGCAGGTAATTCTTCTCAAATGTCAGACGGTGCTGCATTCGTAATGGTAATGTCAGAAGATATGGTAAAAGAATTAGGACTAGAACCAGTAGCTCGTTTGGTATCTTATGCAACAGTAGGTTTAGCACCTCGTATTATGGGAATGGGACCTTTATTTGCAATTCCAAAAGCATTAGAACAAGCGGGATTAAAACAAAGTGATATTGATTTGTTCGAATTAAATGAAGCGTTTGCATCGCAATCTGTTGCAATAACACGTGAATTAAATTTAAATTCTGACATTGTAAATGTTAATGGTGGTGCAATTGCATTAGGACATCCACTAGGATGTTCAGGAACAAAATTAACGGTTCAATTATTACATGAAATGGAAGCAAGAAAAGCAAAATATGGTATGGTAACTATGTGTGTAGGAACTGGACAAGGAGCTGCTTCTGTTTTTGAGTATTTAAAATAAAATTAATTTGTAAAAAGTACAACGTATATAGTACAATGTATTTATTATAGAGAGTCATGTAAATCTTTATACATTGTACATTTTACTTAATACAAATAAAAAAAATAAAACTATGTCAACAAATCCAAATAGACTTATTGGAGGTGAATATTTAATAAAAAATGCCTCTTACAATGATGTTTTTACGTTCGAAGATTTATCTGAAGAACAAAAAATGATTTTAGAATCAGCAAAGGAATTCATAGATAAAGAAGTTGTTCCAAACAAACACCAAATAGAGAAAAAAGATTATGCCTTAATCGAAGAATTAATGCGTAAAATTGGTGAATTAGGTTTGTTAGGAATTTCTGTTCCAGAAGAATATGGTGGAATGGGAATGGGGTTCTCTACAACAATGTTAGTCTGTGATTATATTTCTGGAGCAACAGGATCATTAGCAACAGCTTTTGGAGCACATACAGGAATTGGAACAATGCCAATTACTTTATACGGTACAGAAGAACAAAAACAAAAATACTTACCAAAATTAGCATCAGGAGAATGGTTTGCTTCTTACTGTTTAACTGAACCAGAAGCAGGTTCGGATGCAAACTCTGGAAAAACAAAAGCTGTATTATCAGAAGACGGTAAAGAATATATTATCACAGGACAAAAAATGTGGATAACAAATGCAGGTTTTGCAGAGTTATTTATTGTTTTTGCACGTATAGACGATGATAAAAACATTACAGGTTTTATCTTAGAAAAAGATAAAGCTGGTGAAGGGTTTTCTTTAGGAGAAGAAGAAGATAAATTAGGAATTGTTTCTTCATCTACTCGTCAAGTTTTCTTAAATGAAGTTCGTGTTCCAGTAGAAAACTTATTAGGAGAAAGAAACGGAGGATTCAAAATTGCAATGAATGCATTAAACGTAGGTCGAATCAAATTAGGTGCGGCATGTTTAGATGCTCAACGTAGAATTTTAGATAACTCGTTGCAATATGCGGCAGAGCGTAAACAGTTTAATACTTCTATTAACACATTCGGAGCAATTAAAGAAAAGTTAGCAGATATGGCTGTAGCTACATTTACATCAGAAGCAGGAGCTTATCGTGCCGCAAAAGATGTAGAAAATGCAATTGCAGATAATGTTGCTAAAGGAATGTCTCATGCAGAAGCAGAATTAAAAGGTATCGAAGAATATGCAATTGAAGCTTCTATCTTAAAAGTTTGGATTTCTGATGCAGCTCAAATTGCAGCAGATCAAGGAATACAAATTTATGGAGGAATGGGATATTCTAAAGAAATGCCAATGGAGGCAGCTTGGAGAGATGCTCGTATTTCTAGAATTTACGAAGGTACAAACGAAATTAATACATTATTATGTGTATCAATGTTAGTAAAAAGAGCGTTCAAAGGGCAATTAGATTTAATGTCACCAGCAATGAATGTTGCAAACGAATTAATGTCAATTCCATCTTTTGATATTCCAGATTATACAGAACTTTTCGCGCAAGAAAAAGAAATTATTGAAAACTTGAAAAAAGCTTTCTTTATGGTTGCTGGATCTGCTTTACAAAAATTTGGTGCAGAATTAGAGCAACACCAACAATTAATTATTGCAGCTTCTCATATTATGCAAGAAATTTATATGGTAGAATCAGCTTTATTACGTGCAGAGAAAATAGCAAGTACAAAAGGAGCAGATGCAGCGAAGAATGCAGTTAAATTAGTAGAATTACAATTATTTAAATCTGTAGAGATTATTAAAACAGAGGCAACTCGTGGAATTATTTCGTTTACAGAAGGAGACGAGCAACGTATGATGTTATCTGGTTTAAGAAGGTTTACTCGTTACAATGAATATCCAAACGTAGTAAACTTAAAAACTGAAATTGCGGATTTTATTATTGCAGAAAATAAATACACTTTCTAAAATTAATTATTTTAGATAGATAAATACAAAAGCAGTCTTTTTAAGACTGCTTTTTGTTTACCATAAAATTTTATTTATTGGGCGACAGCCAGGCTCTACACTTTATCTTTTGCTTGCTAGGTCGCTCCACAAAAGGATGTCGTTACGATCCTTGTCGCAAAATTGTTTGTTATAAAACAAATTATTAAAGTATTGATTATTAAAATGGTATGTTGTTTGTGTTTAAATAAGAGATTGCTTTATAAGTGAGCAATTAATTATCGCTTATTTTAACTTTTAGTTGAAGAGAGCCTTGAGTATCACAATCAAGGCTCTTTTTTTATTTTTATAAATAAATTTTACTCATTAAAAATAAGGTAGTTATAACTTATTTCATGTGCTTTTTATAACTTTTTGCAATACGACTATCGTAAATTTATCATAGTAAAAAAATAGATTATGATAATAAATGCAGCAATTTTAACATTAACAATGTTTGTAACCTTTGGAATAATATGTTTGGTAAAAATTGATGAATTAAAGAATTTAAAGTAATTACCAAAATTTCTCTATTTAAATTTAAAAAAGCGGGAAAAGTGTAACTTCTAATGGAGTTACACTTTTTTATTGGAGTAAGTTTAAATTCCCATTGCGCTAGGGATTGTCGTGGAAATCCTTTTTTTTTAAAAATTCGAAAAATTTAATAATCAAAAAAAGATTGTAACAAAAAGCCCGCCCGTAGGGAGCGCCCCAAAATATTAAAACTAACTTTAGATAGAATCTTATTTTAATTTTCTAAAAACTTATGAATATATTTAGTGTGAAAAACTTAGAGCCTGTTTAAATTTATATTATGAAACTGTTTATAGTTTATTTTTGAGATATAAATAGGCAAATTTTGAAAGGATAGCTAGAAGTTATCATGAAAAATTTAACGATATTATAGTCAAAAAAGAGACATAAACAAATTATTAGATGAATTTTAAACAGACTCTTAAACTAATGAAAAAGAAAATTGTTGTGCTAACAGGTGCTGGTATAAGTGTAGAAAGTGGAATTTCTACTTTTAGAGATGCGAATGGGTTATGGGAAAATCATGATATTATGGAAGTAGCATCTATAGAAGGTTATCATAGAAATCCATCATTAGTTCAAGATTTTTATAATCAACGAAGACGACAATTACTCGAAGTAGAACCTAATTTGGCTCATCATTTTCTGAAAGATTTAGAAAATGATTTTGATGTAACAATTGTTACTCAAAATGTAGACGATTTGCATGAGAGAGCAAATTCTTCTAAAATTATTCATTTACATGGAGAATTAAGAAAAGCAAGAAGTGAGTATAATGAAACTGTAGTTGTTGATTGGAATAACGATATTAATATAGGAGATTTTGCAGAAGATGGTTATCAACTTCGTCCACACATTGTATGGTTCGGAGAAATGGTACCAATGATGGAAACTGCAATAGATGAGGTATTGCAAGCAGATATATTAATTGTTATAGGAACATCTTTACAAGTTTATCCTGCTGCTTCTCTAGTAGATTACACAAAGGAAAGTGTTCCTGTAATATATGTAGATCCAACAGAGTTAAGTAGTAATCCATCTATAATTCAAATACAAAAGAAAGCTACAGAAGCAATAAATGATTTAAAAAATATTTTATCTGATTATTCTGTAGAGTGATTTCTCATTTTATTGGGACTTGTACCACATTCTTTTTTAAATGCCACAGAAAAAGCAGATGGGGAAGAATAACCAGTTTTATAAGCAATTTCTTTAATTGATAAATCAGAATATTTTAGTAAGTGAAGAGCATATTTCATGTGTATTTGTGTAGAGAACTGAAAAATTCCCATTCCAAACAATTCCTTAAAACCTTTCTTTAATTTAAATTCATTTATAGCAAATTGATCTGAGAGTTGTTCTATGGTGTAGTATGTTTTAGGATTATGTTCTATAAAATTATGTACATCATGTAACGTATTAATATCAGTATTTTTTAGATGTGATGAATTATTACTAAAAGAAAAAGATTTATTCTCTTCAATCCATTCAAAAATTAATTGAAGTAAATACATAATACGAGATTTCATAAAGTATTCTTTCGGTATTCCAGTTAATTTACATTCTCTTATTTCTGATATTGTATGTAACATTTGAGGAGAAATAGGAATTCCATCTTCAATTAATCGTGTAAATTTTTCTTTGTTAATAGAAGTAACAAATGATTTTATATAATTTGTTTTCTGTAGAAACTCGTTAAAGTAATCGGTTGCAACATAAATGTCTAAATTACGGTAGGTTACATTTTTTTTGTAATAAATTTCAACGTTAACTCCATTTGGTGTATAATAGATGTAATTGTGATTAGGCAGATAAGTATTCTTTTTGTCATTTATCTTATCTTCTATCGTTTGATCATTAAAGATAAATGCTACTTCAATATATTTACTAGTAGTTGTTACAAATTTTAATGCATGATCTTTACTAAATAAATATTTGTATTCGTGAATAATAAAATCTGAATTCGAAAATATTTTATCAATATGAAATTCACATAATTCATTCTTTAAATAATTTTCTTTGTCTTGACTTAAAAAATTAAAAATCTCCTTCTCCAATGTAGAATAATTTTCTACGGCTCCCATATTCAAACGTTTTTATACTTAATTCTAAATTTTTTAAATCTGATTAAGATTAATTTTGCGCTGTAAATTTAATTAAACTAAATCCAAATAACTAATATGTTAAAGAAGAAAATATTGCTAGGGTTAATCGTATTACCAGCAATGGCTTGGGCACAGAATAACGGAAGCATCAATGGTAAAGTTACAGATAAAGATAATAAAGCTGTAGCAAATGCAAAAGTTGTTTTGAATGAAGGAGAACAAACTACATACACAAATAGTTTAGGAGAATATAAGTTTGAGAATCTTTCTTCAGGTTCTTACTATATTAATATTGATGATTTAGAAATTGTAGATTCTTACTCTTTTAAAATAGATGGAGATGAGAAAATAACGTATAATTTCACAAAATCAAATTCATACGAATTATCAACAGCAAATGTAATTGCTAACCGTACAACAATTCCATCTTCTACATTGCGTTTAGGAGAAAATTTATTGGTTACACCTCAAAATATTCAAGTAATAGATCAACGTTTATTAAACGATCAAATGATTTTTACTTCTGCAGAAGGTTTATCAAGAAATGTTAGTGGTGTAAGAACAATTCTTCACCAAGAAGAAGGAAGTGTAGGAATTGCTGTAAGAGGTTTCCAAGCATCTAACTTACGTAACGGGATGGATGTAAGCGGAAGTTTTGGTCCATTAAGAGAAGATATGTCTTTTGTAGATAGAGTAGAGTTTGTAAAAGGACCTGCTGGGTTCATGATGGGGAATACACGTCCTGGAGGATTCTATAATATTGTGACTAAAAAACCAATGGGGAACAATAAGAAAACGGTTCAAATGACATTGGGTAGTTATAATTTATACCGTGCAACTGCAGATATAGATCAAACATTATCTAAAGATGGAAAACTATTAGGTAGATTAAACTTAATGGGAACTAAAAAAGGAAATGTACAACAATACACAGAAAATGAACAATTTGTTGTTAATCCATCTTTAAAATATAATATTTCAGATGATACAAATGTAACAGTTGAATACATCTACTCTCAAAATAATTTTGCAGGAGGTTTCTCAAAATATATTTATGGGATAGACGGATTTAGAGATATCAAAAAATCATTTACATTCAGTGATCCTATCGTAGATCCTACAAGATCTTGGGAACACAATGTTTATGGAACTTTAAATCATAATTTTAATGCAGATTGGTTATTAACAGCACAATTCGGATATATCCGTTCAGAAATGGAAGGTTCTTCATTATATGCGTCATTTAATACAATTGCATTAGCAGATAATTTACCAGATACAAAATCAGGACCTAAAAAAGGAGATGTAATTAGGAATTTAAGTATTGGTGATGCTTTAAATACATCTACAGTTGGTCAGGTTTTTACAAGAGGAAAATTTAAAACAGGTTCTGTAAATCACAATATATTAGGAGGTGTAGACATGGGGAAAAAATTCTATGTTGCCGACTGGTCTATTGCAGGAACAATAAAAGATCCTTCAGGAAAATTACCTACAAATGATAAAGGAGAAGTTATTTTTAATATCTATAATCCTATTTACGGTAACCTTACAAAAGATATACTTCCTACGTATGATCGTTCAAAATCACTTAGAGAACGTGGAGCAATGTATCTTTCTAACTATTCTTATACATCGTTTCATATCCAAGATGAGGTACGTTTCTTAGACGATAAATTAAGAATTGCTGCTGGAGTTCGTTATACATCTACAAATAAAGAATCAGCTGCTAGTCAAGGAAGACAAGTGAAAAATAATGCATTTACACCTCGTTTTAGCGTAACAGGTTTAATAACGCCTACTTTTACAGCTTATGCATTATACGATGAAACATTCGAAGAGCAAGTTGGTGTTTTAGTTGGTGGAGGAGCTGCTGATCCATCTAAAGGAAAAAACAAAGAAATCGGTGTAAAGAAAACATGGTTCGGAGGTAGATTAATGACGAATTTAACGGCATACCATCTTACAAAAACAAACATATTAACATCTGCAGGAGCTGAATTTCCTGGAATGTCAGAACAATCTGGAGAAGCGGTTTCAAAAGGAATCGAGTTCGATTTAAACGGTTCTATTAATAAGAATTGGAATATAATGTTCAATTATGCTTATACAGATGCTAAAATCACAAAAGATAAAGATCCTTCAAAAATTGGAGGAATGTTATATGGAACAGCTCGTCATATTTCTAATGCTTGGATAAAATATACCATTACAGAAGGAGAACTAGAAGGTTTAGGTTTTTCTGCTGGTTATGAATACCAAGCTAAAAGAGCTGTTTGGCCAGTAGTAAAAGATCATAAATTTTTACCAGATGATTTATTTTCTATAGATTTAGGTATGTCTTATCAAAAGAATAATTACCAAATATCGTTACTTGTAAATAATGTAACAGACGGTTACAATTATGTAGGTTTCTATCCAGGAGCTTGGGGATATTCTCACTATGGATGGAGAGTTGTTAATCCAATAGGATTCAAATTAAACTTAGCCTATACATTTTAATAAAGAAAAATGAATACAAGACAGAATAAAGTTAAGAAAAAAGGAAATCAAAGAAGTTTATTCTATCGAATATCAGCCTGGCTACATTTGTGGCTGGGCTTATTTTCTGGAATAATTATCGTTATTATAGCTATTACAGGAGGAATATTATCTTTTAAAGATGAAATAACAGATCTACTCTATCCAGAATTTATTGTAGAAGATCAGAATACTCCAATTAAAACACCTAGTGAGCTTTATCTTCTTGCAAAACAAACTTACCCAGATCAGCAAGCTACTTTTATATGGCGACCAACAGGACAAGCAGCAGTAATAGGTTTTGGAGAGCGAAATTCTGGTTATTTAATGTATGTTAATCCTTATACGAGCGAAATTATAAAACGACCATCTTTTCAAAAAGAGTTTGATTTTTTTAGTTGGTCTTTAAGAGGTCATCGTACACTGTGGTTACCAAGAGAAATAGGAAGACCTATTATTAATTATAGTACTTTAATATTTGCAATCACACTTTTTACAGGATTGGTCTTATGGTGGCCAAAGAAATGGACTAAAGCAATAAAAAAGCAAAGTTTTACAATAAAATGGGGCGCAAAGACAAAACGATTAAATTACGATTTGCATAATGTTTTAGGATTTTATTCATTAATCATCTTACTACTTATCTCTATTACTGGAATGTATTATGGTTTACCTTGGTTCAATAAATTTTTATATTGGTCAACATCAATGGGTAAATCAATAGAAAAACCACAAGGATTAAAATCAGATACGATAAATTATAATCCAGAAAAGCTTCCAGAAATGATGCAAATATCATGGGAAGATGCAACAAAAGATTCAAATCTAAAAGGTTACTACTTTACAATTCCAAAAGATTCAGTTTCACCAATATCAATCTTTATGTATAAGTCTCATCGTAAATTTTATGATATGAAAATGGCTTCTTATGATAGAAACTCAGGTAAAAAACTAGTTGATGAATCAGTTTATGCACAAGAATTTAAAGATGCTGATTTTGCAGGAAAAGTTATAAAATTAAATTACGATTTGCACATCGGTTCTTTTGCAGGATTATTCGGAAGAACAATCTATTTTCTTGTAACACTTATAGGAGCTTCATTACCAATAACAGGTTTCTTAGTATGGTGGTTTAAGAAAAAGAAAAAATAATATTGAATACTGAGCAACACTATGTGTTGCTTTTTTTTCGAGTTGTTAACCTCAAAGTATTTTGCGAAGCCAATTCTTTTGGAGAAGTTGTCATCACAAAATAATCATGTCATTTAATCCCTAGCTTAGAAATTGGAAATAAGAGATTATTATTTCAAACGTAATTTGTCAAGCCTTGCCCTGTTGAGACTGTCGAAGTGTCATTTCAGCCTCGCCTTTGTACATAGTCAAAATATATATCAAAAAAATAGTCGTAAAAGTTACTTTTACGACTATTTTTTTGATTATTTAAAAAACGAGAATTAATGTTTAATTTCATCAATTTCGTTTGGATTATGTTTGTATTTAAATATAATTGCAAATAGAATAGTAACTACTAAAGCATATCCAGCAAATATAAACCAAGAATGTCTCCATCCGTCTAATTGTGCTGATAAATCAGTCTGACTAAACACATAATGATTAACAATATATTGTGCAATCAACATTCCTATTGTAGCTCCAAAACCGTTTGTCATCATCATAAAAACACCTTGTGCAGAAGAACGAATTTCTTTATTTGTTTCTTTGTCAACATATAATGATCCAGAAACATTAAAGAAGTCAAATGCAATACCATATGCAATCATTGATATGATAAACATCCAAACACCAGAACCAGGGTTTCCTAATCCAAATAAACCAAAGCGTAAAACCCATCCAATCATAGCCATTAACATTACGATTTTTATGCCGAAACGTTTTAAGAAAAATGGAATAAGTAAAATACATAAAGTTTCAGAAACTTGAGAAAGAGAGATTAGAGCATTTGCATTACTTGCTCCCCAAGAATTCGCATATTCAGGAGCATCTTTAAACGTTGTAATAAACGGATTAGCATATCCATTTGTAATTTGTAAAGAAACACCTAATAACATAGAAAAGATAAAGAAAACAGCCATTTTCTTGTCTTTAAATAGCGAAAAAGCTTTTAAACCGAAAGCATCAGAAATAGATTGTTTCTCAGAACGATCATTTACTGGGCAATTAGGTAATGTTAAGCAATATAAAAATAAGATTATACCTAAAATTCCCGATACAAAAAATTGATAATAATTAGATTGGAAACTTATAAAATCACTACTTCCAGTAAAATTAAAAGTAAAAATATCGTTTGTAAATCCTGAAAAATTTACAAATAACATCGCAAATATAAACCCTACAGTACCAAATGTTCTAATAGGTGGAAATGCTTTAATCGTATCAAGATTATTTTGCTTTAAAATAGTATAAGCCGTAGAATTTGATAAAGCAATTGTAGGCATAAAGAATGCAACGCTAAATGAATACAATGTAAATATTGTAGTAAAATCTACATTACTTCCAGCTGTGTATCCATAATATCCTGTGGCAAACATAAAAATAGCCGCAAATAAATGATTTAATCCTAACAAACGTTGTACAGAAATCCATCTATCTGCAACAATACCCATTATAGCGGGCATAAAAATGGATACAATTCCTTGCATCGCATAGAAAAGACCGATTTTTGGACCTAAGCCAACCGATCCTAGATAATTTCCCATAGAAGTTAGGTATGCTCCCCATACCGCAAATTCTAGGAAACTCATAATTGTAAGTCTAAACTTTACAGACATATTATAATGAAATAGTTATTAGTTTTCCATGTTATCAATTTGATCACGTAAGCGTGCTGCTAATTCGTAATCTTCATTTTGTACAGCTTTGTTCATTTCTGTTTCTAGTTCGTCTTTTGACCAACCTTCGTATTCGTTTATTTCAGAAGGATCCGAATCAAGACCTGCAAGGATATCTAAATCATCCTCAAAATTATTTGCAGCTTGGCGAATATTTTCTTCTTCTTCAATAACATCTAAATGAATTCCAGCTTTTTCTACAACATGATCATAGGCGTAGATAGGAGCGTTGAAACGGACAGCTAATGCGATAGCATCAGACGTTCTCGAATCGATTTCTGCACGAAGTCCTTCATCATTTATAAAAACAATGTTTGAGTAAAAAACGCCATCTTCTAATTTATAGATATAAATAGAATCAACATTTAAACTAAACTCTTTTCCTAAAGCGATAAACAAATCGTGCGTAAGTGGACGTGGTGGATTAATATCTTTCTCTAAAGCTAATGCGATAGATTGAGCCTCGAAGCTTCCAATGATAATAGGTAATTTTCTACCTCCGATATTTTCTTCTAATATCAATGCATACGCTCCAGTTTGAGTTTGACTGTAGGAAATGCCTTTGATATTTAATTTTATTAAATTGTCCATTTGGGTGTAAATCTATGAAAAACTGATGAATATTTAATCTTTTTTTAATCAATAAAAAAAACCCGAACTATCTAAATAATTCGGATTCAATTTATTTTTGTTAAAAGCTATAATTTTAGCCTTTATATTTTTTTAACTCTTCAGTTAATTTTGGTACAATTTCGAAAGCATCTCCTACAATTCCGTAGTCTGCTGCTTTAAAGAAAGGAGCTTCAGCATCATTGTTTATTACAACAATAGTCTTAGATCCATTAACTCCAGCTAAATGCTGAATAGCACCAGAAATACCAACTGCAATATATAAGTTTGGAGCAATAGCTTTACCTGTTTGTCCAACGTGCTCTGCATGTGGTCTCCAACCAATATCAGCAACTGGTTTAGAAGATGCTGTAGCAGCGCCCAAAACTTTTGCTAAATCTTCGATCATTCCCCAGTTTTCTGGACCTTTCATTCCACGTCCAGCAGAAACAACTATATCAGCTTCTTTTAAATCAATTTTATCAGTTGAAGCTAATTCTGTCGAAATAACTTTCACTTTTATGTCAGCATCTGATACTGATACAGAAGAAGTTTCTTCTGATCCTGAAACTGCATTTTCTTTTGTTCCAAAAGCATTCTGTAAAACAGTAACAACTACTTTTCCAGAAGCAGCAACAGTTTCAATTCCTTTTCCAGAAAATGCTTTACGTGCTACTGTAAAAGGAGCAACTGCTGTAGGTGCTTTTTCTACATTAGTAATTAAAGACGCTCCTGTTTTATATGCTAATACTGGTGCAATAGAACTTCCTTCGTTTGTAGAAGGTAATACTACTACATCACCTTGTACTAATTCTGTTAAAGCTTTTGCGTAAGCGTTAGCATCAAATTTTGCTAAAGCCGCATTTTCTACTTTAATAACTTTAGATGCTCCATATTGATATAATTCATCAGCTGGAGTATTTCCAAAAACAATTGCAGTAACTGTATCTCCAGCAACATCTGCTGTAGATTTTGCATAAGAAACAGCTTCTAATCCTGCTTTTTTATATTTTCCGTCGTGAGACTCTGCGTATACAAAAATTGCCATTTTTTTTAATTCTTTAAGGTTAATAAATTAGATTACTTTAGCTTCTTCGTGTAATAATCTTACTAATTCAGCCACATTGTCTTTGTCAATCAATGTTACGTTTCCTCTAGAAGCAGGTTTTTCATATCCTACAACTTCAACTTTACTTTCTGTTGATTCTGGAGCAACTACATTAATTTGTTTAGAACGAGCTTGCATAATTCCTCTCATGTTAGGAATTCTTAATGCAGATTCTTCTACTAAACCTTTTTGTCCTGCAATAACAGCTGGTAAAGTAACTTCGACAGTTTCTTTTCCTCCGTCAATTTCGCGAACAGCTTTTGCAGTAGAACCGTCTACTTCTAAACCAATACATCCATTAACAAATCCGTAATCTAAAATAGCTGATACTAATCCTGGTACAGATCCTCCGTTATAATCGATAGATTCTCTTCCTGTTAAAACAAGATCAAATCCACCATCTTTAGCAGCTTTTGCAATTTGTGTAGCTACAAAGAAATCGTCACGTGCATCTGCATCAATTCTAATTCCATCATTTGCTCCAATTGCTAAAGCTTTTCTCATTACAGGATCTACACTTGCATCTCCTACAGTTAATATTGTAATCGTAGCACCCAATTTCTCTTGTAATTCTACGGCTTTATTTAAGCTAAACTCATCGTGTGGGTTAATAACGAATTGTACACCATTTTTATCAAATGATTTTCCGTCTGCTGTGAAGTTGATTTTTGCTGTAGTGTCAGGAACACTACTAATACAAACTAATATCTTCATAATTTTGTGTTGTTTACGTTTTTTATATATGTAAAAATAAATAAATTATTTTATTATGCAAGCATAATATTGTTAATTATTTGTCAACTCACTGCTTTTTCTTTTTAGTTGTTTATTGTAAACAGATGTAGACACTAAAACACTTAATTCGTACAAGAACCATAATGGAATTGTGACTAAAATCATACTATAAACATCATTCGGTGTAATTGCTGCAGCAATAACAAGAACAACAATAAAAGCATGTTTTCTATAATCTTTAAGGAACTTAGGAGTAAGAATTCCAATTACAGTTAAGAAATAAACAAAAATTGGCATTAAAAACATAACACCCATCGATAAAAGAAGTTGAACAAATAAATCTATATAACTTGGTAATGTCCATGTGTTACCAACTCCAAAAGGATCGTATGTAAATAAGAATTGTGTACACAGTGGTAATAACATAAAATAACTGAATAGCACACCCATTACAAAGAAAAATATGATAGAAAGAATCGTAAACCCAGCATATTTTCTTTCTGTCTCCTTTAATGCAGGTTGCACAAATCGCCATAATTCATATATAATATAAGGAATTGCTATAATAATTCCACATACAATAATTGAGAAAAATTGAGAAGTAATCTGTCCAGATGGATTAAGATTGGTTAACTCTTTTGAGATATCAAAAGATTCTGTATAAATTTTTCCAAAACCTGTTAATTCTCCAAATCGGTTGAATACATCAAATGTAGGAAAGTTAGATTTTAAAGGAGCCATGATAACATCTTGTACCAATTCATCCCAAAAATATGTCACAATAAGTGATGTTACTATAATCGCTAAAATAGAGCGAGTTAAATGTCCTCTAAGTTCTCCTATGTGAGATAAGAAAGACATATTTGTTTTTTTATTTGCCATAATATTATTCTATTCCCTCATTTAATATTGAGTGGATATCTAAAATTCCATAATAATTATTGTCTTCATCCACAACTACAAGTTGTCCTATACTGTTATGTCTCAAAATAGCTAAAGCTTCTCTTGCTTTTTCTGATTTCTGAATTGTCTTAGGATTCATAGATGCAATGTCTTTTGCTTTTAAATGATGAAAAGTTTCATTGTTTAATAACATTCTACGTAAATCACCATCGGTAATAACACCAAGAATTTTATTATCTTCTAAGACAACCGTTATTCCATGTCGACCAGATGTTAAAGAGTTAATAACTTCTGATATAGAAGAATTAGAGTGAACAAATGGTTTTCTATCTGGATCTACAATATTCTCAACTGTCCATAATAATTTTTTACCTAATGCTCCTCCTGGATGAAATTTAGCAAAATCGTTTTGAGAAAAAGCTCTCATCTTCATTAATGTGATTGCGATTGCATCTCCCATTACTAATTGAGATGTTGTAGACGTTGTTGGAGCTAAATTAACAGGACATGCTTCTTTGTCAATTGTAATTTCTAATACAATGTCTGAGCTTTTTGCTAGTTCAGATTTCGAATTAGATGTTAAACCTATTAATACAGATGCATACTGTTTTAATATTGGGGCCAAATAAGTAATTTCTGGCGTATTTCCACTTTTAGAAATACATAATACAACATCTTCTGGCTGTACCATTCCTAAATCTCCATGTATAGCCTCTGTAGCATGTAAAAATTGACTAGGAGTTCCTGTTGAATTTAATGTTGCAACAATTTTATTTGCTATATGAGCACTTTTTCCAACACCAACGATAACTAGTTTTCCTTTTGTATTGTATATCGAATTCACCGCATTAACAAAAGATTCGTTAATACGAGATGATATAGCTTCAAGCGCCTGAATTTCTTCTAGAAAAACGTTTTGGGCTATTTGTATTAATTCTGAATTTTCCACAATAAAATTTCTATTGTCTATTTTTAAAAATATTCGTACTTTTACTCCCCTTTTTTATTATCAATCAATTATATATATAATATTGTTGTAATATATAAAAATAATATGTATATTTAAGAGGTATCAAATATAGGAACTATTTAACTTATAATATTAATTTTAGTCTTTTGTATAGATGGAAGCCATATCGAAAAACCTAACATCTTCCCTAAAAAAATATTTTGGTTTCGACCAATTTAAAGGTCAGCAGCATGAAATAATTACAAGCTTATTAAACAAAGAAGATGTATTTGTTTTAATGCCAACTGGTGGGGGAAAGTCATTATGTTATCAATTACCGGCATTAATGTCTGATGGAGTAGCAATTATTGTATCGCCTTTAATTGCCTTAATGAAGAATCAAGTAGACGCAATACGCGGTATTTCCGAAAATAACGGAATTGCCCATGTATTAAATTCATCTTTAAATAAGTCAGAAACCAAAATGGTAATGACTGATATTAAAGACGGTATAACTAAAATGTTATATGTTGCGCCAGAATCCTTAACAAAGGAAGAATACGTCGAATTTTTTAAATCGGTTAAAATTTCTTTTTTTGGAATTGATGAAGCGCATTGTATTTCTGAATGGGGACATGATTTCCGTCCAGAGTACCGAAATTTAAAATCAATTATAAACAAAATCGGTGATGCACCAATTATTGCTTTAACGGCAACAGCAACACCGAAAGTACAAGAAGATATTCAGAAAACTTTAGGCATGCAAAGTGCAAAAGTTTTTAAAGACTCTTTTAATCGTGATAATTTATTTTACGAAGTACGTCCAAAAGTAGATCAAGATAAACAGATTATTAAGTTTATTAAACAAAACGAAGGTAAGTCTGGAGTTATCTACTGTTTAAGTCGTAAAAAAGTAGAAGAAATTTCACAACTTTTACAAGTAAATGGAGTTAATGCAATTCCTTACCATGCAGGATTAGATGCAAAAACACGTAGTAAACATCAGGATATGTTCCTTATGGAAGATGCAAGTGTTGTAGTTGCAACAATTGCTTTCGGAATGGGAATAGATAAACCAGATGTTCGTTTTGTAATGCATTACGATATGCCAAAATCATTAGAAAGTTATTACCAAGAAACTGGTCGTGCAGGTCGCGATGGAGGAGAAGGTGTTTGTATTGCTTTTTATGATTATAAGGATATAGAAAAGCTAGAAAAATTCTTAGCAAGTAAACCTGTTGCAGAACGCGAAGTAGGAATGCAATTGTTATCAGAAGTTGTTGCTTATGCAGAAACATCTATGTCTCGTCGTAAATTCTTATTACACTATTTTGGTGAAGAGTTTGATGAGAAAAATGGTTTAGGAGCAAATATGGATGACAATATGCGCAATCCTAAAAAAATGGTCGAAGCAAAAGATGACGCTGTAACTGCTTTAAAACTTGTGCAAAAAACAAATCAGAAATTAAAATTAAATGATGTTGTAAATGTTTTAGTTGGTAAAGAAACATCAATTACAAAATCATACAATTTAAAATCTGATGATTTATTTGGTACAGGAAAAGATAAAGAAGATTATTACTGGAAATCAATTTTACGTCAGTTAATTGTTCGTAACTTTTTAGAGAAAGAAATAGAGTCTTACGGAATTTTAAAAATTACAAAAGAAGGTATTGATTTTATTAATCAACCAACTTCTTTTGAAATAGCTGAAGATATTGATTTTAAAAAATTATTATCTGAAGGTAGTTTTGATAAAGAAGAAGTAACAACGACACCAATTGCTTTTGATGATGCTTTATTAAAACAATTAAAAGATTTACGTAAAAGAATAGCAAAAGCACATCAAATTCCACCATTTGCAGTTTTTCAAGATTCTAGTTTAGATGATATGACAATGCAATATCCTACAACTGTAAAAGAATTAGCAAATGTTTTTGGAGTAGGAGAAGGTAAAGCTAAAAAATTTGGTAAAGACTTTGTTGAGTTGATTGCACAATATGTTAAGGATAATGATATCATTCGTCCAGAAGATATGGTTATTAAACAAGTTGCAGATAAATCAAGCTATAAAGTATATATTATTCAGTCAACAGACAGAAAATTAAATTTAGAAGAAGTTGCTGAAAGAAAAAGTATGTCGATGAGCGATTTACTTTCAGAAATGGAGAGTATTGTTTATCAAGGAACAAAATTAAATATAACATATTATATAGATGAGGTTTTAGATGAAGATCAACAAGAAGAGATATATGATTTCTTAATGGAATCAGACTCAGATTCTATGTCTTCATTATTAAAAGAATTTGGTGACGATTATGATGAAGAAGAATTACGATTAATGCGTATTAAGTTCATTAGCGAAGTAGCCAATTAAAATCTTATTAAAAAACAAAAATAGCCCAAGGATTATGTATCTTTGGGCTTAATTATTACAAGACTAAAAATGAATAATAAAGCAATATTAATGATATTGGATGGTTGGGGAATAGGAAATAACCCAGCTGTTTCCGCTATAGCACAAGCAAAAACTCCTTTTATTGATAGCTGTTTAGTGAATTATCCAAACGCTACTTTAGATACTTTTGGTTTAGCAGTAGGTCTGCCAGAAGGACAAATGGGGAATTCGGAAGTAGGACACATGAACTTAGGTGCAGGACGTGTAGTATTTCAAAATCTTGTTCGTATTAATATGGCAGTTGAAAATGGTACTTTACAAAATGAAACAATTTTAAAAGATGCTTTTCAATATGCAACAACAAATAATAAAAAGGTTCACTTCATAGGATTAGTTTCAGATGGTGGTGTGCATTCTCATATCAATCATTTAAAAGGATTACTAGACGCAGCTAATAAATGTGGATTACATGACAATGTTTTTGTGCATGCATTTACAGATGGTCGTGATACTGATCCAAAATCAGGAGAAGGATTCATTACAGAATTGCTTCAACACATGGCAAAGTCAACAGGAGAATTAGCTTCTTTAACTGGTCGTTACTATGCAATGGATCGTGATAAACGTTGGGAAAGAGTAAAATTAGCTTACGATGCTATGGTTAACGGAGTAGGAACTCCAACAAGTGATCCATTAGGAGCTATTCTTCAATCATATAATGAAGATGTAACAGATGAGTTTATAAAACCAATTATTGTTACAAACGAAGACGGTTCTCCAAAAGCTAAAATAGAAAATGGAGATGTTGTAATTTGTTTCAATTTCCGTACAGACCGAGGTCGAGAAATATCTGAAGTTTTAACACAGCAAGATTTTCCAGATTTCGATATGAAGAAATTAGATCTTAAATACATCACTTTAACAGAGTATGATGCTACCTATAAAAATGTAGAAGTAATATTCGACGATAAAAATATAACAAAAACATTAGGAGAAATAGTTTCAGCAGCGGGTCGTAAACAAATTCGTATTGCAGAAACAGAAAAATATCCTCATGTTACATTTTTCTTTAACGGAGGTCAAGAAGAACCTTTCGAAGAAGAAAGTAGAATTATGTGTGCATCACCAAGAGATGTTGCAACTTATGATTTAAAACCAGAAATGGCTGCATACGATATTACAAATGCAATTGTTCCAGAAATAGAAAAAGAATCTGCAGATTTTATTTGTTTAAATTTTGCGAATACAGACATGGTTGGACATACAGGAGTAATGAGTGCAGCAATTAAAGCAGCAGAAGTTGTAGATAGTTGTGCAGAAAAGATTGTTACAGCAGCTTTAGATCATGGTTATAATGTTGTTATATTAGCGGATCACGGAAATTCAGATTTCATGATGAACGAAGACGGATCACCAAACACACAACATACAACAAATCCAGTTCCATTTATCTTAGCTCAGAAAGATAATATTTGGAATGTTAAAAATGGAAAATTAGGAGACATTGCACCTACAATTTTAACATTAATGGGAATTGAAATTCCAGACGAAATGACTGGTGATATCATCATTGAAAAAAAATAATCAAAAAACCTGATATTAAACTTATATGATTAATAAAATTATTGCAATCGACTTTGACGGAACAATCGTAGATGACAAATATCCAGAAATAGGAAAAGCAAAAATTTTTGCTTTCGAAACAATGCGTCAATTACAAAATGATGGATATCGTCTTACTTTATGGACATACAGAAGTGGTAAAACGCTAGATGAAGCTGTAGAGTTTTGTAAAAAAAATGGTATAGAATTCTATGCAATAAACAATAGTTTCGAAGGAGAAGATTATGACAAAACAACACACAGTAGAAAAATCAACGCAGATATTTTTGTAGATGATAGAAATCTTGGAGGTTTTCCAGGATGGAGTGATGTTTATCAAATTATTACCAAAAAAATAGAATTAAGTGTTTCTACAAATGGAACGCAAGCTCCAAAGAAAAAGAAAAAAGGATTTTTCGGATTATGATACATTTAAAAAGTAATGAAGAATTAGAGTTAATGTACCTAAGTGCCCAATTGGTTTCAAAAACCTTAGGTATGTTAGCTAAAGAAATAAAACCAGGAGTTACCACTAATCATATAGATCAATTAGGAGGAGAATTTATTAGAGATCACGGAGGGTATCCTGCATTCTTAGGAATGTACGATTTTCCTAAAAATCTTTGTATTTCTCCAAATACAGAAGTTGTTCATGGAATTCCGAACGATAAACCTTTGCAAGAAGGAGATATCGTTTCTGTAGATTGTGGGGTATATATGAATGATTTTTACGGAGATCATGCTTATACATTTGCAGTAGGACAAATAGACAAAGAAACAGAGAAACTATTACGTATTACCAAAGAATCATTGTTCAAAGGGATAGAGCAAATGAAGAAAGGAAATCGTATTGGAGATATTAGTTTTGCTATTCAGCAACATTGCGAGAAAGAAGGTTATGGAGTCGTTCGTGAACTAGTAGGACATGGACTTGGAAGAAAAATGCACGAAGATCCTCAAGTTCCAAATTATGGACGTCGTGGTTCTGGTAAAAAAATAGAAAACGGATTAGTTTTAGCAATAGAACCTATGGTTAATATGGGAACTGAAAAAATTAATTTTCATTCAGACGGTTGGACAGTAACAACACAAGATGATAAATATTCTGCGCACTTCGAACACGATGTTTGTGTTGTAAACGGAGAACCAAAATTATTATCTACATACCAATACATTTACGATGTATTGGGAATTGAGTCCGACGAAGAAAAACCATATTTATTTAAACCATAATAACAAGAAACTTTTGTGAAAAAGCTCTTAAAAAAAATAATGAATATTCTACCACGTCCATTGTTGATAAAAGGTAGTTATTTAGTTCGACCAGTTTTAGTTTGGTTCATGAAAGGAGATCGTTTTGTAGATCCTATAGACGAGCAGGGATATTACAGTTTACTTCCTTACGGATATGGTAAACAACGCGAAAACGTACTTTCTCCAGGAACATTCTCATTAGAACGTCATCGTTTAATGTGGTTGTATTTAAAAAATGAAACAACATTTTTTAATCAAAAAGCAAAAGTTTTACACATTGCACCAGAACAATCTTTTATAAAAAGGTTCAAAGCAATGTCAAATCTAGAATATATAACGAGTGATATAGAATCTCCTTTGGCAGATGTAAAAGCAGATATTTGCGATTTGCCGTTTGGTGATGATACATTCGATATCATTTTTTGTAACCACGTTTTAGAACATATTCCTGACGATCATAAAGCAATGACAGAATTGTTTAGAGTAATGAAGCCTGGTGGTTGGGGAATTTTACAAGTACCAATTTCTTATCAACGAGAAACAACTTACGAAGATCCAACAGTAACATCTAAAGAAGAACGTAAAGAAAAATTTGGTCAATACGATCATGTTCGTGTTTACGGGTTAGATTATTACAAAAGATTAGAAGCAGCAGGTTTCATTGTAGAAAAAGTAGATTATACGAAGAAGATTTCTACAGAGGACGTAAAAAAGTATTGTTTAGAAAACGGAGAAATTTTACCAATCGTAAGAAAACCTCAAGATATTTAATTTATCTAAAAGCATAAAATTATAAAGACCTTTTCTATTATATAGATAAGGTCTTTTTTTATTTTTGAAAATCGCGCAACACTACGTGTTGCTTTTTTTCCGAGTCGTTAACCTGAAAGTATTTTGCGAATCCAACTTTTTTTTGGGAAGTTGGTTTCACAAAATAATCATGTCCTTTTATCCTGAGCTTAGAAATTAGCTTTAAGATATAAGATTATAATGAATAAGATTTATCTTGCAATACTATCGAGCATCATTTATATATAACCCTAGTTTGTCACGCCTTGTCATGCTGAGCCTGTCGAAGCATCATTTCAGTTTCACATCTAGTTTAGTATTAAAGACGCTGTACTTTCTTTGTCTTTATATACATTTTACACTATACATTTTACTTTTCTCAAAAAAGATTAAAAAATATTCTACGGTTATTCAGTAAGTTAGGCGAAAAATGTAAATTAATTGTAAAGTTGATTTGGAAAAGCGGAATATTGAGTTGTATATTTGCACTCCCAATACGAAAGAAGAGTAGTATTGTAGGAATTGAAATAGTGAAGCAGTAATGTTATTTTTAGCGGGCTTTTTTTGATGGTTGAGGTTTTAGAGACTGAAATTAATAAAAGAAAAAAGTTTTAAAATATTTGAAAAAATATTTTGCGGTTTAAAAATATTAATTACCTTTGCAACCGCTTACAGAAACAGAGAAACGAAGTAAGTGATGAAACGAGAAGTTCATTTGAAATTTAAAATATAGACAGAAGAAATAAAGCCGATACGAAATTAGTCAATCCTTGAATAATGGAGCTATAGGAAATTCGAAGTTGTAAAAACATAGGTATTAAATTA